>Ga0233365_1000111_pt1 | contig 43119 bp, 55 predicted proteins | sample ElkDunMinimDraft_27_FD_191535 | JGI IMG/M metagenome (GOLD analysis project Ga0233365, IMG submission 191535) | Fecal eukaryotic communites from dung pellets of Tule Elk in California, USA - Elk Dung C36 | ecosystem: Host-associated > Mammals > Digestive system > Large intestine > Fecal | place...
ACCGAGACCGAGACGGGCCCTCGGGTGTCGCTGGAGACGTATCTCGGTGGCGTCTATGGGCGGTTGTCCTATGAGGCCCATGTTCCCCGTGAGTTCGCTCAGCGTGCTCTTGTGCGCGGGAGGGTGTTGGTGATGGCGACGCACATGTTCGGGTGGAAGGAGTCCTTCTCGTTGTCGGGTTTGCGCGAGGCGGGGCGCGCTTCGGACAGTGTGATTTTCTCCGCCCGGGTCTCCTGAATCCTTTTCTTCTTATCCGCATGCATTCGGGCCTTAATTAAGAATGCCATTTATGTGTTTGCATTCTTGGAATTCTGATATATGCTTGTGGGACCCGAGGGAGAAGAGGATCGGAAATGAAACCAAAGCAGAAAGTTTACTTCGTCGAGAATGGCCGAAGTGATGTCGGAGTCGTCGTTCGGGAGACCCCGGGCGGCGTCATCGTGAAGTTCCCCGGGCAAGAGCCTGAGGAGTTCGACTACAAGGACATCGGAACCTTCGACGACGACGAGTGAGGCCCTGCGCCCCCGGGATGCCGCATCCCGGGGGTGCTTCTGCGTGTCGCCGCCCCCACCGCAGGGGGACCGGGTTCCTTCCGGTACGCTCGTGCGCTTCGTTCCCCGCACTGCCCGGAGGTCCCCTTTGTTCGACGCGAGCGCCCCTGGCGAAATGACGACTCCGCACGCGGCTTGCAAGGCGTTGGATTTCCTGCGCCTCTACGGTCTGGTCGGCCGGTTCCGGGTCTCCCGGGACGGTTCGGAGTTCCGCGTTCCCGTGGATGGCCGGGTGTATGTGATGGGAGCGCAAGCCGCCCTGGACTTGTTCGCCGGGGCGATCGCTGACCTGGTGGACGCGGTTTCTTCCGGCTCCTGTGAGGGGGCGGAGTTCACGACGGATCTCGCCGGGGTCCGCATGGATCATCCGGTTCCGTATGTGGAGGTATTCGATGATCGGGTTCGCCTGTTCCGCGAACGCTGGAAGGACCCGGTGACGGATGTGATGATCGAGGACGGTGATGTTCGCGTGGAAGGTGTGGCTGTTTTTCCGTGACGGCACCATACGCTGTTGCTTTGAGTTATCATTCGTTACGATGAGTGTGCGAGTTTCTCCTTGGTCTCGCTGCATCCCCACGCGCCCCCTTTTCTCCGGGGGGGCATTGTGACGCCCGGTCTGTCAGGGTTCCGGGCGTTGGTCGGCCTCGTAGGTGTGCTCAGCTGCGAGGCCGACCCCCCCTTCTTTCGCGCAGGAGCGCGACCGCCCCTCCCCCCGTTTGTCGGCCGGGATCGCAGGGCGATACGACATGTTGGTCCGATCCGCATCTAGGATGCGCGGCGCGACGATACACTCCGCGTACAAATGGTGACACCCTTTGGGGAGGGTTTGTCGTGCGCAGGATTGCTGTTGTTGTTGCCGCCGTCATTCCGCTGGTGTCTGCGTGCTCGGGACAGGGTCCCAGTGCTCAGGAGGAGATCCCAGCTGGCATGGACGAAGCGTTCGAGGACGAGATCGTCACGTACCCGGAGGAGCCCGAGCCGGTCTACGGAGAGCTCGTCGTCGACGGGGAGAACTCCGCGCCGTTGACGGAGGACGTGCACCTCGCCTTCGAGGAGTTCGAGCGCGTCGAGGATGCCAACGGAGAAGAGGCGCTGGCGTTCGACGTGACGCTCGTAAATGGGAGCGGGGAGGTCTTCGACCCAGCGACGTTCAACGTGTGGGTTTCCTACGGAAGCGCGGGCGCGGAGGCGACGGACGTCCCGCTGGAGCGGGACGAGCACGGGGTCTCGGTCGCGACGGACTTCGGTGCTCCTATCCCGGGCGGGGAGAGCGTGACGGTGAGGCAGGCGTACGCGGTGCCCGCTCAGGAGGAGCGGGTGACGGTGCGCGTCCAGCCGTGGGACGTTCCGGGGGCAGCTGAGGTCTACCTCCAAGGGGACGTCCCTGTTTAGCCGGTGCCCGGAGCGTCGGCAGTAAAGGGTGGGCCCCGGGGGACGTCCCCCGGGGCCCACCCTTGTCCGGTCCTACTCCCATGCGGCGTGCGCGGCTCCGTGGTTCTTCCCGTCGCAGGAGCACGAGCAGGAGGGTCCGGTGGCCCCGGCGCAGCGGGGGTCGCAGGGGCGGTCGGGGTTGTGGGTGGCCTTGACGCGGACGACCTTGAGCGGGTGTCCGCAGTCGTTGATGGCGCGAGCGGTGCGGATGAGGAACCGGTCGAGGCCGTTGTTCCCGTTACTGCCCTTGGTCTGGGTGTAGAGGTGTGTGTAGTTGGTGGAGGAGGTTCCGCCGACGCCGGTCCAGGTCTGGGTGTGGAAGGTGTACTTGATCCAGCCAGCGGTCTTGCAGCTGGAGCAGCTGACCAGGTGCTTGTTGGTGCCGTTGGTGTGCTTGTACCCGAGCTCGTCCGTCCAGGCGGCCATCGTGTTCTCCTCCTGCGGGGGAGGGCCCCGCGCCCTCCCGGTAGTACCGATTGTACATAGTGTTGTTCGGAGGTCGCAAATCTGCGTGGCCTCCGCGCACCCCACCTCATCGGCGACGATGTGATTCGGCAAGGAAACTTCCCCGGAACAGAAGAAGCCCCCTCCCCCTTCGGGGGCAGGGGGCGGTCGGTTAGGGCCTGGGGAAGCGCCGGGAGACGCTTACGCCGAGGTGGGTGGGCAGGAGGCGGGAGCGCCCGACGGCGGTGGGCACGGCGAGGCCGAGCGCGATGAGGGTCCTCTGGAGCCGGTTGCGGTACGTGGAGTCGTGGGCGAGTTCGGCTCCTCCGTCGTAGACGGTGTTGCGGAGTTCCTGCCACAGGCGCGGTGGGCACCCGAGGGAGGAGCGGGTCACGTTGGCGAGGAGGGCGTGCCGGGCGTCCTCCCGGGTGTCGAAGCCCTCGGTGCTCGACGCCCCGTGTGCTTCTCCGAAGGTGGTGGTGTAGTACCACCAGCCGTTTCCGGGGAGTTTCCCGGTGGAGTGGTGGAGGTATCCGGCGACGGTGTCGCCAGGGGCGTAGTAGTGGGTGCGGTCGACGGGGATGTTCTCGGTGTTGATGTACTCCTGCGCGGGGTGGGATTCGAGGACGATGGGGAACATGGGGCCGTCGGGGGCGTGACGGTAGATGACTTCGGAGTTCTCCGGGACCCAGATCGGTCGGGGGAGTACGTAGATGAGGTTCTTGTTCAGGGTGGTGTGCGCCACGAAGGGACAGACGCCGCTGTTGATAGCGTCGATGATCTCCAGGGCCGTCTTGGGGGACCACTTTCCGTGGCGGTCTCCGGGGGCGCGCAGGAGGAGGAAGCGCGCTCCCCCGGTGTAGTCGGCTCGGCTGAGAACCTTGTCGTTGTCGATGTCCATGGCGTGGATGCCCCGGCCGAACTTCTGGGCGAGTTCGTCGAGGAGGCGCACGAGGGATTCGCCCGGGGTCGCGATGCTGATGGCGACGCGGCGGTCGTTGGCCCCTTCGTGGTAGGGGCGCTCCCAGGCGAGGGGGAGGTGCGAGGTCTCGGATTCGTTGGTGCCAGTGCGCTCGACCATTCCGGAGATTTGGTTGAGGAACCCGTGGGCTGCGTAGTCGTAGCTGTCGTCCAGGGGGGCGGTGAGGTCGCCAACGAGGACGGTGTCGTCGGCCAGGTTTCCGCTGTAGCTTTCTCCGGATGTGCTGGGAGAGCGGTGAGCCTTGTCGTACCCGGGGCCGACAAGGACCCCGAGACGCGCGTCGATGATGAGCTGGTCGAGGGACCAGGCCTCGGGGACTGCGTTTTCGGTGTTCACGGGTGTCCTTTCTGTGGGGGTCGGGCCCCCCAATGTTATTACCGATTGTACATATTGACTATGGGGTGTGCAACTTGGATTCCACTCCTCCCATCGGATGCCATAATCAATCTTGGCCACTGACGGCGGCCATGGCGCGCCCCCTCTGCGGGGGGATCGGAGATGGGGCGCGCCGTACCTCCTAGGACTCCAGCGCCTCCAGTACGGACACCTCTCCCTCCGCCGCTCGCTCAAGCGCGCAGAGGAGTCCGGCGTTGACGGAGTTCTCGGGCCTCCCCAGGTACCGCCCGGCGAGCTCCGTAGCCTTCACGATGGCCTGATTCGCCTTGTGAAGGGACATGTGCTGAATCCAGTACGTCCGGGCATTCCCGGCCTTCTCGTACGTCTCGGCGTCCCTGCGCAGCATCTTCGCCTCGTGCACGCAGTCCTCGATCATCCGCAGGAGCTCGCCGGTTCCGACGCCAGGCATTGTGCGCCCACCCGACGCCATCTGACCGGCGTCCGTGAAAGCCAGGCTGTAGGGCGCTCCCCTGCGTCCTCCCCGGGTCAGGGTGATGTGAAGGAGCGAGGAGCGCTCTCCCTCCTGTCGGCACGCCTCCATGACGGCCCGCTCCCCCGGCTCCAGTGACGCGGCCAGGCGGGAAAACAGCGCTTCCCCTGCCTGGTGGATTCCGTCGGGCTGTTCGACGCGGTAGCCGGAGCGCAGGAGGTATTCGCTCTTCTCGTCTCTGTCCAGCTTGCTCAGGATGCGGGCATCGTCTCGAACGGTGTCTTTGCTCATTGGCTCTCCCGCTGCTCCGAAGATTCTTGTTCCTGACGGGTTGCCCCGATTGTACAGCTAGACTATGGCCTTGAAAAGGAACGAAAGCACACCGGGGGAACGCATGCTGTTCTGGAATCTGGCTATCGCCTACCTGCTGATAGGGGCGACCATATCTGCACTGGTGGTTTCGCTGATGGCCTATGCGATCAACAATTTCCCTGATGAAGAGCTGGGCGATTGGATGACTGTCGCCAGCACCGCCAGGAAATTTGCGGGGGACTACTGGTTCGCCTTCCTATTCTTGTGCATCTTGGTATCATGGCCCGGTTTCGTTTACGCCTGCGTCGTCGCTTTGATGAAGAGGCTTTCGGGGCGGAAAAAGGGAAGGCACAGGGAATCGGATGGGTAGGGTCCTGCTTCACACCTCTGCTGGTGAGCTGGTGGTCGAGGTTCCCGAGGGCGACGCCCGGTGGGCTGTTGTCGTCGAAGAGGTCCAGGTCCGCTCCTCCCGACGGTCGCTCCTGGTGGATGCGCGGGAGCACGACGAGAGGGCGCAGGAGGAGGAGCGCGCGGACGTGGCGCGGAGTCTGCGCGAGCGCGCCGAGCGCCTGCGTCAGCATGCGCGAACGATGACGGGAATGCAGGTCGTATCGGTTGTGTGGTCGCACGAGGATGCCAAGAGAGTCGCCCACGTGTTCCGCAGTCCTTCCCTCGCCGTACACATCGGCCGTGTGGTCCCGGACGGGATCGTGTCGCCGTCGCCTCGCCTGCCGAACACAGCGTCCTCCTCGGTTTCCGCGTCGGACGTTGTGGCGCGGGCGCGTCGTCTGCTGGAGGAGGAGCACGTCGCCCTGTATCAGCGGCTTTTCCTGCTGACGCCGGATCTTCTGGCTGAGCACTTCCGCCTGTTGGATGAGGCGATGTGGGCGGTGCACGCTGTAGAGCGGGGCGAGACGGGGGAGACAGACTTGGGGCTGATCATGGGTCGCCTGGCGAGTCCGGTCCCCCATCCCGGGCAGGAGCCCGAGGCGGTCGCCTGAGGCAAGGCTGTGGGGGTGTGCTCCTCCCCCGGTGCATGGAGGGAGGAACGCACCCCCACAGTGGTCTGCGCGTGTCTACCCGAACAGGTATTTCCCGTACCCCTGCGGGTGCTCGTCCTCGGGCGCGAAGTTCAGCGCCGAGTGCACGACCTTCGCGAGGGTGTCGTCACCAATGCCGAAGTAGCACCATCCCCCGGTCCGGTCGTAGGGGTTCCCTGTCGGGTGGGTTATGAGGCGGAAGTTGAACGCCATGATGCTGACGGCGACCGTGCGTTCCGGGTCCTCCCGCACGACCATCTCGCCAAACCGGTCCGGCTCCCAGTGCCACACCGTCCCGCAGGGGAGCGTGACGTCGTGCGGTGTCCAGGGTCGGGGGTCGGTCAGACTACCGAGATTAGGGCCCGGATGTCCTCGTGGCGGTGCCAGGACATCTCTCCTGTGGAGTCCCATTGGACGCGGACTGCTTCTATGTCGCATGCCATCACCGTTCCTGCGTCGCTCGGTCCGTGCTCGCGGTAGAAGACGCGCTGGTCGTCTGTGAAGGGGATGTCGGGCATGGGGTTCCTGTTCTCTGGTCGCTGGTGTGGACCATCCCATGATGTCTCGTGGTGCCGTCCCCCGCGTTCAGTGTTGCGTGCCCCAGCCAGCCCCCTCCTTGATCCTCCCGACGACACTGTTGCGAAGCGTGTTGACGGCTCTGCGCGTCTCGGGGATGAGCATGCCCTGGGCGTCCAGGTGCGGCTTGAGTTCGTCGAGGAGGAGTTCGACGGTGTCGGGGTGCTCTCCGGCCAGGTGCTCGTAGATTCTGCCGTCGATGCGCTTCCATTCTTGCGCGCGTTCCTGTGTGGCCTGTGAGGCCCGGTAGCGCCACACGTTGTAGAGGAGTCGGCACTCGAAGGTGCGACCGGCGACGGACCGGTAGAGGCGGCGGTCGCGCAGGAGCGCGCGCGCCTCCCCTGTCTGCGGAAGCTTCCGGGTGTCGATGCGGGGCAGTCCCCCTTGGCCTTTGCCTCGGAAACCTTCTTCGAGTCGCCGCGCGGCGTTGATGAGTTCGTTCCGCCAGCGCCGATGCACGAGGGGGTGTCGGAGTTCGGGAATGCGCCTCCCCTCTGCGTCGAAGGTGACGGCGGCGGCGAAGGCCGGTTCGTTGATCGCTAGAAGCTCCTCCGTCTTCGCGTTGGTTGGAACGTGGAGGAATCCGCTCTCGATGGCGGCGGTTGTGAGGTGGCTGTCGTTGAGGTTCTTCGGCTTCCAGAAGTCCTCTCCGACGTGGTTGCGCAGCTCCTTGTAGTAGGAGGGGGGGTGGAGATCTCGGAGGGCCCTCAGGAGGAAGTTCTCGCGGGTGCGGAGCGCGCTGACCTCCCGTCCGTGCTCTGGAGACAGGAGAGCTTCGGTGTACTTGAGGGAGTCCTTCTTGGCCTTGGCCGTCTTTGACCGGATCGTCGAGGATAGGCGATCCATCCTCGTGAGGGACTGCTTCGGGTTGTTGTGGAGCTGGGTTTCGATCCGGGTCTCGCTGTCAGTGCAGACCTCTTCGAGCGCTACGGCGTACCCGATCAGCCACCGCTTCGTTGTCAGGAGCTCGGTGAAGGGCTCCTGCTGTTCGTAGCAGGTGTACAGCGACGCGGCGTAGAGGGCGTCGCGGTCATGCCCCCACAGGTTCTCCAGTTCGTCCTTGCTCATCTTCTGGAGGGTGTCGATGGGCCATTGCTCTGATGGCCGGAAGGGATGCACGGGTGTCCTTTCGTTTCGTTCAGTTGATGGGGGTCAGGGTTCCGCCGAGATCGATTTCGATTCCGGATGGGTAGTCGCGGGCTTGCTCGATGGTGTTCGGCGTGGGTCCGTACATCAGGCGGGGGCACTGGGGGCACTTGCCGTGGGGGGATCGCTGCCAGGGACGTCCGCAGGAGGCGCAGGAGTGCACGGGGAGGCGGTGAAGGTCTGCGCGCGGGAGGGGGGTGGGTATGGCGTGCTTGTAGCGGATCAGGGCGGCGGAGGTGCGGTCGCCGTGGGCGGCGTGGCGCAGCCCATCGGCGGTGATCTTGTCGCCTGTGGTGCTCTCGGCGTGCTCGGCGAGGTCGTTGTAGGCGGTGGCGCGGAGTTCGTAGGCGCGGGCGCGGACGCAGGGGTCTGTGGACATGGTGTCGCGCCGAGCTTGGGTCAGGCGCTCGTGGATCTCGGCGAGCGCGGTGTGTTCGGGGGCGTCGACGCGCGCGCGGCGCGTGGAGAGCTTCTGCCCGGAGCGCAGGTAGGTGTCGGCGTTGTGGGTGGCGGCCTGCTCGGCGGCGGCTTCGTCCTCGTAGAACCCGATGACGGTGTGGTCGTAGACGGGCCGGTTGGCGAGGGCGAGGTCGCGCAGGGCGGATCGGGTGTGCTCGGCGAGGAGTGCGGTGGCGCGTTCGAGGAGCGCGGGGAGCGCGGGAAGGGTGTGGGTGCGGGTGTCGGTCTCGTGGCGGATGCGGACGTGTACGTAGCCGTCTCCTCCCCCCATCAGCACGGGTGCGGAAAGCCCGGCGAGGCGGTAGGTGTGGGTGTCGTCGGCGTTGGAGGCGCGCGGGTTTTCCTCGCAGATGACGGACGCTTCGTTGATCGCCTTGAGGAGCGCGTGCGCGGAGGTGTTGTGTCGGATGTGCTGCTCCTCGTGGTGTTTCAGGAGGAGGGGGTGGTCGGTGGCGGTGGCGATGACGGCCCAGGGGGCGCATCGGTTGGTGACATAGCGCAGGCTAGTGCCGTTTGGCATGGTCACCGTGTGAATGAAGGTGTTCATGGGCGTTCTCCCGTTGGGCCTCCGCCCGGACCGGTCGGGTTCGGTCCGGGGAGAGGCATTGGTCTGCTCAGGCGGTCGTTGTCTTGCTGGCGGTGTGGGCTCGGGTTCCGGGGGCGGCGGCGAGGAAGTGGTCGGTGCCCATGCGGGTGCCCCATCCGGCGGAGGCGAAAGTCAGGCGGGCGAGGGCGAGCGGGTTGGGGGCGGGGAGGTTCCCGGGGTTGGCGGGGCGTCCGTTGAGCAGGTACTCGACGCGCACCCATCCGGGGTCCGTGTTCTCCTGCGGGCTGGTGATGAATCCGGTTCCGGCGTAGGTGTCGGTGGCGGGTGCGGGGGTCAGCTCGGGGGAGCGTCCGATGACCAGGACTGCGCTCTGGACGTGGGGGTGGCCGTTCCAGCGGGGTCGGGTGCCGAGGGAGGTTCCCTGGTGGGAGATGACGCGCCCGGTCAGGACGGGGCCGGTCGGGATGATGTTGTCGAGCATGCGGAGTCCCCAGGTGGCGCGCAGGTGTGCGAGTCGGCGGAGGACTTCGTGGAGGTCGCTCTCGGCGGTCTCGGCGGGGTGGTGGATGCCGTCGGGGCCGGTCCATGACCAGGCGGTGTTGTGCCGCTTGAGGTGGGGGGTGATTCCCGCGAGGACCTGTGCGTGGAGTAGGTGGGGGGTGTCGTCGCGGGGGTCGGTGTAGTGGGTGTGGATGTCGAGCCGGTACCAGTGCGGTCCGCAGGGGGCGGAGTGTCGGCTGTAGAGGGGTGCGTTGAGGCGGCGCGCGAGCACGAGGGAGGCGAGGAGGTTTTCGCCCATGTCCTGGGTGTAGATGTACGCGTACCCGTGTCGGTCTGCTTCCTGGGCGGTGTGGCTGGCTCCCGGTTGTGCGCCGACGGCGGTGAGGGCGTGTCCGAACAGCAGGAGCGGGTCGGTGGGGGCGTGGACGTAGAGCGAGGTTGTGAGTGCCATGGGTGGGTTCCTGTTGTGGGCCGCACTCCGTGTCGGGTGTGCGGAGTGCGGCCCTGGGTGCGGAGGGGGGAGGGGTTAGCGGTAGAAGGCGACCATCATCAGGCCGATGTAGTCGATCTTCCAGCCGGACTTCGCGAGGGTGAGGGCGAGGGCTTCGAGCTCCTTCTTGTCCTCGGTGGACCTGCCGTTGGCGATGGAGTAGGCGCGCAGGTTCCGGGTCTCGACGACCACGAACCCGGTGGCTTCGGGTTGGTCGTTGGTGTCGCTGGCGAGCTGCTCCGTGAGGGTGGCGGGGGCGTGCCCTCCAGCGATCAGGTCGTTGATGGCCTGGCGGACGTCCGGGCTGGGGTCGCCGTCGATGGGGTCGAATCCGACGCTGGGCTGGGTGGGGTTTTCCTTGGTGCTCATGGGTTGTCCCTTCCTTCTGTCGCGGAGGAGTGCCCTCCGACGTATTACCGATTGTACAGAATGATGCCGTGGGTGTGTAGTGTCAGGGCGCGGTCTGCGCGGCGGTCTCGAACCCCTCCTGCCCCGCTTCGCGCATGTGACGGTAAACCAGACCTCGGACTTCCTTGCGGGCTTCGCGCAGGCGCGGGATCGGCCCCATGACGCGGCCCCGGGACGGCCAGCCCACGATCCATCCGGACCGGGCCATGCCAGAGGAGGCGTTGACGCGGCGGGCGAAGGCGATGACGTCCACGCCGGACGCTCCCGCCTCGGGCTCCAGGACCGGCAGAGAGGAGATGGCTTCCGCGCAGCCGACTTCCGGGTTCGCGCACCACAGCGCCAGAAACCTGCGGCCCACGAGGACGTAGCGGACGGCATGGACGCTGTAAGGAGTACGGGCGGCTCGCTCGACGATGCGCAGGTTGGAGGGGGCGGAATCGACTTCGCGTACGCGGTAGCCCTCCCCGGTCGTGCTGTCGCGAACCTCGGCCATCCGGTTGAACGTCCTGTGGACGGTGGCGCGGACGGTGCGGCCTGGTGGGGTGCGACGCTCGAATTCCACCAGGTCCCCCAGGCGCAGGTCCGCCAGGCGCAGTGGTGGAGCGGACCTGGGCGGAGGGCTCTGCCTGTGCTGGTGTCGGATCAGGTGATCGAGGGCGGTGCCGATACCGTCTTCGTTGAGCAGGGGGTCGTTGAAGTCGTTGTCCGGACCGGGGTCGATGAGACACCGGGAGTACAGGGCGCGGATGGTGTAGCGGGGGGCGTCGGGGACGGCCGCCAGTACGCGTGGGGGTTCGCCCGTGTGCTTCGACCAGAGGTACGTGTCGACGATGACTGAACGCATGTTGATCGAAAGCTTGAAGAGGTTCTCCCTCATCGGGTTTCTCCGGTTCTCTATGCAGACGTGGTTCGTGTTGTGTACAACGATCTTTAAGGGCAAACAGAAAAAAAGAGGGAGACATGGCGAAGTTGACCCACTCGGAGCCTTTGGTGTATGCGAGAGAGCTCAAGAGAACGCTACTGAGGCGGTTCGTTCTCACCTCGTGGCTTGATCTCGGGTTCCTGCCCTCGACGTGTTACGAAGTCGCCGAGAATGCCGAGACGCCTTTGGAGGCGGCGTCCGTCCGCATAGTCATGATGCAGGCTTGTTCATGGGGCTGGGGGTTCAACTACCCGGAGCCACCCCCGCGAGATTACCGGGGGCGGCCCCATACGGTGTTCGAGCTAATCGACCAGGGCGCGATTCAGATTCACCACTACCTCAAGGAGGACCCCTTCAGCATGTAGGGCTCTTCGGGGCATCCAGGAGGAGGGACTTCAGCTCGGCGTCTGCGGGTAGAAGCGGGAGGATCGCCCGTTCGATCTCGGCGGTGAGGGGATCGTTGGTCTCCTCCTGCGCGCCGAGGGCGACTTGGAAGTACATCGTCAGGCGTGCGTCCGCGCGCTCGTGCGTCAAGCCTTTGACGGTTGCCTCAGCGAGTTGCGCTGAGAGCAAGTCTTCCATGGCGTCGAGGTCGGCGACCGGTGCGAAGACGGCTCTTACTGTCCAGAGCATGGTGGTGTCTTTCGTGTGTTCCGTGCGTACACCTATGAGACGTGCGGGTGGGGGTGTCGTTACGGGATTAGGTGGATGGAGTTGGCGGAGCGGTCATCCCCGGGCGACGCCGAGAGCGACGATGCGGGCGAAGGGGCACGACCATGAGTGGCGTCCCGGGCAGGTGAAGGTGGCGTCGGCGGCGTCGTCGATCGCTCCGTCCCAGCGCACGACGAGACCGTGGGTCGCTGCGCAGTGAGGGCACTGGACGGTGTGTTCCTCCAGTGCTTCGCCGATCAGTGCCCGGACGGGTTCGCCGAACATGATGACGTTGTTGATCTCTGCCTTGGTGGTGGGGAGGAGGAGTGGTTCGCGGGGTTCGAGGGCGAGTCGGAGGATGTCGTCGTCGGTGGGTTCGATTCCCTGCCGGACCAGTTCCTCGGAGACGGCTGTGAGGATCGTCTTCGCGTCGGCCATCGGTACTCCTGTCGAGGGCGTGGGGGCGGCCCCCGAGGCAGGTGCCCCGGGGGCGTCGGCTTGTCTCGCTAGCTGATCTTCCAGGAGCGAGAGACCTTGCTCTCCACTCCCCCGTTGTCGCGGTAGGAGGGGATGGGCTGGCCGTCGTCGTCGAACGCGGAGAGGGTGAGGGTGGGCTTGCTGTCCTTCTCGGCCTGCGCGAGGGACATGACGAAGATCCCCCCGTCGGTCTCCACGCGCACCGAGACCTCGTCGCTGGAGAGGTCGACGTTGATGTCCTTGACCCATTCCAGGCTCGGGCGGGTGTTGACGTGCCCGTCCTCGTTGGCCCTGCACGGCTCGGGGCTCGCGAGGGTGTCGGATCCGCAGTCGTCGCAGTCGTCGCTGGGGCTGTAGGCGTTGATGTTGACGGTCTGCACGTCCGAGGCCGTGAAGCGGACCTCCCCGTGGACTGCTTCGATGTCGCCGAGGGCTTCTTCGCAGTTGATCTTGACGGAGGTGGAACCGGTTGTTCCGGTGGTCCTTCGGGTGACGTCTTCTCGGGGGTCGGTGCTTTCGGGGCTCATGGGGTTTCCTCTCCGGGGCGGCCGAGCGCCGCTCCTGTGTACAGATTGTACATGTCTCCCGTTCGGGGCGGCTCTGGGGAATTGTGCTCCCCCCGGGGGTGGAGTGCGCCCCCCGGAGAGTTGTTACTCGCGTTCGCCCTCGTCGTTGAGGACCAGGAACTCCAGAACTCCTCCCGCGTTGGGGGTGAGTCGGACGCCGAGGGAGGAACCGCTGGCGGTGCGGACGCGGAACTCGATCTCAGCGCCCTTTGCTTCCATGTGCGCGCTCTGAATCCAGGAAAGTTCCTGCGGGGTGAGGGTGATGCTCAGGGGTCCGGCGGTGTCGGCGCGGAGGGCGTGCGTTGCCCCGGCCGAGGGGGTGCCTTCGGCGTCGAGGGGGCGGAGGGCACCGTTGACGACCAGATGGTTTGACGAGGGCGCGGGGGGCATGGTTGCTCCGGTTTCGTTGGCGTGCTGCTCGGCCTCGCGGGCGAGGCGGGCTCCGGCGCTGGAGTAGTCACCGTTCGTGTAGTCGATGCCCTCGCGGAGGGCGTCGTGGACCCGGATGAGTTCGAGCAGGTGCCCGGTGTCGCGGGAGGCGACGGTGTCGCGGAGCATGCCGAAGGCGGCGTGGTGTTCCTTGAGGGGGCGCTGGGCCTTGTAGGTGCAGGTGTCTTTGTTGTAGGTGACGGTCCATTCGGGGTGCTCGGTGAGGACTTCGGCGAGGGAGAAGTGTGGGTTACTCACTCGATAATCTTAATTCGATCTTCTGGTTTTTGGTTCTGGAATGCGGCAGAGTGCCGTGAAACACACAAATAACTCCGAGTAACCACATACGCACTCGCTGTATCTTCGGTGTATGACCACACACCCCGACGACGAGCTCGACGTCGATCAGCTCGACGTACTCGACTTCACCTCCTCCGACTTCACCACGACCGCCTACAAGAAGGTGTCCACGACCGTGGACCTCCTGGGCGAGGACGTGGATTTCCACCGCCCCAAGGACGGGGTGCTCTTCTTCGTGCAGTCCGCCGTCGCCGACACCGCCAATGACGCGGACCGGTGGATGGCCGCCCTGCGCTTCCTCGAATCCTCCCTGACCCCCCAGAGCCGGAAGCGCTTCCTGGATCGCGCCTGCGACAGGTCGGACCCCCTCAACGCCTCCGCCCTCTGGGACACCATCGGCGAACTCCTGCGCCGCTGGGACCCCAAGACGAAGATCCCCGCCAGCCAGAAGATCGTCATAGAGCACCGGCCGGACGCCGCTGAGGGCTACAACCCGGTCCGTATCGTCGACGAGGCCCTGCGGCTGGACTTCATCGCCTACCCGCCCAAGGACATCGTCCTTGGCTTCACCGGATCGGCCATCGCCGCCAGCGCCTCCCCTGCGCAGCAGGCCTGGTGCGTCAACCTGTTCCTGGACGGTTCGCTGGACGGGGACGTCGCCCTGGAGCTGTCGTACCGACTGCAATCCCCCGCCTACGGGGACGACAAGCTGGACCTCCCCCACCTCCTGGGCATCGTGCGGTCCCTGATCGAGCGGTGGTACTCCGGAACGAATCCGAACCGTGCCGCTCGTCGCGCCCAGGCCTCCCAGAGCCGCAAGTCCGCGCCGAAGGTCTCCCGCGCCGTCGACAGGGCTCCTGAGGCAGAAGAGCGGGAGGAGGAGACCACGCCACCCCGGCGACGCGCTCCTGCCAAGAAGACCGCCGAGGGCAAGCCTGCGCCCCGTACGACCAAGGCGACGGTCAAGCCTGCCTCCAGGAAGACATCCGGTACGGCGCGCTCCTCCCGCAAGAGGACCATCTCCGGCGAGTTCGAGGAGGAGTAGGCGTTGGCCGGACTTCGGGCCGGTGCTCAACCTCCGGCTCCCACTCCTCTGGAGTTCACGGTCGACGGGGAGACCTTCACGCTCGGGTCACAGTCGACGCGTTGGTGGCTTCGGGTGTTGTCCTATGAAGCGCCCGGGTGCTGGTTCAGCATCATTCCCCTGTCGTTGGAGAGCGCATCCCGGAGTCGGCTGTTGGAGCGCATCACGGACGACAGTGACCGATTCGACTTGGACGAGCTGGAGAAGGTGGCGGAGGAGGTGGTCGGCGTCGTGTTGGGAATGGAGTTCTGGGCGGGTCACCGGCTCCTCCGCCTCGCATCGTCGAACTGGCTGATGTTCGACGGCTGGTGCCTTTCCAAGGGAATCGACGTCATGGCTCTACCCCCGGGGAGGGTGGCGTCGGCCGTGTACGGGTGGCGCATGGCGTCGTGCCAGAAAGAGTCCGACAAGGCGAAGATCGATTCTGAGATCTTCGGGCCCCCTCCCCTGCGTGCGGCGTCGGGGCGTTTGCGCGATCAGGCTCCGCGCGGTTGGGATGACCGGGCGGAATCTTCGGCATTCATGACGGCCGTGTCGAATCTCAACAGCCGATAACTGGCTGTGTTGGTCTAGCCTGGGTTCTGTAACCGTCTGGCTGTGGGCCGGGATACACCTCTCCGATTTCACGTTCCGTGGAAGGTGTCCCCCGTGCCCACCCTCGCCGAGACCGCTGTGCAGATCGTTGCTGAGGGCGACGGGTTCAATGCGAGCCTTCGGCAGCAGATCGAGTCTGCCGGTGCGTCCGCCGACCGCGCCTCCCGCAACGTCGGCCGCCGTGTCGGGCAGAGCATCAGCCAGGAGGCGACGCGTGCGCTGTCTCCGCTCGGGCGGAACCTGGTGCGTCCCCTGGATCAGGCGCGCGCCTCCTTTGACCGGCTCGGCCAGTCCTTCAGCAACACCCTGCGTCCGGCTTCCCGGACCACTGTCGCTCTCGCCCGGGACATCGGGAGACTCCAGGCCGCCACGGAGAGTGTGCGCCGGAGTATGGACGACTTCCGCGACTCCGCCTCCACGGCCTTGTCGTTCGGCCGGGAGTCCTCGCGGCTGTTCGCTTCCGGCCTGCGGGAGATCGGGGTGTCTGCGTCCGAGGCGAACTCCTCTGCGTACCGTCTGGGCCAGACGCTCCTGAGCATCGGTCGCAGCTCCCGGGGGGCCCTGGCGTCCCTACCGGAGACCATGAGTCGGATCGGCTCAAGTCTGTCGCGCACGCATCAATCCCTGGGGCGCTTCTCCCAGATCCTCATGCGCACGGGTCTGATCGGTGTGGCGTCCATCGGGACCGTTGTCACGGCGATGCTCGCGCTCCCCGCTGCGGCGTCTTTGGCCGCGACGACAGCGGCAGGAGCGTGGGCGGTCGGCATCGCAGGTATCGGCATCGTGGCTGCCGCCCAGTCCGAGGAGGTGCAAGCGGCGTTCGTCGAGATGGGCGAAGCGGCTATCGACACCTTCACCTCCATCGCCGGTCCCATTGAGCGCGCGCTGATCTCTCTGGCCGGGGACCTTGACGGGCTCCTTGCCAACCTCGCGCCGTCGTTCGAGCGGTCCTTCGCCACGCTCGGTCCTTCCATGGAGGGGTTCTTCTCCGAGATCACCTCTTCCCTTGTCTCGCTCGGTCCGCTCTCGGAGGCGGCAGCGGACTCGTTCTCGGACTTGCTGGAGGTTCTGGGGCCTGCGCTGGGCGGGGCGGTGGAACGTCTCGCCAGTTCTCTCACGGAGCTGTTCGAGTCCTCCGACCCGCGCTTCTTCACGAACACCGTCGTGGGCATCGTGGACTTCACGGCGTCGCTGATCGACATGATCACGTGGCTCTCGGAGGCTCGCGCGGGCCTGGTCGAGGACTTGGCTCCTGCGGCTCGTGCCCTCCAGCCGCTGTTCTCCGGCATGGGCGAGGGACTGCGGACCGCTGGCGAGGCGGCGACGAACTTCGCCGGGGCGTTCCTGGCCGAGGCGGTTCCGGCGGTGGAGGCGCTGGAGCCGCTGATGACGCGGTTCGGCGATCAGTTCTCGGCTGTCGGCGACCTCATCTCCGGGTTCCTGAGCGACATCTCTCCGGCTCTCTCCGCCCTGGAGCCGTTCGTCGAGGGCTTCGTCGAGGGCTTCGAGCAGGCGCAGGACATCATCCTCGGGTTCCTGTCCGCGTTGCTGTCGGAGCTGGGGCCGACTGAGGATGCCCTGCGGAGCTTCGCGGAGTGGGTGGGCGAGAACGAGGAGATCGTCCGCCTGATGGGCGTGGCGGTCGGTTCCGTGCTCGGGGTCCTGGCCGCGTACCGGATCGCTGCGCTCGCGGCGTCGGTCGCCTCCACGCTCTTCTCCGTCGCGGTGCGCGGTATCGGTGTGGCCATCCGGTCGATCCCCGTCATCGGCTGGATCATCGCCGGGATCGGCCTTCTCGTCGTCGTCATCCAGCAGCTCTGGGAGCGCAGCGAGACCTTCCGCGACATCGTTACGAGCGCGTGGGAACGGGTGTCCTCCGTCATCGAGACGGCCTGGGAGAACATCCAGGACGTTTTCGATGCGTTCCGGGAGGCGTGGGACAACGTCGTCGAGGCGTCGCAGGGCGATGTGGGCATCGGGAGGATCTGGGACGGCATCCAGGACTCGGTGTCCACGGCGTGGGGGGTCATCTCCCCGATCTTCGACCAGATCGCGGAGACATGGCAGTTCCTTGTTGACCTGATCACCGGGAACGCGTCGATCGGGGACGCAGGGGATCTCATCTCCTCCTACTTCTCCAACGTCGGGGAGATCGGCGACACGATCGCCGGGTTCCTGATCCGGCAGATGGAGCGTGTGCCTGGTCTGGTGTTGGACGCGCTGGGATTCATCGGCGGGACGTTGGCCCCGTGGCTGACCGAACAGCTCGCGGAGCTTCCGGGGCTTGCCGTCGAGGGATTGACGGAGCTCGGGGACAGGGTCGGCGAGTGGTTCCGGGGTCTGCCGGAGCGCATCGAGAGGGCGCTCGGCGTGACGGACGGCTGGTTGCCGTGGCTGGAGGATCTTGGGACAGAGGCGGTCAACCGGCTTCAGGGGTTGGGCGAGTCGATCGTCGAGTACATGCGGGGTATCCCGGACCTGATCCGCGACTCCGTCGATCCCGAGGCGATCCTTGAGTGGTTGCAGGAGGCTCCGGGGCGGATCGTCGAGTACATGCAGGACTACGGGCCCCAGATCCTCAAGGGTCTGGCCATCGCCATCGGCATCGTGGTTCTGGGTGTGCCCGCGCTCCTCCTTGGACTGCTCGCGTCCATCCTTCTGGTTCTCGGCGTCATCGCGTGGGAGCTGATCCAGTGGGCGTGGGAGTCGTTCACGGCGATGATGGACCGGGCGGGGCAGGCGATCAGTGCGGGGATCGACAACCTCGTTCTCTGGTTCCAAGGGCTCCCGGACCGGCTCATGTCCGGCGTGGCGTCTCTGGGGGCGCGTCTGGCGACATGGGGCTCCGGAGTCATCACGTCTTTGCGTACGGCGCTGACGACGCGTCTGGCGGCTTTGGGGACGTGGTGGAACCAGCGGTGGGAATCCATCATGGGCGGCGCGCGGGGTGTGTGGAACACGTTCGTGTCGTGGGCGGGAGGGGCGGCGGGTCGCCTCCTGGACGCGATCATGGGGCCGATCGCGACGCTCGCGCGGAGGATGGTTGGCGCGTTCACGACGGCGCGTACGTCGATCGAGCGGGTGTGGGTGCAGCTGCGTTCGGCGGTCGGCAGGCCCATCGAATGGGTTGTGAATACGGTATACAACGAGTGGATTCGTGGTGTCTGGGGCAAGGTCGTCGACAAGTTCGGCGGCTCCAAGCTCCCGGAGTACAGCGTCGCCTTCGCCCGGGGCGGAGTGTTCCCCGGGTACACCCCGGGGAGGGACGTCCACGCCGTACCGATGGCCGCGTTCAGTGGCGGCGAGTCCGTGCTCCGCCCCGAGATCACCCGTGCGTGGGGTGCACGCACCACCTACTACCTGAACAAGATCGCAAGGTCGGGCGGACCGCGCGCGGTCCGCAAGGCACTCGCCATGCTCTTCGGCGGCCACAACCCCTTCACCGGGGCGCAGGTTCCCCGGGTCTCCAGCAGCTCCCGGGGCGGCGCAGGAGGCGCAGGGTTCGCCCAGCAGTTCTCCCGGGGCGGCATCGTCTCCAACATCTCCGGCACGGCCTCGGACGCCTGGAACTGGCTCAACGACCGCACCGACGACTTCGGCGACGGCATGCTCGACTTCCTCGACGACCCCAAGGGAGTACTCCGCAAGATCTTCGACCAGGTCGTCGACCTCTCCCAGATGCCGGGGGGCAAGACCGGATGGACCGACCTCGTCAAGGGGATGCCCCGCAGGATCATCGAGATGATCATCGAGAAGGCCAAGGAGCTGTTCAGCTTCGACGGTGACTGGACCGGCATCGGCGGGAACGTCGGCGGACGCCTCGGGGCGGCGCTCGCCTTCGCCAAGGCTCAGGCCGGTAAGCCCTACATCTGGGGCGGAGTGGGCCCTCGCGGATACGATTGCTCGGGCTTCATCAGCGCGATCCATAACGTGATCCTCGGCCGCAGGCCCTACAGCCGCAGGTACACCACCCACCCCTTCACCGGCTCCTCCTACGGCGGCTTCCGCAGGAACATGCCGAGCCCGTTCATGATCGGCGTCACCCACGCCAACGTCGGCCACATGGCCGGAACGCTCCTGCGCACAAACGTGGAGTCCAGGGGGTCGGCGGGAGCCGTGGTCGGCGCGCGCGCACGGGGCTACAACAACTCCTTGTTCTCGCACCGGTACGGCATGGTCGGCGCGGCCAGTACCCGCAACTCCCGCATGGGAGGCGAGGGGATTCTCTACGACTCCGGCGGGTGGCTCCTCCCGGGTCTGTCCTTGATCCAGAACCACACGGGCAAGCCGGAGTCGATCCGCACCTGGGCGCAGGAGAAGAACGTGTCGGACATGGTGCGGCTCCTGCGCACCCGGGTCGCGCTTCGCAGTGAAGCCCCCATCATCCCTGCCTCGCGCGCGGCGGAGTTCGCCCGCGTCATGGGGCGCGAGGGTGTGGGCGCAGGAGCGGTGGGCGGGACGGTGGTCAACGCGCCGATCACCGTCAACGCGCCGAACGCCGACCCCAACCTCGTGGCAAGGCGTGTGGTCAATCAGCTCGTGCAGCAGGCGGGAGTGTAGGCAGTGGATACCAACTGGCTGTCCATCGGCGGCGTGGAGGTAGTGAACTCCGCGCGAGTCGCCTCCTACGCGGCAGGATGCGGCGGAACCACCATCGGGTGTGTGTGTCCGGGGCTGGCCCAAGCGGTGGAGGGCCAGGACTTCCCGGGGTACGCGGAGAGTCCCGTCGATGACGACGCCCCCTGGTTCGACCCGATCGTGCCGGAGTCAGCGGACTTCCTCGGCGTCCTGGGCCTGGAGGCGGAGGGGCTACAGACAGGAACCGCTACGCGGACCCCTGTGGACCTGGCGCTGGGAGGAGCGAACATCGGGGCCGTCCGGTACCGGGCAAGGGAGGTGGCGTGGACGGTGACGCTCGTAGCGCGCTCGCAGGCGGGCATGGCGTACGGGATGGCGTGGCTGGAGTCCTCCCTCGTCGGCGACGACGACTGCTACGGGTCTCCCGGGTGCGTATTCGCGTGGTGCCCAGAGGACGAGGCCGACGGCGACAGGGCGGTCCGCCACCTGTTCGACGTCGGCATCCTGGAGGGGCCCACCGTCACCGAGACCCTCAACACCGGGCAGTCCTGGTTCAGCACGGTCGAGTTCACGCTCATGATCGGTAACCCCTTTATCTACGGGGACCCTTACATCAAGCTCGACAACGACTCCGGCGTCCGCGACATCGTCCGCGTCCCCCCGGGCGGCATCAACGTCAACTGCGAACCGGTCCTCCCCTGCCCCACGGACCCACTGTGCCCCCCGCCTCCCCTACCCCCCCTGCCTCCGGTTCCGCAGGACCCGTGCTGGCCGCTGACGGGCTTCCAGGCGCAGAGGGTCATGTACTCCGTTCCGCCCGGAGGTGTGGCCCGCGCGTACTCCACCGTCCCCATCATCCGCATCAACCCGGGCTCGGCCCCCCTGCGCCGGGTCTCCATCCGCTTCTACGACAACCCCACCGGGGCCGACTGCGGCAGGTGGACCGACAGGTGCCAGGCCTGCGGGGAAGCGAACATCAGCTTCATCCCGACGGGAGCCGAGCTCGTGCTCGACGGCCGCCAGCAGAGGACCCAGCTGGACTGCTCGGGAGGGCGCGGACTCTCGATCACGGAGCCGGTCCCCTTCGGCCCGAACGGCGGGCTTTTCATGTGGCCCGTGATCGACTGCGCGTCCGGGCTCTGCGTGGAAGTCCTGTGGCAACGCGAGGGGGCGGCGGAAGACGTCGAGGTGTCGATCGACATGGTGTCCCGCCAGGCGGTGATGTAGATGGCGTACGGGGAAACGCTCGGGTGCCCTGACCACTACACCGCAACCGTGCACTGGCGCGGCGGAGAACGTGTCTACACCTACGTGGACAAGGTCGAGTCGGTCACCTGGGCGCGCGAGCGCAGGAAGGTGTCGGAGGCCGCCATCGTCGTCGCCGCGTCAGGGGTGTCCTCGGGGTGCATGGAACGGCTCCTGACCACCTACGAGGGCGTGCACGAGATCACGGTCTACCGGGACGAGAAGGTCGTGTGGCAGGGGCCGATCAAACAGCGGCAGGTAACCGTGTCCGGGAACAGGCCGATCCAGATCACCTTCACGGCCGCAGACGTCTCGGAGTACGTCCGGCGCAGGCTCCTCGCGCGAACCGCGACCCTGACGAACGTGGACCTGTCGCAGGTCGCCCAAGAGGTCGTGCGGTCCACGCTCTCCTCCCGCGACCCCAACGTGCTGGCGCACATGAGGGCCACGACCGTGGGGCAGACGGCGAGCCGGACCCTGCGCGCGTACTCCCGGTACGGAGGGGACGAGCTGGCCGAGGTCGCAGGTCTGGGTGTGGACTGGACGGCGCTGGGGCGAACCATGTACTTCTCCCCTCCTGCCGACGCGAACACCACCCCGCAGGGGTCCATCACCGGGGAGCACCTGGTCGGGGAGATTGATGTGGTGTCCTCCCTCGACGACTACGCCTCCCGTGTCTTCGCCGCCCCGCAGGCGCAGGAGAACGTCTGGAACCACCTGGAGGCCGTCGGCGGGTACTCGCCGATCTGGGGGATGTGGGAGCACGTCGTACAGACCTCCTACACCTACAACCTGTCACCGACCGGGGTGTGGCAACCCAACGGGACCGGCGGCCCCACCCGCGCGCAAACGAACGCGGCCCTTCGCCGCGCGGCCCAGGCCCGCCACACCGTGATGTCCCGACCGGTGCTGGTCGTGCGCCCCGGGGAGGGATCGCACCTGTCCCCGTCGACGCCGATCTCCATGGATCGGCTGGTGCCGGGTGCGCGCATCGACCTCGCCATCGGCACAGGCTCCCCGCTCGCAGTCCAGGCGGCGATGCGGCTGACGCGAGTGCAGGTGTCGTGGTCTCCCGAGGGGGAGCGCGTGACGGTGTCCCTGGTGCAGATGGGGTCGACGCAGGACGAGTCGGAGTTGGAGGAGCCGTGAGCAGGAGGGGAAGCGCAAGTGCAGACACCGGAAGTCAGTGACCCACAGGAGCGGCTGTCAGCGTCGGGCGGAGACGCGCTCGTGGAGGCGCTACGCCGCCTGTCGAGTCCGCAGGTGCCGCGTGCGGTACGGACCCGCGAGGTTGTCGTGACTCTGCACGGGGAGTCGTCCGTGATCCACGAGGAAGACTAGAACAGGAAGAGGGACGTGTCATGGCAAGGTGTGGCGGCGGCTCAGGCTGTCAGTGTGTTACCCAGGGCGGCCAGGGGATTACCGTCACGGGGAACGGGTCGGCGGCCGAGCCGTTCCGGGTGCGGGTGCGCCCCTCCGGCGACCTCGGCAACTGCCTGCGGTTCGGATCGGACGGCGGGGCGTACGCCCCGTGCAGCGGCGACGAGGGGCAAGACCTGTGTGGGGTGTCGGTCGCGAACCTGCCTGAGGAGCGGCTGGTGTTCGGCAGGGGAGGAGCGGGACGTCTCCTCGCCCCCGACCACACCCTCAAGTCCTTCCAGCGCGCGGTAGACCTGGGCGTCGACGGCTCCCACGCGCACGTGCGCGAGCTCGGCGACGGGACACCGGTGTGTTTCCCCTCAGGCGACATGGGCAACCAGACCGGTATCGCCGGTCTGACGAAGGACCAGCTGACCGCAGGAGGCTACGCCAACCTGCCCATCCGCGCCGGGTGGAACCCGGACAACGCCTCCACCAACCTGGGCGGGCGACACGGGTTCTTCGGCTTCGGAGAGCGCGACACCGTCGGCGGCGTCACCCTCGCGCAGGTCCTCGAACTGGTCGGTCGACGCGCCGTGCTCCTCCTCCAGATGATCGGCCCCTACTCCGAAGACTTCCCCCAGCGCGTCCTGGACATGATCTTCCGCTACTGCGCGCACGGGTCCGTGATCGTCGCCGCGTCCAGCCTCGACGACCTGGACCTTTTCACCAACGCAGGAGTTCACGCGTGCCTTTTCGTGGGCACTCCCGCCGAAGCGGACGAGAACCCTCCCGCGACCGTGGCGGCACGGGGCGTCGAGTGGGTGGCGACGCGCCTGCGCACCGGCCCCACCAACGACCAGATCATCGGCTACTCCGCTGCTGGCATGAGCGTCGTCGGGTACATGGCCAACCGCCACCACGACTGGGAACTCCTCGACGCGATCGGCGCGCGCGGAGTCATCTCGGACGACGCCCTGTACATGACGATGGACCCCTCCCGGTACCGGTCCAAGAACATGCAGGAGTCCTTGACGCACTCGCAGGTCCAGCCCGGCATGCTCGGCTACTGGACGGACCCGCGCCAGGAGCTTGGTTCCGGTCCGGGTCAGCCCGGGGAGGTGTACTGGCCGCACCAGGGTCGTGGCTTCTACTACCCGCCGGACTGGCCGGGGATCGCGCAGGCGTTCTACATGCCCGGACGCATGGCCTCCTCCCAGCCCGAGACCTCCGGTGTGCCCTACCGGACTCCTTCGGGAGTTTTCGACGTGAACATGGGCTTCATGGCTCCTGTCCCCTGGCCGGACAACTACGTCATGGAATGCGACATCAGCTACCGGGACACTCCGGCGTCGAACCGGTCGACCGGGTTCATCCTCGGTGTCCCTGACGACAGGGCGTTCGACGACCGCCAAGCGGCGGGCGGAGGGTACTGGGTGGTGGGTCTGTCCTGGTCGGGACAGGTGTTCGCGGAGCGTTGGGACAACAACGTCCTCGTCTCGGAGAACCGCACCCCGGGACCAGCGTTGACCGAGGACACGTTCTACCGGTGCCGCGTCACCGTCACCCCAACATCGGTCACGATGGCGAAGCTGAACGCGTCCGGTGCCGTACAGGTGCAGGCCACCGTCAACGACCCGATCCTGCGTGGCCCGTACCTGTTCTGGTACAAAAAGGAAACCACTCCGGCGAACGTGTGGACGCCGTTCGCCGTGGCGTACAGGAACCTTGTCATCAGGCAGAACACCTGACAGTCTGGCCGTGCGACGAGGCGGGAGGGCGGGGCGGAGGGTCGCCCCGCCCTCTCACGGCATCTTGTCCAGGGTTCGGACCGCCGTTCGGCAGGACCCGCACACGACCCACGCCCACCGCGCCACAGGAGCCTTCGCTCCGCACACGTCACAGGTCCCCGAGGAGCGCACCCGGGGGCGTCGTCTGTCGCTCTCCAGGCGAAGACGCCCCGCACGGCTCTTGTAGTGCAGCTCCTCCTCAAGGCGTCCGGTCGGGCACCGTCGGCACCGGGACGCGACGCGCTCCCCCGGGTTGTTGCTCCATCCACGCAGGGGCGGCGTCACGTACTCCAGGACGTGCGCCACTTCCAGCGCTTCCCCACCGCACCTCGTGCACGCTCCGGGGACCGGTCCGGCCGGAGCCATCCACGGAGGGCACCACGCGCAGGAGCACAGCTTGGCGGGGTCTTTCATGCGGGATTCTCAGCCAGGACCTCAGAGCAGCTGCGGCAGGTGCGGGCGCGCCCCTTGCCCACGGTCAGCCGTGCTGTCTGGCGATGCACGGGGATCGGGCGCACGTCCTTCCCCAGGAACCACGTCATCCGGTGGATGATGCTGGGGTCTTTCTCCGTCTCGTACTTGTCGGCGGTGCACGCCACGCAATGGAAGCTGGTGTCGCTGCCTCCCCAGGTGTAAGCGACGATGTCGAGCTCGCTGTTGTCCATCTCTTCCTCCTGCGTTCGGTTGGGCACCGCCCCCCGGGGCGGGGGGCGGTGCCCAAGAGTCCTCGTCTGCTTCTACCAGTCCAAGGGACCGGTGGTCACCCGGAGCGCCCACCTGTGTACGGCCAGTGCGGCACTTCCGAGGCGCAGGGAACGGCGTCGGTCAGCGAGGCACATGAGGATCTTGGTGAGGAGGCGCAGGGGCCAACCCGCCACCGCCCTCCACAGGGGAACGGGGAACCGAAGGCCCATGATCTTCACCTTCACCCGGGGTCCCCTCACGCCGCTTCCTGCCTTGCCTGGGCGGGCTTCCGGCGCAGGACGAACGAAGTCCAGATCAGCTCCGGGCGCTCCAGGCGGGCCCTGGTCGCGGCCTCCTCGATGTGCGGAGCGTCCAGGCTCAGCAGGAGCTTCAGGTCGTCGTCCAGCACATCCCAGGAGTTCGTGGGGGGAAGTGCACACCCGCCGTCGAGGCAGATGCACGGGCGCAGGGACGGAACCGGCACCCCTAGGATCGCCGCCCTCTCGGCGAGGAGGTCCTCGGTGTAGGCGATCAGCTTCTCCGGCGTGGTGTCCTCGGGCAGGAGCTCCATGTCGGCCGCGAGCGTCTGGGGCAGTCCGTCGCGGAACATGTCGGCGGCCAGGGCCGCTTTCTCGGGGGCGCACTCGAACACAGCACCCAGCAGCGGCTTGAACATGCTTGACCACGCGGGGTGATTTTCGATCGCATGCCTCAGGCCGAACGGATCATCCATCAGTTTTCCTTTGGTGTGTCACGGGTGGTTTTGCGGGGAGGAGCACACTGGCGTGTGCACTCCTCCCTCGTGCATGGCGGGTCCGTCAGGCGGACAGGGCGGAGTAGCGGAGCGCGTCGGCGGCGTGCTCGCCCCTCAGTCGGTCGACCGTGAACCACACGCTCTCGGAGCGGTAGTGGTAGGTCCCCGGCATGTAGGCGGTGTTCCCGATCTCCTGCCGGGCGTTCTCGAACGGCACCACGAGTCCGAGGTCGCGGGAGGCCGACTTGTGGACCTGCTCCAGGTCGTCCAGAACGGCGGGGTCGGGCGCTCCCACGTTGCGGTACGCGGTGACGGCGTTCTCGGTCTCGATCGAGACGTGTTCGAGCGCGTCCCGGAACGCGTGGGCGACGACGACTCCCGCCAGCTTGGGAGTTCCGTGTCCGGGGCGGAACTCGCTGATCAGGTAGCAGGAGAACTCGGCCACCGTCGTGTCGCGCCGCCACAAGCGCGTCCGTCCGCTCTCGGCGCAGGTGAGCCGGAGGACGGCGCTGGGCAGAAGCGCGATGTCGGAGACCCCGGGGAAGTCCGCGAAGGGGGTGTGGCTGTGGTCTGCGTCGGAGTCCTGCACCAGGTGGAACACCGTCGAGTCATCGAGGCTGTAGCGCATACCGGGGTCGTCGTCGGTGCGCCAGATGAGCGTCGTGTTCATGGGTTGGTCCTTCTGTGTCGGGCGCACGTGTCGGGTACGCGCGCTCTGGGTTTGCGCGGTTGTGAATCTGCCTGGGGGCGAAGTACGCTCCGCCCCCAGGGGGTCTGCTAGTAGAGGGCGACTTCGTCCTCCATCAGGAGCCGGGTCGCGTACCCACCCGTGACCTTGTGGCCGAAAGTGCGCAGTACGGCTTCGGCGTTGGGGAATTCGTTGAGAATCCCGATGAAGTTGTCCTGTCGGTCGAAGACGATGTAGGAGCCCGATGCCTTGCTGGGGGGCGGAGCCATGTCCTTCATGAAGTCCATGCAGAAGTTGAAGTAGTCCAGGGTGTCTCCTCCGCCCAGGCTCTCCAGCATGTACGCGTCCACCTCCATCTGGATGGTGTCGAAAACCGGCCGGTTCATGGTGGTGAAAGCGTGGGAGAGGGTGGCAGCAGCGGAGCGCAGCCTGATCTTGATCCTCTGGTCGCGAACGGTGCTCTGTTCGCTGTCGAGGAGGAGTGCGCGGGCGCGCTGGAGGTGCGGCTGGGCGGCACGGTAGGCGGCGGTGTTGCGCAGGAAGGAACCACCGTGGCGCGTGCTGATGGGCAGGAAGTCCGTGGCGGTGATGACCATGAAGGGCTTGCGGTTCACGAAAGCAGAGCCCGTGGACAGGAACGCGTTACGGCCGTTGTCGCTGCGCCGGACGGTGATGCGCGTTCCGGTGGTGCGGGTGACGGTGGCGCGGAGTCCTCCGTCGATGTCGAGGGTGTCGCCGACGGCGATCTGGGAGGCGTGGGTGAGGGCGATGAGCTTCTGCATGGGGTGCTCCTGTCTGCGGTGAGAGGGCCCTAAGCCCTTTCGATATACCGATTGTACATAGTGTTCAGTGGGGCGGCAACCCGCCCCCGCACCGATCCTCAGACCCGACCGACCTCATCAGCAAAGAGACGGCGCATCGTGAGACCCGAGCGCCCGAACGCCTTCCTCGCGATGCCCTCCGCGTATCCCCGGAGCTCAGCCTCCACCGTCCCCAGCGCCCCCTCCTCCCCGTCCACCACGAGCCAGGTGTCCGACTCCTCCGAGCTCGGAGCGGTCCGCTCCCCCGCCACCCGCAGAGCGGCCACCAGCTCGTCCAGCTCCTCGCCTCCCACGCTCCCGAGCACATACCGGTCCGCGACCATGCACGCGACGCGGTGCGCGAACACCGTCTCGTGGGATCGGAACGCCCGAACGAGAGCCTTCAGGGCCCAGACCGCCGGAGCGATCACGTCCTCGGGGAGCGAGTCCGCCGAGGAGGCCGCGACACGAGCCCGCTCCAGCAGGGCCACGCCCACCCGGTACGCGGGGTGCGCCTCCAGCAGGCGCAGGCCAGCATCGAACGTCGCCGGGTGCGCGGAGACCTCAGGAGCCCGAAGCGAGAGGACCCGCGACTCCGCCTCCTGCGCGAAGATGGTCGAAACGCACCCGTCCGCCTCCTCGACGACGACCAGCTCCGGGAGGACGTCGACGACGACCCCCGAGAGGTTCTTGTCGAAGCCGACGCGGTCCCCCTTGCGCAGATACGAGAGGTCTCCGGTAGGCAGGGGTACGGACGCGATGCGGTTGAGCTTCATGGGCTTCTCCTGTTTGCTGCGAGGGCGGCAACTCCGCCCCTGCGTTGATACTGATTGTACATAGTGCTGTGGGTCTTGAGAACCCAAGGCGGCACCACGCGCCCCCTCCGCGCACGAAGCCGCCCCTCCGGTGTCACCGAAACTCCCTGGTGGCCCGGGTGCCTAGTGCTCTTGGTCGGTGAAGACCTGCGGACGCGCCCCGCGCACGTGGGTTTTTCGCATGCAAGACGTCCGCGACCTTAATGCTGTAAACATTAAAAATGTCCGATTCGGACTTCGGCCTTGGCGGTCTCACCGGCCAGCCATGCCGCCTCCGAGCCCTCCAGAGGAGGGGACATCTGCTCCACCTCGCGCTTTGCCCGGTCGCCAGACGTCTTCAGGAGGAGCTTGCGGCTCACGTACCGCAGGGCGTCGGGGTCCTCGCGTAGGGCGCGATCCTTGTCCAGCACCGGCCCCAGAACCAGGAACTCCCGGGAGCGCTCGCACTCTGCCCGGTACCTCTTCGTGGCCATGGTGCCGTTCCGCTCGTACGTCGCGACCAGGGTCCCGTTGGCGTAGAGCCGAGTACTGTTGCCGATGATGCGGGCGAGCTCCGTCTCGCGGGCGCGCTTGATCTTCTTGAGGTCGCCGATACGTGCGTTCACCCGAACCAGGGAGCGCACGCACACGGCTGCTGGCTCGCCCCCGTCGATCGCTCCTTCTGGCAGGGCTGGGCTCCCCGCGTAGTTGATGTCGTGGGTCGCCTCCAGGTCCGCTTCGCGCCCCTCAAGCGGAGGAGCCGTGTCCGTCAGGACGTAGGAGTGCCAGAAAACGGCGGCTCGCTCGCGCAGCACGTCGATCATGTGCTGGTCGCGCTCCACCTGGTACCAGAGGAATCGACCCGAGTCCCGGAAGAGGACGGCGACGTACCAGTGGTCCGATCCGTGCACCCACATGCCCCACTGGGCCTGCGCCATCGCATGGTCGGAGGGGTGGGCGTCCCACTGGCCGGAGTTGCGCTCAGTCGTCGTCTTGATCTCGACTCCTCCCCCGTCGGACGCGAGAGCGTCCGGAGTCGCCGTCATCCACGAGCAGTCCTTACGGGCGAGCATGCCGATGCGCCGTGTGGCGAGGCCGGTCTCGTCGCGGAAGAGTTCCAGGACTCCGGCCTCCAGCATCCGGCCGACCCGGGCGGCGTCGGAGCCGGGACTGGGTGGCGTGCGTCCGGTCTTGTCCGACCACAGCGCCAGGAGGGAGGAGTGAGGGTTGAAGCCCAACAGGGTTGAGGCGTCCGACCCGCCGATACCGCGCAGGTCGAGCCAGGCTTCTCGATGTTTTCTGAGGGCTTCCCTGCGCTGCTCCCTGGTGAGTCCGCGCAGGATGCGCGCAGGAGGGTCGGCGGGGTGGATGACGCGTGCCTCGCCGAGGGGGAAGGATGTGGTGGATTCGGCAGTGTCCGACCGAGATTTGAGGGCGAAGTCCGTGTAGTCTTGCTTGCGGATCATCAGTCAGTCCTCTCGCAGGGCATGAGCAACTGGTGTTCATGGGTTGGCACCCCCCACGGCTTGTCGGGATAACTGGCTAGGGGGGTGCCATTTTTATGCCTGGGCTTTGCGGAGTGCCCGGTCGATTCGATCGATGATCCTGAGGACCGCTTCGTGGCGCATGCCGACTTCCCTGGTGGTGATTCCACCGTCTTCCATTTCGGAGGCGTCGCCCTGGAGGATGGCCCTAAGGGCGCGGGTCCTGTAGGGGGTGAGGGTGAGGTGGACGCTGTGTCCGCGCCCCCGTGTGGTGCGTGGTGCTTCGCGCAGGTTTTCCTTGAGCCAGGGGTGCTCGTGCGCTTCGTTGAGCCACGTCGCAAGCTTCTCGGGTATGAAAAAGGGGATCTTGGTTTCTGGCTCGCTCATGGGTTTCCTTGTCCGTGTCGGGTATACGGATTATACCAAAGATACCGCATGCGCGGTGGGGGTGCCCCATAGGTCCGGAGCACCCCCACTGGAAATCCCTACCGGTTTCGCAGGCGACGGACAGGATTCTCGATAGTGATAATCGCCTCCTTTTCCTGGAAGCGCAGCGCGCGGATCGGCTCCCGGTTCACGTAGGAGCCCCACGCCTTCGCGTACACGCCGAAATGCATCCGCGTGCTGACGCGAACCTTCCGATCCTTCCACGACTGAATCGTCTGGCGCAGGTGGTAGGCGGGCATTTGCCGCGTCAGCATCTCCCCCAGGGACACCTGCTCCATCCACGCGTCGACGTCGACGGGGTCGTCTCCCTTTCGACCGTCGAGCGTTGCGGTCCTCGTCAGGTAGACCAAGGTGGTCGCCAGGCCGGGGCTGATCCCGAGCCCCTTCCCCACTCGCTTTCCCTCAACGATGTGATCGGCGATCTCCGGCTCCTTGTTGAAAGCCTTGACGATCTCGGAGTTCGTGCCGGTGCCACCCTTGCCCGACCACTCCCCTTCGCGGTACTTCCACAGATTGCGTGCAGCCGAAGAGACGATATTCGCGTCTCCGATCCCTGACAGCTGGAACACGTCGGCCGCCGTTCGCCTTGCTCCGGTGTCGAGAACCGTCATCACCTCGATCGGCATGTTGAACCACACGAACATCGGAACGATGATGCCGGATTGGAGAACGGCGAGCACACGATGCTGACCGTCGCCCAGCGTTCCGTCGGTGCGCAGGGCCGCAGCCTGCGGAGTCAGGTGCCACCCCCCATCCTTGATGGCCCGGATCAATTCGTTGACCTTCGCCATGCGAATGGGTCGGTTGTGCGGGTTTCGCTCCAGGAGCGCCTTCGCGATGACAGGTGTCATCTGTACCTTGCACACCGAGTATTCGTTATGTCCGAGCCCCTTCTCGATGTAGTGCAGGGCCATCGCTTCTGTGATCTCCGGGACCTGCATCGGAGCGTTGGGGAAGGTGTTCATAGGTTTCCTTTTTCCTTATTGGCGCAGAGGGCGCATAGGCATGTGCAGGGTCGTGGAGGGTGGAGGGCGCATCGTGCGCAGGTTGCTGGCGGCGCGACCCGCTCCTCCGCCTCCGTCATGGGCCGCGTGTCGGCCAGGTCGTACAGGGGGACCGGCCTGCGCGCCCAGGGGTATCTGACGCGGGCGACGGGGGTGGCTCCTGCCACGGGCTTGCGGGGCCCAGGAGTCCACGCCCTCAGGGCGACGGTGTCGTAGGCGTTGTCCGGCGCTGGGGGGCCCACGGGAGGTTTCATGTCTCATGCGGTCCTGTAGAGCCGCACCCGCGTGCGTGGGTTCTGCCGGTCCAGGTGTTTGCGGGAGCGCATCTCGGAGACCTGTGAGTCGTCCTTCCAGGCGTGCTTGTTCAGGGCATCCAGAGGGAGCTTGCCGAGATTGTCGACGTCGGCTATGCGTCGGTCGGGAAGGTACGCGTCGACCTCGGCGCGCCAGCGGTGAGAGGAGTCAGGGGGGCGGACGCTGAAGTCGCCGTATGCCCTGTCGAAGTGGAGCAGGACGTTGTTCTCTGCCTCTCGGGTCCTCTTCGGGGTGTAGCGGCGCTGGTAGAGCGATCCGTCTTTTCGATGCCCTGCGGAGAGACGGGGACGTCCCTTGGTGACCGGCGGTCCGGGGATGACGAAGTCGTACGTCGGAACCCACTCCGTCGACTCGATCTCGACGCGTCCGGCTCCAGCAGCCTGGAGAAGGCACTGGGCCTGATCGAGGAGGAGTCGGGCCTCTTTCACTTCGGGTGTCTGGTCCGGTTCTGAACCAACCGGGGGCAGTTCAAAGGTATACCTCACGTATGGTCCTCATATCTAAGGGGGAGAGCTATGGGAGAGTCGCAGACGTTCGTTGACCTCGGAGAGTTTCGACGCCTCGCACGGAGGGTGTCAGACCATGACGCGAATTGCGTTCAGGCGCGGGATTGGATGCGTGGCACAGAACGCGAGCGAACGAACTTGTCGTTTCACGTGCGCCAGTTGACGGTGGGACTGTTCGCCCTTGGTGTCGTCGTGTCGTTCCTACTCGGAATGCTTTTCGTGCTGCTGGTACTGGTGATGTCATGAGGACTGCTCTCCTGCATGGCCTGTCGCTCGGTATCCGTCGATCGCGTTGGACGCGATGCTGGCGGCATCGTCGAGGCTGTTCAGGGCTTCACGCAGTTCGTCGAAGACGCCGACCAGGGCGCGGGTGCGCTGCGACACGTTGTGCCGGTCATTGGCGATGAGGGCGGAACACACCTGCCCCGTGAGCCGGTCCGCCATGGACGCCAGACCTGCGAGCCGCGTCTTCGTGAGCACGTAGTAGTGGGAGGTGCGGACAGCCAGTCGGACCGGCTCCCACATGATGTCCTTCGTGGGCATATCGGGGGGCAGGGCTATCGCGATGAAATCGCGGAACGGCTCCTCGCCCTCGATGTACGCGGATCGGGCTTGGCCCATGAGGCTGAGGTTCGAGGGGTGCGTCAGGTAGTCAAGGCATGCTCGCGTGGGACCCTCGGGGAGCTCGCGGTACCCGTAGGCGTTCTCCTGCGTGCGCGCCAGCGCCCGGTCCCACACGGTCTCGTCATTGGCGGGCCCTTCGACGTCCCCGCCTTCGGTGAAGACGATTCGGGTCTTCCCGTCCTCGTCGATGACGCGGGGGCTCCCTGCTGCCTCTCCGACCTCGGACATCATGTACAAGAGTGCGGCTCGGTTGTTCATGGGGTTTCCTGCTTTCTTGTCTCGCATTGGGGCAAATCAGTCAATGCTAAGCACGTTCCTACTCACTGCGTAGGACTTTTCGCGCGTTCGTCAGACGGACCGTTGCCTGACGCAGGGACTCCTCCAGATGGAGACTGAGGCGGAGACCGGTGGGGAAAAGGATGTGGTCGGGCTCCAGGTACCAGAGACCCCGGTATCGGACCACCGTGCTCCCCGTTGCCCTGTCGGTGCAGGCGTCCGCTGTTGTGCGGGCCCACCTCATCGACCAGATGTTGATGAGGGGGATGGTGCGCCCGGCGGCGAGCGCCTGCCGTCCGGCCTTGGTGATGTGCTCAAGGTGTTCCGGGCCGCCGATGAACATCCGGTCGTAGAGTGCTGACCAGGTCGCGGGGTGGATTGATGAACGCACGGGCACGCGCCCCATGGGATGTCGCGCGGCCGTGGCGAGCAGGGCCTTTTGGACGTCCGGCATGGGGCGCGTGTGCATGGGTTACTCTCCGCTACCTGAAGTTGTGGGCGAAAGGTCCGGGCTTGCGCTCGACCGTGTTGTCGGCGTTGTAGTAGAGGGCTTCGTACCAGTGGCCTCCGCCCTTCTCGGTGTCAGGGACGTAGACCTCGACCATGCCCGTGCGCTTGTGGGGCATTCCGGTGATGTCCTCGTAGAGCCAGGTGCGGACGGCACTGTAGGGGCCGAAGCGCTCCTCGTAGTAGAGTTCGGCCCCGTTCACGGTCGTCTGGACGTCCATCTCCTTGAGCTCTGCGGTGGTGAAGGTGTACTTTCCGGGGTCGATCATGGGGTTTCCTTTTCGGTGATCGTATGGGTGCGGAATGCCACTGCGGCTCGGCTTTGCGCTCCGCGTCCTTAGGTGTCGCTGATCTCGGGTGCGTACAGTTCCGCGAGGGGAGTCGGACCGTCGTAGCGCACGCACTCGCAGGTGATGGCGGCACCGTTGCGCATGACGGTGCGCTGGCACGAACCCTTGGGGTTGTGGAACGAGTAGGCGTGCCCGCAGGAGCACCGTTTCTGCTCAAGGGAGGTTCCCCCGGTTCGCGTCCTTCGGACTCGGCCGACGATGAAGCCGAGGAGGAACATTCCGAGGAGCATGAGGAGCTCGGGGGTTTCCGTCACATCAATCCCTGCCTTTTCTTCTCGCGCCTTCGGTCGGCGAGGTTGATGGTCTCGTCGCGTGCGCGGAGGAGCTGATCGAACTCCTCTTCGTGGAGTCGGACGAGGTCCGCGAGCGCGAAGAGTTCACGGCGCAGAGTCTCCGCCGTGGGGGCGTAGGGTCCACTCTCCCGGTTGATGCACGAGTTGGGGTCTTCCGCCCACTCCTTCCACCTCTGGGCCGCGTCGACGCAGGTGACGCAGTACACGAGTACTGCCCTGCGCTGGCCGTGCTCCCGAATGAAAGCGGCGAGCTCCGCTCGGGTGTAGACCGTGGCCCCGTTGTAGGTCGGATCGTCCCGGGAGCCCACGATCGGCTTCCCGCACTCCGTGAGGAGTCCTTCGGTCTGACGCCAGGGCGGCTGCCCCTCGCGGAGTAGATGCTCGCGTCGTATCGCGCTCATGCCGCACTCCTGCGTCCGGCCTCTAGGGTGCGGAGGATCGTGTCGACGGCCGTCGCGGTCGGGCGGTGCGTGGCAAGGTCTTCCCGGGTGTCCGTGCGGAGCGCGTCGACGGCGGTCCTCACGGTGGGGTATCGGTCGTATGCCTCGACGAGGGGGTTGGGGTGGAGTCCTTCGTCGGGGTGGCCGGGGCGCACCTGTTCGATGTGTTCCTTGATGCGACCGATGAGCGTGTCGCGAGTTTTCTTCACGTCTTCCTCCCGTTTGGTTTTTACCGATTGTACCAAAGGAGGGGAGGGGTGTGCGCCCCTCCCCTCCTTTGATGCCTCCGCTTCAGGGCCCGATTCGATATGACAAGAGGTCCGTAGGCAATTCCCTGCGCTCCCCCTCCACGACCTCGCGAGTCGTCCTCCAGTGGTCTATGGCGCGGCAGACCTGCTCGTCGAACTCGACCCTTCTGGTCTGCGCTCCCGGCTCGCCTCCTCCCCACAGGTCGATCAGGCGACGTGCGTGCGGGTAGGACAAGCCGGTCTCTGACAGGTGTGCCTCAGCCCAGCGGGAGAGCGCGACAATTTCCCTTGCCACCGACTCCGGGAAGTCGAACGTCATTTCCATTCCTCACCGCTGATGCGACACGTGCGGAAAGGGGGCGGGGTGCAGAATGGACGAGTGGGTGCGCACGGCAGGAGCGGGCGAGCACCACGGAGCCTGGACTCGGGACCAGGGTGCGGGTACGTAGAACCAGACGGTTTTCGTCTTGGGGGTGTACGCGACGCCGCACCGACCGAAGGATTCCTGGACGATCATGCGGAGGCCCCTGCCACGCTCCACGCCTTCGTCGGGCAGGCTGTCGAGATCTTCGAGGGTGAGTTCCCGCACAGGCCCCCACTCGGGGAGCGTGACGGCTATGCCGGGGGCGGAATCAGTGACGTGTATCGCAAGACTGTCCCCCGACAGCCATACCGAGAGCCACACCGGCCCTCGGGCGTGTTCGGTCGCGTTGGCCACGAGTTCGGACGTGCAGCGAACCGTCATTTGCCGGGAGTCGGCGTCGGCTCCCAGGCGGGACAGGGTGGAACTGACGTACTGCCGGGCATCCTCGGCGGGACGCGAGCCCTCCATGGGCCATGTCGCGAAGGGTCGGCTGAAGCTGGGGGTCGGGCCGTGCTGTCGCATAGGTCACCACTCCGGTCACTCCGAGTAAACGGAAACGCGCTGTAGGTCACCTAATCTTGATTCGATAATCTGGATTACGCAAGAGGTTCGGAGTAATATCCCCAAAAGAGAGGGATATCCCTTTCTAGACTGCGAGAGTGACGATGTGTAACCATGCAGGACCCGCGCAGCACTTGGGCGGCCCGACACAGGAGACAACCCGTGGATCCAGAAACGAAGACGCCCATGTCGTCCGTGGGTAAGCGCCTGCTCGGCAACAAGCTGAGGAGCCGCCGGAAGGAGCTCAAACGGACCCTGGAGGATATCGCAAAGACCCTCGGCTGGAGCGTGATGAGCTACCAACGACTGGAGGTCGCCAACTGGAAGAGGGTCCGAGACCTGGACTTCCGGGCGGTCCTGGGAGCCCTCGACATCACCGACCCCGCTGAGATCGCCCGTTACATGGACGCGCTCGAAGCCGCGCGCAGGAGCGGGTGGTGGAAGGACTACCCGGACGTGTTCGACGGCTCCTACGTCAGCATGGAGTCGGAGGCGCGCTACATCAGCGGTCTCCAGATCCTCTACGTCCCCGGCTTGCTCCAGTGCCCCGAGTACATCAAGGCGATCCACACGCCCTCCCCCTACCTCCCCGAACACGGGGCGGAACGCAGGATCGAGGCCCGCGTCGAGCGGCAGGAGGAGATCTTCGCTCGCACGAACACGCCCGCGATGAGCTTCGTTCTGGACGAGTTCGTGCTCCAGTTCGCCTCCGAGATCGGCGTCGGCTCCGAGCAGGCCCAGCACCTCGTCCACCGGATCGAGAGCAACTCCGGGCTGACCGTACAGGTCCTCCCGAAGGCCGAACGGCGGGAAAGTGGTCTCCACACCCGCCCGTTCATTATCCTTGACTTCGCCGACCCGACCCTGACACTGCTGTACTCAGAGGGTGGGCTGAAGCCTGACTACATCGACGAGCCAGAGGTCATCAGCTCCTACAGGCAGTCCTTCGCGGATGTCTGCGGGCATGCCCTGAGCCCCTACAAGTCCCTTGAAATAATCAAGGGATACATGAAGTAACCACACTGGAAAGCAAGCCCATGAGCACCCAGAACAACATGTCCAAGGCTCCCTCCGACGATCCTGAAACGTGGGGATGGCGCAAGTCCTGGTACTCGCACCAGGCGAGCAATGACTGCGTCGAGGTGGGCGACGGCCCCGGCGTATTCGGAGTTCGCGACACGCAGAACCGCGACCTGGGGCACCTCGCTTTCCGTGCTCCCGCCTGGGCCGGATTCTTGAAGGCTCTCAAGTAGCTCGATGCACCTGCGGGCCCCGACGGTGATCCGTCGGGGCCCGTTGTGTTTTACCTGTCACTGGCACCCGCCATGATTACTGAATGGAAACAGAAGACTACGGGGGGTGCCATGGGGGCCGATGAGTTCTGCGCGCTACTCGCCGAGCTATTCGACGATCCGCACCCGGCGGTCTCCTGGTGGTCGACATTTCAGGATGCCGGATTCCGGCACTCCAGGTACGGCATCCTCATGCGCACGTCCTCGGGCGGACACCTCGCAGCACAGGTGATGGCGGTGGGGGCCCTCCGCCCCGACGGCGAGGGAGATCCACCTCCGCCCCTCCCCCGCCCCTACGCCAACCCCGCCCCGCCGACGCTCGTGCAGGATGTCGAAGCGTGGCTCGCCTGGCGTCTGGTCTCTCTGCGCGACAGACGTTTGCGCAGGGTCACAAGGTTTTCCGAGTCCGATCACCTCGGCGACTACAGGACGCAATGCGGTCTGGAAGTGCTCTTCCACGGGGGGAGTGAAGACTGGAGAGTCCTCGTGGTGTTCCCGTTCCTGCTGCGCTCGGGAGAACGGCCGGAGCGAAACACGTTCCTGCGCGCTGTCGCCTCGGTATGATCACTCTTGTCAACTTCCGGCATAGTGCGTGCTGGTGGGGGCAGGGTTGCGGGTTGGTTATCCGCAGGAGGCCCATCCGACAAACGTTCGGGTGGGCCTTCGCCGTGTCCGGTACACTCCGACACGTCCGGGTGATCCTCGTTGCACTGCTCAGGGCAGAGCACGGGAAACGTTCCCTCTCGTTGCCGCGACGCGTCACGTCCCGTCGCCCACCCGGACCTGCGGGACCCGGGTTCGTCGACCATCCCCGGGTCCCGCTTGCTCGTTGCGGGCAATCCGGCTTAGTCTCTCCGCGTCGGCCCCCCGGCATCCTCCCGCCAACCCACGAGCGAGGACGTCTTCACTCATATGGGGGGTCGGCCCGACGTCCAAGGTGTCGTGTACATTGTGGGCATTGCGTGCTAGAGTCTTCCCGTCGGCCCCGGCGGGGCGCTCGAATCTCAACGTCCGTTGGTTCTCGTGAACCTCAGGACGGCGGACGTTAAGCAGCCGGGCGGAGTGAGACCTCGGGGTCGGCAGGCCAAGCCCCTGCTTTATCCTTTTCAACCTCCTTCTGTCAGATGGTTGCTTCGGGTATCCACACGGCAGGCGCGCGGGACTCCTTCAATGAAGGGGTCCCGCGCTTCACTATTTCAATCCTGGTAATGGTCTAGCGTACGTTCCGTACATTGCCTGGTAGTGTTGTTTCGCTGACCCTTCGACCCTCTTAAAAGCTGGACGTTTCACAGTGAGGCTGAAATCAGGGATTGGCGTTGTGTCACCCCGTTAGCCGAGGCGCATCTCGGCTGGCAAAGCTGGTGCTTTCGCAGGCCGCCAGCGGAGGTGACACACGGGTCCTGCTCGCGTTCGTCTCTCTCGCGGCCTTTTCCTGGTTCTCCGTTGAGGAAGACGAACCCGCTGAGCGGGCCACGGGGCTCCGGTTGGATGAACCGGAGCCCCTTTCGTTTCGATTTACTCCCCTGCGTACACTCCGCACACTTCCTGCTAAGATTGTCCCACCGGTCCCTCAAGGCCGACAGGAGGCTGATCCTTCGTCGGCCACCCCAAAAGGGGGATCGGTTGCGTGTCAGCTCGACGCCCGCGCCCGGCCGGATGGCGGGCGTTCTCTAGACGTCGCCCTAGCTAGGACGACGCGGCTGACACGCCCCTCCGCCCTCTGGGTCCGGCGAGGGAGTTCATACCTCCCTCGTCGGGTCCGACCCCAGAGGAGCGGCGGAGTGTTGGCCCCATACGTGGCGGCTTCGCTCGCCGCCGCGACCAACACGCACGTCTGGCCTGAGTCGATCTCGGACACAGGGCAACGTCAGGGCCCCGGAGCATGCTCCGGGGCCCTTTCCGTTCCATGCGTACATTCCGCGTAACGTCTGCTACGGTGGCCGGGCTGATCCTGCGCTAGGGGTGAGCATCAAGTCAAACCGGCGGCTCGTGTAGGTTCCCGCCAAGCGAACGCGCTGGTTTGCCAGGGGTGTCTGGACCTCTGGGGGTCCCGGTGCATGGTCCGGGACCCCTTCTCATTTCTACCTCCGCCCCTACGGCCGCTGTTGACCGAGGAGGGTCCGGCCGGTCAAGACATCGGCGGCAATCCGGCCGATCTCAGCGGCGACCCGCAGGGACGGCGGAGGAGCGATGATCGTGGACACCTCACTGGAACCGCCCGCGATATCGGCGAACACGGTCCACTCCCACTCCCGGGCCAGCCGCACAACCAGCGGGGCGGACCCCGTCGGCCCCAGGGGAGGCGTCTCCTCCTGCCGGGCGAGAACCACATAGGAGCCGAGGACCCCCTGCCCCGAAGCGCAATCGAGGATGAGCCCTTCGGGCTCCTGCCCCAGCTGCACAGCTGCGGAGCGTCCGGCCTCCACAACCAGTTCGGCCGGATCGACGACGTTGTCGGTTTGCCGTTTGTAGGCGTACTTCTGCGCGCCGAGAACATCCCCGGCGATCAACAGGTCCTCTGGCCTCAACCCCTGCTGGGAGGCAGTCGTCCACAGGGCCCCAAGGGCGTCGGCGGCATCGCTGATCGCCGAGGGCGTTGCGACGACCCCGTACGGGATGATCTTGCGAATCGCCTTTTCGCATTCCTCGCGGCTGACCGGTGTCACGCGAACTCCCCTGTCTTCTCGTTCATGACTTCATCCAGAGCTGGTCGGCCGGATTCCATCGACACCTCGCCCGCATCGTCTCGACGTCGGGGACCGCCTCGTCGTGCTCTGCCCCGCAGGAGACCCACCCCGATCCGAAGTCCCACCTGCGCCAGGCCCCGTACCGGACCGCTTCGAGCGTCCCGGGCTCGCCGCCGTCCCACACCCCAGGCTCACACCCTGCGGAGTGCCGTGTCTCCGCGCACACCAGCAGCTCCCGCCCGGTCCCCCGGCACCACCCGTACGAGCACACCGGAGCGTGGCGACGGCCGATCGACACCTCGCAGGCGGGGCAGGTGTCCTGGAAGGGTCCGGCCCCCGCCGACGCCCAGTCGGGGTCCTGCGTGTACGACATCGCCAGGGAGCAGACCGCGTGGAGTGTTCGCAGAGCGACGGCCGCGCGCAGGTCCGGCCGGTGTTTACCGGCCGTCTTGAAAAGGGCGTCGATCATCGAATAGTCGCCCGCGATGCACGCGGAGAAGACCTGGGAACCCAAGACCATGTCGCGCGGGGCGTCGGCCTCGCTGACCGTCTCGCCCGTCGCATCTACGTAGGTCGAACGAAGCTCGACGTCGGCCCGCTCGGGGGAGGACTCGACGAGGGGGACCGGAAATGCCTCGGTTCTGAACGCGACGTAGGTCGCCCACTGGAGGGCCGAGCGCGACAAGAACGCTCCGTGGTCGATGGTGACGAGGTCGGCGAGGGAGGACTCGGCACCGAAGTCATGGTCGGCTCCGGTGATCATGCTCGCCCATGTCCGGCAAAGCGCTTGCCACGAGAGCCCTTGGGCGACGCGGGCGCTCTCGCTCCCCCTTAGGTCCTGGTCGATCATGCATCCTCCGTTGGTAGTCCGATGCTTATTTTGGGGCATGAGGGGCGAGTGGGGCTCGTGCCCCTGAGGTGGCCTCAGGGGCACGACACCCCCCAACCCTAGGCTTCCCCCCGCCCGGGGTCTGATGTGCTTTCTGTGAAACTCCTACGGCTCCTGAAGGGGGTCCCAGGGGTGTCGTCGAGGACGTTCTTGCCGGTGGCCTTGCCCAGGGCGTGCCAAACCTCCCGGGACGCCCGGACCCGCCCACGACCAGCTGGCTCCTCGGAGTTGCCGGATTCGTCGTTCGGCTTCGAGAAGTCCCAGTTCCAGTCCCAGCCTCCTTCCGCCCCTTCTGCCCATTCTTCTTCGTTGGGCTCCTCGTCCCACGCCTCCTGGTCCTGGGGCTCGGCCCCCTGAGGCTCCTGTTCCTGAGGCTCGGCCCCCTGGGGCTCCTCGTCCCACGCCTCCTGGTCCTGGGGCTGACGCGAGCGGACGGGCGGGTCATCGTTCAGGCACCCACGACAGGGGTGCGCGTCATCCCACGGCTCCCAGTGGATCACGCATCGATGAAGCCCTCCCGCGAACTCGTCTGCGGCACTGCCGTCCCGCTGGTCCTGAGCCCTGCGCACGCGCTCCCCCTCCACTCGACCGCGATGCTCCAGAACCCAGAGGGCCCCCTCCTGCCGCAGGGTGCTCGCCGCAAGCCGCCAACACATCAGCCGGTACCAGTCCCGGAACTTGGGTCGCCCGGTCACGGGATCAAAGAGCCCATGGCGAAGCCACTCCGCGAGCTCCGATGCGTTCATCAGATTCGAGCTCTCGATGAGACGCAGGGCCGCGTCCATTCGCAGGCCCAGGTCCCATGCGCGCGTCCCCGCGATGACAGTGCCTTTGTCGAGGGCTTCGTCGGCAAGCGCAGTTGCCAGGGAGTGTGCCCATGCGGAGGGCAACGGGATGGACCGCGATCCTTCCAGCGGGGGCACCGTCGGCTCGGAGTGTCCCGTCGCCTCTTCCGCCTCCTCCTCAGACCGAACTCCCCCGCGCGCGCGCTCGCCCGCACGCGCGTCCTTCCCCGTCCCCTTCACGTTGGTCTTCTTAAGGTGCGGTTCAGCCGCCGCCGGATCGACCAATGTTGGTTGAACCGGTTTGGGTCCTGACCAGCCAAGACTCGGGTCCGGGGCAGGTTCCGGCAAAAGTTCCCCGCCGGTTTCCGGCAAAAGTTCCGGGGCAGGTTCCGGCAAAAGTTCCCCGCCTGCCAACACTGGCCCTGAGCTGGGGTTTTCCGGGTCTGCGGCACTTTTTGCCGGAACCGGCGAGCCCGGGGAGGACGCCTCAGGTTCGGCAGAACCGCTCTCGTCTCCGGGGGAAGCGTCCGGCGAGGCGTCTGACCTGCGTGTTTCCGGTTCCGGCAAAAGTTCGGGGCGGCTCTTGCTCCCCTTGCGCGCAGGCTTGCCCCGTACCCGCTTCGTGGACTCCCGGGTGCGCCGCTCCAGGGGGACGAAGGTCCGTCCGTCCTCTGCCTCCTCGGCGATTCGCTGCGCCGCCCAGGATTCGAGCAGGGCCGGAGTGTCGGTGATGATCCACAGGGACGGACCCCACCGCCCATTGGGCAGACGCTCCCTGTACCGGCGGATGTAGCCGTCTTCCTCCAGCTCGGCCATCGCAGACCGGATGAAGTCGACTCCGTGGATCGTGCCGGACACCAACGCCTTCTCCGACAGCTCCCACCCCTCCTCGTGTGAGCCGAGGAGGAGCAGGAGCCCGCGCGCCTGCAAGCTCAGGCGTGGTGCGCGCGCGACAATGTTTGAGATCGAGGTGTATCCGTCGCCGCCGAAAGGTGCTCGGACGATCACGGCGTTGCGGCTGTTCTTCATCGAGTACAGCTCGCGTGTGGGCCCCGTCACTTCGTGAATGGCGCAAAACAGTAGCGTCCAGCACAAAACGACGCTAGACTCGCACGCAAGCGTCCTTTCTAAGGTCGTTATCGGCGTGCTTTCCCTGGGTCTGGTCGACACGTGAGGGGAAGCCGCATGTACTGAGGCGTCCGCCCCCTGCCAGTGGGGGCGGACGTTGCCTCTCAGAGTAAACCGGACCAAAGCCGCTCATGCCAGCGATTCCGGCAACTCACCTAAGGCGTCCGACACCCCCTCGTGTCGGGCGCTTTTGTCATTCCGGGGTCAGGTGGAACAGATGGCGCATCAGGCAGGAATGCCGAACCGCGTCGTGTGCGTGCAGCCAGGGTGTCGCTCAACGTGGTGTCTCCTTCGCTCAGAGTATCCAATCGCGGGTGAAAATGCCGCCCCGAAACAGCTTTTCCGGACGGACCACGCAACGCTGAAACCCCTCGGGGGGGTGTCCATGTACAAAATGTATGGTACAAAATTTCAAGGCGGAACACCGCCCCCCCGGGAGCACCGGCCCCCGACGCCGAACCCGGGGACACAACGACAGGGAGAACACCCATGGCTCCAGCTCGCATCATCGCCTTCGCCAACCAGAAGGGCGGCGTCGGCAAGACGACCATCGCTATCCTGATCGCCACCGCCCTCGCCCGCGAAGGCAAGCGAGTCCTGGTCTGCGACCTCGACCCGCAGGCGAACGCCACAAGCGCACTGGTCCCCAAGGTCGACGGAATCGTCCAGACCACCATGTCCAACCTGTGGACCATGGAAGACGGACGTAACTCCTTCATCAAGGGATCGGCAGCGAAGGCGATCGTCCCTTCGGACGACGTCTGGCCCGAATCCCTGGACCTCATCGCCTCGGACATCAACCTTGCGTCCCGCGAGCAGGAGCAGTGGGAGGGGCGGGAGTTCAGGCTCCGCACCGTCATGGCAGGCGTCGAGGAGGATTACGACTACATCATTCTCGACTGCCCCCCGAACCTCGGCCAGCTCACGATCAACGCACTCGTCTACACCGACGAAATCATCATCGTCTCCAGCGCGGCCCTGTGGGGACTGGAGGGAGTGCACCGCCTCCAGGAGACGATCGAGCGCCTTCGGGGCTTCTACAACCCGAGCCTCAAGATCCTCTCCATGATCATGAACATGGCCAACGTGAACCGCATTGAGGACCGAGAGCGTTTCATCGAGGCACAGGACACCTTCGGTGACGTGCTCTACCCCCACCCCTGCTCCTACGCGACGCTAATCGAGAGCGCGAACGGGGCGAGCCACCCCCTGTACGACATGGGCGGCAAGGGTGACGAGCTCTTCGGATGGGCGACGAAGTTCGCCAAGGAAAGGATCATCACCTCCTGATGGCACCTCCCAAGCGCAGGCGCGCTGGCGGTGCGACCCCTCCCCTCAACGAGGGGGAGGGGTCCCGGCTCCCCGGAGCCCCACCCGCACAAGACGCCGAACTCAAAACGACACCCAACCGGGTTCCCGAGCCCGAGCCGAAGCCGGAGCCGAAGCCCGAGCCGAAGCCCGAGCCGAAGCCGGAGCCGGAGCCCGAGCCGG
>Ga0233365_1000113_pt1 | contig 42563 bp, 44 predicted proteins | sample ElkDunMinimDraft_27_FD_191535 | JGI IMG/M metagenome (GOLD analysis project Ga0233365, IMG submission 191535) | Fecal eukaryotic communites from dung pellets of Tule Elk in California, USA - Elk Dung C36 | ecosystem: Host-associated > Mammals > Digestive system > Large intestine > Fecal | place...
CGTCACCCCGGAGGACCGTCGGTTCCACCGGACCTTCGTCGACGACGTGCGCTCCGCGAAGGAACAGTTGTCACGGCACACCGGCGCCGAGCTGCTGATCCCACTGTTGAACCGGGAAACCCACCTGACCCGCGAGGAGTTGGAGCGGGTGACCGGTCCGCTGCTGGAACGAGCACTGCGGGTCACCACGGCGGTGATTCGGGCCTCCCGGTTGACATCCGACCGGATCGCCGGAGTGTTCCTGGTCGGCGGGGCCAGCCGAATGCCGTTGGTGGCGACTCTGCTGCACCGGCAGATCGGTATCGCACCGACTGCCATTGACCAACCCGAGCTCGTCGTGGCCCACGGCGCGACCCTGGAACCGGCTCAGCCGACCCGGGCGAGCCCGCCGCCGCAGCAGCGCCGGGCTGCGGCTCCCGCCAAGGCACCGGCACCGAGTGGTGCGACCTCGCACGAGCATCAACGACTCCGGCAGTCCTGGCAGTCGGAGCCGGCGTCGACGAGCAGAACCTCATCTCCACCGCCGCCGGCATCCACTGCACCGGCGGGCACGACCCCGGCCTCGAGAACACGGCCGCTGTCGCGCTCGCGCCTCTCACCGTCCGCCGCCAGGGCGGACTGGCCACCATGGACATTGCGGGCGGCGCAGGTCATCATCTGGGGGCAGGTGCTCACCGCCATCGTGGGGTTGACCTTGACCGTCGACCTGACACGGTGGTTCGTGATCATGTTGATCCTGTCCCTGGGCGGCGCGATCGCGGTCACCGTCCCACGACGGGAACGGTGGCAGGGATGGGTCGCGCTGGGAACCCAGTACCCGGTCATCGGCGTGTCATACATGGTGATCGGTTCGGAAAAACCCGAGCCGGCGGTCCCCGCGATCCTGATGGCACTGTTGACCGCCGCCATGGGAGTGGCGATGTCGCATCTCAACGCGGGGTGGTTCGCTCGAACCCCCGGCCAACGCTTGGTCTGGTGGCTGAACGTGACCAAGACGTTGTCAGGGGGGCATTTCGTGCTCCTCGTGATGGCGGGGATCTTTCCGCTCGCCGAGCTTGACCATCACAACGACAGACGCGCCGACTACGCGGCCGATCTCCTCCCGCTCTACGTCGGCGTCACCATCGGAGCGGCCATCGTCTTCTGGGGGCTGGCGGCACAGCCGCTCAGTGCGCGGGGATGGCGAACCGCGCTGATCACCCAGTGCCTGATGGTCGGTACGACCATCGTGGGAATCGGCCTAGCGGACGGGCCCACGATTGCGGCCCCGCTCGCCGCGATCATGTTCCTCTCCCTCGTCATCATCCCGTTGATCTTCGCCGCGCGCCGGTTCTATCCCGATACCCTGAGGCTTGGTGGCACCATCGGGTGAGAGTGTGACCCACCACGCCGGCGGGGACCCGACAGGGTTCTACCGCAGTGGCGCCCGACGGGGTGTGGAAGCTGATTTACCAGGCACGTTTTTGACCCGCCGCGAGTGGGCAGTTACTTGGGGCAAAGGAAAAGCGCCGAAACCCTTGACGAGACCGGAATGTCGGGGCATCCTGTTTCTCAGGCAACGCATGAGTATCATTTTTCGTACGTGCGAGCGAATCTGACGGCTCGCGGAATGGTTTGTCGGGGTGGGTGGACGACGCCGTTTTACTCGGCTACACTGCTAGTTTGCGCTGCCTTCTCGCGCCCTCTTTAGCATGACCGCAGTCTGAAACGGGTTGTCAGTCCTCACGCAGGGCTTCACCACTGACGCAGAACGTGTCGATCATCGCCGGAGAGTGTCGACGATTAGCGGCGTTACATCGGCCGTCGCACCACAGGTCCTCGGAAGGACGAATCTTGGCAGCTTCCCGCCCTGCGAAGACCAGCAGCTCACACTCGAGCGCGCTCGCTCCCAACCGAATCTCGTTCGGCAGGATTACCGAACACCTTGAGGTTCCCAACCTGCTTGCACTGCAGACCGACTCGTTCGACTGGTTGGTCGGCAATGACGCCTATCGCGCCCGCTCGGAGGACGGTGCAACCTGCGGGCTGGATGACATCCTCGAAGAGATCAGCCCGATTGAAGACTTCTCGGGCACCATGTCGCTGTCTTTCTCCAATCCTCGGTTCGACGAGGTGAAGGCACCTATCGAAGAGTGCAAGGAGAAAGACCTCACTTACTGTGCTCCGCTGTTCGTCACCGCGGAGTTCATCAACCACACCACCGGCGAGATCAAGAGCCAGACGGTGTTCATGGGCGACTTCCCCATGATGACGCCCAAGGGCACGTTCATCATCAACGGCACCGAGCGAGTCGTCGTATCGCAGCTGGTGCGGTCGCCCGGTGTCTACTTCGACAAGCAACCCGACAAGACCTCCGACCGTGACCTGTCCAGTGTCAAGGTCATCCCCGGCCGTGGCGCCTGGCTGGAGTTCGACATCGACAAGCGGGAGACCGCTGGGGTCCGCATCGATCGCAAACGTCGCCAGGCGGTGACGGTTCTGCTCAAGGCGATCGGTTGGACCAACGACCGGATTCGGGAACGTTTCGGTTGGTCCGAGATCATGATGGCGACGCTCGAAAAGGACCACATCGGTGGCCAGGACGAGGCGTTGCTCGACATCTACCGCAAGCTGCGTCCCGGAGAGCCTCCGACCAAGGAGAACGCCGAGACCCTGCTGGACAACCTGTTCTTCAACTCGAAGCGTTACGACCTGGCCAAGGTCGGCCGTTACAAGCTGAACAAGAAGTTCGGTCTGTCGACGCCGATCCCCACCGGAACGCTCACCGAGGCCGACTTGGTCGCCACGATCGAGTACCTGTGCAAGTTGCAGACCGGTGAAGACGGCTACGACCGCGACGACATCGACCACTTCGGCAACCGTCGGCTGCGTACCGTCGGTGAGCTGATTCAGAACCAGGTCCGAGTCGGTCTGTCCCGTATGGAGCGAGTGGTCCGTGAGCGGATGACCACGCAGGACGTCGAGGCGATCACGCCGCAGACCCTGATCAACATCCGCCCGGTCGTCGCCGCGATCAAGGAGTTCTTCGGAACCTCCCAGCTGTCGCAGTTCATGGACCAGGTCAACCCGATCGCCGGTCTGACCCACCGCCGTCGTCTCTCGGCGCTGGGCCCGGGTGGTCTGTCCCGTGACCGCGCCGGCATGGAGGTCCGTGACGTTCACCCGTCGCACTACGGCCGCATGTGCCCGATCGAGACCCCGGAAGGCCCGAACATCGGTCTGATCGGTGCGTTGTCGGCGTTCGCGCGGGTCAACCCGTTCGGTTTCATCGAGACTCCCTACCGCAAGGTCATCGAAGGTCACGCCACCGACCAGGTGGAATACCTGACCGCCGATGAGGAGGACCGCGTCGTCATCGCGCAGGCGAACACTCCGCTCAACCCGGACGCCAGCTTCGCCGATGAACGGATTCTGGTTCGCCGTAAGGGCGGCGAGATGGAACTGGTCAGCCACGGAGCCGTCGACTACATGGACGTCTCCCCACGGCAGATGACCTCGGTCGCCACCGCGATGGTGCCGTTCCTCGAGCACGACGATGCCAACCGCGCCCTCATGGGTGCGAACATGCAGCGTCAGGCGGTCCCGCTGATCAAGACGCAGTCTCCGTTCGTCGGTACCGGCATGGAATACCGTGCCGCCGTCGACGCCGGTGACGTCGTGGTCGCCGAGGTCGCCGGTGTCGCCGAGGACGTATCGGCCGACTACATCACCGTCCACCAGGACGACGGTTACCGCCGTACCTACCTGCTGCACAAGTTCCGCCGCTCCAACGCGGGAACCTGTGTCAACCAGGTGCCGGTGATCAACGAGGGCGACCGCGTCGAGGCCGGACAGGTCATGGCCGACGGTCCGTGCACCGACCACGGTGAGATGGCGCTGGGCAAGAACCTGCTCGTGGCGTTCATGCCGTGGGAGGGCCAGAACTACGAGGACGCGATCATCCTGTCCTCGCGCCTGGTTCAAGAGGACGTGCTGACCTCGATTCACATCGATGAGCACGAAGTCGACGCCCGCGACACCAAGCTGGGTCCGGAGGAGATCACTCGGGAGATCCCGAACGTCTCCGAGGAGATGCTGTCCGATCTCGACGAGCGCGGCATCATCCGCATCGGTGCCGAGGTCCGCGACGGCGACATCCTGGTCGGAAAGGTCACGCCCAAGGGTGAGACCGAGCTGACCCCCGAGGAGCGCCTGCTGCGCGCCATCTTCGGTGAGAAGGCCCGCGAGGTGCGTGACACGTCGCTGAAGGTGCCCCACGGTGAGTCGGGAACCGTCATCGGTGTCCGCACGTTCAGCCGTGAGGACGGCGACGAGCTGTCCCCGGGTGTCAACGAACTGGTCCGGGTGTACATCGCCCAGAAGCGCAAGATCTCCGACGGTGACAAGCTGGCGGGTCGTCACGGCAACAAGGGTGTCATCTCCAAGATCGTGCCCTCCGAGGACATGCCGTTCCTGTCGGACGGCACGCCGGTCGACGTGGTCTTGAACCCGCTGGGTGTCCCCGGTCGTATGAACATTGGTCAGGTGTTGGAACTTCACCTGGGCTGGGTCGCCAAATCCGGTTGGAAGATCGCCGGTGAGACCGAGGGCTGGCAGAAGGCGTTGAAGGCCATCGGTGCCGATGAGGCACCGGCGGACTCGACGGTCGCCACCCCGGTGTTCGACGGCGTCCACCTCGAAGAGGTGACCGGTCTGCTGGAGTCGGCCCGACCCAACCGCGACGGTGATCGCATGGTCGGTTCCAACGGTAAGGCGAAGTTGTTCGACGGTCGTACCGGAGAGCCATTCCCCGGCCCGATCTCGGTCGGCTACATGTACATCCTGAAACTGAACCACCTGGTCGACGACAAGATCCACGCCCGTTCCACCGGTCCGTACTCGATGATCACGCAGCAGCCGCTGGGTGGTAAGGCGCAGTTCGGTGGACAGCGGTTCGGCGAAATGGAATGTTGGGCCATGCAGGCCTACGGCGCGGCTTACGCGCTGCAGGAACTGCTGACCATCAAGTCCGATGACATCCTCGGCCGAGTCAAGGTCTACGAGGCCGTCGTCAAGGGCGAGAACATCCCCGAACCGGGTATTCCGGAGTCGTTCAAGGTTCTGTTGAAGGAACTTCAATCGCTGTGCCTCAACGTCGAGGTGCTGTCCAGCGACGGCAGCGCCGTCGAGATGCGTGACAGCGACGACGAGGTGTTCCGCGCCGCCGAAGAACTGGGCATCGACCTGTCCCGGCACGAGCCGAGCAGCGTCGACCTCGAAGGAGCGTGACGTGACGGGGGCGCCGGGCGGACACGTCAGCCACCCGGCGCCATCCACGTCAATAAAGGCATCCGTAAATCCCTAGATCAAGTTCACCGCAAGGGGAAAAGTTAAGTGCTTGACGTCAACTTCTTCGATGAGTTGCGAATCGGCTTGGCCACGGCCGAAGACATCCGTCAGTGGTCACACGGTGAGGTCAAGAAGCCCGAGACCATCAACTACCGGACCCTGAAGCCGGAAAAGGATGGCCTGTTCTGCGAGAAGATCTTCGGCCCCACCCGGGACTGGGAGTGCTACTGCGGTAAGTACAAGCGCATCCGGTTCAAGGGCATCATCTGTGAGCGCTGCGGCGTCGAGGTGACCCGTTCCAAGGTGCGTCGTGAGCGCATGGGCCACATTGAGCTGGCCGCCGCCGTCACGCACATCTGGTACTTCAAGGGTGTTCCGTCCCGTCTGGGATACCTGCTGGACATCGCGCCGAAGGATCTCGAGAAGATCATCTACTTCGCCGCGTACGTGATCACCTCGGTCGACACCGACGCCCGTCACCGTGACCTGGCGACGCTGGAGAACGAGATCTCCGCGGAGAAGCGTCAGCTCGAGAACGGCCGCGACGCCGAGATCGAGAAGCGTGCCGCGAAGCTGGAAGCCGACCTGGCCGAGCTGGAGGCCGAAGGCGCCAAAGCCGACGTCCGCCGCAAGGTCAAGGACGGCGGCGAGCGCGAGATGCGTCAGATCCGTGACAAGTCGCAGCGTGAGATCGACCGGCTCGAAGAGGTCATCGAGACCTTCCGCAAGCTGGACGTGAAGCAGCTGATCGGTGACGAGATGCTGTTCCGTGAGCTGCACGACCGCTTCGGTGAGTACTTCACCGGTGGCATGGGCGCCGAGGCGATCAAGTCGCTGCTGGCGAACCTGGATCTGACGGCCGAGCTGGACAACCTGCGCGAGATCATCGCCAACGGCAAGGGCCAGAAGAAGATCCGTGCCCTCAAGCGGTTGAAGGTCGTCGCGCCGTTCGCGACCCACGGGTCCTCCCCGATGGGCATGGTCCTGGACTGTGTCCCGGTCATCCCGCCGGAGCTTCGCCCGATGGTGCAGTTGGACGGTGGCCGGTTCGCCACCAGCGACCTCAACGACCTGTACCGCCGCGTCATCAACCGGAACAACCGTCTCAAGCGACTGATCGACCTGGGTGCGCCCGAGATCATCGTCGCCAACGAGAAGCGGATGCTTCAGGAGTCGGTGGACGCGCTGTTCGACAACGGCCGCCGGGGACGTCCGGTCACCGGTCCGGGTAACCGGCCGCTGAAGTCGCTGTCGGACATGCTGAAGGGTAAGCAGGGCCGGTTCCGTCAGAACCTGCTCGGTAAGCGTGTCGACTACTCCGGCCGTTCGGTCATCGTCGTCGGTCCGCAGCTGAAACTGCACCAGTGTGGTCTGCCCAAGCAGATGGCGCTGGAGCTGTTCAAGCCGTTCGTCATGAAGCGACTGGTCGACCTGAACCACGCGCAGAACATCAAGAGCGCCAAGCGGATGGTGGAGCGGGCTCGGGCCGCCGTGTGGGACGTCCTCGAAGAGGTCATCACCGAGCACCCGGTTCTGCTGAACCGTGCGCCCACTCTTCACCGGCTGGGTATTCAGGCTTTCGAGCCGCAGCTGGTGGAGGGCAAGGCCATCCAGATCCACCCGCTGGTGTGTACCGCGTTCAACGCCGACTTCGACGGTGACCAGATGGCGGTCCACGTGCCGCTGTCCACCGAGTCGCAGGCCGAGGCGCGCATCCTGATGTTGTCGGCGAACAACATCTTGAAGCCCTCCGACGGCCGTCCGGTCACCATGCCGACGCAGGACATGATCATCGGTCTGTACTTCCTGACTCACCGTCGGGAGGGACTGCCCGGTGAGGGACGCAGCTTCACCTCGGTGTCGGAGGCCCAGATGGCTTACGACCGTCGTGAACTGCACCTCCAGGCGCCGGTGAAGATCCGCGTCGAGGGTGTCACTCACATCGACCAGGGCAACGGCCCGGAGCCGGTGGAGTCCGACGAGACCGGGGTCCTGACCCTGGACACCACCCTCGGTCGGGTCCTGTTCAACGAGACCCTGCCGGGCGACTACCGCTTCGTCAACTACGAGGTCCGCAAGGGCCAGTTGTCGGAGATCGTCAACGACCTCGCCGAGCGGTACCCCAAGGTTCAGCTGGGTGCGTCCCTGGACGCCCTCAAGGAAGCCGGGTTCCACTGGGCGACCTGGTCGGGCATCACGATCGGTTTCCAGGACGTCGTCGGGCCGAAGGCCAAGCCGGCGATCCTGGAGCGTCACGAGAAGGACGCCGACCGGATCGAGAAGCAGTACCAGCGCGGTCTGATGACCTCCGAGGAACGTCGCGGCGAGCTCATCGAGATCTGGACCAAGGCGACCAACGAGATCGCCAAGAGCCTCGATGACGACCTGCTGCCGGAGAACCCGCTGTGGCAGATGATCAACTCCGGAGCCCGAGGCAACATGCTTCAGCTCCGGCAGATCGCCGCCATCCGTGGTCTGGTCGCCAACCCGAAGGGGGAGATCATTCCCCGGCCGATCAAGTCGTCCTACCGTGAGGGCTTGAGCGTCCTGGAGTACTTCATCTCCACCCACGGTTCGCGTAAGGGTCTGGCCGACACCGCGTTGCGTACCGCCGACTCCGGTTACCTGACTCGTCGTCTGGTCGACGTCTCACAGGACGTCATCGTTCGCGAGGAGGACTGCGGTACCGAGCGTGCCGTCCGGATGCCGATCGCGGTCGAACTCGACGGACAGCTGATGGTTCACGAGCACGCCGAGACCTCGGTGTTCGCTCGGACCCTCGCCGAGGACATCAAGGACGGCAAGGGACGCGTCATCGTCACCGAGGGCGTCGACCTCACGCAGCCGCTCATCGATGAGATGGTCGCCGCGGGCGTCAAGGACGTCCGGGTGCGCAGCGTTCTGACCTGTGAATCCCAGCTGGGTGTCTGTGCGGCCTGCTATGGCCGTTCGATGCCGACCGGCCAGAAGGTCGACCTGGGTGAAGCGGTCGGCATCATCGCCGCCCAGTCGATCGGTGAGCCCGGTACCCAGCTGACGATGCGTACCTTCCACACCGGTGGTGTGGCGGGAGACGACATCACGCAGGGTCTGCCGCGTGTTCAGGAGATCTTCGAGGCCCGTATCCCGAAGGGTAAGGCCCCGATCGCCGAAGCCGCCGGTACCGTGCGCATCGAGGACGCCGACAAGTCCCGCAAGATCATCATCACGCCCGATGACGGCACCGATGAGATCGTGCTGGAGAAGCTGTCGCGTCGTACCCGGTTGCGTGCTCACGACGGTGACCACATCGGTGTCGGTGAGAAGCTCACCGAGGGCACCATCGACCCGCACGAACTGCTGCGGGTGCTGGGGCCACGTCAGGTGCAGACTCACCTGGTCGACCAGGTGCAGGAGGTGTACCGGTCGCAGGGTGTGCTCATCCACGACAAGCACATCGAGATCATCGTTCGGCAAATGCTCAAGCGGGTCACGATCATCGACTCCGGAACCACCGAGTTCCTGCCCGGTTCGCTCGTCGACCGGGTCACGTTCGAGGCGGCCAACCGGCGCATCGTGTCCGAAGGCGGCGAACCGGCCTCCGGCCGTCCGCAGCTGATGGGTATCACGAAGGCGTCGCTGGCCACCGACTCGTGGCTGAGTGCGGCCTCCTTCCAGGAGACCACCAAGGTCCTGACCGACGCGGCGATCAACGCGAAGTCCGACTCGCTGATCGGTCTGAAGGAGAACGTGATCATCGGTAAGCTCATCCCGGCTGGTACCGGCATCGCCAAGTACCGCAACGTCCGGGTCGAGCCCACCGAGGACGCCAAGTCCCGCGTGTACTCCATGGGCGGTTACGAAGACCCGGTTCCGGCGTTCGGATTCGGCTCCTCCGGAGGTCCGGCCGTACCGCTGGACGACTTCGACATCGGCCAGTTCTAATCATTGATCGCCGCAAGGCGTGACCGAGGCGGCCGGGTTGCTCACCAGAGCAGCCCGGCCGTTTTTGGTGTGCCGGTCCGTCCGGTTGCCGTCGGTTCAAGAGCTGACAACGAAACCTGCCGCCCACGCGACATTCGCGTCGGCGGCACATTTCGTATGGGGCCATCGCAGTCGCGAGTATTAGCTCGAGCTGATGCCATGTGGTGGGTGCACGATGTGAACTCCGGTTTCATCCGGAAGTACTCAAGTGGATCGAGCAACCAGCGGAGGATGCGCCGGACGATCAGAAAAGGGCGACGCGGCGCTCGATACCTCAACGATGGCCGCCTCTCTTGAAGCCATCGGCGGTGAGCACACGATTCTGGCCACAGCCGGAAGGTTCTCGGTCAGACTCTGACGGGCCGGTTCTCATTGAATGAACGCCGTCTTGATCACGTCGGGCAGCCGGTTCTGCGACGAGGCTCGGCCGCTGGAGTGGCGCCCGGCCGTTCGAAACTTCCGCAGGTGATGTGCGGTTCCTGCTCCACCGGCGTGGCGCGGATTCGGGCAGGCATCATATAGGGATGGAAACGTCGGTCTCCAGTACCAGCGCGGCGGCTCGTCATCCCGCTGACCCCGACCCGGTGCCGTCGACGAAAGCGTCGGCGGCCTATGCGTTGAGTGTCATCGCGGTGCTCACCGCGCCCATGATCGGTGGTGTGATTCCCGCGTTGTTGGCGTTGCGGCTGGCCGGCCAGGCCGACGCCGAGATCGCGCACTCGCGTGGGTTCCTGCTGGGTGCCGCCAAGTCTCGGCAGGCCCGGCGGTTCTCGATCATCGCGTTCGGCATCGCGGGTTTCGTGGTGGCCGCGTGGCTAGTGTGGTGGGCGTTCCGAATGGCCGCCCGAGCGGGAGGGGCTTGATGACCACGCCACCACGAGAGCCCGGCTCCGCCGTGCCCGGAGAACCGTCGACGCCCGATGACCGGCCGTCCAACGAGCCGACACCGCCGAGCGATCAGGGAGCCCCGACCGGGCAGTCGGCCGCCGATTCGGTGAACCCCGATGCCCCCGGTGCCGCCAATGCCGGCGACTCCGATCCCGATGCCCTCGGTGCCGACGGCCATCCCGCGACCACTGTGACCCCAGCGCCCCCTGTGACCCCAGCGGACTCAGCGGACTCAGCGGACCCAGTGCATCCCGCGCACCCCGCGGCCGAACCGAGTCCGGAGCCCATCGGTGGGTCCGCGTCGCCGGCGGGGGACCGGATCGAGCCCGGCGGGGAGTCGGTGGCCTCCGGCGAGGGCTCTCAGCCCCGTGAGCACAGCCCGACCGCCGAGACCCCGGACCTTGCCGACCCGCCGCCCGACTACGACGGGGAGACCACCCCGGGGCAGCCCGCCGAATCCGATGACTGGGACGCTCCGGTGACCTCGATTCCGAGTGATTCCGAAGCGGCCCGACCGGTCACGGCGATCCCGGCCGAATCGTTGCCGATTCCGATGCCCCCGGTGACGCGCGCACCGCTGGGTTCGGCGTTCGGTTACCCGGCTAGGTTCGCCAACGCGCCGGGTACCGGGTATCACCTGGCGCTGCCGCAACTGGGCACGATCGCCGCCGGTTCGGCGGTGGGCAGCATGATCTCGGGTATCGGTGCCACGATCGTCGCGATCGGTGCGGCGTGCTCGTTGTTCCTGGGGCCGTTGATATCGGCGGCGTCGTCGATCCTGGCGGTGTTCTGCGCCGGCGCGGCGATCCTGTTGGCCGGTTTGGGGATGCGTCAGATCCGGCGTGGCGGCGGTGAGTTCCGTGGAACCGGCATGGCCATCACCGGGTTGTGCTGTGCGGGATTCGCGCTCGTCATGGCGTTGTTCGTGCTGTTGGTTTCATTGCTGCGCTGAGGTTCGCGGGCACGCTGGAGGTGGTGCGTGGCCGGTCGGGTCCGCGCGTCGCCGCTGATGGCGGCGGTGTAACCTGAATTCCGGTGTATCCATGGGAACGGTATGGCTCAATGTCGATACCTCAGTGGCGCCACCACGACCTACAGGTCGTCGAAGCGGCTGGTTCGCGTGAGCTCGCACACTTCACGGTGGCACCCGAATAAGTCATGTTGACTCGTGCCGCTAAGATGGGTAGGCTAATTCTTCGTGCCTGGGCTCTGGCCCGGGCCGGTGTGCTGCCCACGGGTGATGGTTAATCACCCAGGTTGCTTCGGTGAAGTTTCCGGGCCGCCACATCGCATCCCCACGGTGCTGTCACGACGTGAGTTCACGTGAGCACGATGTTCATCCAGCGTGGTGCTCATCCAGGTGCTGAGCGGTTTCGGCCGCGTCGCGACACTGGGCGACTCAAGTCGCACCACGGCGGCTGTGTCCTCGCGACACGCCCGAGCGCGGGGGGCGGAGAAACGTGTTCGCCACACCGGTGGGGAACCGACCATGACCACATACTCGGTCGACTGAGCGATGACCGAAGAGGAGCGAGTAACCCGGTGCCAACGATCCAACAGCTGGTCCGTAAGGGCCGCAAGGCCAAGGCCAGCAAGAGTAAGACGCCGGCGCTGAAAGGTAGCCCGCAGCGTCGCGGTGTGTGCACGCGCGTGTACACCACCACCCCGAAGAAGCCCAACTCGGCGCTGCGCAAGGTCGCACGTGTCCGGTTGATGAGCGGCTTCGAGGTCACCGCCTACATCCCGGGTGTGGGCCACAACCTTCAGGAGCACTCCATCGTGCTGGTGCGCGGTGGTCGTGTGAAGGACCTCCCCGGTGTGCGTTACAAGATCGTTCGGGGCTCGTTGGACACCCAGGGTGTCCGCGACCGTAAGCAGGCCCGCAGCCGTTACGGCGCCAAGAAGGAGAAGAAGTAATGCCGCGTAAAGGTGCTGCACCGCGCCGGCCGTTGACCGCCGACCCGGTGTACAACTCCGTGCTGGTCACCCAGTTGATCAACAAGGTGCTCGTTCGCGGCAAGCGTCAGCTGGCTGAGCGCATCGTCTACAGCGCTCTCGAAGGCGCGCGTGCGAAGACCGACACCGATCCCGTGGTGACCCTCAAGCGCGCCCTGGACAACGTCAAGCCGACCCTGGAGGTTCGCAGCCGCCGTGTCGGTGGAGCCACCTACCAGGTTCCGGTCGACGTTCGTCCCGCCCGCGCCACCACGCTGGGTCTGCGCTGGCTGGTCGACTACAGCCGCGCTCGTCGTGAGAAGACCATGATCGAGCGAATGATGAACGAGATCCTCGACGCCAGCAACGGTCTGGGTGCCGCGGTCAAGCGCCGCGAGGACACCCACAAGATGGCCGAGGCCAACCGAGCTTTCGCCCACTACCGGTGGTAGTTCGCCGGGCCACCGTTGACCTTCGCAAGTCGGTCGGCGGTGGCCGGCGAGCCGTGCGGTGCGTTATCGCGCCGTCGGTGATCACACCGAATCTTCGGTAGGGGTGGTGGGACTTGGCCGGTGAAAACCGGCCGAGTCCCGCGAAACCGAACGTGTCCGCACGTGGTGCGGGCCAGTCAAACGACTAGAGAATCAGGAAAAGACAGTGGCTAAGGCCAACGCCGCCCTGGAGAAGCTTCGCAATATCGGCATCATGGCGCACATCGATGCCGGTAAAACGACGACTACCGAGCGCATCCTGTTCTACACCGGCATCACCTACAAGATCGGTGAGGTCCACGACGGCGCCGCCACGATGGACTGGATGGAGCAGGAGCAGGAGCGAGGTATCACCATTACCTCGGCCGCGACCAAGTGTGAGTGGAACGACCACACGATCCAGATCATCGACACCCCCGGCCACGTCGACTTCACCGTCGAGGTGGAGCGCAGCTTGCGGGTGCTCGACGGAGCGGTCGCGGTGTACGACGGTGTCGCCGGTGTGGAGCCGCAGACGGAGAACGTCTGGCGCCAGGCCGACAAGTACCACGTACCCCGTATGTGCTACGTCAACAAGCTGGACCGCACCGGTGCCAACTTCTTCCGTTGCGTCGACATGATGGTTGAGCGTCTCGGCTCCACCGTCGCCGTACTTCAGCTGCCCATCGGCGCTGAGTCCGACTTCATTGGTGTCGTCGACCTCATCGAGATGAAGGCCAAGGTGTGGCGCGGTGAAACGGCGCTGGGCGAGGAGTACTCCATCGAGGAGATTCCCGCCGAGCTGGCCGACCAGGCCACCGAGTACCACGACAAGCTGCTCGAAACCCTGGCTGACATCAACGATGAGATCGCCGAGAAGTACCTCGAGGGTGAAGAGCTGACCGTGGCCGAGGTTAAGGCCGCCGTCCGCAAGGGCACCATCGACAACGCGATCAACCCGGTCGTGTGCGGCACCTCCTTCAAGAACAAGGGTGTGCAGCCGCTTCTCGACGCGATCGTCGACTTCCTGCCGTCGCCGCTGGACATCCCGGCGATCCAGGGCACCAAGATGGACGGTGAGACTCCGGCTGAGCGTAACGCCGACGTCAACGAGCCGTTCAGTGCGCTGGCCTTCAAGATCCAGACCGACAAGCACCTGGGCAAGCTGACCTACGCCCGGGTCTACTCGGGACGGGTCGAGACCGGTACCCAGGTCGTGAACTCGACCAAGGACCGCAAGGAACGCGTCGGCAAGATCTACCAGATGCACGCGAACAAGCGTGAGGAGCGCAGCTTCGCCGAAGCCGGCGACATCATCGCGATCCAGGGTCTGAAGCAGACCACGACCGGTGACACGCTGTGTGACTCGTCGCAGCCGGTGATCCTGGAATCGATGGTGTTCCCCGAGCCGGTCATCGACATGGCGATCGAGCCGAAGTCGAAGGCCGACCAGGACAAGCTGTCGACCGCCATCCAGCGTCTGGCCGAGGAAGACCCCACCTTCCGGGTGCACACCGACGAGGACACCGGTCAGACCGTGATCTCCGGTATGGGTGAGCTGCACCTGGACATCCTGGTGGACCGGATGCGCCGCGAGTTCAACGTCGAGGCGAACATCGGTAAGCCTCAGGTGTCCTACCGCGAGTCCATCACCAAGCGTGTGGAGAAGGTCGAGTACCTGCACAAGAAGCAGACCGGTGGTTCCGGTCAGTTCGCGCGGGTCATCGTCAACGTCGAGCCCATCCCGATGGGCGCGGAGAACCCGACCTACGAGTTCGTCAACAAGATCACTGGTGGACGTATCCCCCGGGAGTACATCCCATCGGTGGACGCCGGAGCTCAGGACTCCATGCAGAACGGTCCGCTGGCGGGTTACCCGCTGGTGGGTGTTCGTCTGGAACTGGCCGACGGTCAGTACCACGAGGTCGACTCTTCGGAGATGGCCTTCAAGATCGCCGGTTCGATGGTGTTGAAGGAAGCGGCCAGGCGTGCCGGCCCGACGCTCCTCGAACCGATGATGGCTGTCGAAGTCACCACCCCGGAGGACTCCATGGGTGATGTCATCGGCGATATCAACTCTCGCCGTGGTCTGGTGCAGGAGATGGGTGAGCGGGGAACCGCTCGTACCGTCCAGGCACTGGTCCCGTTGAGTGAAATGTTCGGCTACGTCGGCGACCTGCGGTCGAAGACCCAGGGCCGGGCGAGCTACTCCATGCAGTTCGACTCATACGCCGAAGTTCCGGCGAATGTGGCCAAGGAGATCATCGCCAAGGTCACCGGCGAGTAAACGAGCCGGAGGCCGCGGGCGATGATCCAGAAACATGGCATCGCTGGCGATCCCGCCGTCAGGTGGGTCGCTAAGGTCACCGGCGAGTAAACGAGCCGGAGGCCGCGGGCGATGATCCAGAAACATGGCATCGCTGGCGATCCCGCCGTCAGGTGGGTCGCTAAGGTCACCGGCGAGTAATCGAGCCGGAGGCCGCGGGCGATGATCCAGAAACATGGCATCGCTGGCGATCCCGCCGTCAGGTGGGTCGCTAAGGTCACCGGCGAGTAATCGAGCCGGCGACTGAGGCGGAGAGCTTCAACGGGTGATCGTTCGCCAGAGCGGTCACCCGTCACATCGAGTCAAACCGCATACCCGACGATCCGGCGGGCGCCTGCCCAACGGATCGTGACCTAGGAAATCGACGTACCAACCGACAGTCCACAGGAGGACGAAAGTGGCGAAGGCGAAGTTCGAGCGGACTAAGCCGCACGTCAACATCGGAACCATCGGTCACATTGACCACGGGAAGACGACGCTGACGGCGGCCATCACGAAGGTCCTGCACGATAAGTTCCCTGACCTCAACCCATACACGCCGTTTGATGAGATCGATAACGCGCCTGAGGAAAAGCAGCGCGGTATCACGATCTCCATCTCGCACGTGGAGTACCAGACCGACGCGCGCCACTACGCGCACGTCGACTGCCCGGGCCACGCGGACTACATCAAGAACATGATCACCGGTGCCGCCCAGATGGACGGTGCGATCCTGGTCGTGTCGGCCACCGACGGCCCGATGCCGCAGACGCGTGAGCACATCCTGCTCGCCCGCAACGTCGGCGTTCCGTACATCATCGTCGCCCTGAACAAGGCCGACATGGTGGACGACGAGGAGATCATGGAACTCGTTGAGATGGAAGTCCGCGAACTTCTGTCGGACAACGGCTTCCCCGGCGACGACCTGCCGGTCGTCAAGGTTTCCGCTCTGAAGGCCCTCGAGGGCGACGAAGAGTGGGGCAACGCCGTTGGCGAGCTGATGAAGGCCGTCGACGAGTCGATCCCGGCTCCCGAGCGTGACACCGAGAAGCCGTTCCTCATGCCAGTCGAGGACGTCTTCACGATCACCGGCCGCGGAACCGTGGTCACCGGTCGTGTCGAGCGCGGTGTGCTGCTGCCGAACGAGGAGGTCGACATCGTCGGCATCCGCGAGAAGGGCATCAGCACCAAGGTCACCGCCATCGAGATGTTCCGCAAGACCCTCGATGACGCGCGTGCGGGTGAGAACGTCGGTCTGCTGCTTCGCGGTACCAAGCGTGAAGAAGTCGAGCGCGGCATGGTTGTCATCAAGCCGGGCACCACGACCCCGCACACCGAGTTCGACGCTCAGGTGTACGTGCTCAGCAAGGACGAGGGTGGACGGCACACGCCGTTCTTCAACAACTACCGTCCGCAGTTCTACTTCCGCACCACCGACGTAACCGGTGTCGTCACGCTGCCCGAGGGCACCGAGATGGTCATGCCGGGCGACAACACCTCCATGAAGGTTGAGCTGATTCAGCCCATCGCCATGGAGAAGGGTCTGACGTTCGCCATCCGTGAGGGTGGTCGTACCGTCGGTTCCGGCCGAGTCGTCGAGATCGTCAAGTAACCAGGTAACGAGGTTCATAGCCGGACCCCCCGCTTTTTGTGGCGATGTGGGTACGGCATAATGAACAGGTTGCGTACGTGGGGGTCGGCGTTGGATCACCTTCGAGTGGTTCGAGCCGCCCCCCACCCGCGCCCGGCCTGTATCGATGTATCGACACGGGGCGGGCTTTTCGGCGAACACGGCCAATAACCTCCACGAGATCGTGGGATCAAACTGGCCGACGATCGCGACACGCCCGAGCGCGGGGCACGGACGCAAGCCGTGATGAGCAGTGCTTATCGGGCTGGTTCGGCCCGGCTAATCAGTGGGATGAGAGTAGAAGGAACATGGCGGGACAGAAGATCCGCATTCGGCTCAAGGCGTACGACCACGAGGTCGTGGACTCCTCGGCCCGCAAGATCGTCGAGACGGTCACTCGGACCGGTGCCAACATCGCCGGCCCGGTACCGCTTCCAACAGAACTCAATCGTTTCTGCGTGATCCGCTCGCCGCACAAATACAAAGACTCACGCGAGCATTTCGAGATGCGCACGCACAAGCGCCTGATCGACATCCTCGACCCGACGCCCAAGACGGTGGACTCGCTCATGCGGCTCGATCTGCCTGCCGGCGTCGACATCGAGATCAAGCTGTAGGGATTCCACGAAATGGACAGGCAAGTCAACGGGATTCTGGGTACCAAACTCGGGATGACCCAGGTCTGGGACGAGAACAACCGCGTTGTGCCGGTGACCGTGGTTCAGGCCGGACCGTGCGTCGTCACGCAGGTCCGCACGCCCGACACCGACGGATACTCCGCGGTGCAGTTGGCGTTCGGTCAGATCGACCCCCGCAAAGTGAACCAGCCCGCGAGCGGTCACTTCGCCAAGGCTGATGTGGCGCCGCGTCGTCACGTCATCGAACTGCGGACCTCCGACGCGAGCGAGTACACCTCCGGTGACGAGCTCACCGTGGACCGGTTCGAGGTCGACGCACTCGTCGACGTGACCGGTAAGACCAAAGGCAAGGGCTACGCCGGTGTTATGAAGCGGCACGGCTTCCATGGTCTGGGCGCCGGACACGGCGTGCAGCGCAAGCACCGTTCGCCCGGTTCCATCGGTGGCTGCGCCACCCCCGGCCGGGTGTTCAAGGGCATGCGGATGGCCGGTCGTATGGGTGGAGTTCGCCACACCGTGCAGAACCTGACGATCCACGCGATCGACGCGGACAACAATCTGCTGCTGATCAAGGGCGCTCTGCCCGGCCCGGCCGGTGGCCTGGTGCTGGTGCGCAACGCGTCCAAGGTGACGGTGGCTGAGGAGGGAACCAAGTGACCGCTGAACTCACCGTGACCGACGCTGCCGGTAAGGAATCCGGCACCGTCGCCCTTCCCGACGAGCTGTTCGCTCGCGAGGTCAACATTCCGCTGATGCACCAGGTCGTCACCGCGCAGCTCGCGGCGGCTCGCCAGGGAACGCACTCGGTGAAGACTCGCGCCGAGGTCGCCGGTGGTGGTAAGAAGCCGTACCGGCAGAAGGGCACCGGCCGGGCTCGTCAGGGCTCGATCCGTGCGCCGCAGTTCGCCGGTGGTGGTGTCGTGCACGGCCCCGTGCCGCGCGACTACTCGCAGCGGACGCCGAAGAAGATGAAGGCCGCCGCTCTGCGCAGCGCCCTGTCGGACCGCGCCGCCAACGAGGCCATTCACGTCGTGACCGAATTGATCTCGGGAGACTCCCCGAAGACCAAGACCGCCGTCACGGCACTGCGCACGATCACCGACGCCAAGCGCGTCCTGGTCGTTCTGGACCGGGAAGACGAACTGACCTGGTTGAGCCTGCGCAACGAACCGAGTGTTCACCTGCTGCACGCCGACCAGCTCAACACGTACGACGTGCTGGTCAACGACGCGATGGTGTTCACCAAGACCGCCTTCGACCGTTTCGTCGGTGGCTCCAAGAGCGCCGGCAGCCAGAAGGCCGACGACACTGAGGAGGCGGACGCGTGACCACCGTGGCCGACCCGCGCGATGTGATCATCAAGCCGGTCATCTCCGAGAAGAGCTACAGCCTTCTCGAACTGAACAAATACACATTCGAGGTCCACCCGGACGCCAATAAGACGCACATCAAGGTCGCTGTTCAGCAGATCTTCGGCGTCAAGGTTTCCAGCGTCAACACGCTGAACCGGGAGGGCAAGCGTCGCCGCACCCGCCAGGGTTGGGGCAAGCGCAAGGACGTCAAGCACGCGATCGTGACCGTGGACGGCGACGCGTCCCGGCTGAGCGAAATATTCGGCGGCTCGGTCGCCTAGCGCGGCCTGAGACGGGAGTAGGAACTAATGGGTATCCGCAAATACAAGCCGACGACCCCCGGTCGTCGTGGCTCCAGCGTCGCCGACTTCGTCGAGGTCACCCGTGACACGCCGGAGAAGTCGCTGCTGCGTCCGCTGAGCAAGACCGGCGGCCGTAACGCTCGAGGCAAAATCACCACGCGTCACCGCGGTGGTGGCCACAAGCGTGCCTACCGGCTGATCGACTTCCGGCGTCACGACAAGGACGGCATTCCGGCCAAGGTCGCTCACATCGAGTACGACCCGAACCGGACCTCACGCATCGCGTTGCTGCACTACGCCGACGGCGAGAAGCGTTACATCCTGTGCCCCAAGGACCTGGTCCAGGGCGCGACGATTGAGAACGGCCCCAACGCCGACATCAAGCCGGGTAACGCGCTTCCGTTGCGCAACATCCCGGTGGGCACCGTGGTCCACGCGGTGGAACTGCGTCCCGGTGGCGGTGCCAAGCTGGCCCGCTCGGCCGGTTCCGGTATTCAGCTGCTGGCTCGTGAAGGCAAGCAGGCTCACCTGCGTATGCCCTCCGGCGAGATCCGGCTGGTCGATGTCCGCTGCCGCGCGACGGTTGGTGAGGTCGGCAACGCTGAACAGTCCAACATCAACTGGGGTAAGGCCGGCCGCATGCGCTGGAAGGGACGCCGTCCCACCGTGCGTGGTGTGGTCATGAACCCGGTGGACCACCCACATGGTGGTGGTGAGGGCAAGACCTCCGGTGGACGTCACCCGGTTAACCCGCAGGGTAAGCCGGAAGGCCGGACCCGGACCAAGGGCAAGGCCAGCGACCGGCTCATCGTCCGGCGCCGTTACGCGAACCGGAAGCGGAGTTAATCGACATGCCACGCAGTTTGAAGAAGGGCCCCTTCGTCGACGACCACCTTCAGAAGAAGGTCGAGAAGGCCGTCGAGACGAAGAGCCGCAACGTCATCAAGACTTGGTCGCGGCGCTCGACCATCACCCCGGACATGATCAACCTGACGATCGCGGTGCACGACGGCCGCAAACACGTCCCGGTGTTCATCTCCGAATCGATGGTGGGACACAAGTTGGGCGAGTTCGCGCTCACCCGCACGTTCCGCAGCCATGACAAGGACGACCGTAAGAGCCGCAGGCGTTAAGCCGCGCTCCCCGGGTAACCGGGGATGAACCCAGATAGGACACACGATGGCAAGCAACCAGGCCACTACGGCCCCGGGTGCGCGCGCGGTGGCGCGGTATGTCCGCGTCTCGCCGATGAAGGCGCGCCGTGTCGTCGACCTGGTTCGTGGCCTGCCCGCGAACGAGGCGTTGACGGTGCTCCAGTTCGCTCCCCAAGCGGCGAGTGAACCGGTGTACAAGGTGCTCGCGTCGGCGATCGCTAACGCCGAGAACAACGAGAAGCTCGACGCCGAGTCGCTTCTCATCTCGGAGGCGTATGTCGACGAGGGCCCGACGATGAAGCGTTACCGGCCTCGCGCGCACGGTCGCGCCTACCGGATTCGCAAGCGCACCAGCCACATCACCGTGGTGCTGGAGAGCGTGCAGGCCGGCTCCGCCGCCCCGGCGCCGATCCGTCGGCCCAAGCGGCGTCCGGCACAGCAGGAAGAACCGGCGGCGACGAATGAGTCGAGCACCGGTGGCGAGACCGCCGAGAAGGAGACCGAGTAATGGGTCAAAAAATCCACCCTCACGGGTACCGCCTCGGCATCAGCGCCGACTGGACGTCTCGTTGGTACGCCGACAAGAACTACGCCGAATACGTCGGTGAAGACGTCAAGATCCGCAAGCTCATGTCGCAGGGCATGGAGCGCGCCGGTATCGCTGAGGTCGACATCGAGCGGACCCGTGACCGGGTACGCGTCGACATTCACACCGCCCGTCCGGGCATTGTGATCGGCCGTAAGGGCGCCGAGGCCGAGCGGCTTCGCGGCAAGCTGGAGAAGCTCACCGGCAAGCAGGTGCAGTTCAACATCATCGAGGTGAAGAACCCCGAGTCGAACGCGCAGCTGGTTGCCCAGGGCATCGCCGAGCAGCTGGCGAGCCGGGTGAACTTCCGTCGCGCCATGCGCAAGTCGATCCAGTCGGCCATGCGCAACCCGACGGTCAAGGGCATCAAGGTCGCCTGTTCGGGACGTCTCGGCGGTGCCGAGATGTCGCGTTCGGAGTTCTACCTGGAAGGCCAGGTGCCGCTGCACACGCTGCGCGCCAACATCGACTACGGCCTGTTCGAGGCTCGTACGTCGTTCGGCCGTATCGGGGTCAAGGTCTGGATCTACCGCGATGAGACCAAGTCCGCCGGTCAGCAGGAGAACGTTCAGCGTCGTCGCGAAGGTGGTCGGGGCGACCGCCGCGGCCGGGTGCGTTCGGGTGCCTCGGGCACCACGGCCACCGGTACTGAAGCAGGGCGTGCCGCCGGTGGCGGCGGCGCCCAGAACACTGGTCAGGAGGGCTGAGCAAGATGCTTATGCCACGTAAGCCCCCCAAGGGCTTCCGCAAGCCTCACCACCCCAAGCGCGGTGGTAAGGCTAAGGGCGGCACTCGCGTGACATTCGGTGAGTTCGGCATCCAGGCTCTGGAGTCGGCGTACGTCACCAACCGTCAGATCGAGTCGGCTCGTATTGCCATGACTCGGCACATCAAGCGTGGTGGCAAGGTGTGGATCAACATCTTCCCCGACCAGGCTTTGACGAAGAAGCCGGCTGAGACCCGCATGGGTTCCGGTAAAGGCTCGCCCGAGTGGTGGGTCGCCAACGTCAAGCCGGGCCGTGTGATGTTCGAGCTGTCGTTCCCCAACGAGCAGATCGCGCGCGAAGCGATGCGACGCGCGATTCACAAGCTCCCCATGAAGTGCCGCATCGTGACACGTGAAGCGGGTGAGTCCTGATGGCCGCGGGTATCGAATCCGCCGAGCTGCGTGAGCTCTCCGATGAGGAGTTGCTCGCGCGGGTGCGCGAAAGCAAAGAAGAACTGTTCAACCTGCGAGTCCAGTCGGCGACCGGGCAGCTTGACAACAATTCGCGGCTGAAGACAGTCCGCCGTGACATTGCCCGGATCTACACGGTCATGCGTGAGCGCGAGCTTGGTCTCTCCCACGCGCCGACAGAGGTGGCTTCATGAGCGAGCAACGTACGACTTCCCGCAAGGTCCGTGAGGGCCTCGTGGTGAGTGACAAAATGGACAAAACCGCCGTGGTCGAGGTCGAAGACCGGGTCAAGCACCCGCTCTACGGCAAGGTCATGCGCCGGACCAAGAAGTACAAGGCGCATGATGAAGCCAATGAGTGCGGCATCGGCGACCGGGTGCAGATCATGGAGACCCGACCCCTGTCGGCGACGAAGCGCTGGCGGATCGTCGAGATCCTCGAAAAGGCCAAGTAAGGAGATCCCGACGTGATTCAGCAAGAGTCGCGACTGCGGGTCGCCGACAACACCGGGGCACGGGAAATCCTGTGCATCCGGGTGCTCGGCGGTTCCGGCCGTCGTTACGCAGGCATCGGCGATTTGTTCGTGGGCACCGTCAAGGATGCGATCCCCGGTGCCAACGTTAAGAAGGGCGACGTTGTCAAGGCCGTCGTGGTTCGGACCAAGAAGGAGCGCCGTCGTCCCGATGGTTCCTACATTCGGTTCGACGAGAACGCCGCCGTGTTGATCAAGGATGATGGTGAGCCTCGTGGCACTCGCATCTTCGGCCCCGTGGGCCGTGAGCTGCGTGACAAGCGCTACATGAAGATCATCTCCCTTGCGCCGGAGGTGTTGTAACCGATGAAGATTAAGAAGAACGACCGGGTTCGGATCGTCGCCGGTAAGGACAAGGGTTCGGAGGGTAAGGTCATCGAGACCTACCCGGACTCCGACCGCGTCCTTGTCGAAGGCGTCAACCGGATCACCAAGCACACCAAGATCGGTCAGAGCAACCGTGGCTCCAAGACCGGCGGGATCGTCACCCAAGAGGCACCGATCCACGCCTCCAACGTCATGGTTCTCGACGCTGACAACCAGCCCACTCGGGTTGGTTACCGGCGAGGTGACGACGGCCGTAAGGTGCGCGTTTCCCGGCGTACTGGTAAGGACCTGTGATGACGACCGCGACAGAAACCAAAGTGGCGCCCCGCTTGAAGGAGCGCTACCGGGCGGAGATCGCTCCCGCCTTGAAGGAGCAGTTCGCTTACGGCAACCCGATGCAGATCCCTGGTGTCACCAAGATCGTGGTGAACATGGGAGTTGGAGACGCGGCTCGCGACTCCAAGCTCATCAACGGTGCTCTTTCGGACCTGGCCACCATCACCGGTCAGAAGCCGCAGATGCGTCGTGCCACGAAGTCCATCGCGCAGTTCAAGCTGCGCGAGGGAATGCCGATCGGTGCGAAGGTGACGCTGCGCGGTGACCGGATGTGGGAGTTCCTCGACCGGCTGCTGTCGATCGCTCTGCCCCGTATCCGTGACTTCCGCGGCCTGTCGGACAAGCAGTTCGACGGGTCGGGTAACTACACCTTCGGCTTGACCGAGCAGTCGGTGTTCCACGAGATCGATCAGGACAAGATCGACCGCGTCCGGGGTATGGACATCACAGTGGTGACGTCCGCCAAGACCAATGACGAAGGCCGTGCGCTGTTGAAGCTGCTCGGTTTCCCGTTCAAGACCGCGGAGAACAGCTGAGATGGCCAAGAAAGCACTGATCCACAAGGCGAAGCAGAAGCCGAAGTTTTCCTCGCGCGCCTACACCCGCTGCCAGAAGTGCGGTCGGCCGAAGGCCGTCTACCGCAAGTTCGGGCTGTGCCGGGTGTGCATCCGCTCGATGGCGCACCGAGGCGAACTCCCCGGAGTGACCAAAGCTTCCTGGTAGTCGTGTGACTGTGGCCGGACCAGGGGCAGATCTGGACCGTGGTTCGCTTGCGGCGAGTACAACACCCGTACTCGCTTCTCGCGAACCTCACCGGATCGGCCCTGGTTCCGGCCTCGCACACGCGACCGGGTTCCCCAGGATGAGAGTCCGAGGAGTGCCCGGTGACGCCAGGGCTGCCCGAAGACCTGCTCCTTCCAGGAGGAGTAGTCTGGGTGCTGGCCACGTTCCTCGCCGTCATCGCCGGCGAGGTTCGATCGTGTTTGGGCTCGCCTACGGCACAGCCAGGCACCGGGCGATCGATCGGGATCGCGACGCGAATCCGATCACACTGTTTTCATAATCCATTCGCCACAGGCCCGTCGACAGAGGGGAACCGGGGCGAGAAGGGTGTTAAAAGCACATGACAATGACTGACCCCATCGCGGACATGCTGACGCGGTTGCGCAATGCCAACCGAGCATTCCACGATGTCGTCGAGATGCCGCACTCGAAACTGAAGGCGAACATCGCCGAGGTTTTGAAGCGAGAGGGATACCTCTCGGACTGGCGCACCGTCGAGCCGGGCGAGGGAGAGGTCAGCAAGAAGCTGATCCTCGACCTGAAGTTCGGTGAGAACCGGCAGCGCAGCCTGGCCGGCATCCGCCGGGTGTCCAAGCCCGGTCTGCGGGTCTACGCCAAGTCGTCCGAACTGCCTCGCGTGCTCGGCGGCCTGGGTGTGGCCATCATTTCCACGTCCAATGGCCTGCTGACTGACCGCCAGGCCCGTAAACGCGGAGTGGGTGGGGAAGTCCTCGCCTACGTCTGGTAGGGGAGGAAACTCAACATGTCCCGCATCGGACGTAAAAGCATCGCGGTCCCCGGCAATGTCGAGGTGACCATCACCGGTTCCGACGTGAAGGTCAAGGGCCCCAAGGGTGAGCTGTTCCGCACCCTGGTCGACCCGATCACCGTCACCAAGAACGACGACGGCTCGCTTCAGGTCAACCGGCCCGACGACGAGCGTCGTTCGCGCGCCATGCACGGCCTGTGCCGGTCGCTGGTGGCGAACATGGTCATCGGCGTGACCGATGGCTACAAGAAGAGCCTCGAGATCAACGGAACCGGATACCGGGTGCAGCTCAAGGGCAGCAACCTGGAATTCGCGCTCGGTTTCTCTCACCCGGTCGTGGTTACCCCGCCGGAGGGCATCAAGTTCACGGTCGAGAAGCCGACCCTGTTCCACGTCGAGGGCATCGACAAGCAGGCCGTCGGCGAGGTTGCCGCGAACATCCGCAAGATTCGCCCGCCGGAGCCGTACAAGGGCAAGGGCGTCAAGTACGTGGGCGAGCACATCCGTCGCAAGGCGGGGAAGGCAGGTAAGTAAATGTCGGCCACGCTTTCCAAGCGGCGCAAGTCCGCCAACAGCAGTGAGGCACGACGGGTCGCGCGCGGTCGCCGCCACTTCCGGGTTCGCAAGAACCTGGTTGGCACGGCCGACCGGCCACGTCTGGTCGTCACCCGGTCGCTCAAGCACATCGTCGCCCAGATCGTCGACGACAACTTGGGTCACACCCTGGTGTCGGCGTCGACCATGGACACGACTGTCCGCAGTGGCGAGGGTGACAAGAAGGTCGCTTCGGCGCAGGTCGGCGCTCTGCTGGCCGAGCGCGCGAAGACCGCCGGAATCGAATCCGTCGTCTTCGACCGAGGCGGAAACGCCTACCACGGTCGTATCGCGGCCCTGGCCGATGCCGCCCGTGAGGGTGGCCTGCGGTTCTAGAGGCCGTCGTCGGTCCACTGTTTCGGGTGAACGGTGATCAGGCATCGCCTGGTCGCCGGTCACCACGAACGAGGATCGACGGCGACTTCGTGTTGATCCGTTGGGGGAGTTCGCTCCCCCAACCCATCGCCTCGGCGGCGGGGGATCGACACCGGATGCCCGGATTCGTCCGGGCGTAAGCGAGTCGGCCACAGCGGCCGGCGTTATAGCGAATAAGGAAGGTACACCTGATGGCAGCTGAAAAGCGCCAGAGTGGGTCCGGTGGCGGCGATGGCCGTCGTCGAGACCGCCGCGACGGTGGTCGTGGAAAGGACGCGGCCGAGAAGACCCCGCACATTGAGCGGGTCGTCTCGATCAACCGTGTCGCCAAGGTGGTCAAGGGTGGTCGCCGGTTCAGCTTCACCGCGCTGGTGGTCGTCGGAGACGGCAACGGCCAGGTCGGTGTCGGCTACGGCAAGGCCAAAGAGGTTCCCGCGGCCATCGCCAAGGGCGTTGAGGAAGCCAAGAAGAGCTTCTTCACCGTGCCTCGGATCGCCGCGACGATCCCGCACCCGGTCATCGGCGAGGACGCCGCGGGCGTCGTGCTGTTGAAGCCCGCTTCGGCCGGTACCGGTGTTATCGCCGGTGGTTCGGTTCGCGCGGTGTTGGAATGCGCCGGTATCCAGGACGTGCTCAGCAAGAGCCTGGGATCGGACAACGCGATCAACATCGTTCACGCGACCGTCGCCGCGCTGAAGTCGTTGGAATCCCCCGAGCAGGTGGCGGCGCGCCGCGGCCTGCCGATCGAGGATGTCGCACCCGCCGCCATGTTGCGCGCGCGTGCCGGCGTCGAGGCGTAGGGGAGGGTGACAACATGGCACGACTGAAGGTCATCCAGAAGCGTTCCGCCATCGGCACCAAGCCGAATCAGCGGGAAACCCTGCGTTCGCTGGGGTTGAAGCGGATCAACGACGTGGTCGTCAAAGAGGACCGTCCCGAGATTCGCGGCATGATCCACACCGTGACGCACCTGGTTGCGGTCGAGGAGGTCGAGTAGTCGATGACGATCAAGATTCACCACCTGCGTCCCGCCCCCGGTTCCCACACCGCCAAGACCCGTGTGGGTCGCGGTGAGGGTTCGAAGGGTAAGACCGCCGGACGAGGCACCAAGGGAACCAAGGCTCGTAAGAACGTGCCATTCGGTTTCCAGGGTGGCCAGGTGCCGCTGCACATGCGGCTGCCGAAGCTCAAGGGCTTCCGTAACCAATTCAAGGTCGTGTACCAGGTCGTGAACCTGGACAAGCTGGCCGAGCTGTTCCCCGCCGGTGGCGAGGTCGGACCGGCCGAGCTGGTCAAGGCCGGAGCCGTTCGCAAGGGCCAGCTCGTGAAGGTGCTGGGTTCGGGCGATCTGGGCGAGGTCAAGCTCCAGCTCACCGCTCACGCGTTCTCCGCTTCCGCCAAGGACAAGATCTCGGCGGCCGGCGGTAGCACAACGGTCTTGGAAAAGTAAGTAGAAACGACGGTGTTCGGGCGCGTGGAATTCAATGAGAAACCTCCCCGCAGTTCGACACGCTAAAGAATGGGCCGGTTGTCCTGCAACGACAACCGGCCCATTGCTATTGTTCGGCATCCGGGGCGGGGCATTGTTATCTGTTCGCGGCCCCGGGTGATGTTCTTATCGTTGGTGGACTGTTAGAGTCCACCAGGCGGCCTACACGCGTGGGTCGTTACATGACGCCCATTGCCACCGACCCCGTGGCGGCAGTTGCTGGAGGAACCTGAGTTGCTCACCGCATTCTTCAGCGCGTTTCGGACGCCCGATCTGCGCAAGAAGATCCTGTTTACTCTGTTCATCCTTGGGCTGTATCGACTGGGCGCCCAACTTCCCAGTCCCGGGGTGTCCTACTCCAATGTCCAGGCATGTCTGGACGCCAACACTGCCGACAGCGGCGTCTTCAACCTGTTGAACCTGTTCTCAGGTGGAGCGTTGCTTCAGCTTTCGGTGTTCGCCCTGGGCATCATGCCCTACATCACCGCGAGCATCATCCTTCAGCTGTTGACCGTGGTGATTCCACGGTTGGAGCAGTTGAAGAAGCAGGGCCCGCCCGGACAGGCCAAGATCACGCAGTACACCCGGTACCTGACACTGCTGCTGGCGGTGCTGCAGGCGTCCGGTTACATCGCGCTGGCCCGCTCTGGCACCCTATTCGGTGCCGCTTGCCCGACCACGGGACCGCAGGCGATCATTCCGGACACCTCCACATTGGAGAACGGCCTTCCGATGTGGGTCACCTTGACGGTGCTGGTCGGGGTCATGACCGCCGGAACCGCGATGATCATGTGGTTCGGAGAACTCGTTACCGACCGGGGTGTCGGTAACGGTATGTCGGTGCTGATCTTCGCCTCGATCGCCGCGCAACTGCCCGGCCAGATCTGGGGCATCCACCAGGACCAGAACAACTGGTTGCTGTTCGGCGCGATCATCGCCGTCGGTATCGCCATCATGGCGCTGGTCGTCTTCATCGAGCAGTCGCAGCGTCGAATCCCGGTGCAGTACGCCAAACGGATGGTCGGACGTCGCATGTACGGCGGCACCTCCACCTACATTCCGTTGAAGGTGAACCAGGCCGGCGTCATCCCGGTGATCTTCGGTTCCTCGCTGCTGTACATCCCGTCGTTGGTCGGGCAGTTCTACCAGAACGACCCGAACCCGCCCGGATGGGTGATCTGGGTCAATACTTACCTGGTCGACCCGGGCAGCTGGGTGTACACCGTGCTCTACTTCTTCTTGATCATCGGGTTCACCTACTTCTACATCTCGATCAACTTCAACCCCACTGACGTTTCCGAGAACATGAAGAAGGCTGGCGGGTTCATCCCGGGCGTTCGTCCGGGCAAGCCCACCGCGCAGTACCTGTCGTGGATCTTGGAGCGGCTCACCCTGCCGGGTGCGATCTATCTGGGTCTGGTGGCGATTCTGCCGAACTTGGCGATTCTGGCCTTCGGTGGCTCTCAAGTCTTTGCACAGTTCCCATTCGGAGGCACGGCCGTGCTGATCATGGTGGGTGTCGGTCTGGAGAGCGTGAAACAGATCGAGAGCCAGCTGATGCAGCGCAATTACGAAGGCTTCCTTCGGTAAGGGGTTCGCGTATGAGGTTGGTACTGGTAGGTCCGCCGGGAGCGGGCAAAGGCACCCAGGCGGAATACATCGCCTCGGAGTTGTCGGTCCCAAAGATTTCCACCGGCGATATCTTCCGGGCCAACGTCACCGGTGGTACTCCGCTGGGCCAGGAGGCCAAGCGGTACATGGACGCCGGTGAACTGGTCCCCGATGAGGTGACCATCAACATGGTCAAGGATCGGCTGGCCGAGCCGGATGCGGCCGAGGGTTTCCTGTTGGATGGTTTCCCTCGGACGGTTCCTCAGGCCCAGGCGTTGGACAAACTGTTGGTGGATCTGGGTTTCGGCCTCGACGTGGTGCTGGAACTGGTCGTGGAGAACGACGAGGTCATCCGGCGCCTGTCGGGTCGTTGGACCTGCCGCAACTGCGGCAAGGTCTGGCACGAGGAGTTCGATCCCAGTTCCAAAGCCGGTATCTGCGACCGGTGCGGCGGAGAGCTGTACCAGCGCGATGACGACAAGCGCGAAACCGTCGTCACCCGGTTGAAGGAGTACAGCCAGAAGACCGCGCCGCTGATCGGGTTCTACTCCGGTCAGGGCAAGCTCGCCGGTATCGACGCGACCGGCCCGGTAGAGGACGTGACCGAGCGGGCGTTGGCGATCCTGGCGTCGTTCGAGAGCTGAGTCGTTTTGTTCGCCAAGGACAACATCCAGTACAAGACCCCCGAGCAGTTCGTGAAGATGCGGGCGGCCGGTCTCGTGGTCGCCGAGGTTCACGCGGCGATGCGGGCGGCGGTGGCTCCGGGTGTCTCCACCAAGAAGCTCGACGAGATCGCCGAGGAGTGCATTCGTGCGGCCGGCGGAGTTCCGTCGTTCCTCGGATACGACATCGGGTTGGGACCCTATCCGGCGTCGATCTGTTCGTCGGTGAACGAGCAGGTGGTTCACGCGATACCCGCCAAGTCGCAGGTGTTGCGCGAGGGCGACCTCATCTCCATCGATGTCGGTGCCATTGTGGATGGCTGGCATGGCGACGCGGCGATCACCCTGCCGGTCGGTGAGGTGTCCAAGGAGGCCACCGATCTGATCGCGGTGTGCGAGGAGTCGTTGTGGGCGGGAATCGCCGCGATGGCGACCGCCAAGCGGCTGGGCGATGTGTCGTCGGCGATTCAGCGCAGTATCCAGTCCCACGACCGGGAGTACGGCATCGTCGCCGGATTCGGCGGACACGGCATCGGTACCGAGATGCACCAGGACCCGCACGTCCTCAACTACGGGCGACCCGGCAAGGGCGTGAAGATGCGTCCCGGGATGGCCCTGGCGATCGAACCGATGATCACGTTGGGCACGCCGGACACGATCGACGACGAGGACGGCTGGACCGTCTCGACGTCCGACGGTTCGTTGGCCGCCCATGTCGAGCACTCGGTCGCGCTCTACGACGACGGGGTGTGGGTGTTGACCGCTCCCGACGGCGGCCGGGCGAAGCTCGGCGACCTGTTGACCAGCCAGGCCCGCTGACACCGACCGCGGTGTCGCGGGATTTCTCGGCGATCTGATTTTTCAAGGCCCACCGGTTTCCGGTGGGCCTTTTCGCCGTCACGGTGTCGGGGCTCGCTCTGATGTCGACGGGCCCTGATGTCGACGGTGGTTCTGCTTTCGACGGAGCGTCGACCCGTTGTCGTTCGTCCTGATTCGTCCCGGTAGCGGGTATCCGCTCGGTGGGTGCGGTGCCGTCCGGTCGGTCAGCGTTGGGCGGGCGTCCTGGTGATTACTCGGAATCGGGTGGTTGTGAGCATTTACACGACGCGGGGCCGGTGCTAGTGTTCCCTCCACGATGTCAACTGTTTGAGAAACAGTAAACAGTTGGATCTGTCAGGCATTTCGTTTCCCCTCAGCGCTGTCTGACCTTCTAGCCCTCCCCATGGAGAGGAGCCGCGACATGCGCTCTCCCACCAAAGTGGCAACGGCGAGTGTCATCGCCGCCCTCTCGTTGACGGCCTGTTCGAGTTGGAGCGAATCCCAACAGGACACCGATGTCATCACCATCGTCCAAGGAAGTGGACCGGCGAATCTGAACCCGCTCCAGGACGAGACCCGTGCGGTTCAGAGCGTCTTCTCCACGATGTTCGAAACCCTGACCGTCATCGACTCCGACCGCGAGTTGCAGCCGTTGCTGGCCACCGAATGGACGCAGACCGACGACCGGACCTGGCGGTTCGACCTTCGACAGGACGTCACGTTCCACAATGGCGAGGCCTTCGACGCCGAAGCCGTCAAGTTCACCATCGAGCGAATGCAGGACCCGGCACAGAAGTCGACCAAGTTGGCTCGGTTGGGTGGCATCGAGTCCGCCGAGGTCGTCGACGAACACACCGTCGACATCACCACGTCCTCGCCGATGCCGCTGCTTCCCAACGAGATGTCTCAGCTCTACATCGTCCCCCCGAAGTACACCACCGATAACCCGGAATCCTCCTCCACCGAACCGGTCGGCACCGGCCCCTATCGGTTGTCCTCCTATGAGCCGGGGCAGCAGGTCGTGGTGACCGCCAGCGACGACTACTGGGGTGAGCAGCCCGAGGTCAAGACCATCAACTGGAAGGTCGTCGCCGACGAGTCGGCGCGCATCGCCGCGTTGCAGAGCGGCACCGCCGACCTCATCAACGGTTTCTCGCCCGACCAGGTCGCGGTACTGGAGTCGACGGGACATCAGGTCAAGGCCGGCAAGTCGGGGCTCGGAATGGTCCTGACCATGAACACGCTGTCGGGACCGTTCGAGGACGTCCGCGTCCGGCAGGCCGCCGCGTTGGCCGTCGACGTGCCCGCGATCGTCGACGATCTGCTGGGCGGCTACGCCGAACCGTTGGCGAACCAGCTTCAGGGACCCGAGACGTTCGGGTACAACGATTCGCTGACGTCGGTCGAGCGTGACGTCACCGCCGCCGCCGCGCTGTTGGCCGAGGCCGGGTACGACGACGGCGTCGAGATCACCTTCCAGGCGCCCAGTGGTCGCTACACCAACGACCGGCAGGTCGCCGAGGCGTTGGCCGCTCAGCTCGGCGAGGCCGGATTCAACGTCGACATCACGGTCCAGGAGTACCAACCGTTCTTGGAGACGGTGAAGACCAAGGAAACCGACATGTATTTCATCGGCTGGTACAGCACCCCGTTGTTCGACGCCAGCAACTCGTTGACCTGGTTCACCTCCGAGAACGTCTTTTCGTACTGGCAGGAACCGGCGTTCGACGAGGCGCTGGCCGCCGCCGCGAGCAGTTCCGACCCCGCGCAGCGACAGAGTGCCTTCGACACGGCCACCACGATCATGGCCGAGGAGGTACCCGGTGTCTTCCTCTACGATTCGCAGACCCTGTTCTCGGTGGGGGACAAGCTCTCCGACTGGGAACCCCGATCCGACGACCTGATCTGGTATCGCGATCTCTCGGCTTCGGGTGGTCAGTCGTGACGCGGGTCCACGGTGATCGACGGACCCGACTGGTGACGGCCCTTCGCGAGCGTGGGCTGGACGGGGCAGTGCTCTGTTCACCCGAGGCCGTCACCTGGTTGACCGGAGCGTCGATTCCGACGCAGCGGATCATGCGGGACCGACTGTCGATGGTGGTGGTCTCGGCGAACACCGGCGCGGTCGAACTGATGACCTCCACCGTCGAGGTGAACATGGCCCGGCGGCAGACTCCGGTCGCGGTGTCCAGTTACGTCGAATTCGTCGAGGAGCCGATCGTCGCCGGCGTCAACCGGTTGCTTGACCTCGACGGCGATGCCGGCACGGTGGCGATCGAGACCGGTTATCTTCCGGCCGACCGCTATCAGCGGCTGCTCTCGGCGGGCCTCGGACCGACCTACCGGCCGCTGGGTGAGTGGTTCACCCGGATGCGGCAGATCAAGGACGAGCGGGAGATCGCGGTACTGACCGATCTCGGGAGGGCGACCGAGTCGATCGTCGCCGACGCCTTCGCCGCGGCACGGGCAGGTGACACCGAACGCGGTGTCTACAACGCTTTGTTGCGCGGAGTACACGACCGGGGTCACGCGTTGAGCCACGCGACCTTGGCGGCCGGTGGCAACGTGTCCCGGTCGCATCACCGGGCCGACGACACGGTCCTGTCGAACGGCGACCTGGTCCGCGTCGACATGGGGGTGGCCTCGGGCGGTTACCTGTCCGACATCGCGCGCATGGCGGTGGTCGGGGAACCGAGTCCACTCCAGACGGCTCGTTATCGGCACGTGGTCGACGCCGAACGTCGGATGATCGACCGGTTCCGCCCCGGAGTCGACACGCGCGCCGTGTTCGCGCAGTGGCGACAGCGGTTGGAGCGTGAAGCGGCCTCGACCTCGATGGCGTTGATCGCGCACGGAATCGGCCTGGCCCTTCACGAGGACCCGCAGGTCGACGAGCGTTCCTCCTGGGAGATCCAGCCGGGAATGGTCCTGTGCGTCGAACCCATGGTCGAGTACCCCGACGGGGAGGTCTACCACGTGGAGGACCTGATCCTCGTCACCGAAGACAGCCCGCGATACCTCACCGATCCGTCGGGCGCCGACACCCTCACCATCATCCCGGGAGAGCAATCATGAGCCGCGAAGCCGTTCACGACCACATCGACCGCCACATTCCCGAACACATCGACCGGATCCGCGAGTACGTGCGGCAACCGTCGGTCAGCCAGACCGGGGAGGGTATCCGAGAGGGTGTCGAGCTGTTGGCCCAGTACTACCGGGACCTCGGTTGCGCGGAGGTGGAGATCGTCGAGACCGACGGGCACCCGGGCATATTCGCCTACTACGACGCGGGTGCTCCCCGAACGATCGTCAATTATGCGATGTATGACGTGCAGCCGGCCGATCCGGCCGAGTGGACGCACCCGCCGTTCGAGGCGACGATCGCACCCGCCGGGCCACACCCGAAGGCCGTCTACGGCCGGGGTGCGTGGTTCACGAAGGGCCCCTACCGGGCATTCCTGAACGCGCTGGAGTCGATCATCGCGGTGGAGGGCACCCTGCCGGTGAACATCTACTTCATCGCCGAGGGCGAGGAGGAGATCGCCAGTCCGCACTTCGCGCAGATCGCCGAGCGCTACCGTGACCGGCTGCGGCAGGCCGACGCGGCGTTGACCCTCGGCGGTGCGCAGGACGCGTCGGGCCGGGTGTCGATGTTCTTGGGCAACAAGGGTTTCGTCTACTTCGATCTGGTCTCGGCCGCCGACGGGAAGGGACACGGTCCCGTCGGTGCCGCGGTCCACGACAGTCTCCAGGGCATCGTCGGAACACCCGCCTGGCGGTTGGCAGGGGCGCTGTCGACTCTTGTGGACGGACGCAGCGGCGAAGTTCTGATCGAGGGTTTCACCGAGAAGGTGCGGTCGCTGTCGGATGCCGACGAGGCCCTACTGGTGAAGCTGCGCGAGCAACTGTCCACGGGGGACTTCTCACGTGGGTTTCCCAACCTCGGCGGCGAAGGACGGATCGACAGCTTCGCCGACGGGCTCAGCGACATCGATGCGTTGCGCCGGTACACCGCGGCGCCCACGTTCAACCTCAACGGTGTCCGAGGTGGTTACACCGGACCGGGCACGGTCAACTTCGCGGTGCCGACCGAGCTGATCGCGACGATCGACTGTCGTCTGGTGCCGGACATGGAACCGGAGGAGTTCCTCACCAAGCTGCGAGCCCATCTGGATCGCCACGGGTATCAGGACATCGAGATCCGGACACACTCCGAGTACACGTGGGCCAAGACCGATCCCGACGACGACGTGGTGCGCGCCTGCCTGCGCGCCTATCAGGACATGGGCGCCGACGTGCTGGTGTGGCCGTCGAAGGGCACCAGCGGTGCCTGGTGGGTCCTGAATCGACTTCTCGGGCTGCCCACGGTGAAGGAGGGCGGACTGGGGCACGGCGGTGGCTTCCACGCTCCCGACGAGTACTTCGTGTTGGAGAGCGACGGCAGCGTCGCGGGCCTGGCCGAGTGCGAAAAGTCGCACGTCGACATTCTCTACAGTTTCGGCAATTACCCGAACGAGTACTGAGAGACGCGATTATGGCAACTGCGAATGAGCGGCGCGGCAAGGTATCCCAGGCCAGCCGGGTGCAATCCCTGGTGATCGATCGGATCGCATCGGGGCGTTACCCGGTGGGAACCAAGCTGCCCAGTTCCCGTGAACTGGCCGCCGAACTGAACACCAACCACTCGGCGGTCAGCTCCGCCTACAAGGAACTGACCGAACTGGGCATCGTCTCGATCGTCTGGGGCAAGGGCAGTTTCGTGGCGCGTCGCCCCAGCGAGACCGGGCAGGAACTGCGGGAGGTGGAGAGTCGACTCGATCAGGTGCTGCGAGACGCGCTCGGTTCGGGGATGTCGCAGAGCCAGGTGGCCACCATGGTCCGACGGAACCTGGATCGCGCGATGCGAGACAACGTCCCGAGGGTCGCCGTGGTCGAGTGCAACGAGCACGACATCAATCGATGCACCCGGGCGATCGAGCAGCGACTGCCCGTCCGCGCCACCGGGGTGCTGCTGTCGGAGGTGATGGCTCAGGGCGCGGCGGCGCTGGACCGCTTCGACCTGGTGTCGGTCACCTACTTCCACCTCGAACAGTTGCTGAGTCTCGCCTCGGACGAGCGGGTCGTGGGACTGAACTACGTTCCCACGCCCAAGAGCATCGGAACCCTGGCCGCTTTGCCGCAGGGAACGAAGGTCGTCACCGCCTGCATGCCCGGCCAGGGCATGCAGGCATACCCGGGGCTGGCGCAGATGTACGGGTGCGAGGTGGTCGGGGCGTGGAGCCCGGACCGGTCCGAGTCCGAACTCATGGATCAGGTGTCCGACGGGGTCCGAGTGCTGTCGAGCGTCGCGGCGGCCGAGGCGATCTCGGCACTGAAACTGGATGTCGAGCCGCTGGTCGTTCGGTTCCATGTGGACGACACGTCGCTTTCCGAACTGTCGCACCGGGTCGAGCGGCTAGGCGCCGACCTGATCACTCGCAGCCTCGGATTGCCGGAGCCGCCCCGTCCCGACATCGAGGAACCGAGATGATCCGTTTCATTCTCCGCCGGTTCCTGCGCAGCATCGTCGTCGTCTTCGCGGTGGCGACCGCGATCTTCGTGCTGGTCAGGCTCACCGGTGATCCCGCCTCGGTCTACCTGCCCCTGGACGCCTCACCGGAGCAGATCGAGGCCCTGCGCGCCGATCTGGGGCTCAATCTGCCGTGGTGGCAACAGTATTTCCACTACCTGGCGGGCCTTGCCCAGGGCGATCTCGGTCATTCGCTCATCTACGCCGAACCGGCCCTGCACACCGTGCTCTCGCGGTTGCCGGCGACGGTTCAGTTGACCATCGCCGGACTCGGGCTCTCCGTGGTCATCGGAGTTCCGCTGGGAGTGCTGGCGGCATTGCGGCACGACGGGAAGATCGACTCCACTGTGGTGTCGTCCTCGGTCGTCCTCCAGAACATGCCGAGCTTCTGGCTCGGAATTCTGCTGATCGCGGTGTTCTCGGTGAGCCTGGGATGGTTCCCGCCGGCCGGTGGGCAGGGGCTGATCAGTCTGGTCCTGCCGGCGGCGACGCTGGGCGCCTACTCCATCGCCGCCGTCATCCGGCTCACCAGGTCGAGCATGCTCGAAGTCCTGTCGAACAGCTACATCCGCACCGCCGACGCCAAAGGGGCCGGAACCGGTCGCCGCGTCGGCGTGCACGCGCTGCCCAACGCGCTTCTTCCGGTGTTGTCGTTCACCGGAATGCAGTTCGGGGTCCTGCTGGGCGGTTCGGTCGTCGTGGAAGCGGTGTTCGCCTATCCCGGCATGGGGTCGCTGGTCATTCAAGCGGTCAACGCACGAGACTTCGCGCTCATCCAGACCTTCGCGATAGTCGTCGCCGCGCTGATCGTCCTCACCAATGTCGTGGTGGACCTGTTGTCGGCCATCGTCGACCCGCAACTGAGGAGTCGATTGACGTGATGACCTCCAACGCCGTGGAGGCGACTGGACGCCGGTCACGCCTGGCGGCGATGCCCTGGCGGGTACGCGTCTGCGTGATATTCCTGGTGGCGCTGGTGGTGGTGGCTCTGTTCAGCCTGATCGTCAGCCCACACGACCCCAACGCGCAGGACCTGCCCGGCAGGCTTCAGGGGCCGGGGGCCGAACACTGGCTGGGCACCGATGCCCTGGGGCGCGACGTGCTCAGCCGAGTGTTGGCCGGTGCCCGGGTGTCCCTGCTGATCGCGTTGGCGGCGGGTGGGTTCGGTGCCCTGATAGGGGTGACGCTGGCCTTGGTCAGTGGTTACTTCGGGGGCCGAACCGACTCGATCGTCATGGGTTGGGTCGAGGCGCAGACCTCGTTGCCGTTCATCGTCCTGGCGATCACCGTCGCCTCCATCCTCGGCCCGAATCTGCGCAACCTCATCATCGCGTTGGTGGTGACCGGCTGGGTGTTCTACGCCCGGGTGGTCCGCGCCGAGGTCATGTCCGTGACGACTCGGGAGTACATCGCCGCGGCGAAGGTCGGCGGTCAGACGCACGGTTCGATCATGCTGCGCGAGGTTCTGCCCAATGTGGCCGGTGCCGTCGCCGTCATCACGACCCAGGAGGTGCCTCGGCTGATCCTGACGGCCGCCGCGCTGAGCTTTCTGGGACTGGGAGTCCAGCCACCCACCGCCGACTGGGGAAACATGATCGCCGAGGGCAAGAGCTACGTCGTGGTGGCCCCCTGGCTGACGCTGGCCCCCGGGCTTCTCATCGTCGGTTTCGCCGTCGCCTTCAGCACGATAGGCGATTGGCTCCGTGACGTATTCGATCCACAGTCGACCGCACTGTGACCCTTCACCCTGAGGAGACACCAATGACCGTTGTCGAAACTCGACTGGCCGACCTCGGCTTCCCGGTTCCGGCGGCCCGTGCCCCCGTCGGCGCCTATGTTCCGGCCGTGCGGTCGGGCACGATCGTCATGTCATCGGGTCAACTGCCGATGACGCCGGAGGGAATCGCCGCCGTCGGGAAGGTGGGGTCCGGTGACGGGCTCGTGGACACCGAGACCGCCGGACGTTGCGCCGTGCTGGCCACCCTCAACGCGTTGGCGGCCTTGCGTTCGGTGGTCGGTGACCTGGACCGGGTCGATCGCGTCATGAAGCTGACCGGGTTCGTGGCCTCCGATCCCGACTTCACCGGTCAGCCGGCGGTCATCGACCACGCCAGTCGGCTGCTGGTCGAGGCGTTCGGTGACGCCGGGCATCACGCCAGGTCGGCGCTGGGGGTGGCGGTCCTGCCGTTGAACAGTCCCGTCGAAGTCGAACTCACCGTGCGAGTCCGCGATGACGACTAGTCCGCTGCTCGAGGTCGACGGCCTGGGGGTCACCTTCTCGACGCCGCGTGGCGAGATTCGAGTCGTCGACGACGTGAGCTTCGACATCGCCGCCGGTGAATGCGTGGGCCTGATCGGCGAGTCCGGCAGCGGTAAGAGCGTCACCGCGTTGAGCCTGGTTCGGCTGCTGTCACGGGCGTCCTATGAGGGGCGGGTGCGGTTCGACGGGCGGGATCTGCTCGATCTGGCCGAGGCGGAGCTGAAACAGGTGCGAGGTGGCCGGATCGGATTCGTGTTCCAAGATCCGATGGCCTGCCTCAATCCGGCGCTCACCATCGGTTTCCAGGTCGCCGAACCGGCCAGGCTCCATCTCGGAATGTCCAAGAAGGAGTCTTTGGATCACGCGGCTGAACTGCTCGACCGCGTCGGCATCGCCCGGGCGAGGGACCGGCTTCGCGACCACCCCCACCAGCTCAGCGGCGGGATGCGGCAACGCGTCATGATCGCGATCGCGCTGGCAGCGCGTCCGGGGCTGATCATCGCCGACGAGCCCACGACCGCGCTCGACGTCACGATCCAGGCGCAGATCCTCGACCTGATTCGGGAGGTCTCGACCCAGACCGACGCGGCCGTCCTCATGATCACCCACGATCTCGGTATCGCCGCCGGTCTGTGCGATCGGGTGAACGTCATGTACGCCGGGCAGATCGTGGAACGCGCCGGCACTTCGGAACTGTTCGCGGCACCCGAGATGCCCTACACCTGGGGCCTGCTGGACTCACTGCCCCGAATGGACGATCCGCGCGGTACCCGGCTGCGCAGCATTCCCGGCTCACCGCCGACCCCTCCCGCGGTCAGCGACCGATGTCGATTTCTGCCGCGCTGTCCCTACTCGCGTGATCGGTGCGGTGAGACCGCGCCGGTGCTGACCGAACGGGTCGACGGACATACCGCCCGCTGCCTGGGAACCGAACCGATGGGGTGGATCGCATGAGCGACAACGAGATCGGAACCCCCTTGCTCGACGTGTCGAACCTGAGTGTCCACTTCGGCTCGTCCGGTTTGTTGCGGCGTCGTAGCGTGCTTCGGGCGGTGCACGAGGTCAGTTTCGGCCTCAATCCGGGCGAGACCCTGGGCATCGTCGGAGAATCCGGCAGTGGCAAGAGCACCACGGCACGTGCCATAGCGCGCCTGGTCGACGCCTCAGCGGGCTCGATCACTTTGGACGGCGCGGATCTGCTGGCGGCCAGGGGAAGCCGCCTTCGTCGGATGCGCCGCGATATCCAGATGGTCTTCCAGGACCCGTATTCGTCGTTGAACCCTCGCCGCACCATCGCCGCCTCCATCGCGCAACCGTTGCTCAACCACGGGCTGGTCTCACCCCGTGAGACCGACGCGGTCGTGGCGGAGCTGCTGGAACAGGTGGGATTGCCGCAGTCGGCGGCGGGGCGTTACCCACACGAGTTCTCCGGAGGCCAGCGGCAACGGGTCGGAATCGCGCGGGCCATGGCCACCGGGCCGAGGGTGCTCATCTGCGATGAACCGGTCAGCGCGTTGGACATCAGCATTCAGGCTCAGGTGGTGAACCTGCTGGGGGACCTTCAGGAACGCACCGACGTGGCCATGCTGTTCATCGCCCACGATCTGTCGGTGGTTCGGCATGTCAGCCATCGCGTCGCGGTCATGTACCTGGGTTCCATCGTCGAGATCGGACCGTCCGAAGAGGTCTACACGAACGCCGCTCACCCGTACACGATGGCGCTGCTGGACTCGGCACCCGAACCCGACCCGGCACACGAACGCGGCCGGGAACGCATCGTCGTGCGCGGCGAGATCCCGTCGGCCGTCAACCCGCCGAGCGGATGCGCCTTCCACACCAGATGCTGGCTCTACGAGCGGCTGGGAGAGCCGGAGGAGTGCCGCACGCTGTCCCCGGCGTTGACCGAATCAACCGGTGGGCACCAGGCCAGTTGTCACTTCAGCCACGAGGCCGCGAACCATCGACCGGCCCGCGCGGCACTGGCCGTCCCGACGACCCGACGGAGATTCGGAGCATGACGCCAAGTCCCGAACCCCACGCGACCGGTGCGACGCTGCGAGTCGCGTTGGGCCAGTTGGCCTCGACCACCGACGTGACCGCCAATCTGGAGCAGATGATCATCGCGTGCCGACAGGCCCGACAACGAGGAGGCGACCTGACGGTCTTCCCCGAGTTCGCAATGGCCAAACACCCCCAGCTGACCGAGGAGGCGCTGTCCCAGGCCGAAGGTCTCGACGGACCGTTCGTCACCGCGCTGGCACACCTGGCGCGACGGTTCCGGCAGGCGATCGTGGCCGGGATGCTGGAACGCGAGGGCGACCGGGTGTACAACACGCTGGTGGCGCTGGACGCGACCGGCCGGCGCGTCGCGGCGTACCGGAAGGTCCACCTCTACGACGCCTACGGACAACGGGAGTCCGACGCCATCACCGCAGGTGACCCCGCCTCCGTGGTCACCGTGGAGATTCGTGGAGTCCGCGTCGGACTGTTGACCTGTTACGACCTTCGATTTCCCGAACCGGCGAGAGCCCACGCCGACGCCGGAGTCGATCTCCTGCTCTACCCGGCGAACTGGGTGCCCGGCGACCACAAGCGACTGCACTGGACGACTCTGGCTCGCGCGCGGGCGATCGAGAACACGATGTACGTCGCGGCGGTGTCGCAGGCGCCGCCGACTGGAATCGGGACCAGCGAGTTGTTCGACCCCGCAGGTCTGTCGATCGTGAAACTGGGTGCCGAGCCCGGCGTGACCGTCGCCGAGGTGACGACCTCCCGGGTTCAGGCGGTTCGGCGCGTCAACCCCGCGTTGGCCAACCGGCGGTTCGCGGTGACACCTCGGCTCACTTGATCGTCTTGGAATGCCGGACGGCCTGATAGGTGCGGCGCAGCGCCGAGATCGATTCGGTGTAGGAAGCCTGAGCCACCCCGATGAACAGGCAGTCGACGACCATCAGCTGAGCGATGCGGCTGCCGAACGCACCCGACCGCAGCACGGTTTCGCGTGCGGCGGTGGTGAGGACGACGTCGGCGATCTCGACGATGGGGGAGCTGTCGTGGTTGGTGATGGCGATCGTGCGGGCACCGGCGTCGTTGGCGACGGAGAGGAACTTGACCGTGGTGTCGGTGGCGCCGGTGTGTGAGATCGCCACGGCGACACAGGATTCGTCGAGGGTGGTCGCCGCGGTGATCGCTGCGTGCGCGTCAGGCCAGTTGAGCGCGGTGTGCCCGATTCGGGAGAGCTTCTGCTGCAGGTCGAGCCCGACGAACGAACTGGCTCCGACGCCGAAACTGTCGACTCGGCGGGCGTTGAGCACGAAGCCGACGGCGGTGGCCAGAGCGTCCCGGTCCAGGGCCTCGGCGGTGTCGGCGATCGAGAGCCGTTCGTTGCGGGAGACCTTCGCGATGATGTCGTCGATCGTGTCGTCGCGGTCGATGTCGCCGGTGGCGGCGGCTCGCCGGCTGGCCGATTCGACTTCCTCCCGGGTGGTCTGCCGGGTCAGATCCAGCAGTAGGTCCTTGTAGCGGGCGTACCCGATGCGCTTGTAGAACCGGACGACCGAGGTGGTGGAGGTGTCGCAGGATCGGGCCAGTTCGGCGATGGACCGGTTGGCCGAGGCGACCGGGTCGTCGAGGAAGGCGCGGGCGATTCGTCGTTCGGAGGGACGCAGACTCGGCATGGCCTGGCGCATCCTGACCAGGACGGTGCGTGAGTCCGGCCGTTCGGGGGCATCACTGGTCACGGTGGGTTCCGTTCGCCTGAAGGTCGTCCGATAACGGGGGATTTGTCCGGTGGCGGTGGTGTCGAGAGTGGGTACCGGGATCGGGTACCGGCTCCGCCGGTGGACGAACTCCCTCGTCAGGGGATCGGCCTTTTGGGGTTGTCGGGGGTGGTGCGCGGATGTCGTCACACAATCATATGTGGAACTAAGTTACCGAATCAAAGATCGTAAGGTACTTTTGTGACCCACTCACCCATGCGGTCGGACCGGTAACCCTCACCGAGCCAGACGACGCAGGTTGCAGTTCCACCCACCCTCCCGAGGAGCCCCTAATGCGACAAGGTCTTCGTTCCCGAAGCGGCACCGTCGCCGCCATTGGCGTCGTGGCGTCGGTGTCGCTGGTTCTGGCCGGCTGTTCCGGCTCGGCCACACCGTCGGGCAACGCCGACGGAAACCTGGTCGTCGGCGTCACCACCGACCCCGACACCCTCTTTCCCTGGAAGGCCACCCAGTTCCAGGCGGTGAACGTCCTTCAGAACATCTACGGGACGCTCACCGAGTACGACGAGGAACTGAACGTGGTTCCGGGTCTGGCCGAGTCGTGGGACACGTCCGAGGACGGATTGACGTTGACGTTCAATCTGCGCTCCGACGTCGTGTTCGCCGACGGCAGCGAATTCGGTTCCGAGGACGTGAAGTTCTCGCTGGAATCGATCATGGATGAGGAGACCGCCGCGGTCGCGGCCAGCTCGCTGGCTTCGGTGGAATCGGTCGAGGCCGTCGACCCGCAGACCGTCGAACTGGCCCTGTCGGCTCCCGACGCGGCGCTGCCGTCCAACCTCGCGGCCATCAACATGGCGATGCTGTCGTCGGATGACACCGAAGAGGGCCTGAACTCCACTCCCAACGGGACCGGGCCTTACTCGTTCGAGGGACGAGTCGCCAACCAGTCGATCACGTTGACCAAGAACGAACAGTACTGGGGCGACG
>Ga0233365_1000115_pt1 | contig 41875 bp, 72 predicted proteins | sample ElkDunMinimDraft_27_FD_191535 | JGI IMG/M metagenome (GOLD analysis project Ga0233365, IMG submission 191535) | Fecal eukaryotic communites from dung pellets of Tule Elk in California, USA - Elk Dung C36 | ecosystem: Host-associated > Mammals > Digestive system > Large intestine > Fecal | place...
GGGCAAGTGACGTGGAGGAATACGAATGCCGGTCTGGCGAATCACCCGCTTGCGCGGAGAATACTGCGTCACCTGGGACGAGGGAGATATCCGGCGACGTTATCGACTTGGCACAGATGACCCCCAGGAAGCGGCCCGCCGCGCCCCGGCTCGATACGCGGAGCTAACCCGCCCGCGCGGTTCAACTGTACGAGAACTTTGGGAGAGCTATTGTCTCGACAAGGAAGGTCGCTCCGTCGTCACCACGATGAAATACACATGGAAAGCACTGGAGGCCTACTTCGGCGATGTCGAAGGTGAAGCCGTCACCGTGGCGCAATGCCGAACCTACACGAGGGACAGGCGCGCGGCCGGCAAGAAGGACGGCTCGATACATACAGAACTCGGCCATCTACGGTCGGTCCTCGTATGGGCGCAGAAGCAGCGCCTTATTGCACACGCTCCCCACATAGAGCGGCCAAGCAAGCCGGACCCGAAGGAGGGATACCTCACACGCGACGAGGTGGCACGCCTGATGGAAGAGGCCAACGTGCCTCATGTGCGCCTGGCCATCCTTCTGATGATATCCACAGGAGCAAGAAACGCGGCTGCCCTGCAACTGACGTGGGACCGCGTGGATTTCGACCGCTCTATGATTCATCTGCGCAACCCGTTCGATCGCGAACGGCGAAAGGGCCGTGCAACGGTCCCGATGAACGATACGCTCAAGGCTGCCCTAGTCGAGGCCAAGGAAGGTGCTCTCACACCCTATGTCGTAGAATGGGGAGGAAACCCCGTCCTGTCCATCAAGAAGGGGATCAAGACGGCCGGTGCGGCGATAGGGCGACCGGACGCCTCTCCGCACATGCTCAGGCACTCAGCCGCTGTTTGGCTGGCAGAGGATGGGCATTCAATGGATGAGATTGCGCAATTCCTCGGGCATGAAAACAGCCGGATCACGTTCAAGACGTACGCGCGCTACTCCCCGACCTACCTGCGCAGATTGGCTGATTCATTGGAGGTCAAGGTTCAGTGAACCTGCGGAGCGCTTCGTAAACTGAGGCTAAGGTGTTGGAAAATATGGTGGGCGATGACAGGCTCGAACTGCCGACATCTTCGGTGTAAACATTGTGCCCTACACCCAAACCCGCAGAACTCTGGGCAAAGGGCACTTCGCGAAGTGCCCTTTTCGCCACGATGTTCCACCAACGTTCCGTTTTGCAGGTCCAGCGAACCTGAGAGCACTTCGTAAAATGGCCTACCCTCTCCGCATCAACACCATCGGATCCCTCATAGACGGGAGCTACAGCCTGTTCATGTACTGCGAGGAAGCGAACGGCTGGGACAGGTGCGGGTACTCAAAGCAACTCGACCTGGATAAGCTGGCAGCCCGACTCGGACGGGATCACGGATCGATGCACGATGACCTGATCCCTGCGCATCTGTACTGCCTGAAATGCCAGTCGAGGAACGTGTCGCTTAGGCTGCATCCGCCGACGCCGGATCAGGGGAAGGCGCACGATCATGGCGATTGACGGTCGCGCAGTTCGATGGCGCGTAGCCGCTCGGCAAAATAGATGATCTTGTTAAGATCGTAGAGCCTGTCTGCCGCGTCCTTTTCTCCGAAGCGGTAGCAAGCCTTGAAGATGTTCGCGAGCCCAAACGACATCTGCTTGTGCTCGATCAGGTCCATCAGTTCCGTCGCCCCCTCGGGCAATTCGTAGTAGCTGGTAGAGCCGCCGTCCGACTTGACCTTCATTGAATCCCCTTCGGCACGTCATATCGGAGCGAACTTGTCGCCTGCATGACGAACTCGATCAGTTCGACCGGCGAGACTTCGCAGATGACTTCCTCGCCGCGCATGATCTCGCGCTTGAGGGTCTTGCCGTCAGCGGCAAGGGTTACGCAGATGCGGAGCGGTCGTGTCATGCTGCCCTCTGGATTGGATCTTGTGCGCGGGTGGCAATCCCGCTCGCCTTGTGGAAGGTGATGGCGTGCATCGCGCGACGTGGGGCAAACTGCGCCCCGTAGGCGTCGGGCGGGCAGAACGCGCGGAACTGCTCCCAAACGATACCTGGGAACTCATTCGTTTGCTGGTGATGCCGATGCCCGGTGAACACGACGCGATGCGGTGACGCGGACCAGAACGGGCATATCTCTGCCAGCACCATGGCAAGACGCTCAGGCTTCTGCTTGTCGCCGTGGTGAGCGGCGATGAGGCAGCGGCCCCACTGGTGCATGAAGATATCGCGCGGGTCTTTGTCGATCGTGATGCGGTCGTGCGCCCGGTAGCGCTGCGCTAGGGCGAGCGTCAGCACCATGTGGCTGTGCTCATCGTGGTTGCCACGTAGAACGCGCACCGTGACGCGCTTGTGCTTGGTAGCCAGGCGCTCGATTGTCGCTGCCACGACTTCGATGCCGGTATCCAGCACCTTGAAGTGCCGGCCGTCCACATCAAGCGGATGACGCGATTTCGGCGTCTGGTTCGTGTTGTCGTCGCCGTGGAAGAAGTCGCCGCCGATCAGAAGAACGGCTTCCTCGCTATCGGGCGACAAGGCCATGACGTTGCCGACAGCCATGTTCACGTCCGAGGTGAACAGCTTGAGGTCATAGTCATGCCCGCCTGTCTCTGCACCCCATGCGTGAAGCCCAGCGTGGACATCAAACAGCGGGTAGAGCGTAAGCAGGTCCGCGTTGGTATGCTTGGGAGAAGGAATGGCTGGCGCTTTGGGCAGGTCGCTGAATACCGACGCGGCGCGCTCTAGCAGAGACTCGACGGTCATCTCTGCTTTGGGAGCATTCCACCGGACTGTTTCAACCTTCTTGCCGTCTCCGTCATAGACGTGACGGTATCCGCCCGCGATCTCAACGCCATTGAGCCTGGTGGCTGCCATGGCCTCCCTGCCACCGTCTGACAGGTGCAGGCCGCGCATGTGGGCGGTATGGATGCGGCGACGAACCGAGCTTTCGTTGATGCCCAGTTCCCGCCCGGTGAAGGTGTAGTTGCGGTTGTTCCGCTCGAACGCTGCCAGTGTCTCCAGCAGCAGGTCATTACTGATTGGGGGTGTCGGCATTAATTGCCCCCTTTGATAGCCATCCAGATGATACCGAGAACACCGGCAGTCAGAACGCCGATTGCCGTGAGCAGGCTTTGCCGCTTGATCGTCTCGGTTGATGTTCGCCAGCTTCGAAGGTGCTGCATATCCCGCTGGACTTCGATCGGGTCGGCTGCTTGGATGCCCATTCGGGTTAGCGTCTGCTCGACCGTCTCCGCGACGATCTTCCTGATCTCTGCCTCGTTCATGCCAGCGCCCTCTTGCCCATCAGCTCGCAGACAGCAGCGGCAGGAATCATGAAACCGAAACCCGTCAGGCTCGGATACATGCCGCCAAGAGCGGCAACCATCACGCCAACGTTGATGCCGATCACCCGGCCGTCAGAGCCGAAAGAAGGCCCGCCTGACATGCCCATGACGATTGCCGCATCAAGCGGAAGGGCGCGCTTCCAAGGCCCGATCTCGCGCTCGCGACCTGAGACGACACCCCAAGCGCTGACGAACTCGAGCGCTATCGGGTTGCCCTTCGCAAGAACCGACTCGCCCACATGTGCCACCCGGCAATCGAGCGATGACGCCTGCATGGTTGGCTTGGTGCGGAGAAGGGCAATGTCGTGCGCCTTGTTGGCCCAAAGCAGTTCAATGTCCTGCTCCTCGCCATTGTCGAGCTTGACGCGCATCCCCTCGCCCATGACGTGCGCGGCGCTGATGATGTACCCTTCGCCTATATGGACGCCGGAACCGTGGCCTCCCCCAGCCAGGATTTTGACGGTTGAGCCCGGTAGCCCGTCCACGCGTAGTGGAGCTGTCACAAGAACACATGCAAGCAATGCCAGTAGCGCCCCGACGATGCCGAGGTCGCGAAAGAGTGCGGGCCGCATGACCGCCTCCTGTTGCTAGAGGGTGAAGGAAATTCCGATTGCCAGAAGGCCCGCAAGGGCGAGTGCCCACATGGCGCAGTCCTCGACAGTCACCTGCCGCGCCACTTCTCGATGCCCTTGAGCGCGGTATGCCCGCCCATGTACAGGCCGGTAAAAACGCCGGTCAGGGTCATGAGAATGCCGAGATCGATAGCCTCGATTGATGCCCCGAAAGCTGCATTGGTCAGGGGCCGCAGAACGAGGGCGTAGAGCCACACGAAGGCCAGCAGCCACATCCAACCCGGTCGCCATGCCCACGTCCACGTAGGCCCGCCCTTGTCGAGTTCTGCCTGAAGGTTCTCATTCATCAGGCGTTGGCTCTCGACATGCTGGGCCAAGAGCTCGACCGCTTCAGGCTCGACGGCCTCGATAGCAGCCTGGAGATTGTCAGCCTCGCCCAGCTTCTCGACGGGAACGCCCGCCTTCTCGGCAATCATGTCGATAACCTTGCCGGCCAGATCGCCATTGGCTCCCAACTTGTCGCCCAGGATTTTCTTGATGGCCGGTACAGCCAAATCCCCGGCAATGGAGAGGATGACAGAAGCGATCGCGCTCATCTTAACCTCCAACCCCTGATACGACGCCGACCACGGCCAGAATGATCGCTGCCACGAAAGCGAGGAGCACAAGCGAGGCGTTGTCGCCCTGAGGATCGGCGGACGTGGAAGGAGCGGCGGGCTTGGCAGCCTCGACGCCGTAGCCCTCGGCTTTGAGAGCGGCGTCATAGTCCTTCGCCAGCTTGGCGATATCCGCTGCCTTGTCCGTACCGTTGACGATCCGGCGTGCGTTCACGAAGTCGGACTTCTGCAAGGTGATGTAGTCCGAAAGCTTCTTGCCGGTGAACGTGCCCAGCTTCATGCCTTCAACGAGGATGCGTACGGCATGCTTCGGCTCTAGAAGGAGCTTCGGGTTCTTCACGAAGTCCACGCCGATGCGGTTGGACCAGTCGCGATAATTGCGCTCCCAGGTGAGCTGCACGTAGCCCATCCCGACGTAGGGGTAATACTTCTTGGAGCGAAGGTAGGCTTCCCCGCCCATCTCTCGAACGGGCTTCATCTTGCGGGCTGTTTCCCAATACGCGGTCGCGAGGACGTAGGCCGTCTGGTTTCGCAACAGCCCATGCTTCTGACACTCGGCAATGATGAGCCGCGTGTCGCCAAGGTTCATGTTGGCCACAGTGTCTCCTTCCCCCGTTTCCGGGCGGCTGGTTATGTGATTGGATGGTGATGGGAGGGGCTTAGATGGAAGTCTTATCCAAGCTAATCAGCGCCCGTCTCTTGCGTATCTGATATTGCAAGGGGTAAGACTACGGCATCGGGAATGTGGGGGAATGAAATGCTAAATATACTCGCACGCCGCCGCGAGAAGGCGCGCCGCGCGCAATCTGTTGTAACTCTCCGCCGCCAGTTCATGGATTTGCAGAACGAGATACAGCCTGACTTGTTTGTCGAGGTGGGAGCTTATGACGGCTCTACGGCGCTTGAGATACGCAAGATGTTACCGAATGCTCGTGTTGTCGCGTTCGAGGCCAACCAGGCGAACCATGAGCACTTCACCAAGACATTGAAGCACGCAGATTCGAACGTCGAATATGTTTACTCGGCGGTCGCGGACACTTGCGACGATCGGACGTTCCGCATATCGCACACAACAGGAACAGGTCTGAGCAAACGAAGCTCGCTTTTGGATAGGGCCACCCCCAAACATCCACCCATGGAAGTTACCGTCCCCTGCACCACGTTAGATGTCTTTTTCGGTAGCGCCATGCCGACCCGAAGCACGCTTTGGATAGACGTAGAGGGAGCAAGCCGGTACGTTCTTGAGGGGGCGTCCAACGTCCTGTCCACGGTTCAGTCGCTTCTGATCGAAGTTGAAGAACAGCGGTTCTGGGAAGGGCAGTGGCTGAAATCGGATGTCTTGGCATACCTAGAAAGGTTCGGATTGGTGCCTGTCGCGAGGGATGACGAGTATCCAGGGCAGCATAACGTACTCCTGCGACGACTTGGATAAGCGCCTTCGATCTACCTGAAGGCCACAAGCACTGCCGAGCGTCCCGCTCCTGATCCACTAATGGTGTTGGAGAACGTCCCGGCAGGTATCTCAGAAACCATGGCACCAGCCGCGCCAGTACCAGTCCCGTTCAAGGATGCGGTGTAGCGTCGAACCATATTGTTGAACGTGAATGTTCCTGAGCTAGATGTGGTCAACGCAGAGAATGCAACACTGCCCTCAAGGGCTGTGATCGACTGCGCAATGCTTGAGCCTGATGACCCGTTTGCGTAGAGAGATTGATCATAGTGGGCAGGATTTTGCAGGTTGAGCACTTGCCAGCCCCACGCTTCCGCACGCGCTACGCTATTTGAGAACGTGAAGGAAACAGCGCCCGAGGTTCCTGTTGGAACTACCGCGTACATGAAACCGCAGACGGTATCCAAACCGCCGCCGCTATCCACTATCGTAGCGGTTACGCCGCCAATAGTTCCGGAAACCAAAGAGCGGTTGCTACTCGATGCTTCAGCGTGAACGGCAAAGATCAGCAAGCGTCCCGGTGTCGCCGCTCCGAAAGACACGCTCGCGAAATTATAGGTAGTGCCGCTGCTACCACTGTTGCCCGTCCCGACTTCCGTGACTTCGATCGGTTTCGCCGCAGCACCCATAAACGGCGGCGGACAAAAGAACGCGACCATCAGAGTTGGCTCGCTGCTAGGAAGAACTCATCCACGCGCTCCGGGGAGTATTCAAGCGCTGCGAACCCGGCCTGCATGTTCGGCTCGTTGCGCCAGAACTCGCCGCTCTCGGCATACGCGATCTGGACAAGATCGTCTTGCGTGGCAACCCATGCTTCAACGTCGCCCTTGATGCCGTCGATCGCGAGTTGCAGCTTGAACTGACGCCGCGAGACGCGATCCGGGACAATGACCGGAACGTCCTGCACATCGTAGATTTCGGAGACCACGCCATCGCCAAACTGGTACGATGCAGCCCCTACCCGTTCCTTGCCCCCCGGCACCTCAAACGGCTCCACAGGCCATACGGCATAGGTCCCGTCTGTCCAGCCGAGAGTGACGGGGGAAAGCTGCGATCCGTCGGGCAGGTCAACGCGAACTGCGGCTTCCTGCTCGACGTGGAACACCCGCAAGACTTCCTGCGGGTCAAGCGAGATCAGTGCAATCATTGAAGCGCCCCCACTATGAGATAGCTGCCGGCATCACCTACCGAGCAATGGCAGCGAAACTTATCCCCATCCACTGTCGTGAACGCATCGCCAGACACCTTCGTCCAGCCTGACGTTGTGATCGCGCCTGCCGATGAGTTGTTGGTGATGTCGAGCAGATAGGAGCCGGTATTGCTCCCCGGCGCGAGCGTATGCGCCCCGCCGTTCGTGTAGTGCTGCAGCGGCCTGTCGCCCGGGTCGGGCGTTACGGTGCCAGACGAAACCGTTCCAAGGCTCTTGGATGTGACGCGCGCACCGCCTGTCAGAGATTGGTCTTCAGTGGCGAGCTGTGCAGCGGAGTCAGCCAAAGCCAACGACGCCTGCGCACCGCTCGACAACGCCACGGTCGGATTGCCCGATGCGCCATTACCGTTGGTGACGGCGATGCCGGTTCCCGCCGTGACCGTGCGCGAGGCGTAGGTTCCCGACGCCGTGCGCGCCATCATGCCGTTGGCAGAGAAGTCGCCGTCCATGATTGCGCCAGCCGCTGCAACGTTCGTCGCGTCCGTCACATCGGCGCTGGCTTCAATCCCGTCCAGCTTGTTCTTGAGGGTGGTGGTGAAGCCTTCGTAGCCGCTCGCGTAGGTGAAAGTCAGGGTTCCCGAGCCGGTAACTGGGCTGCCTGAAACGCTGAAGCCTGTTGGTGCGGAGAGGCCTACGCTGGTGACGGTGCCAGATGGGATGCTAGGCTTGTCTGTAAGGTCATCATAGCTCCCGCTGAACGGCGCGCTGCCCGCCTTCAGAAGCTTGCCGCTCGTGCCGTCGAATAGGGCGATCACCCCATCTGTAGACGAGTCTGGACCGAACACATCACCACCGCCCCCACCTCCACCACCTGGGGCCCAACTCCCATCCCCGCGCAAGAAAGTGGAGGCCGAGGCCGTCCCGGTGGCATTGATATCTGAGACAGACACCGTGTCCTTGAATGCCAGGTCACCGAGATCGTCGGTCTTCGCATAGTCCCCAGCATCTTCCGCCGCCATTGTGCCAAGCGTCGGCTTGTTGTCGAGATCGTCATAGTCATTCGACGTAGCGACCACAGCGAGGTCACTAGTCTTGGTGTAATCACCGGCATCCTCTGCTGCCATACTCCCAAGAGTGGGGGCATTCGACAGATCGTCATAGTCGCCAGACGTAGCGACCGAAGCCAGCCCGCTCGTCTTGGTGTAATCGGACGCTGCCTCTCCGGCCATCGTACCAAGCGTGGGCTTGTTGAGGATCTCTGCAACGCCGCTGCTTGCGTTCCAGTCCGAATTGACCTGTGCAGCCGGTATACTGGGTTTATTCGTCAGATCATTGTAGCTGCCCGACGTTGCAACTGCTGCGAGATCGCTCGGCTGGACGGCAGTTTCCGCAGCCGCACCTTGGGCAGCCGTGGCATAGTCCGTCGCATCCGTTGCCGCAGCCGTTCCCAGTGTCGGCTTATTCAGCAGATCGTCATAGTCGCCGCTCAACGCAACGTCTGCGAGGTCATCTGTATCGGCCTTGGCCTCAAGCTGATGGCGAGTGTCCTGCCCAGCCATCGCCAATCGATCTAGCTGCTGTTCGACCGCATCTGCCGGGTTCCGAGCATTGTCCTGAAGGTCAACCGTCTGCTTCCACGCGGTCGATCGCGTGATGATGATCCTGCCGCCATCCGTCGCAGCATCGCGGGTGATGGAGCCACCAGATGGGCTACCTGCACCAGCCACCGTATAATCGGTATTGAGGACAAGAGCTGTCTGAACCCCGCCTACTTCGCGGATAACGACCAGCTCCGACGCTTCCAGAAACCGCAGCGGGTATGCGAACTCTGTCGTTACGCCGTCCTCGTCATAGGAATAGGTCAGTTGTCCAGGGACGGGAACCGTCATGGGCGAGGTCTCCATATAGAAAAACCCCGCTCGAAGGCGGGGCTTGAATGTCAGGGCAGATGGTCTGTACGGTTATCGGGCCGAGCGAGCCGCAAGGATCTCGGCCATAACCCTGTTTCGGTTGTGGCTGTAAATCGAGGGCAACAAGTTCTCAGTCAGGAACGTGCGGAGTGGCTCCGCGTTCGCAGCAAAGTAGTCGTAAAGGGCTTCCTCCGGTTCTTGGCAGGCTGCGAAGGAGGCATCAACGATCGTGTTGGCGGGCTCGTTAGTCCGCTCTGCCACAGTCACAGCGAACACCCTCAGGCATTGGTACCATTCGTCCTGTAGGGCCACCTGCCTGTCAGACGCCCACGATACTCCGGCAAACACAATCGCGACCACCATCAAGATTGGATGTGCGCGTCGCATCTGCTAGCACTCTGACGCGAAGATAGAGTAGCTGCGGCAATGGCTGCCGTAGGTCTTTTGAGGCGTGGAGGTCGCACCGGCAACCAAGAAGCACGCGACCACACCGACAATCGCCCCAAGCACGCGCGGGCCATTGTCAGAATTGAAGTAGGCTACCGCTACAAACAGGGGTATCCCAAGAAACGCAATTGCGTTCAGCATCTATTTCCCGCGTTCCGGCAATCCGATTGCATCGCCCGTTGCATTCTCTACTTGATCGAACAGCCACCTAGCATAGAAAAGGTTCTGCATCGGCACAAGTTGCCTTGCCTTGCGCAAATCTGCCTTTGAGGTGTCCCCAGCGAAGATCGAACCGCTGATCTGGAAGATGTCTTCAATCGCCCCCACGGATGGCCCCGCAAGCGTGCCCCAGACGTTGCGGCTTTGGAAACGCGTCATCTGCTCCCCGGTAAGCATCGACAGGCCGTATTCGCCGCGCGTTCCCTTCTCCAAGAGTCCGTTCGCTTCCATCAGCCAACCGAAGACACCTGACCGGTCGATCGCATTGGCTGCCCATACGCCTACATCATCCGACGTTTCGCGCCCGGCGACGAACTCCTTGGCCCAATACGTCATCGCCCCGAGCCCAAGCATGACAAGAAGCCCGTTCAACGTCGCCGCATCACGCTGCTGTAGGCCCGCAAGAAGCGTCCTCTGCATGGAAGAAACAGCGAAGGACCGGAACTGACCAACCGTCTTGCCGAGCTCCGTGCTCATCCATAGCGGCTTGTCCTGCCCCGGCGTCACGATGATCCGGTCGACATCGCGCACAACCGCGGTGCGGAATGCTTCAAGCGCCTGACGATCGGTCCACTTCTCCCCGCCCGCCAGATAGATGCCATCCTCAACCTTGCCATGCTCGCGAAACTGCTTCGTGATCCGTTCCGCCAAATCGGAGTTGATGCCAGATGCCGCCAGCTTGCGAACGTCGTTCTTGTTCGGTGCGCCCTTTGCCAGCCGCTCAGCAGACTTCAGGATGTTCGTCATCGTGACAAGGCCGGAGAACTGCTTCATCGCAGCGTTCCAAGGGGCCATGAGAGAGACAACGCCGAATCTGGACGATGCAGCTTGCAAGCCCCGCTCGAACATCGAATGCCGGCCGAAATCACCTGTAATGTCAGCAAGCGCCATCGTGCGGCTATCGAGCACCATGTCGAGCGCCGTGCCGGCCATCTTCACTTCTTCCGCCGCCGCTCGAAAGCCCTTCATATTCCGCACCATTGGGACGAACCCGTCGCGGAACGTGCTGGTAAGGCCATGGGTGAAGATCACCTTGCCCATGTCAGGGATGGCCGAAATGGTCATGCCGCCGAGCAGACGCACATAGTTCAGGTTGCGGGCAACACGATTGGCACGCAGGATCAGGCCGTCAGGGTTGCTGGGAAGCTTGTACTGCCCGCGAAGGCGATCTCGGATGCCGTTGATGTCACGGATGGCGTTCGCACGGTCTTTCTGGAGCCGTGTGCGCTGCTTCTGCTTCTGCGCCTCGGTCAGGCTCTTGTCGCCATCGACTTTGGCGATCTTGCGGTTCGCCTCGTCGTTCACCTTGCGGATTTCCTCGGCCATATCGACCGAGCCGAACTTCTTCGCGATCTCCACGTCTGCCGACATGGTGCGCACCTGCGCTTGCAGGACACGTTCAATGTCCAGTTCCATGAAGTTCTGTATCTTCGCGCTTTCAATACGCAGCAGGCGTTCCTTCAACGGGCCTCGCGGGCCTGAGACGATGCTGTCATAGGGAATGCGACCCTCCGAATTGCCAAGGATCGTATCGATGGTTTCCTCGACCAGATCGCGAATTTCCCCGTCGAGCAGCTTGGCGAACTCTGCCTGCTTTTCGTCTGCCGCCTTCGCAGCCTTACCCGCTGCCGCCTCAGCATCCAATGCCCTTGCAGCGGCATCACGCGCGGACTTGAAATAATCCTCCAGGATGCGTGCGAACTCGCCACGCTGGGCGATAATCTTCTCGCGGTTGTACATGCGGAAAAGGTGCGAAACGTCGCCCGCAACAGCCACATCTTCGGGGAACAGGCCAGCATCGATAGCGGCGCGCTTCATCGACTCGTCTATCTCGCGATAACGCTGTGCTGCCGCTGCGACTTCAGGAATATCGTGCTTGCCGCCAGAGAACGCAGCCTTGCCGACTTCCTCGCGGAATTGCTTTGCCGTCAGCTTCTGACCGCCACGCCATGCCTGCAATTCCGACAGCATGGGCGAGATTGCCGTCTTGAACGAACCAACCTCAGGCGTGCCATAGAAGTACTTGGCATAGTCGGCGTCGATGCCCTGAAGCGTGGTTGCCAGTGGGGCGTTCCACATCTTCATGCGAGTTTCGACCGAGCCCCCGATTTCGGTAGCCACGCCCTGCGCATTCTCGGCATATTCAAGCGGGGTCTCGGCCAACCGGCGTACCGTCTCACGTGCCGTATCATACTCCGACAGTTGCAGGCGGATGAGTGGATCCTGCCTGTTCGCGATCGGCAGGCGAGAGATAATCGCCTCATCCTTCAGCGTCAGCGGGCCACGTTCACGCGCTGCAGCACCAGCCGACTGCCCTGCCCCGGTCGAAACGAAAGCCTGGTCGAAGGTGTCGTATTCCTTCTCCGAGTTCTCGATCTTGCGGGAAATTTGCGATGCCTCGACGCTGGACAGATAGCGGCCTACAGCCGTGCCCAAAGCCCCGCCGAGGATGATTGACCCGCCGATGTTGTAGACGCTTTCCTCGCCCGTCCTCGTGACCTGGGTAAGGTGCAGCCCCGTCTCCGACACGGTTGCATCGATAGCTGCACCAGCAGCCGCACCAACTGCGGTGCCAAGCAGGGAGCGCCCGCCCACAGCCAACGCGCCGCCAATAGGCAGGAAGGACGGTAGGTCCAGCAATCCGGCTGCAATGTCGGCCACGACACCAAGCCCACCAGCAGCGTCTTTGGTGCGACGGTCTTTCTGCTCCTGCTTGATCTGCAATTTCAGCGCATCGGCAGCCTTCTGGTTGCGAACACCGGCAAAGGCACGAGCATAAGGCGCGAAGTCGGCATCATCCTTGATGTAGTCAATGGCATTGAAGCCTTCTTCCACCTCATCAGGATCGGGCATTCCACGCGCGGCAAGCCACGAGCCGACAACATTCTCCGTCCTGAACGCAGCGCCAAACGTCTCCAGCGCCGTGGGCGGCACGACAGGCTCAGGCCCCGTCAGATTGGTGATGTTCTGGACGGGCTTGCGTACATCGATGAACGGCATCAGCGCGGCCCCAATACGCCACTGTCCTGCGCATCGCGGAACAATTGCTGCCTCTGGTCCTTCAACTGCGCTTCCGGCGTATCGTCAGGCATAACCTTGATCGTCGGCAGCACGGTCGGGCCATCAAGGAACGAGTCGAGCGCAGCCCCGCGACCACCGTCAGGCGCGTCCTGAATTGCCCTCATGTCCGCATCGTCCTCGCGCGCCCACTCGACATTGCGCTCGATGATGCGCTGCGTCTCGCCGCGCACGCCCGAAACATCCGGCACGAACAGCTTGCCTGGGACCGTCTGGATATTGCCGTTCGGATCGACATAGCCCACGAAATAGGCTGGCATCTGCCCTGCCTTGATCATGGCATCCGTCTCCGGTGTCGCTACGATCATCAGCGAGTCCATCACGGCCTGCTTACGAAGCTCAGGCAAGCCCGCCTGACGCGCGTCCTCGTTGGGGAACCAACCGGCAAGCGTTTCGTCATCGATAAACTTGCCGAGTTCGGCTGCAACCTGCTCGCGCACATAGCCGTAAGGATCACTCCCCGGCATCGCGGGCCAGTAACGCTCGGGCGGGTGCTTCATCACCACGGAGCGGCCGGAGATGTCGGTCACGCCGTAAAGACGCTTCATCTCTTCCATGGCCCGGTTCTTGGCGAGTTCCGGATTGCCATTGACCTGGTAGAACTGTTCCTCGGCAATCGCCATGTATTCGGCCTGAATGCCAAGGCGCTGGGCCTCATTAAACCCCACGTCCGGGTTTGACGCCCAGCCGAGAATGCTGTCATCGAACATTGCGCCGATGTCGTCATTCTCGATCTGCTTGCGGAATTCCTTAGCCGCTGGCTCCAACGCCTTGCGATCCCGCTGCTTTTGCGGATCATTCAACTCAGCGATCTTCTTCGCCGCGTCCGCAGGGCTCATGTTCAGGTTGTTGACGTAGTGCCTGAAGTCATCGGCGCGCTTGGTTATCTCTGAGCCGCCTTCACGACGCCCGAGGATAGCCGGGTTGATCTGTGCAATGCGGTCGGCCTGGACAAGAGCCGCTTCCACCTCTGCCGGCACGGTGCTTTCGAGGCCCGCGCGAATGGCGTTGTGCACCTTCTGAGGAACGATGCCGCTCTGAGCGATCAGATCCTCGGTGACGAGCTGCATCTGATCAGCCGGGACAGCCTTTTCCAGTGCGCCGTACATGCCGTCAACGACCTTGCGGTCATCGGTCGAATAAGGATCGGCCTTGTAGTTACCTTCCTTGAACGCGGCAATGGCCTCGGAGATAGCCATGTTGTCGCCCTGACGGGTACGCAGGGCCGATAGAAGGTCAGCTTTGTGCGCATCCGTCATGTTGGATGACATGATCTGTTGGACGCTCACCACCTCGCCGGTCTGTATTCCGAGTTCCAGCGCGCCCTTCTCAGCGTCGTAGAGAGCCTTCTGCTGTGAGGCTATGGCGGTTTCACCGCGCTGGGCGGCTGCCTGTACTTGGTCGTAGATCGTCAGGCGCTGCGTGAGCGACAGGTTCTCATAGCGAGGGTCGATCTTCCCGTCGCCATTGCCAAGGGCCTTCATGAACTTGCGGCCATAAGAACCAACGTTGGTGCCGAGAACGTCCTTGCGCCCCAGCTTGCCAACGCCGCCCTCACCCGCGAACCATGCCTGCGCAGCGCCTTCCGGCCCAAACTTCTGGACGTATCCCCCGAAGCGATGATCGAAGATCGCATCCTGTATCTTCGGGCTGGCAAGGAATTCCTCAGCCGACACGACTCGGCCAAGCGCTGCCTTCGACCATGGCCCGATATTGGCCTCCATGATCTGGTAGCGGCCAAGCGCACGACCCATAGTCTTGTGCCTCGGACCGATGGCGGCATAGTCACCGCTGCCAGCACTCTCGATCGACGCGATAGCGTCCCGATATGCGGCCATGCCCTGCTGAGCGGCTGGAATACCAAGGCGCTGTGCCGCTGCCCCTGCTCCAGCCGGATTGGCCTCGGCATCGCGTACCTCACGCTCGCCCACGGCAAGCGAGAACATTTCCTCGGTCTTCTTTTTCAGTGCTTCCTTCTCGACGGGTGGAAGGCCAGACGCATCAATCGTGCGGAATGCATCCTCTTTCGCCGCGTCGAACATGGCAGGATCGTTGAACACCTGCGTCTGCAGCGTGTTCGCGCGTTCCGTGACACCGGTTCGATACCAGTTGTTGCGCTGATCGACCTCTGCCGCCGCAGCCTTGTCTACCCACTGATTGCGAGAGGTCGCCAACAGGTCGGCAAACTTCGGCTTCAGATGCTCCGGTACAGACTTCAGGAACACTTCGGCGCGTGAGTTGTAAATGCCGCTGACCGTCTCGGTAAAGCCTGCACCGGACGGATCGATGTTGACCTGCTTTTCGGCATAGTCAGCCGATACGTCGTCCTCAAAACGCTGGAACTGCTGCATGGCAGCGAATTCTTCGAGCTTGTTCTTCTGCTCGATACGACGCATCTCAAGCTGATGCATCGCATTGCTGTGCTCGGAAATAGCCGAGCCGACACGCTGCAAGCCACGGCCCACGCTGTCATCAACCTGCGTGTTCGGGATGCCCCCGATGTCGAATGACTGCTGGGCTTCAATGCGGCGAATGACAGCCATTTACCAGAGCCCCTTGCCAGCCGGGTATTGCGCATACGGGTTGGAGATCATCGTGCGCTGCTGCTGTTGTGAACTGATCTGCGTGAACCCATTGATGCCGGTGGCGAGTGCCGAGAGATAGCCGCCCGTCATCGCACTGCTGGCGTTCTGGCGCGCAAGCGACGACTGGAACCGGTAGTTGTCGCTCTGTACCTGTGCGCTGTACTTGATCGCCTGTTCGTCAAGGCTTGCCTGTGTGGCGCTATCGGTCAGCACATCAACCGCCGAGCCATCAAGGGCGATGCCGCTGTTGAGGTACTGGGAGCGCATTTCGCCAAGGCGGCGGTCATTCTGGCGCGCAAGCTGGGCGGCATCATACGCACCCTTTTGGCCTGCCATCTGTGCCTGACGATCGGCGTACTTCGCCTGCGCCTTGTAAGACGCAGACTGCGCTTGCGCGCTGTATAGCGTGCCCATGGCGGACACCGCAGTACCGGCGATCATCGCCATGCTGATAGGGTCAATGCACATGGATAAACCTACGGTTCGCCTTCAAGCTGAAGGATGAGCGAGCGGATAAGGAGCGGGAGCGGCTGGTCAGTCTCGAAGACGATCTTGCCGTCGCCTTGGAGCCATGAGCCGGATATCTGGCACTGCGTCACTCCCGAGGTGAGCGATACCGCATTGCCGACGAGAAGATCGCCGGGCTTGTAGATCTGTTCGTAGAGCGTCGGCGTCCAAGCGTCAGAGCCAGCCGCGCCCATCATCATGGCACCGGAATGCAGCACATCGGCAAAGACACCCTGCACGGTGCGCCTGCGCCCGAACAATGTACCGTCCTGCTGCGGACCGGCTGCTGGCAATGTCACGCCGCGAGACTTGTATCGCAGCCCAACGCTGATCTTGGAGGCGGCATACGGGAGAGTGATCGATCCGCTATCGACAACGAGCCCATCCACCACGCCGCCATCAGCAAGAACAGCGACTTCCTCGCCCTCCAGATGGTCCAGCCCGGTCACGGTCGAGATAGGCGTGCCGCTGTAGCTCAGCCCGCAATCGACGTGGAAAGCATCTTTCACATCGTCAATGTCGCCATCGAACGGGCGTTCGAGCACCTCGATATAACGCTTAGTCTGACCGCTGATGGTGCGCTTGACGATGAGATAAACGTCTTCATAGCCAGGAAGCGGCGAAGGGACGACAGCAACGCTCTCCACTTCCCCCTTGGCAATCACATGGCGCGCAAAGCCGACAACGCGCTGCTCTCGGTCGTAGGTGACGCTGACGAGTTCGCCATTCCCCATGACACAATAGATTGTCGGGTCGGGCCGCTCGGCAAAGGCCCAGTCCTTGATCCCGGTCTTGAAGAACTGCTCACCAAGAAGCGACAGTTCCGGGGCGACATAGCGGTTCTGCTCGCCCATGACGAGTTCGCGAATCTTCGTTCCGCCTGCGCCGACATAGAGGGTCACGCCCCCGATCGACAGCGGCTGGATTTGGGCGGCACCTGAAGTCGGCCCCTTGCGCTGGGTGACGTTGGTAGCGGAAAACGATTTTGAGATATCCGCTGGGCCGACAGTGCGTATCTGTCCCGATGAGCCTGTCACCAGGTCTTCGTCGCCCGTTATCCAAAGGATTTCGTTCATGCCGGAAGACAGGAGAGTAATCTTGATGCCGTCCGTATCGAGAGGCGGTTCGCTGACGCCATATTCGTCAAAGATGCCCTGCTTGGACCCGTAGACAGTCACAGGCTCGGCATCAGTACGCGCCCACATTAGGCGTTCGTTGAACAGCGCGACGGCCCCCGGATACCCCCCCAACTCAGACATCACGCCCATCTGCCAGCTTGTGAACGGCGTAGTCCCCGGCAGAGCGTGGCCGTACAAGCGGATGGTTACTTGCGTTGAGCTAGAGTGAGCGGCAATCCTTGCCCAACGCCACCTGCCATCAGACCCAAGGAGCCGGATCGTGCGTCCGACATCTGACGCGAGGAAGCCAGCGTCGTCATTTATGCCTTGGGTGGACGACGCAGTGAGCGTAAAGGGCGTCATGCTATCGCCGGCCTCGGCCATGCCGAGTTCGGAAATGAACATGCTGTCCGTGCTCTCGTAGTTCGAGCCCTGCACAACCAGCCGGTAGGCCGAGTACGCCGTCTGATTGGGGAACTCGTAGAAGCGAACCTCGCCTCTACTCCACCCATTCTCAGATTGCCTCGTGTCGAGCGTCAGCCAGTTTGACCCATTATACCCTTGGAACTCCCAAGACGAAGGGGCCATGGTTGGTAGGCGGCTGCCAGACGCCCTGATGTAATACGCATCGCAAACTGCCGTTCCGCTTGAAAGCGTATACGTCAGGGTGCCGGTGTTGGTGCCGGTCGAGCCCCAATCGGTGTTGTTGTTGCCATCGAAGGCATTGGCAGCCGTCCCCACCGTGGCGGATGCGGTACCCGCTCGCGAGGTGATTGCCGCACGGCTGGCCGGGGTCAGGATCGTTGACGTGGTATTGGCGGGCAGGTAGGGGCCATCTTTGAAGACGACATCCGCCAGATCCCAATCGGTATCGCCTTCCCGAGACAGCTTTCGCGGGCTGTAAGTCTTGTGCGCGATATAGGCCAGGTCGTTGACCTGCTCGTAAGACAAGCGGAACAGATCGGCATCCGCATAGGGCTGCGCAATCTCGTAAGGGGAGCCGACAACGCCGCGCTGGGCATAGAAGCGTATCTTCGCATCGTTGAACGAAAGGACGTAACTTTGCGTCTCGGAGAACTTGAAGGGGAAGATGCGGGCAAGCGCGGTGGAGTCCGCAACCTCTGCCACAAATCGTGTCCCGGAACGGCGGCGAAGACCGCCATGCGTCAGGACGTGGAAATTCAGGCATTCGTAGAGGGACTGACGCCACAGGTCCACATCGGCGCGCGCGCGCAAAAGCGGGCTGATCTGCCCCTTTGAGAAGTCAGCCTGGAGCGAATAGTACGCCATTAGCGCTGATCCACCCACTCATGGTCGGCAGCGCGCGGGCTCGTGCCCTCGATCGCGTCAACAAGCCAGGCGTTGCTCATGGCTTCAGAGAACAAGGCCTGCGCAATCTGCTGATAGCCCTGCTTGCCGGTCACCCAATGGGCAGCCTTCATCGCCATGTAGGCGGAAAGGGCTTCCACGAAGCAGGCAGGATAGCGCGCGTAGTCCTCGGTGCGCCCAACATAGCGCACCTTGAGCGGACCAGTGGCGTTGGTCAGCACCTTGCCGTTCTCGACCTCATGGGGGATTGGCGTTCCCTCATAGTTTCCGCACGCAGTGAGCGGTACGAGACGGATGCAATCGGCAGGCAGCGTATAGGCGCGGGACCACCCGAACGCAGGCTTGTCGCTATCGGCCGGGATGGAGGCGCGCTTCATTGCGAAGTTCCAGTCCGCGCGCGAAAGCAGGCTATCACGCGAGACAGGGAAGTTGCGCTTGGCCCATTGTGCAACCGGTCGCGCATCGTTGATGGAGCCAATCGGAGCTTCCTTCAGGATATCCAGCGCGAGATTGCAGATGTCCGTCTCAGTGGTCATGCTGACACCGTGATCGTGAAGGAAGCCGTGTCGCGGTGATTGCCGGCCGCGTCAGTGACGCGAATGGCAGCAGTGTAGGTGCCTGCAGTTGTCGGAGTGCCAGCTACAACGCCCGTAAACTTGCCGAGCGCCAGGCCAGCGGGCAATGCACCGGAGGCGATGCTGTACTGGTAGAACTCGCCCTGCCCGCCCGACGCCGTGACGGTAAAGCCGTCATAGGGCGTGCCAACCTCGGCCGAGGTTACAGGCGTTGCCGCAGCAGCAAGGGTAGCCGCAATGCGACGACGCCTGTTCTTGGCAAGCAGCCATGCGGCGACAGGGGAAGAAACCATCAGACAGGCCGCTGGTTCTTGATGGTGCGCTTGCCGTCAGGGCGCTTTTCGCTGAGCACCTCGACAACAGCTTGTTTGGCCGCTTCGCCAGCCGCCGTGTTGAGACCACGGAGCGCACGATCGATCGCGCGCGCCTCCATGTTGAGCTCATGCAGCGTCTTTTCGCGGGTCTCGCTCATCACTTCACCGCGTCGAGGATGGCGTTAAGCTTGGCGTTGAGAGACGCAATCGCGTCCTTGGTCGCCGCGTCGGAAATGCTGGCAATCGTGTCGCTCGCCGTGCCGCCCGAGTTGTCGGTCAGCTTGGTGATGTCAGCCAGCTTGGAGTTCGCAAGCGAACGGGGTAGGCCCTTGCTCATGGCAAGCTCCTTTCAACGTTGATGGAAGGGGAGAGAGACGGCCCGGAGGCCGTCCCGTTACGCGTCTTCGACCAGGACGCCGGTATAGGTGCCGGCATTCTCCGTCGCGCCGCCTGCTTCAACCAGACGGTCGAGCATGATCTTGGCGCGGCGCTGGGTCATGCCTGTAACGCCTGCAGCAACAGCCGAGACATTGGACGGGCCGGTGGCGGCGAGGAACAGCAGGATAGCAACAGCGTTGTCGATCGCCTACTGAAATCCGTCCGCAGACAGGTCGCCGCGACGGGTATTCTGTTCGTCAAACCACAGTGGGTTGCTCATGGATTCTTCCTTTCAATGAGAGAGGACGGGGCCAAAGCCCCGCCTCATCAGCCGTTGGTGAGGAGGAAGGCCATGTTGACCTGCTTGCGCTCCGGGTAGACGCGCTCCCAGTTCGCAGCATTGGCAATCTCGGCGTCGGTCGGGAACTCGCCGGCAACCGAGGAGTCGGTCCACTTGATGCCGTAGGGGTGCATCACGAACTGACGACGGCTGTACAGGATATCGCCGCCGAAGCCGTTGCCCTGGTCGGGCTTGCGCTCGACTTCGATGTTCGGGGACGGCGAGGTCGGGGCCTCATTCCAGCAGATCGAGCCCTTGCCAAGCAGGTACGTAACGTACTTGGTGCGGTTCGAGCCGACGATGGTCTTGCAGCCATCGTCCTTGATCACGCGCCAGCCGAGATAGGTCGGGAAGCGGACCTTGCCTTCGCTATCCGGGATGAAGTCGATCAGATTCTGCTTGGCAAGGCGGTTGTAAACCACCGAGTGCATGATCAGGGTGTCGAGGCCGTCCGAGGCATCGCCCATGGTCTGAGCCGTGTCGAGGATGGCTTCTGCCGAGATCAGTTCAGCCGGGGTAATCGCGGCCGAGGAGTCCGAGCCGATGTCGTTGACCATATCCGAACTGTTGGCAGCCACGTTGTCGAGATAGACGCCGTGGAGCGTGGCAACCAGAATGCGCTGGAACTGGCGCGTCCAGTATGCCGAAACGCGCTCGGCAATGCGCTTGGTGGGGTCATCCCCCGCGAGGAGCCCTGACAGCCGCATCGAGGACCAAGCCTCGGTGCGCACCTGACGAACAGCAACGTCCTTGCCAGAACCCAGCTTTTCCGGCGTGATCAGGACGGCCGGGTCATCGCTGGCGATGTTCGACGCCGTGTTGTCGAGGTCCTTCCAGAACGGAACATTCGCGGTGCGACCGCCGCCAGCAAGGAATCCGGACATGTTGGCGTCATTGACCAGGATGCCCGAGTTGAAGATCTCAGACTTTTCCTTAGTGTCCTTGACGATATAGTCGTAAAAATGCTCCGGGACGATCACGTCCGAAAGACGAGTGGTAGCCATTGATCAAACCTTTCCGAATGGCTGCTACAGCCCGTAAGAGCGCGGGTCCTTGCCCGCCGCTCGCATGAGAGCTGCAGCTTTCTTCGGGTCTTCGCGAAGGAGTCTTGCCTGCTCTGTCAGGTGCTCATGCTCGTCGGAGAATGGGTTGCGCAGCACACCGCTGGCGTTGGTCGCCATGGTGTCTTCGCCGTAGAGTTCCTTGCCAACCTTGGCGAAAGCGATTGCGACCTTGTGGTCGAGGATCGCCCCGTCTGCTGAAAGAAGACCACCCTTCATCAGGCTGTCCTTCAGGCCGAGTTGAGCAACAGCGCGGCTGAGATATTCCACGTTCTGCTGATAGCCGGACGTGTCCGCATCGCCCCACGCTTGCACAAGAGCCCGATGGGCATCACCTTCCGCCTTCGCCATGCCCTCGCGGGTTGCGGTGAAAGCGGATGCCTGATGGCCGACGAACTTGTCATGAAGGGCTTGGGCCTGCGACGGGGTTAGACCCGCCTCATGTGCCCATTTGCGAAACTCAATCGCGCTCGTCTCGTCGTAGGGGAAGTCCTGCGGCACCGCTTCCGTGTTGAGCTTGAGCTCGTACTTGTCCGGTGACTCAGGTCGCCCCAACTTGGAGTAGAACTTGTCCCAATCTTCCGCCGTGGCGTTCTCACCCGGCAGTTTCAGAGCCTTGCTGGCGTGGTGCTCCAACTCACGATACGAACGGATCGCATCGTCAGGGGATTTCCACTGCTTCGCTTCGACTAGGGCGCGGTTTTCTTCAGCCTGAAGGCCTGCCACCCAGTTCGCGTCCTGACCGTTCGACCCTTGGTCGGTAAGGACGGTTGACGCAGCCGCGGTTGTCTGCGGAGCGGGCGCATTCGCGTCCACTGCCACAGGCCCATTCGCCTGTTCGGTCATGTAATATTTCCTTAGATTTGCTCGGCTTCAGCCCGAGCAGCACTTTCCAAAGCCGCCATCTGCTCATCAGAGAGCGACAGGAAATGGAAAAGCCGCCCGAAGGCGGCTCTCTGACCGGCGCTGTAGCCAGCCTGATATTGCGAGAGGTCAGAGCCGGGTGGCTCGACCAGATAGAACCCTGTATGCGCAGCAAGATCGGCCAGGACGATCTCTACGTCCTCGCCCTTGCGCCCGAAAACGGACTTGTAGGCCGCAACCAACTGCTGTTCGGTCTGTATCGGGGCAACGTGGCGCTGCTTGGCGAGGTTACGCCACTTCATGCAGCCATCCCGCTAGCCTGAGCCATCGCCTGAAGCGCAGGCGTGGCGTCCTTGGCCGTCTGAGCCATGCCCTGCGCCATCTGAAGCGCGGCCATCTGCTCTTGCTGCTGGGCCCGCTGCTGGCGAAGCACGGCAACTTCCTCGTCGGTGCGGAACATCTTGCGCGGCGCACCCTGGATTTCGCGGGTGAGTTCCAGCGTCTCATCCGTATCGATGCGCTCCAGCGTCTCAGCGGGGTTCTGGCTGTACTGAGCGAGCATCCCCGCGACGTTCAACACCATTTCCATGCCCTGAAGCTCACGCATGCGGCGCATGTTGGCGAGCGGGCCGGTGAATTTCACTCCGACATTCTTGCCGTCCATGGACGCAGGCGGTTCAAGCGGCGAACCGGCCTCGAAAGCACCCTTGCGCCCGACGATATCGACCTCGCGATCGATCAGGCCGGAAATGCCAGCCTCGATCTTGGCACCGGCAGGCCCAAGCATCTCGCCCTTTTCGTTGGCGCGGATCAGGGCTTCGGTTGCCGTCATCTTCGGGTTGTCAACCATGATCTGGAACAGGTTGACGTAGAGGCTTTCACGGATAGCAAGGCGCTTTGCCTCAATCAGGCGCTCGGCAAAGGTCGGGTTTTGAGCCTGAAGGATCGGCTGCGCCTTCAATCGCCCCTGATCGTCGATATAGCCGGGGTTCACAGCGCCGGAATTGAGGTTGAGGCGCTGGTTGTAGACACCCGGCATCGTTGCCATTGGTGGCTTGATCATCTGCTGGGAGACTTGAGCAACCGTCTTGCCCATGACCTGCAGCATCTTGATTTCCGATAGAACGGCCATGACAGGCGATTGCCCGTATGGCGAGCCGTCTACCTGATCCCACCACATCACCGAGTAAGGCATGGTGAAGAAGCCGGACGAACGGACCAGATGGCGGCTCTCGACCTCGATCCAGAACGAAGCGACAGGCTGGTGGCGGCGCTTGTCCTTGTACTCGCCCGCTTCCTCACGCGGCATGACGGCATGGATGAAGGTGAACTCCTTGTCGGGTTCCTTCTCCATGCAACGCTTGACGCTATCCGGCAGGCTGTCACCTTCTGCCGCGAAATAGGCCGTGGCAGCACGTGCCGTCATCGTGGTGACGCGCAGCACCTTGTCCACGTCATCGTAGGCATTGATGCCAAGATAGCACTCTACGACAGGGATAGAGCGATAGAAGAACGGCACCTTGACCGGATCGATGCCCAACCGGCCGATGTTCTCCTCCAGGTAGAGGACGCCAGTACCGAGGACACAGGCACCGCGAATGGCCTTCTGGTTTGCCAGCGCGAAGTTGCTCTTGGCATCGTAGCGGGCCGTGAAGTGATAGTCACGCAGCCGGTCAAGCCATTCTTCCTCCAGATCGGTCGGATCTGGCGAGAACGGGTCATCAAGCGCGAAGGAATGCCACTTCTGCGCTCGCGGCGTGATCAGGCTTTCCATGCCAGCCACAAGGCGGTCGGAAGCCCATGCTGCAGTTGCATCGAACATCTCGCGACTGCGCTGCACGGCATGGGGCTGCTGGTACAGCCCAGTCAATGCCTGCTGCGTGTTGATCGACCCGCCGAAGTCGAACACATGGCTCGCATACGGCATGCACAGATCCACGCAGTCGCGCCATGCAGCTTCCCAGCCATACCGCTTGGCGGCAAGCTCGCTCTGCATGCGCAAGATGTCGTCAGCAATGCCCATCAGATGCCGCCCAATCGCGTCCTGCGGATGTTCTCGCCGTAGCTCGGATCACCGAGCGGGGTGTTGAGGATGGTTGCCGCCCTGCCCTGCTGCTGCTTTGCAGCCTGCATTTCCTGCTCACGGCGGGACTTTGCAGCCTCTGCGTCCGCACTTGGGACAGGCGGTGCCTCAGGCACCTTGGGTTGGGGCACTTTGAAGCACATGGTCAGTCCTTCCAGTCTTCGGCAAGCCACGACCACAGCGTGAAGGTCTCGCCATTCACGCCGTAGTTCGGCATTTCAGTCTCACGATGCGCCTTGAGGCCCTCTAGCCAGCGATGGGCAAGGTCATGGTCGGCAATCGACCGCACCTCGACACGCGTCACACCCTCGGCAATGAGCCGCTGGGGCCAGTGCTCGACACAGAACCGCGTAATGGCAGGAGCAACGCGCTTGAACCGCTGCGTTCCATAGGCCCATGCATGCCGGATATGCGGCTGGTAGACCGGGTTGCCGATCGATACGCCAAACGCCCCTTGAGGCTGTCCATCAAGCCATGCAGTCCAGCACCAGCCAGGCGAGGTGCTGTAGGAAATGACGCCCGCTTCTGTTGCGGAGTCGAGAATGGCAGTTGCGAAGACCTCTCGCCTGTCCTGCTCACGCATATTGGCGGCAACGAAACAGATGTCCCGAAGCGTGCCGGCGCGGATTTCGGGCTTCACCAGTCGAGTACCGGTTCTTCAGGAGCGACAGATGCAAACTGCGGAACGGCGTTCGAATGATCCTCGATCAGACCCGGGAACAGTTCCGTCATGGCCCACACCAGCGCATCAACACGGTCAGGCGAATAGCCTGCCTTGGTGCGATCAAAGCCCGTCGTGAAGCTGCACATCTGGTCCTCAAGCTCGGGGAACTCGCGAATGTGTCGTACACGGCGGCGAGCATAGAGAGCGCTGATAGGTTCAGCCCGCGTAACCTTGCCCCGCGAGGCATGCACCAGCTTGACCGGCACCCATGCGCCACGAGCCTGAGCCTTGATGGTGCTTTCCACCATCTCACCGCCCTGGTTCTTCTCGGCAACGATGCTGTCGGCCTTGTAGTAGTTGTAGAGGCTGACGGCACGCATCGCCCATTCCTCGGGTTTCATGACGCCGCTGGCGTCCTCTAGGACGCAGCCAAAGCCTTCCTTGTCGATAGCCGCGACAATCAGGCCGGTTTCGTCGCTACCCGCCTCTGACGTTGTGGCAGGATCGATAGCGACCACCACCCGCACAAAGTCTGGCATATCCTTATCCGTGAGGACGAATAGCCGCTCGATAACCGAGCGCGTCCACAATGCGTCCTCGGCATCACCCGAGAACTCGCCAAGGAAGAAGCGCTTGCGCTTTGCCTCGGGCAGGTATTTCAGGCTTTCGAGATAGTCAGGCGGCAGGTTGCCCGCATTATCGACCGGGTTGGCGACGAAGTAGCTGTAATCCTGCCGGTTGACCGGACGCTTGCTCTCAGGATCCACACCCTGCACGAACAGGCGATAGGTCCAGTGGCTTTGCGTGGTCGGGTTCAAGTCCACGTAGTTGCGCAGCGGAAGCGGGCCAGGAGCACCAACGGTCGCCTCTACGTTCTGCGCAAGACGCGTCATAAGCGTCGTGTGTGCGTCGTAGCTCAGTTCCGACGCTTCGTTCTCATAGATGGTGGCGTATTCCTTGCCGAGAACCTTGTCCACGCGTTCCTTGTCATCAAGGCCAGCACACCAGACTTCGGACCCGTTGCCGAATACGAACACCCCGTCCTGTTCGTACCACTTGTAGGCAGCGTCAGGGTAAGCCAGCTTCATCACCTTCGGGAAGGTGTCGCGACCTATCGACTGCTTCACCGCCACCGCATGCTTGCGGAAGATGCCATGTCGAGAGCCAGGAGCCCTGAGCCCCCTTGTGGCGATCCCGTAGCAGACAAGGAACGTCTTGCCCGAGCGAGAACCGCCATAGATTAGCGAGTGCTTCGTTCCCCTTCGCCCTAGATGTGGCAGAAGTTCTTTCTGCTTGGGAGTGAGCGAGAAACTCACAGGTCAGCCGCGTCCTTCGCGATCATGATGACCTGGCCCTTGACCTCATGCTCCTGCTTGTCGCGCCACTGGTCAGGGCGGCGGTTTGTCAGCCACAGCTTCGCGGCACTTGGATCAGGCGGCACATGCTCCACCGTGTCGGCGCGGATGACCTGACCCTGAAACTGGAAGACCTTCTCGCTTTCGAATGAGTACCCCACCGCACGGTTGTAGAGCGCGCGGGCAACTCGCTCGTCTGCCTTTTCCTTCCCACACGTGACCGCCTGACAAAATTCCGGGAACGTGTTCTTCCACCGGTAGATCGTACGCGTGTCTACACCGAAGAAATCGGCAAGCTCGAAGTCAGTCGCCCCGAGCGCGCAGAGCTTTTCAGCCTGCTCCACGAACTCATCGCGGAAGCTGCTGGGCCTTCCTGTCTCAGACATCGATCTTCCTGCTGATTGCCTTCACGCGATAGCGGGGCTTGGAATGCCAGACAAAGCCGACAGGCTGGACGAACTGCACGTCGTCTACCTCACAGGACAGACGCTCAGGAAAGAATGGCCAGTCATCGGTCATGCGTGAACCACTTCCATCACCCCGCGTTGACTCCGGTTGTTGGAGTGCGTGCTTAGTGGCTGATGCTCGTGACTGGGTTCCAGATGAAGTCAGGAACGGTCGTGGTCGGCGGGTAGAGCGGATTGAATGGCGCTGCCATGCCTGGTGTAACGAGTGGCGCGCGGGAAGGCATCACCTGTCTGCTTAACCAGTCGGGCTTAGTCCGCACCTTGCCGATCTTGCAGTGACGGCGCGTGATGTTGACGATCTCTGCCTTGAGGCGTTCGATCTCTTCGCGCTCGTTGTAGACGTGAGTGTAGCTCATGCGCCCGCCCTTTCGCCAAAGAGCGCGATGAGTCCTATGAGAGCCATCATCCCCGCGAACGCGACGAGAATGATCCTATCTGCAAACTGCTGCTCGCGCGCTTGCCGCTCTGAGAAGCGCCGGTGCTGCTTGAGGAACGCTCGATAGCGTTCATCGTAGAGGCTCATGCGTCTCTCCTGCCTTCCGGGTATTGGCTGCGAGGCGCATGCGAGACTGAAACTCGCTGTCCGGGGCGCGACATGCTCCCCATTCACTGCCTCGCATTAGTTCCGCCCGATCGCACTCGCCTAGATGCTAGGAGATAGCTGGTGAGTATCGCGAGGGTCGGGCGAAGTGATGAGAGGCGGGCGATCGGTGCGCAGTTACGGCCGATAGCGAGAAGCAATCCCTCGCCCACATATCTCACGGCTTTGATGCCAGCGGCATCGCCTCTCATTCCGTTGCGGCGAACCGCAAAACTCATTCAGGCGCAAATCTCGCCTTCTACACTTACTGACATTGCACATTTCGAACATGGCGTCAACGCTGCTTGAAGTGCCTCGCCAGCGCATTCCCCAGCGTTCTGAGCGTCGGGACCATGTAGGGAAGATGCTGTTCCTGGAACACGCAAAGGTCGAGTGCAGCCCACAGGTTTAAGCCTCGCTCTTGCTCCTGCGCAGCATAGATCGCGCCACGAATGCCGCCTCGCATGTCATTGGGATCACCGCCCAACCAGCGCTCTTTCGCGGTCTTGCACCATTCCGCATGCGCGTCCGGGTTGCCGTCGCTGCCAAGGTGATAGTCATACTGCGCGCCCGGTGCGCCCGTGGCACATAGGAAATCGTTGTGAGCCGTCTTGCACGAGATCAGCGCGTGGTATTGCCGCGTGGACAGCGACTGCTCAGGCTGCGGCGCTTTCTCCTTCTTGTACTTTTCGCTCTTTTCCCACTCGACGTAGGCCATATGCAAGCGACCGAGAAATGTCCCGGCCTGCTGGTCTTTCGCCTGCTCTACGCTGATCTTGAACATGCGGGCGCGGGCCTCCAGCGCCAGCTTGCTTGGTGGCTCATATGCCCTGCTCACCCTGCCGTTCGGTTCACGGGCCACGCCCTCAATCTTCGGCCTTCCCCGCTTACGCTTCAGTTTGATCGCCCGTGTTGCCGCCTTCATGGTGTCCTCATGTGTTGCCGCCTACCTGAATTTCGGGTGGGTGATCGCGCTCAGGATCATGTCTTCGGCAATCATCTTGTGGATGACCTGCGATCGCCCAATGTTGACGTAGGCCGTGATGCCGCTGGCCTCGTGGGTTGCCCTGACGCCAGAATGGCCCCCGACATGCTGACCACCGCGAGGGTCAATCCCATCGATTGGATAGACTTCGTAGCGGATGGCCTCGTCGCTCACCGCCCCTCTCCTTTCAGGATGGTGTCAATCATGGCGTGCCAAACGTTCTTCCCGTTTGTCATTTCGTCGCTACCTGCGCTAACCATAGCCGCAGTCGGCTCACGCATGGCCTCGATAGCCGCGCGGGCAATGCGCCGGTAGGCGTCCGGACTAGTCTGCTTCTCGTTGAGGTTCGGCCACGGGAATGCGGTGTGCCACGGGTCGTCTTCCTCGTAGATCGCCCTCGCCACGCGCTCGATAGTGCTCTCGCTCATGCTGCCCGCCTGCGCGCAATGGCAGTCCCCCACTTGAAGCCGCACGCAAGGGCCATGACGACAGCCACCGTGAACTCGACCAGCCCGAAGCTTGGCTGCCCCGTGATGATCTGATGCGCCTGCAAAGCCCATACCAGAACGGGGATGACGGTGAGGATGATGGCGTACTTCAGGTTCATGCTAACTCCCCCAGGATGGACACGTATGGAAGCGAGATGCGGATGCCTTCCCGCTCGACGGTGTAGACGCGCGTGCCGTCAGGCCGCGTTTCGATGGCTGGACGCTCTGCGGGCTCGGGTTCCGGCATCTGGAGTGCTGGTGCTTCCACCATGGCCTTTGCCAGCCTTCGCGCCTGATACGCCTGCGCGTCGTACCATTTGGCTATCGTCATCACCTTCTGGACGCTGATGCCGTATTCTTCGGCTAGATCCTTCAGGTTGGCACCCGCAAAGTATGCTCGCGCGATCTGCCTCTTGGTCGCGATCTTCTCGTGATGGAGCTTCGACAGGAAGGCTGCCGAGTAGCCTGCTTTGAACGGTCTTGCGTCGATTTGCATGATGCTGTCCTTCTGCCTCTTCCCAAGCACCCCAATCTCCGTAGAGGTCGGGCTCGCTGGTCACTGCGCTGTCTTGATCTGATATTGTTCGATGACGCTCTCTAGCGTCCGCCTGCCGGCAAGGGCGTCCCGCCATGCAAGCACCTTCTCAGGCGCTACAGGCGGGGAGTAGGGTTCTTCCCGCTGCGGTGCTTCGAGCCTCGGTCGCGCCTTAATTTCGAGCAGCTCGTGCCGCTTCCGCGCTTCTTTGGCGAACGCTGCCGGTGACGGCGCATAGTCCGTGCTCTGGCCCTCTACAGCGCCCGCGATATACCGACGCGCCATATCGGTGATCGCCTGCGTGGACACACCCTCAAGCGCGATCTGGAACGCGTACAGCAAGCCCTTGGGGTCAGTGTCGCGGGCTTGCGGGAAGGCGTTCAAGAGCAAGCTCACTTCCTGTATGGCCCGCTGATCCATAGTGATCTCCTAAGAGTTGCGTTGCCGCGCCCATGATGCCGCGTGGCTGAGTGCGAGGGCGGGTGAACTTCAGCGCCCAATCGACCTCGAAACTTTGCCAACAGCGATCGATCATGATGTCCGCTGCCTCGTTGGCATCGCCCCACTCTGCGAACCTCTTGGCTAGCCGTTTCGCGGCGTATTCTGTCAGCGGAGCCTTTTTGGTGACGCGCCGGTGTTCGTACACCGCATGGGCGTGTTCCTCGTCCAAGACAGTCATAAGCGCGTCTATGATGGCGTGACGGTGTGCTAGGCTCACGCTGCTTTCTCCTTCTCTGCGCGGCGGGCGATCTCCCGTTCGATCAGGATCACCACTTGCCTGCGATGTTTCAGACGGCGTTCTTCCGACGCGAATCAGCTATCGGGCCGCGCCTTCTTCCTGCGATGAAGTTCAATGAAGCTCTCAAGGGCAGCGACTTCGCCCTTCGCGTTGTCGAGCATCTCGTAGAGGCCAAGGGCTTCGCTCACTTCACCACCTCCACGGTCACGCCATGAAGCGCTTGCACGAACTTGCGCTTGAACCGGCTCAGGGGAGTATCGTGGCCCTTAACGTCGATGATGCGCCGTCGACCTTCCACCAGGTCATCAAAGGCGAAGTCGGCCTTGTAGGTGCCGACCAGCTTGCCAGCACCGGCCAACAGCGGAAATGGTGGCTGCAGTTCGATGTTGGCGACCTCGCCTAGATCCAGCCTGCGCTTGAGGCTCGCGTAATAGTTCGCCTCGGCCTTGCTATCGAAGGTGATTCCGTCGATGACCGTCTTGACCGCGCCGTACTTGTTGCGCTTCGGCTTGGCGAGCAATGCACGCGCATCGTGTCTGGATATCGAGGTCATAGCGCCAACTCCCCCTGCCGAGCGTCCTTGCGGTCCAGCATGCGGAGAACAGTCTCGCCCTCATGCTGCTTGTCCCAGACGAACCAGGCGTTGAGCATCGGCGGTGCGCCCTGACCGGTGAAGTCGATACGCCAGCGCATGATGTAGACTCGGGCTGGGGGAAACTGTGCCCACAAAGCGGCTCGTCCAGAAGCGCCCGTCCAATTAACCGGGAGCAGCAATCCCATGTATTCGACGGCAAGCGTTTCTAGAGCATGGCGCACCCAGCCGGGGTCTTCGTTGCACAAGGCAAACGGCGGGTTCGTGACGATCGCCGGCGACGGAGCAACCGAAAAGTCATAAAAAGAGCGGATATCCGCATCGCAGCCACGATCAACAAGATCCGATGCGTGCACGAAAAGCCCGAGCGATTCCATCTCTCGCACCATTGCGCCGTCACCAGCCGCCGGCTCCCAAATGGTAGGGAAGTCACGCAGCCGATCGATCTCCGCGTGCAGGAAAGCCCGCGTCGGCTCAGGTGGCGTCGGGTAGAAATCGTCCTTTTCCCGCTCAAGGGAATCGGTCTTCTCATAGCTGCCGTCGAGCAGACGAATAGGAACGGGCTTCGATGTCTTGCCGGTGGCGCGAAACAAGCCGCGAGCAGATGCCGCCGTCATGCCATCCACCCCACGAATGCGCAGGCCGTCCAAAACACCAGACAGCAGATGATCAGCCAAAACAGGACATGACGACGAGAGCCGGGAGATACAACTGCGGTCACACCAGCCCCCACGCAGCGAATGCGATGAACAGGACGGACGGCACGACACCGCCCATGATCGAAAGCACGACAAGAAGCCAAAGCGGATAGCCGGGTGATGTCGGCTGTTCCTCGACAGTCTCTGTATCGGGGTAGTGAGGGTGTAGGGAGGGGAGGATGCGTTGGTCCATCACCATCCCCCCGTCATGTCTGCACGGTTGCTGATGACTCTGCCGGGGATGGCAACGTCTGCGTTGGCCTGGACAAGGCAAGCAAAGGCGATGACGGCGCAAGCAGCGAACACCAGTACCCTGCCCCTCTTATGCCTCGGGTCGCTCACGATGCGATCCAGCGATAAAATCAGCGAGGCCAACCAGTTTCGAATTGCGCGCATATGCCAGTTCCCTCTCAGCCCCGTAGGCACGTTCTGCTGCTTCACGGCCGTACTTCTCACGAGCGACCATCAGCGCTCGGTAGACGGAACCGCGAACGTCATTCATCTCTGAAAGCTTGTATTGAAGGCGGAACAGGTAGCTCGCGCTGACCCCGATCTTCTTGGCGAGCCGGTGGCGAACAACATATTCCTTTTCGCGCCGAGACTTGGTCTCAGCCTCCATAAGCTCATCCGCCCAAGTGGCGGCTTCATGCAACGCACTTGTCATCTCGGAAAATCCATTTCCGTTTTCGGAAAAACGTTTGTCGGACATGCGCTCGCTCCTGTGGTGAATTGCAAATGCAACTCACCTGCATTGAAGGAGACCATGCTTTGGAAGACGTGCTGCGAGGCTGGACCGACCAAGATCATGCCGACGCTGCACGGTTGCTGCGCCACCTGGCGCGAAAGGGAGCGGGGGCTCTTTCCCCCGACCGAATTGAAGCGGGGCTGCTGTCCGGTGTTCTGAGAGCCGAAGCGCAGCAAGCCCCTGACGCGGGCGAACACTTCAGCACCGAAGATCGCGAAGGAACGCCCCGCGTGTTTGAGATGGGCAGCCGCAGCCCTAGACCGGACGGAGGTTTGTCCTCGTGTCTCCGTCCGGTCGCTCAGGCCCGCGCCTCGAATGATAACGAGCCCGGTCATGCCGCGCCCGCCTTGAACTCGCGATATGCCTTCTTTCCGAACACCAGGACGCCCGGTTGCGAATAGGGCTGGAACGGATAGGGCAGATCCCGCGCGGCCGATCGCGCCTTATCGATGAGGCGAACAATCTCATGCTCTGGCTTCTGCATCAGGTTCGCGATTTCGAGGGTGTCGTACCCGCGCCGGAACATCCGGTATGGCTCGAGGTCGTGGTTGGACATGTGGGTGCCCATGTCTCAGCCCTCCTGCTCGGAATAAGAAGGCGAGGCATCAGCCGCTTGGGCGATGCGCTCGCAGTTTGCCGCGTCAACCGGGGGAGTACCGGCAGAGGTGAGACGCGGGTTCGAATGGGTCACCCCGGAGACCGTGGAGGAGGAGGAGCCAGCCTCCGGGGCGCTATCGGCCGGGAGGGAGGAACTGCCCGGCTGATTGGTGATTTCGGAGAGGATGCTGTCGGCGGCGTGGTTCTTGCCGTTGTAGAAGCCGTAATCAAAATCACGCCCTTCTGCCAAAGCGGCTTGGAAATCGTACCCACCAGCACTGCCTCGCGCTATCTCGGCCGCGCGCCTCATGACTTCACGCTCAGCGTTGGCGAGCAACGGCTGGACCAATCGGTCGAAAGTCTCGAAGTCCGCCAGTTGCGGTTCAACTCGCGCCGCGATGCACTCGCCGTCAGCGCAGCGGCAGGCGTTCAATTCCTGCATCGTCTGACAGACGGCATTAGCCGCATCGTGCCAAAATTCGGTCGCGATCGCTTGGTGCTTCTCGGATACCATCGCTTAGCGCCCTCCCCGCTTGACTGTGTAGGTCACGACAGACGAGCGGCGCTGACGCATCCACTTCGAGAAGTAGGCTCCTGCGAAGAAGGCAAGGATAGGATTGGCGATAAGGCTGAGAGTGAAAACCGCGTCAGCCATCACGCCCTCCATCCACGTACGAACAGCAGAGCGAACAGAGCGCCAGCAGCGAAGAAGGCCAGATGAGAAAGGCAGACGGTCTCAGGGAGAGCGCTCATGCCACTTCCCTCCGTGAGGTGCGCTTGGGAGACTCGGCTCGCCACTTCGCAGGAACGGCCTTGATGTTGACCGAGGCAGTCCGGCGCTCAGTCTTGCTCATGCTCTTGATCAGCTTGTGCAGGCGCTTGAGAGACGATGCCTCGCCCTTGATCGTATGTGGCCACAGGATCGAGGCGACATGCCAATAGTCCTCGGGGCTCTTGAGCGCCGACACCTTCACGCCGCGCGAACCGATGAAGGCCTTGAGGCTTTCGCGGTCTTCGATCGACATGGGGGACTTGTGCGCCTTGAGGCCGAGAAGCCGATCCAGCTCCGGCAGAAGCTGCTCGCCCGTCATGGTCTCGAAGTTGACCGTGCCAGCGACAATCAATTCCTCGTCGGAGAATGCTTCCGACAGGCAGACCGCCCATGCATAGGGCGTCATGGCCGTATCATCGAGACGGTAGTTGCAGGCCTTGAGATAGGCGGCAGAGCGGGGGAAGTCGCGGACGTGCATCATTGCGCCGACTCCATCCAGTCGGCGGGCTTTACCCGCCCCTTGGTCGCCGCCTGGATCTTCATCACCAGATCGAAGCCGGGGCTTCTCTCGCCCTTGATGATCCGGGTGATGGTTGAAGGCGAAACGCCGATCTCCGCTGCGAAGACCGTGGGCTTCTTGTTCCGTTCCGTGAGATATGTTTCGAGCTTCATCCTTCTCTTTTGCCATGCGGCAAGTTTTTTGTCAAACGGCAATTTGCCAACTGGCGGTGGTATTTTTAGCGGGGCTCGCGAATAACCGCAAAATGGCAAACCAAGTCCGCAGACTCAGGAAAGACCGAGACATCACCCTTGAGGCTCTTGCTGAGCTGACCGGGATTTCGGTGAGCTACCTCTCGCGTATTGAATCGAACAAGCGCGGCCTCTCGCTAGAGAACGTGGTCGTTATCGCGCGGGCACTAGGCGTCGAACCAGAAGAGGTGAGCGATGAGTTTGACATCGCTGACCTGGAGGCGGCGAAGTCCCTCGCTGTGTTCCCGAACAAGCGCGGCGAAGCGGGCGACATTCCCAACTTCACGATCCATGCCGGGATGGGCCCCGGTGGAGCCTTAAGCGTGATGCAGAACGAGGACGGCGACGTTTACGCCGACCAATCTGATGGGTTCTGGAGCTTCCCTGACGCTGTGAAGGCTGGCTGGCGCAATATGGCGAAGATCTACGCCATGCCGGTAACTGGCGACAGCATGGAACCGACGCTACCCGGTGGCTCGTTTGTGTTCGTGGACACGACGCACACCGTCCCCTCCCCCGAGGATATCTATGCGCTCGACTATGGCGACGGCCTGATGGTCAAGCGGGTGAAGCTCATCCCCCGGTCGGAGAAAATCAGGATCATCTCGGACAACGATCGATACGGGGCCGACGAGTTGCACCGAAGCGAGGTTCGCGTCTACGGCCGCGTCGTCGCTTGGTTCCAATGGCGAGGCTAACCGCATAGCCACGGGAGGGGCTGGGGAGACCCCGCTCCGGCGGGGTTTCTTTTTGCCGTTACCTACCGGCTGCGACGCCTACCCTTGATCCCGATATTGCTCGTGAATCTCCGATGGGCGACCGACCCCGTGTCCATGTGCAGCCACAGGTAGAGTTGGGTGAGCCGTTCTTCCTCCATCTTCGTTGGCTGCGATCCGTCAGGCAGTGACAAGACCCGTTCGACCAATGAGCGTTGATCGTGGTTCATGCGGTCGAGTTGAGTTTTCAGGTACGGAATGCTTTCCATTTTCGCGTTCTCCTGCTGGTTCTATAATCTTCCCTCTCAGAGCCCTATACCCTAGAGAATAACCTTTATGGATTGTGCCTTTGAGTATTCATGTGACATGGGTGTCACCTCCACAAGGTGACATGGGTGTCACTTAGAGCCATGGGAAAACCAGCTCGTATTTGTTCACGGCCTTCTTGACGCCCCTCCGGCTGTCACGCCTGACGATGATCAATCCCTCTGCCTCAAGTTTCTGAACGGCCCGGATCACGGTACGTGGATTGACCCCCACTTTCTCAGCGATGGTGCTCACCTGATACCAGGACTGGCGCGGTCCTTCCGCACTAATGCGGCGCGCTATCCAGATGCCAATTAGTCGCTCTGTCGGGTGCAAGTCACTGCGCTCGGACACGTAGTCCTCCCACATGTCTCGCCGCTTGTAGAAGCCCGAAGCTTCGCTCTCGTTGTCGAGTTTTCGCATGCACCGGGTATAGCGCACGCACATTTATTTGCCAATCGGCAATTTGCCGCTTGACAAGTTATTTGCCATCCGTCAAATTCGTAACTGTAGATCAGCCCGATTGGCCGATCTGGGAACTCAAGCGGCAAGGAGGCTCACGATGTGAACCAAAGGCCGGAGACAGCGCCGGGACCGGCCCTAGAGCAACCCCGACGCAGAACACGAACAGGAGGAATAGAAATGACCCAGTTCCAGCACATGCACCACGTAATGGCCAACAAGGCCCACATGCAGGCGGCGTACGCCGAAGGACTGATCGACGACCTGCCTAAGCTCCGTGCCCGCACCCGCGAAATCGTACTGAGCGGTGCTGCCGACTACCGCAGCAGGTGGGAGAATATCGTGGTCACAGACGCGGATCGCGAAATCGTCCTCCAGTACCTCCATGCCTAAGCGCTTCGGTTTCGGCTCTACGGAGCCGTTTCCCGAGTGCTTGCATACCCCGACGCAGAACAACGGAGGACGAGAGAAATGGCTTACAGCGCGAAAACACCGATGCACTTGTCTCTATGGGACGGCGGCGAAGTCGAGGTTGAGGCCGTCATTGACTTCACAGTCACGAAGTTCCGAGCCGCCTCTCTTGAGGGCCCAGAGGAACCGCCGATGGCAGAGGTATCAAGATTTCGGCTCCGTAAGCCGAGGACCGGCGAATGGCTAACCTGCCCTGCTTGGATCGAGGATGCGTTCACCGCTGACGACAGTTTCCTCGATTGGCTTGTTTCGGAGGCTGACGATCAGGATGCAGGAGCCAATGAAGACGCCGCCGATGTCGCCCGAGATGAACGAGCGCTGCGCGCCTAGCCCCTCGCTTTCACCCAACGGAGGCCAACCATGAACGCATACACGCAGCAGTTCGCAGCCTCATGCGGATACATCGGGAACAGCCCGGCAATGCTCCAGGCTTTCGAGGATATCCGCCAGTCCGGCATCCGTGCCGCTCGTAAGGCCCACTATGAGCGCGTGACGCTGGTGGATGGTTTCGTTGCCGATCCCGGCTCGTTTTGGGGCTACGTCAACCTGTTCCGGGTCACCCCGCTCCTGTCCACCGCCGAGGCGACCGAGTTTTGGTCGAATGAAGCCGAGAACCAGCGTGTTCTGCGTGAAGCGGGCCACTGGCGATATGATGCGGGCAAGCACCGTGCAGCCGCAGAGCGCGAAGTTGTTGCCCGGTACTTCCGCCGCTTCGGCGCGCGTCTCTGGCAGCGTGAAGCGAGGGCGGCATGACCACGATGACAACCGCTCGCATCAACACCACGCAGCGCATGGTGCTGTATCGCGACTTCATCATTCAGGAAGCCTACGTCGCCGGCAAGGGCAACGTCTGGGAGTGGACGCACGAGGATTTCAGCCACGAGGCCACCCCTCAGTATCTTCAATTGACGGGCGATTGCCAGACGATCTTCGAGTGCATCGAGGCTGTCGATGCATGGCACGCGGCGCTCGGCGATGAAGGCGACTTCAAGCAGGCACAGGCCGAGGAGGCAGCATAATGCGGACCTATCAGACCACCGTTCGCGAAGGCGAAGATATGGGCCCCATTGATTGGTCGCATCCCATAGCCGCCGACAAGCCGGAAATCTGGCGTGAAGCCGAGAAGAACCCCGCGAACTTCACCTACGGCGAGTGGGGGCGGCGGATCATCAAGCTCTGCATGTATGACGGCTGGCCCTACTGGACGCCGACTCCAGCGATCGCCTTCGAGGGCCCGCTTGGTTGGGAGTGGGCCTTCTTCAACAGTTATGGCGCGTCCATTCACCAGCGCAAGCAGGCCGAAAGGGTAGCCGCATGACGCGCGCTATCGAATTCATCGTCACCCATCCCCGTTACGCCATGTGGCTTTGCCTCGCTGTGGCTGTGTTGGTCGGGGCTTGGGAAGGAGTGCACTGACATGAGCAAGCTTCTCACCGCCATCCGCTGCCGTATCGGATGGCACAAGCGGCTTCATGTGATCCAGACATTCGGGTCCGCGCAACACATCGGCTGCCCTGACTGTGGACGCCAGTACGGGATACACCATGGCCTCAGGACGGTGATCCGGTGGGATGCCGACCTCGCTGACCTATACCGAAGCATGGGACACGACGTTGATGGCCCCCTCAGGGAATGGCGGCGAACCGTCCTAGCCCGTTCCGAGCCCCCCTCGCATAGAGGGTCGCGAGCTCTACCGCCCGACGCCCGATGAAATCAGCACCGCCTGCGAGACGCTGTTGCGCGCCGACCTTCCGCGAGCAGCACGCCAGACCGTGCGGGCGATCTACGAAACAACGGAGACAAACAATGTCCAGCACAGCGCTTGATATCCAGGAGCCAGCGAACACCGCTGTAGCGCCCGCGTCCGAAAGCGCCGCCATCTTTAGCATCATCGAGCGCGCCGCCCGCGACCCGCAAGTTGACCTCGACAAGATGGAACGCCTGATGGCGATGCGCGAGCGCGAACTTAATCGCCAAGCCGAGCAGGCTTTCAACCTGGCGATGAAGGCGGCTCAGGCCGAAATGCGCACCATCGGCGCGGACGCGAACAATTCGCAGACGCGGAGCAAGTACGCGACCTACGCCAAGCTCGATAGCGTCCTTCGCCCGATCTACACCAAGCACGGCTTCTCCATCAGCTTCGATGAAGACGACAGCCCGAAGGCGGACCATATCCGCGTCCTCTGCTACGTCGCTCACGAGGCCGGGTATACCCGCACCTATCGCAAGGACATGCCAGCAGACGGCAAGGGCGCGAGGGGTGGCGACGTGATGACCAAGACCCACGCGGCCGGCGCGGCCGCATCCTACGGCATGCGCTATCTGCTCAAGGGCATCTTCAACGTCGCTGTCGGCGAAGATGATACGGACGGCAACACCGGCGAAGATACCAGCAAGACCATCTCAGCCGCGCAGCGAAATGAGCTTCAAGAGCTGATTGAGAAGCTTAGATGGGACGTTCCCGGCTTCTGCGAGTGGGCGAAGATCGAAGCCCTCCCCGACCTTGAGGCTCGCCTGTTCCCGAAAGCAAAGCAGAGCCTTGAAGCGCGCCTTCGGATGAAGGGAGCAGCGAAATGACAATGCAGATCATCAATTGCGAGCAAGGCACGGAAGAGTGGCACATAGCGCGCGCCGGCATCCCGACCGCCTCGAAATTCGCGACGGTGATGGCGAAGGGCGAAGGCAAGACGCGCGCGAAGTACATGCGACAGCTTGCCGGCGAAATCATCACCGGCAGGCCGATGGAGAGTTTTTCCAACGCTCACACGGAACGTGGCCACGTGATGGAGCCTGAGGCCCGTGAACTGTACGCGTTCGCGACGGACACTGCGCCCGAACAGGTCGGCTTCATACGCAATGGCCCGAAAGGCTGTTCGCCCGACTCGCTGATTGGCGACAACGGAATGCTCGAGATCAAGACGAAGCTGCCCGACCTCCTTATCGAATGTCTGGAGCGGGACGAGTTTCCGTCAGAGCATCGCGCGCAGTGCCAAGGCGCACTTTGGGTGGCTGAGCGGGAGTGGATCGACATCGTCGTCTACTGGCCAGCGATGCCCGCGTTCATCAAGCGCGCCTACCGGGACGAGGAATTCATCTCGAAGCTTTCCGACGAGGTGGACCGCTTCAACGACGAGTTGGCGGCGCTTATCGAGCGCATCCGCAACTACGGCATCGAACAGAAGGACGCAGCTTAATGTCAGACCGCTTGGACGCGCTTACGGTGCGGGAATACACAGACCGCGACGGCAACAAAAAGTCGTCTTGGACGAAAATCGGCTCAGCATGGCCTAACCGTGATGGCGGATTTTCCATCACGCTCGACGCGCTCCCGCTCCCTACCATGGGCGAGCGCGGTCTTGAGACGCGCATCGTCCTTATGGTGCCGAAGCCCCGCGAGGATCAGCAGGACCGCCGCACCGACCATCGCGAGAGCCGCTCCGGTGGTTACGACCGAGACGACCGCAGGACGCAAGGTGGCGGCGGCTTCAACCGTGACTTGGACGACGAGATCCCCTTCGCCCCTGAGTGGCGCTAACTGAGGAGGCACCGATGGCGGCTGCTCCGATACCCCTGCGATATGAAGGCGACGGCGAATTCCGCGTCATGTCCAACTACTGGATGGCGCATGCGGATCGTGAGTTTGTCGTCGGTGAAACCTACAAGATGGTTGAGCACCACGAGCGCTCAACCAATTCGCACAACCACTATTTCGCCGCAATAAAGAACGGCTTCGACAGCCTGCCCGAGCAGCTTAGCGAGACGTATCCAACGCCAGAGCATCTTCGAAAGAAGGCGCTGATCTGGAAAGGCTATCGAGACGAGCGGACCATCGTTGCAGCGTCGGCAGCCGAAGCACAGCGCATAGCGGCATTCGTGAAGCCGATGGACGATTTCGCGGTCGTCACCGTGTCCGCTGCCGTGGTGCGCGTCTGGACGGCTAAGAGTCAGTCCATGAAGGCCATGGGCAACCGCGACTTCCAGCAATCCAAGAGCGATGTGCTGGAGTTCATCGATGACCTGCTTGGGGTTGAGCGCGGCGTGACCGCGCGATCGGAGGCCGCATGATCCGCGCCCTCGCCCGATACTTCACCCGCCTCACGGACCGCCGTCCGGTCGTCGTCAACCACTACAAGGTGAAGGAGACCGACCTGCAGAAGGCGCGTCGGGAAACAACGGCCCAGCTGGCGCGCGAACTCGGCCGGCCTAACCCGCTGCGGGGTGCGTGATGGGGTTCCGTATCGCACGACCAGCCACGGCGTTCTCAAACGCGCCGGTCGGTAAGCAGAAGAAGCGGCCACGCGACAACGACGCCAAGCACCTCGAATGGGTGCGCACCCTGCCCTGCGTCATTACCGGCGCACGGCCTGTAGACCCCGCCCACGTCCGTTATGCAGATCCGGTCTATGGCAAGCGGGAAACCGGCAAGGCAGAGAAGCCCGACGATAGGTGGGTGGTTCCTCTTTGCCGGCAGAAACACGACGAACAGCATTCCATGAATGAGCGCATCTTTTGGGCGCGTCACGGGCTCGACCCGCTGCGCATTGCCCTCGCTCTCTACGCCTGCACCGGCGACGACGACCAAGCCTACGTGATCATCCGCGAAGCCCACAACGCCGTCCGCTCATTCCAGCCCAAGGAGGCCACTACCGATGCCTGAGCTATCATCAGCAATGCCGCTAGACGAGAAGGCGCTTGCCGCTGCTCGACTACTCCCCATCGGCAGTGAGCGCCACGAGGTCATCCGTGCCTATCTCTCGTCCCTCACCCCGTCGCCAGTGGGTGAGCCGCATCCGGTGTCCATGAGCATGTTCGCCACGAAGGACGACATGCTGCGGCATCTCCTAGCTGAGCGCAAGCAGACCGCCTCAGAGCTAGAAGCGCTGCGGAAGCGCGTGGCTGAGTTGGAACGTGCGGGCGCGTTTATGGCAACCATCCTCTACAACTGCGCAAGTCACGCCACTCTCCCTTATGGAACCCGCAATATCATGCACGAAGCGCGCGAGGCATGGGACGACACAGTCGCCCGCCGTGTACGCGAAGGAGGTAAGGCCGATGGTTGATCTAAAACCTTGCCCCTTCTGTGGCGGGTCTGCCGAACGAATTGAACTTGAGGACGAAGACAATTTCGGCGGCTCCGTTATCTGTTGCAAACAGTGCGGCGCATCATCGCCAGTCCACTTCGACCGGAAAGAGAACCTGTACGACAGTTGGAACCGACGCGCTAACAACGGAGGCTGCAACAATGGTTGAGCGCTATGACGCCGGCCTCATCAACGATTTCGGCGGCGGAAATGTCGAATGGTGGCAGGACTATATCCGTGCAGAAATAGAACGGGCGAATGACTTTCACGCTGACCGCATCGCCGCCCTAGAGGCGCAGCTTGCCGAGGCAAAAGGAAAGCTCAACGAAATAGCCTGTTGGTCGCAGTCGCAAGGATTGCTCTGGTGGCAGGTCAAGGCCCGCGAAGCCCTCTCAGCCCTTGAAGCCACCCCGCCAGCGCCGAAGGTGACGGAGGCGGATATGGAATGGCTTTTCGAGTTCCGGGAAAACTGGGTGAACGATGGCTCTCGTCCTGATTATCAGCAGATGGCGAAAGCCTACGCCGCTAAGATGCACCCATGGGAGGCGGCTGCCTCGATATACGAGGGGCGGTTTGAGGATGCCCTCACCGCAGCGCCGAAGGTGACAGAGGTGTTGCGACGCCCGGTGATGCAGCCATGCCATTGCGGCCTGATACAAGGGGATTGCGACTGCAAGTCCCTCACCGCAGCGCAGGAGGAAGGCCGATGAGCGCGTTCCGCTGGTGGCTATTCCGCCGCCTGTCCGAGTTCGGTTGGTGGATTTGCCCCGAGCCGCACAAGTCCAACCTTCAGGCCGTGGCCCGCGCAGCACTGGAGCGTGAGCATGAGTAGAGCGGCTGTGTACACGCCAGCAATGCTGGCAGACCGATGGGAGTGCTCCGAAAGCCATGTTCGGAACCTCATCGCATCAGGTGACTTGCCGAGCTTTCGT
>Ga0233365_1000116_pt1 | contig 41678 bp, 34 predicted proteins | sample ElkDunMinimDraft_27_FD_191535 | JGI IMG/M metagenome (GOLD analysis project Ga0233365, IMG submission 191535) | Fecal eukaryotic communites from dung pellets of Tule Elk in California, USA - Elk Dung C36 | ecosystem: Host-associated > Mammals > Digestive system > Large intestine > Fecal | place...
CCCGTCGTCCGACCAGACCGGCGGGTGCCGCGGCACCGGACGCAGGCCGTCGACCGGACGCAGGGTGTCGGGCCGGTCGATCTCGCCCAGCCACAGCTGCACCGACATCGAACGGCTGGAGACGAATGCCAGCGTCCGGCCGTCCGGGGACAGCGCCGGCAGCATGTCCGCCCCGCTGGAGGCGAACACCGGCTCCGGCTCCGGCTCCGGCGCCGCGCCGTCGGCGTCGCCGTCGATGCGCGCACGGAACAGGCCGCTGCGCGAGTGGTCGATCTCGAACACCATCGACCAGGCATCCGCGGCGATGTCCGGATGCACCGCATCGCCGGCGGGCAGGCGCGAGAGCGGCTGCATGGCCGTCTCCGACAGGCGCAGCAACCACAGCGTGGCCTGCCCGCCGATATGGCTGAGCACCACGCCGCTGCTGTCGGGCAACCAGTCCCAGCCGCGGATATCGCCGCGCACACGGGTCAGCGGTCGCGGCGTCCCGCCCTGGACGGGCATGATCCACAGGTCCGCGAGCGAGACATTGCGGCGGAACACCAGCAGCCGGCCGTCGGGGGAGTAGCGCGGCAACTGGTCGACATCGCCATCGCCGATGGCGTACTCCAGCGGCTGCCAGCGGCCGCTGGCCAGGTCGAGCCGGTGCAGCGGCGCGCTCGGCCTGTCCGGCCTGCGCGTGCCCCCCATCACCAGGCCGCGGCCATCGGGTGTCCAGTCGAACTGCGACCAGGCACCGTCCAGGCAGGGACCGGCATCGCGCGGCTCGCCGCCGCTGGCGGCAACCAGCATGAAGCGGCAGGTGCCGGCCGACAGGCGCACGAAGGCGATGCGCGTGCCATCGCGGGACCAGACCGGCATCGTGTCCGACTGGCCTGCAGCGGGCGTGGTGAGCGCGCGCGCCGCTGCCTGTGCCATCGGCTGCAGCATCAGCGTGCTGGCACCGTCGGCGGTGGCCTGGACGAAGACCACGGTCGCTCCGTCCGGTGCCAGCGCCGGCAGGCGCTCCTGCCCGGGTGTGGAGGTCAGCGCCCGGTAGCCCAGCTCCAGCGGCGACCCCGTCACGGCCGCGGCGCGCAGGGCCCAGACCGCCATGGCGGCCGTGCATGCGATCACGACCGCAGCCGCGGCCCTGGCGACCAGCCTGGGCGAACGCGCGCGCCTGCGCTGCGCCCACGCGACCGGCGGCGCGGGGCCTGGCGAGCCGGCCAGCCCGAGCGCACCCGCCGCCTCCGGCGTGGCAGGTGCGGAGGATGTCGCGGGCACAGCCGATCGCGCCATCGCCGGGAGGGCAACGGTCGCCGGGCGCGCGTCGCCCGGCTGCGCGGGTACGGGTTCGTCATGCAGCCATTCGGCCGGCGCGAGCAGGCGATAGCCGACCTTGGGAATGGTTTCGATGTAGCGCGGCGCGTCACGGTCGTCGCCGAATGCCTTGCGCAACTGGGTGATGGCCTGGGTCAGCACATCGTCGGTCGGCATCGTGTCCGGCCACACCACCGAGAACAGCGTCTCGCGCGTGACCACGTTGCCGCGCCGCTCCACCAGCGCCACCAGCACCTGCAGGGCCTTGTGGGTGAGCCTGCTGGCACGGCCGCCGGTATCGCGCGTGACCACGCGCCGCAATGCATCGACCTCGCAATCGAGCACGCGCAGGCGGCTGGCGGGCAGATCGATCATGCGGGCCTGTCGGCAACCGCGATCGCCAGCGGCGACGCATCCATCCAGCAGGTCATGGTGACGGCGCGTCGCATGCGGGTATCGCCGGTGTGGTTGAGGGAAGCGGCAGCCTGTCACCAGCGCGGGCGCGCCGCATGTGTCTTTGGTAGGGCACGAACGGCACCGGGCGGTTGCAGCCGAAACGCTTCAGCGACGCTGCAGCGCCTGCGCGGCCAGGACATGCGCGCGCTGTTTTGCGACGTCTGGCGGCAGGCTCTGGCGTGGGTCACGGACACTTCAGGCAGATTCGCCGCGCACCGTGCGGGCCTAGCCTGTCGCTGTCCAATGAACTCCAGAGGCAAGCGTATGAAGACCTTCCCCACCCTCCTGTGCGCCATCCTGGCAACCACCAGCCTGAATGCTCTCGCCGCCGGCAGCGCATCCTCCGACGCGCTGCCCGGCTGCGTCTCCCTGTCCGAGTCCCATCGCGGTGCGCGCGGCCCGGGCGACGCGCAATTGCTGCTCAAGGACGGCGACCAGCACTACCGCGTGCGCTTCGATGGCCGATGCGCGGCGCTCACGAGCGCGAAGGTGTACGTCCGCACCGGCGACCAGACCAACCGGCTGTGCCCGACCGGCTCGTCGGTCCAGGGCGGCAACCGGCTGTGCGCGGTCGAATCGGTCGAAACCATCGATGCCGCCGACTACAAGCGGGCGCGCCGCTGAGCGGCCGTCAGCAGGGGTCGCGGACGCCCGCGACCCCTGGCCTGCTTACTGCGGGGGCGGAACGGTTCCGGCGCGATAGGGAAACTTGGCGAAGATGTCGGCGACCGCGCGGTCGATACGCAGATCGCGGGCGGCCACGTCCTTGACCCGGCCGACGCGACCGACCGCGATGCCTTCCCAGACCAGGCGGTTGCGCGCGACATCGACCAGGTCGACGTTGATCGTGCCTTCGGTGTAGCGGTACACATCGGTCCGATCGCGCCAGTAGGGCACCACGTAGTAGCCCCGGCCGCGATAGCTGTAGTAATAGGCATAGTCGACCGTCGGCATGACGTTCACGTCGGTCTGCTGCTGCGTATAGGCGTTGATGTTGACCCACAGGTCCGGCCGGTCCGTGGTGTAGGTATAGCCTCGCGACTCGAGCTGCGACCGCACCGCGGCCTTCATGCGCTCGCCCGATGGCGTGGTATAGCCGTCCGGCTCGATCGCCAGCGGCGAGTAGAAGGCGAAGGTGTGGTACCGGCTGAAATCGGCTTCGGGATCGGCTTCGGTCGTGATCTGGGGACCGGTGGCGCAACCTGCAAGCAGGACCAGGGCGAGGAGGCCCATGGTCCGGACTGCTACGCGGAAGGTACTCATGGATTGGCTCCCTGTCGGTACGCGGCAAGCTAGCACCGGCCCCGCTATGCCCAAGTGAACGCAACGGCGCTCGCGCCGCAGCCGACGTGCACATCGTCGTGACCGGCACCGGCGCATGATCCACCGCAGCCCGACCAATCGAAGCGGGCCTCTCTCTCTCCTAAAGTCCTTGGGCGCCGTGCACGGCGCCCTCTTGTTTTTCCGGACGCGCGGCTGGCCGCGCTGGCGACGGGATCGGGCGTGCCCACGCAGTCGACACGGCCGGGCCCGGGCCCGGGCACCAGCCATCCCCGCTGGCGGCGCACGGCGTCAGCCCGGCCGGTACACCTCGCCGCCCTGCGCACGGAACTCCTCCGACTTGGCGGCCATGCCCGCCTCCAGGACCTGGGCCGACTCCGATGCCGCCGCGTGGTCGCGCACGTCCTGGCTGATTTTCATCGAGCAGAAATGCGGGCCGCACATCGAACAGAAGTGGGCCAGCTTGTGCGCATCCTTGGGCAGGGTCTCGTCATGGAATTCCCTGGCCTTCTCCGGATCCAGGCCCAGGTGGAACTGGTCCTCCCAGCGGAACTCGAAACGCGCCCTGGACAGGGCGTTGTCGCGCAGCTGCGCGCCGGGATGGCCCTTGGCCAGGTCCGCGGCATGGGCGGCGATCTTGTAGGCCATGATGCCGTCGCGCACGTCCTGGCGGTTGGGCAGGCCCAAGTGCTCCTTGGGCGTTACGTAACAGAGCATCGCCGTGCCGTACCAGCCGATCATGGCCGCGCCGATCGCGCTGGTGATGTGGTCGTAGCCCGGTGCGATGTCGGTGGTCAGCGGCCCCAGCGTGTAGAACGGCGCCTCGCCGCATTCGCGCAGCTGCTTGTCCATGTTTTCCTTGATCAGCTGCATCGGCACGTGGCCGGGGCCTTCGATCATGGTCTGGACATCATGCTTCCACGCGATCCTGGTCAGCTCGCCCAGGGTTTCCAGCTCGCCGAACTGGGCCGCGTCGTTGGCATCGGCAATGCAGCCCGGGCGCAGGCCGTCGCCCAGCGAGAAGGCCACGTCGTAGGCCTTCATGATGTCGCAGATGTCCTCGAAGTGCGTGTACAGGAAGTTCTCGCGATGGTGCGCCAGGCACCACTTGGCCAGGATGGATCCGCCGCGCGACACGATCCCGGTGACGCGCTTCGCGGTGAGCGGCACGTAGCGCAGCAGCACGCCGGCATGGATGGTGAAGTAGTCCACGCCCTGCTCGGCCTGCTCGATCAGGGTGTCGCGGAAGATCTCCCAGGTCAGCTCCTCGGCGCGGCCGTCGACCTTCTCCAGCGCCTGGTAGATCGGCACGGTGCCGATGGGCACCGGCGAGTTGCGGAGGATCCACTCGCGGGTTTCGTGGATATGCCTGCCGGTGGACAGGTCCATGACCGTGTCCGCGCCCCAGCGGATCGCCCAGACCAGCTTCTCGACTTCCTCGGCGATGCCCGAAGACACCGCGGAATTGCCGATGTTGGCGTTGATCTTGGTCAGGAAGTTGCGGCCGATGATCATCGGCTCGCTTTCCGGATGGTTGACGTTGCACGGCAGGATCGCGCGTCCGCGGGCGATCTCGTCGCGCACGAACTCCGGCGTGATCCGTTCCGGGATGCTGGCGCCGAAGCTCTGGCCCGGGTGCTGGGCGCGCAGGCCGGCGTCGCGCACCGCGTCCATGCGCTGGTTCTCGCGGATCGCGACGAATTCCATCTCCGGGGTGACGATGCCGCGGCGGGCGTAGTGCATCTGGCTCAGGTTGGCGCCGGCACGCGCGCGTCGCGGCACCGCGCGGGCCGGGAAGCGCACCGCTTCGAGCCGGACGTCGTCCTCGCGCGAACGTCCGAAGCTGGAACCGGGGCCGTCGAGCGGCTCGCTGTCGCCACGCGCCTCGATCCATCGCGCGCGCAGCGCCGGCAGCCCCGCGCCCAGATCGATGCGCACGGCAGGATCGGTGTACGGACCCGAGGTGTCGTACAGCGTGACCGGCGGGTTGTCCTGCCCACCGAACAGCGTCGGGGTCCGGCTTTGTGCGACCTCGCGCATCGGCACGCGCAGGTCCGGGTGCGAACCCTCGACGAAGATCTTGCGCGAACCCGGGATGGGCGCGGTGACGGATGCGGAAAGCTGTCCGGTCTGCTGGATCAGCGTGGTAGCGGCGGGGCTGGCGTTCATCGGCGTCGTCCATGGGCGGCCGCGAGGAATTCGCGGCACGGGAACGAAGCGAAGACGCGGACGCCGGGCACACGGCGTCGTCGCGAAGCTTCCCTACGCCGGTGTCAGCCGGATCAGGTTCGAAGGGACTGTCTCAATCCGGGCGCGAGCGCCGCGGATACCCCCGCTTCGCCGCCATTAGACCGCGCCCGCCGCGCCGTTGCCAGCGCTGCGGGCCGGCCACTCAGAACGCCAGGGGCACGCCCGCCATCGGCCCGCGGAAGCGCTGGTCCAGCCCCGCCACGCCGTCGCTGCCGTGCTGGCGGAGGTTGAGCTTGAACCAGTCGTAGCCGGCGTACACGCCGACGTTGTCGGTGAAGCGGTATTCCACCAGGGCATTGGCGCGGGTGAGGTCGCCGTCGTAGTCGTCGAAGTCGCCCCAGTCGGCATCCAGGTACTGGCCCTGCAGGACCAGGCGCCAGCGCTGGTCCTGGGTGTTGAGGCCCAGGCGCAGGCCGACCACGGGCGAGGTGCCGTTCTCGGATTCGCGCGCGGTAATGAGCTCGCCGCCGCTGTTGGCGCGCAGCTCGGCCGCGAACTTGGCGCGCTGCACGCCGATCTGCAGGCCGATGCTGGTGGTCGGGCTCTCGATCATGGAGAAGTCGTAGACCGCGCCGCCCAGGTCGAAGTCGGTATCCAGGGAGGCGGTGGTGCCCGCGGGGATGCTGGTGTCGCCCAGGTCATGTCCTGGGTCAGGCCGTACTCGCGGTCTCGCTGTAGCGGAAATAGTTGAACAGCAGGCGATGGCGGTTGCCGAACCGTAACACCCCTTCGACCCGCGGGACGGTCTTCTCGCCCAGCTCGTAGCGGTCGCTCTCGAACGCGTACTCCTCGCCGCCGAAGAAGGTCTGGGCCGAGAACCGGCTTTCGGCCTTGGCCTGCATGGCGCCCAGGCGCAGGGTGAAGCGGTCGTCGTCGGCCCGGGCCGCAACCGCCGCAGGCAGCAGCAATGCACCCAGGGCGCAGGAAAGGAGGGTCCTGTTCACGCGCGTGTCCTTTGGGGGGAGGCGATTTCAGGCCTTGCAAGCAGGCCGTGGGGGAACGCACGTGAATGCAGCGCCATCCGGACTGCGCCGGCCCCGCCCCCCGCCTGGCGCTCGCACCGCCTCCTTCCGCGCGCGCGTTTCCGCGGCCGATCACCGGCACGGATGCACCGATGCGAGGCCATCGGCGGCGCCGCGAAGGTCGAGGCCGCTGCGATGCCGGCCGTGACCTCGGCGAGGGCTGCGCAGGATGCGCGCGATGGCCGGCTGGCGATCGTGCGCGCGCCTTGCAGGAATCGCCCGGGCGCCTGCGCCAATGGTTCCCGATGCAAGCAAACTGCGCCTTGACGCAGCGCATCATCGTCCGGTATTCATGACGGCCATGTCGAACGTCCCCACCATCGCCGCCTTCCGCGATATCGCGCCCCGCGCGCGGGCCATCGCGGGCGCGACGATCATTACCACCACCGGCACCATTGGCGCCGGGGTGCGGACGCGCGTGCAGGACTGATCGACCACGCCGCTCCGCACCCGAACCGGGGGCGGGCCGCACGGCTTCCACCTCGACCGGACGCGGAGCCCAACCGGAGCTTCCACAGCATGTCGTCCGCAACACACGCCCTTGGGGACGCCATCGCGTCCGCCGCATCGTCCGTGCTCTCCACCCTGCAGCCGCCAAGCATGACCCGGGTCCACAAGTTCGGCGGCAGCAGCGTGGCCGATGCCTCCCGGATCGCGCGGCTGGCACCGCTGGTCGACGATGGCGCGGATGTATGCGTGGTCGTGGTCTCGGCCATGGCCGGTACCACCAACGCCCTGGTGGCGATGACCGCGCGGGCCGCCGCCGGACAGGACTGGAGCGGCGACTGGTCGGCGCTGCGCGCGCAGCACCTGCAGGCGGCCGATGCCATCGACCCCGAAGCCCGCCAGGGCCTGAGCGACGCGGTCGCCCGCGACTTCGACGGCCTGCGCGACGACCTGCTCGCCCTCGCCTCGACCCCGGGCGACGCCGCGCCGCTGGTGGCGCAGGCGCACGGGCTGGGCGAACTGGTGTCCTCTCGCCTGGTGCAGGCGGCGCTGGGCGGCGAGGCCGCCGGCTGGCAGCGGCTGGACGCACGCGAGGTCCTGGTGGTGCACCCGGGCGACATGGGCGTGGTCGTGGACTGGGAGGCCTCGCGCGAGCGCTTCGCCGACTGGCGCGCGCGCAGGCTGCCGCGGCGCGTGGTCGTCACCGGCTTCATCGCACGCGACGGCGACGGCCAGAGCACCACGCTCGGCCGCAACGGCAGCGACTATTCGGCGGCGATCTTCGCCAACCTGTTCGACGCCGGCGAGCTGCTGATCTGGACCGACGTCGATGGCGTGCTGTCGGCCGATCCCCGGCTGGTGCCGGACGCGATGGTGCTGCCGACGATGTCCTACGCCGAGGCCTGCGAACTGGCCTACTTCGGCGCCAAGGTGCTGCATCCCCAGACGATGGCGCCGGTACAGTCGCGCGGCATCCCCCTGTGCATCCGCAATACCCTCAATCCCGGCGCGCCCGGGACCTGGATCCTGGCCGAGAACCCGGAAGGCGACGCCGCCCTGTCGCCGGTCAAGGGGCTGACCATCGTGCGCGAGATGGCGGTGCTGGAGCTGGCCGGCAACGGCATGGTGGGCGTGCCAGGGACCGCGGAAAAGCTGTTCGCGGCGCTGCACCGCGCCGGCGTGTCGGTGGTGATGATCTCGCAGGGATCGTCCGAGCATTCGATCTGCTGCGTGGTGCGCGACAGCCAGGCAGAGCGCGCCCGCGCCGCGGTCGAGGCCGCATTCGCCGACGCTATCGCCAGCACCCAGGCGCAGACGGTGCACCTGACCCGCGACATCGCGATCCTGGCCGCCGTGGGCGACGGCATGGTCGGCATCCCCGGCGTGGCCGCGCGCCTGTTCGCGGCCCTGGCGCAGGCGCGGGTGAACATCCGCGCCATCGCGCAGGGCGCGAGCGAACGCAACATCTCCGTGGCCATCGCCGATGCCGACGCCACGCGCGCGCTGCGCGCCACCCATTCGGCGTTCTGGCTGTCGCCGCAGACGGTGTCGGTGGGGCTGATCGGGCCGGGCCAGGTCGGGCGCGCCCTGCTGTCGCAGATGGCCGCGGTCCTGCCCCGGCTGCGCGCGACCTCGCAGGTCGACCTGCGCCTGCGCGGCATCGCCAACAGTGGCTACATGGCGCTGGACCATTTCGCCATCCATCCCGACGAGGCGACCGCCCGCCTGACCGGGATGACCACGCAGGCCTTCGACGCGCGCGCCTTCGCCGCGCACGTACGCGCCGAACACCTCCCGCATGCGCTGATCGTGGACTGCAGCGGCAGCGACGCCATCGCGCAGCACTACCCGGCCTGGCTGGCCGCGGGCATCCATATCGTCACCCCCAGCAAGCACGCCGGCAGCGGCGACTGGGAGCGCTACGTGGCCATCTCCGAGGCGCGCCGCGGCGGCAGCCGCTTCATGTACGAGGCCACGGTCGGCGCCGGCCTGCCGGTGATCAGCACCCTGCGCAACCTGGTCGACACCGGCGATGTGGTGCAGGCCATCGACGGCATGCTCTCGGGCACGCTGGCCTGGCTGTTCAACAGTTTCGACGGCAGCCGTCCGTTCTCGGCCCTGGTGCGCGAGGCGCGCGAACTGGGGTATACCGAACCCGATCCGCGCGACGACCTGTCGGGCCTGGACGTGGCGCGCAAGCTGGTGATCCTGGCGCGCGAGGCCGGACGCGAACTGTCGCTGGAGGACGTGCGGATCGAGAGCCTGGTGCCCGAATCCCTGCGCGAGGTCTCCCGCGACGAATTCCTGGCGCGGCTGGAGGAGCTCGATGCGCCGATGCAGGCGCGGCTGCAGGACGCGCGCGCGCAGGGTCTGTCGCTACGCCACATCGCGCACCTGTCGGACGCCGGCGGCGCGCGCGTGGGCGTGGTCGCGCTCCCGGCCGGCCATGCCTGCTGCCATACCCGGCTCACCGACAACCTGGTGCAGTTCACCACCGAGCGCTACGCCAGCAATCCGCTGGTGGTGCAGGGGCCGGGGGCCGGCCCGCAGGTGACCGCCGCCGGCGTGTTCGGCGACCTGCTGGCGATCGCGCACTCGCTCAGCACCGGCGTCGGCGTGCAGGCATGAGCGTCCCGATCAGTGCCTTCGCACCGGCCAGCGTCGGCAACATCGGTGTCGGCTTCGACCTGCTCGGCCATGCCGTGGACGGCCCTCGCGACGTGGCCACGGTGCGCCGCCTGGACGCCCGGGAGGTGCGCATCGAGGCCATCGAGGGCGACATCCCGGGCCTCGAGCGGCTGCCGCTGGAAGCCGCGCGCAACACTGCTGGCGGGGCGCTGATCGCGCTGCGGCAGCGCCTGGACCTGCCGTTCGGCTTCGCGCTGTCGCTGCACAAGGGCATTCCGCTCGGCTCCGGCCTCGGCGGCTCCGCGGCCTCCTGCGTGGCGGCGCTGGTCGCGGCCAATGCGCTGCTCGATGCGCCACTGCCGCGCGAGGCCCTGTACGAGTTCGCCCTCGACGGCGAGTCGATCTCCAGCGGCAGCCGCCATGGCGACAACGTGGCACCGATGCTGCTGGGCGGCGTGACGCTGGCGACGCAGCAACGGGCGCTGCGCCTGGACGTCCCGGCCTGGCTGCACGCGGTCGTCGTCCACCCCGACCAGGTGCTGGAGACGCGCCGCTCGCGGGCGGCGCTGGCCGAACCCTATCCGCTGCACGCCCTGGTCGAGCAGACCACGCATCTGGCGCAGTTCCTGCTCGGCCTGCAGCGCGGCGACGCCGACCTGATCCGCGACGGCCTGCACGATGTGCTGGTCGAGCCGCGCCGCGCGCCGCTCATTCCCGGCTTCGCCGCGGTCAAGGCGGCCGCCCTCGACAACGACGCGCTGGGGGCGAGCATCTCCGGCGGCGGGCCCAGCGTGTTCGCCTGGTTCGCCTCGCGCGCGGCGGCCGAACACGCCGCCCCGGCGATGCGGCAGGGCTTCGTGGATGCCGGCTTCGATGCGCGCGCCTACGTCAGCCCGGTGGATGCGCCGCGCGCCGAGGTGATCGCCGCGGATTGAACGGCGGCACCGCGCACGGAAGAACAGCGGCGGCGTGATGGTGACTGCGCCGCCGATGCCGGTGCAACGAGGGTCGGCGCCGCGGATGTCGAGCGCTCACGAGGGACAGTTTCAGGCTGGAGGCTGCACACACATGCAATTCATCAGTACGCGCGGACAGGTTCCGCCCACCTCCATCGATGCCGCGCTGGTCGCGGGCCTGGCGGCCGATGGCGGCCTCTACGTGCCCGAGCGCATCGAACAGGTGGATTTCTCCGCACCCGCGGCCTCCCTGCCGGCGACCGCGCTGCGCACGCTGGCGCCCTACTTCGCCAGCTCGCGCCTGCGCGAGCGGCTGGAAGCGATCTGCCAGGACGCGTTCTCGTTCGAGGCGCCACTGCGCCCGCTGCGCCCGCTCGCGGGCGCGGGCGACCACGTGCTCGAGCTGTTCCATGGCCCGACCGCCGCCTTCAAGGACTACGCCGCGCGCTTCCTGGCACGGGCGCTGGAGGGCCTGCGCGATCCCGACGCGCCACCCACCACGATCCTGGTCGCAACCTCCGGCGACACCGGCGCGGCGGTGGCCGCGGCCTTCCATCGGCGGCCGGGCTTCCGCGTCGTGATCCTGTATCCCGACGGCAAGGTCTCCCCGCGCCAGGCGCACGGCCTGGGCTGCTGGGGCGACAACGTCTCGGCCTATCGCGTCGATGGCAGCTTCGACGACTGCCAGCGGCTGGCCAAGCAGGCGCTGTCGGATCCGGCGCTGCGCGCCCGCGTGCCGCTGGGTTCGGCCAACAGCATCAGCCTGGGGCGACTGCTGCCGCAGGCCGCCTACTACGCGCACGCGGCCACCGCCTTCCAGGCCGCGCACGGCCGGCATCTGAACTTCATCATCCCGACCGGGAACCTCGGCAATGCGAGCGCGGCCTACGTCGCGCGCACGATGGGCGCGCCGGTCGGCGACATCCGCCTGGCCTGCAACGCCAACGACACCTTGCCGCGCTACTTCGCGGGCGGCGACTACGACGCTCAAGCCACCCGCGCGACCCTGGCCAATGCCATGGACGTCGGCGCGCCCAGCAATTTCGAACGGCTGCGGCACTGGCTCGGCGACGATGCCGCGCTGCGTGCGGCGTTCGTCGCGCAGTCGGTCGACGATGCCACCATCCGCGAGGTCATCCGCGACGCGCCCACCCGCCACGGCATCGTCCCCTGCCCGCACACCGCCACCGCGCTGAAACTGCTGCAGGACCTGCGGGCCGCCGGCGACGCGCGCCCCTGGGCCGTGGTCGCCACCGCCCACCCGGCCAAGTTCGATAGCATCGTCGAGCCGCTGGTGGGCCATGCGCTCGCGCCGCCACCGGCCCTGGCCGAGAGCCTGGCGCGGCCGGCGCATTCGGAGGGCATGGCCGCCGATTACGGGGAGCTGGTCGCGATCCTGGAACGCTGACGCCCGCGCCGCGCCCCGCCGCTCGGGCTCAGCGCGCCGCCATCAAGGCCTCGATCTCGTCCGCGCTGCGCGCCAGCGCGCCGGTCAGCACGTCATGGCCATCCTTGGTGATCGCCACATCGTCCTCGGTGCGGATGCCGATGCCGCGCCACTTCGCCGGCACGCTGGTGTCGTCGACCGGGATATACAGGCCCGGTTCGATGGTGAACACCATGCCCGGCTCGAGCAGGCGCGACTCGCCGTCGATCCGGTACTCGCCCACGTCGTGCACGTCCAGGCCGAGCCAGTGCCCGGTCTTGTGCCGGTAGTAGCGCTTGTAGCTGCCGTCGGCGATGTTCTTCTCCAGCCGGCCCTTGAGCAGGCCCAGCCGCAGCAGGCCCTCGGTGAGGGTTTCCACGGCGGCGGTGTGTCCGGCCTCGTACGGCACGCCCGGGCGCGCCTGGGCCAGGGCCGCGGCGTAGGCGGCATCGACCAGGTCGTGCAGGGCGCGCTGGGCGGGACTGAAGCGGCCGTTGGCCGGAAACGTGCGGGTGATGTCGGCGGCATAGCCGCGGTACTCGGCACCGGCATCGATCAGGACCAGGTCCCCGTCGCGCACCTGGCCGCGATTGTCGCGATAGTGCAGCACGCAGGCGTTGGCGCCGGCGCCGACGATGCTGGCATAGGCCGGTTCGGCATCGGCGGCGCGGAACACGCGCTCGATCTCGGCCTGCAGGCCGTACTCGTGGATGCCGGGGCGCACGGCCTGCATCGCCGCGGCATGCGCCTGCATGCTGATCCTGGCCGCGTGGCGCATGAGCCTGAGCTCGTCGCGCGACTTGAACAGCCGCATCTCGTCCAGCAGGTGGCCCAGTTCCAGGAACTCGTGCGGCGGCTGGGCGCCCTGGCGCACCTGCGCGCGCACGCGGTTGAGCCAGCCGATCAGCTTGAGGTCGAACTCGGTATCGCGGCCGAAGTGGTAGTAGACGCGCGTCCGCCCCTCCAGCAGGCCGGGCAGGATCTCGTCGAGGTCGTCGATCGGATAGGCATCGTCCATGCCGAAGGCCTCGACCGCCCCCTCCGGTCCTGCGCGCGGACCGTCCCAGCTTTCGCGCTCGGGATCGCGCTCGCGGCAGAACAGCAGCGCCTCGCCGTGGTGGCGCCCGGGGACCAGCACCAGCACCGCCTCGGGCTCGGGAAAGCCGGTCAGGTACCACAGGTCCGAATCCTGCCGGTAGGGATAGTGGGTGTCGCGGCTGCGGATGCGTTCGGGTGCGGCCGGCAGCACCAGGATGGCGTCGTCTCCGGCCATGCGCATCAGCTGGCGGCGGCGACGCGCATAACCCAGCGCCGGGATCCCGGTGACCGGCCGCATCAACGTGCGCTCCCCGTCGCAGGCAGGCGCCGGCGGCGCGGCCGCGGCAGGCCGCGGGCAGTCCAGGCGGGCGCACGCCCGGCGTGGCGGGAGCAGGCGGATGGACTCATGGCACCACGCTGGCTAGTTCAGGCGCCCACGGTGGCGCGGGCCCAGGGCGCAGTCGCCGTGCAGCAGGAGCACGGCGACGCGCACGTATTCCTCGATCTCGGCCAGCGCCTCCTCGTCCTCCTCGTCGCCGCCCTCCTCGGGCGCGGCCGCGGACAGGCGGACCAGGTCGGCAAGCGCCTCCTGGCCCTCGGCCGACAGGGGCGGCGTCGGCCCGGCGGCCAGGCCGAATGCCCCGACGAAGCCGCGGCACCAGTCGAACAAGGCGCCGCTGCGCTGGTACAGCGAGGCCTCGGCCCCCGGCAGCAGCAGTTCGAAACCGAACTCCCGATCCTCCAGCTGCGACACGCTGGCCTGGCGCAGGCGATCCAGGGGGTCGTCCTGGGCCACGGGCGCGACCCCGGCATCGGCCAGGATCCGCGCCAGCCAGTCCGGGCCGTCACCGCCGCCGCCGGCAAGCCAGCCGCACAGGCTGCCGTGCAGCTCGCTCGCCCCCATGCCGGTTTCCCGGTCGCGGCTGGCCGATTCGATGTCCTGCAGGGGCGGCAAGGCTGGGGGCACGGTCGGTTTCCGGGCGGGGGGATGCGCAGTCTAGAACGTCGTCCGTATCGCTGCATGCACGCGCGCATGCCGCCCCTGCTGCGCGCGCGCTTGTTGCCGGGTCGCGCTCGCGCCTACACTCGAAGTCCGTTCATGAACGCAACGCGCAGGGGCCCGCCGCGTGCCGAGCAATCCGGGGGAGCTCCAGGTCATGGTCTCGGCGGTCGCCGTGTTCCTGCTGCTGGCCGCATTGCTGGTGATCATCCTGCGCCGGCGCCAGAGCGAGCGCATGCACCTGGCGCGGCTGCGCGACCGCGAGGAGCGCCTCCAGCTGGCGCTGTGGGCCACCGGCGAGCGCTACTGGGACTACGACGTGGCCACCGGGCGGATCAACCGCCTCGACCTCGGGGAGCGCGAGGGGCCCGACGGCGGTCCCGGGACCGACGTGCTCGACCTGACCGACATCCTCCATCCGGACGACCTGCCGATGGCGCGCGAGCGCATCGCCGGCTACCTGGCCGGCGAATCGGACACCCTGCTGGCCGAGCTGCGCGTGCGACGCGAGGGCGAGTGGGTGTGGATGCGCGCGCGCGGCCGCGCCGTGGCCCGCGACCGGCAGGGCCGGATCCTGCGCATCGCCGGCACCGCGCTCAACATCACCGGCACGCGCGCGGCCGAGCGCGAGCTGCGCATCTCCAGCGAGGTGCTGCGCAGCATGAACGAGGCGGTGGTCGTGGTTGACCGCAACTTCAACTTCGTCTCGGTCAATCCGGCCTTCCTGCGCATGACCGGCTACGACGAGGAGGACATCGTCGGGCGCAACTCCAGCATCCTCGACAGCCTCCAGCACGACGCCGCCTTCTACCAGCACATCCGCGAACAGATCCGGCGCAAGGGCCGCTGGCATGGCGAGATCTGGCAGCGCCGCAAGGACGGCGAGGAGTTCCTGTGCCAGATCGAGTCGAGCACCGTGTTCGACAAGAACGGCCAGCTGATCCTGTACGTGATCGTGCTCAACGACATCACCCAGCAGAAGCGCGCCGAGCAGGAACTGCGCTACCTGGCCAACTTCGACACGCTCACCAACCTGCCCAACCGCTCGCTGCTGTCCGAGCGCCTGTCGCGCGCGATCGTGCGGGCGCATCGCGAGGACAACCGCATCGCGGTGCTGTTCCTGGACCTGGACCGCTTCAAGGACATCAACGACTCGCTCGGCCATGCCGCCGGCGACCGCATCCTGCGCGCGGCGGCGACGCGGCTGCAGCAGACCGTCGGCATGCACCACACGGTCGCGCGGCTGGGCGGCGACGAGTTCACGGTCGTGCTGGAGAACCTCGAGGCGCCCGAGGACGCCGACCGCGTGGCGCGCGAGATCATCATGGCCTTCGAGGCGCCGCTGATGCTCGACGACCGCCGCGAGATCGCGATCTCGCCCTCGATCGGCATCAGCCTCTACCCCGACCATGCGCACGTGCCGACCGAACTGCTCAAGCAGGCCGACACGGCGATGTACCAGGCCAAGGCCGCCGGCCGCCGGACCTTCATGCGCTACGACGACGCGATGGACGTCGTGGTGCGCCAGCGCGCCACCATCTCCGGCGCGCTGCGCAAGGTGCTCGACCGCGGCGAGCTGCGCCTGGTGTTCCAGCCGAGGATGGCGCTGGCGCAGGGCCGGATCACCGGCATGGAGGCCCTGCTGCGCTGGGACAGCGCCGAGCACGGCGAGATTCCGCCGTCGGAGTTCATCCCGATGGCCGAGGAGAGCGGCCTGATCCTGGAGATCGGCGAATGGGTGTTGCGCGAGGCCTGCCTGACCCTGCAGCGCTGGCGCCAGCACGGGCTGACCGACCTGACCGTTTCGGTGAACGTATCGGTGCTGCAACTGCTGCGCGGCGACTTTCCCGAAGTGGTGCGCCGGGTCCTGGATGACATCGAGCTCCCGCCCAGTGCCCTGGAGCTGGAGCTGACCGAGAGCGTGCTGATGGCCAACGCCGAGCACGCGGCCGCCAAGCTGCAGTCCTTCCGCGAGCTGGGAGTGTCGCTGGCGATCGACGATTTCGGGACCGGGTACTCGTCGCTGGCCTACCTCAAGCGCCTGCCGATCACCACCATCAAGATCGACAAGGCCTTCATCGGCGATCTCACCCACGACCCCGAGGATGCGGCGATCACCAGCACGGTGATCACGATGGCGCACTCGCTGGGCCTGAACGTGGTGGCCGAGGGCGTGGAGACCGAGGACCAGGCGCAGTTCCTGCGCGAACACCGCTGCGACGAAGTGCAGGGATACTGGCTCTCGCCGCCGCTGGAGGCGCACGCCTGCCTGGCCTTCATCCGCAACTGGCGCCCGGCCCGGGAACATGCCGGCGCGCCGTCGCTGGCCACGCCTTGACCGGCCGCCGCGGCCTGCTATCGTGCCGCCATGGACCGCCCCGACGTGATCGCCCAGCTTCGCGCACTGACCTCGCGCATCGATGCGCTGGTCGAACGGGCGCAGAAGCTGTCCGAGGAGAACCGGTCGCTGCGCCACCAGCACGACCAGATCTCCGGCGAGCGCTCGCAACTGCTGGCCAAGAACGAGCAGGCGCGCTCGCGGGTGGAAGCGATGATCGCGCGGCTCAAGTCGCTGGAGCAGCACACGTGAGTCCGGGCGCATGAGCGGCGGCAGCGAGGCGGTCAGCGTCCGTCTGCTCGACCGCGAGTACACGGTCGGCGTTGCGCCGGATGGCCGCGAAAGCCTGGTCGCCGCAGCCAGGCTGCTCGACGAGCGCATGCGCGAAGTGCGCGGCAGCAACCGCATGGCCGCCGTCGACCGCGTCGCGGTGCTGGCGGCGCTGAACCTGGCCCATGAGCTGCAGCAGATCCGCGTGGAAAACGCGCAGCGCGACCGCGAGATCGCCACCCTGCTCGACGGCCTGCAGCGCAAGCTCGACGACCTGATCGACAGCCGCTGAACGCAACGCCGTCGCAGGCCGCGCCGCGACGCCCACTGCGCAGCCGCGCGCCTGCGCACCGATGAACCGCGGCCGGCCGCGACCGACGGGCGGACTTGGGCGGCTTCCGGGCACGGGCTATACTTCGTTCGCGTCCTCTGCCCTGATCGACGGCATGCGCAACATTCGCCTTGTCCCTTAATCACGACCACGGGGGCGCCGCGGAATCCGGGAGTGCAGGTTCGCCTTGCAGCGGAAAGCCCGATGGGTTCCAAACGTCCCCACTTGAACCCCGGGTTCAAGGTCGTTTCGCAGGCATCGACATGGCGGAGGACGTATCCATTCCGGTCGCGCGTCGCACGGTTTCGGCCGCGGCGCGCTTCCAGTGACCCGCCATGGGCGGTCACAATGTCGCGCATGTTCCCGCGCGGATTTCCCCATGAACGATGACCGCGGCGCGTTGCGCCGCGAGATGCGCGAGCGGCGCCGCGCCCTGCCGGCGGCCGAGCGCATCGCCGGCGCCGACGCGCTGGCCACGCGCCTGCTCGCGCTCCCCTTCGCCGCCAAGGCCCACACCGTGGCCGGCTACTGGGCGATGGACGGCGAGATCGCGCTGCACGCGTGGCAGCTGCGCCTGCCGCGCGAGGTGCGCTACTGCCTGCCGGTGCTGCATGCCGACGACACGCTGCGTTTCGCACCCTGGAAGCCGGGGGCGCCGCTGCTCACCAACCGCTACGGCATTCCCGAACCCGACGTCGACGAGGCGCTGCTGCTGCAGCCCGCGCAGCTCGATCTGGTGGTCGCGCCCCTGGTCGCCTTCGACCGCGACGGCCACCGCCTGGGCATGGGCGGCGGCTGGTACGATCGCAGCTTCGCCGCGCGCGTGGGCCAGGCGCCGCCGCCGTACCTGGTCGGCGCCGCCTTCTCCGTGCAGCAGGCCGACGCGATCGCGGCGGCCGACTGGGACATCCGCCTCGACGCGGTCTGCACCGAATCCGACACGTTCCTGGTGGGTCCATGAGTCCGCGCAAGCGCTACTGGCTGATGAAGTCCGAACCCGAGGACTTCTCGATCGACGACCTCGAGCGTTGCCGCACCGAGCCCTGGACAGGCGTGCGCAACTACCAGGCGCGCAACTTCATGCGCCAGATGCAGGTCGGCGACGGCGTGCTGTTCTACCACTCCAACACCGACGTGCCGGGCATCTACGGCGTGGCCGAGGTGGTCAGCGCGGCCTATCCGGACCCGACCCAGTTCGATCGCAAGTCCAAGTACTACGATCCCAAGGCCACGCGCGAACAGCCGCGCTGGGACCTGGTGGACGTGGGTTTCGTGCGCAAGCTCGGCCGCGGCATCGCGCTCGACGAGATCCGCGGCCACGCCGCGGCGCTGGGCGAGGACTTCGCCCTGATCCGCAAGGGCACGCGCCTGTCGGTGCTGCCGGTCACGGCCGCGCAGTGGAAGCTGCTGCTGTCGCTGGAATGAGCCTGCCGTCCCTCCCCTCCCCCGCAAGCCCGATCCCATGACCGAACCCAAGCGCCTGGCCGGCGAAAAGGCCATCGAATTCGTCGAGGACGGCATGGTCGTCGGCGTCGGCACCGGCTCCACCGTGGCCTACTTCATCGAGGCCCTGGGCAAGCTCGCCCATCGCATCGCCGGCGCGGTGTCGAGCTCGGAGCAGAGCACGCGCCAGCTCCAGGGCCTGGGCATCGAGGTCCTCGACCTCAACGCCACCGGCCCGCTGTCGCTGTACGTGGACGGCGCCGACGAATGCGACCGGCAGGGCTGCCTGATCAAGGGCGGCGGCGCCGCGCTCACCCGCGAGAAGATCATCGCCGAGGCCAGCGCGCGCTTCGTGTGCATCATCGACCCGGCCAAGCAGGTCGAGGTGCTCGGCCGCTTCCCGCTGCCGGTGGAGGTGATCCCGATGGCGCGCAGCCTGGTCGCGCGCGAGATCCTCGAGCGCACCGGCGGCCAGCCGGTGTGGCGCCAGGGCGTGGTGACCGACAACGGCAACTGGATCCTCGACGTCCACAACCTGCGCATCGCCGATCCGGTGGCGCTGGAACGCGAGCTCAACCAGATTCCGGGCGTGGTCTGCGTGGGCCTGTTCGCGCGGCGCCCGGCCGACGTGGTGATCGTCGGCGGCCAGGCGCCCCGGGTCCTGCGCTGAGGCCGGGCGCGGCCGGCGACGACAGTCCGGTTTCCGGACGGGTCCGTCCCTGGACCCACCCGAAAGGGGGGCCCGCCCTCAGCGCAGGGCCAGCGCGGCGAGCAGGCGCGATGCCCGGCGCGGCGAGGACCGGCGACGCCGGGCGGCCGGCGCGGCGCGCCGCCGCCCGGCCACGGCCGCGGCCGGCCTGGGCGCCACCCCGGCACGGCACGCCGACAGGCGCAGCCCCCGGCTCGTGGCCAGCGCCGTGGCCGATGCGGCCAGCAGCCACAGCCAGGCACCGCCCGCCGGCGGAAGCGACAGCGTCGCCACCGCGCCGAGGAACATCGCGCCCAGCAGGGCGGCCTCGACGAGACGCAGGGGATCGGCAGGTGCGGGGCGGACGATGCTGGCGGTCATGGCGAAGGCTCCTGGGGTGGCGCACAGCCTCGGATACGGACATCTCAGGGGCTGCGACCGCCCGCCGCGGAGATTCAGTAACCGGCCGCGTCCAGGGCCCGGGTCGCCACCACGCGGCCGACGTCGATGAGCTCGGCCGCGCGCCAGAACTCGTAGAACTGGCAGACATCGCGCGGTATGCGGATCAGCAGTTCGGGCGGATCGAGCGCCAGCTGCACGCGGGCGATCTGCGCCTGCATCGTGTCCAGCGAGCGCGACATGATCTCGGGCAGGCCCATCCGCAGCGCGCCGTCGCCGTCCTCGCCGGCGACTGCGTGCGCCGGGCCGGCACGCGCCGGGGCGCCGGGCGGGCGCTGCGGCCAGCCATGCATGTCCACGGCGACCAGCCGGTGCGCATCGGCCATGCGTGTGGCGGTGATCGGCAGCGGCGCCAGCAGCCCGCCGTCGACCAGGGCGCGGCCGTTGACCATATGCGGCGTGAACAGGCCGGGGATGGCGAACGAGGCGCGCAGCGCGTCCCACAGCCGGCCCTCGCGGATCCAGACCTCGCGCTGGCGCTGCAGGTCGACCGCGACCGCGGTGAAGTCGACCGGCAGCGATTCGAGCAGCGGGTCGCCCACCGCCTCGCGCATCGCCTCGACCAGGCGCCGGCCGCGCAGGACGCCGGAGCGGCGCCAGCCCGGGTCCAGCAGGCGCAGGAAATCGTTGCGCGACATGGCGCGCAGGCGCTGATCGAAGGCGCGCAGCCGGCCCGCGGCGAAGATGCCGCCGACCAGCGCCCCGCTCGAGGAGCCGGCGACCGCGTCGATCCCGAACCCGCGCTCTTCCAGCACCTCGATCACGCCGATTTGCGCCAGTCCGCGCGCGCCACCGGCGCCCAGGGCCAGGGCGATGCGTTCGCGCGGCGGCTCCGCGACCGCCGGCGCCGGCACCCTCACCGCTCGTAGTTCGACAGCGCCAGCTGCAGCAGCGACTTGGCCTGCTCGCGCAGCGCCGGCGGCGCCACGATCTCGGCGTCGGCGCCGTAGTGCAGCACGTCCATGAGCAGTTCGCGCGAGGCGCTGTAGGGGACCTTCAGTTCGTAACGGCCGTCGGGCAGCAGCCGGCCCTGCTGCTGCGAATGCCAGTGCTCGTCCGCCACCCAGCGCGCGGCCTTGGCGCTGAACACGATCGTCGCCACGCCCTTGGCGGGGCCGGAAAAGATGCCGTAGCTGCCGGCCAGGTGGGTGTCGAGTTCGGCCTCGGCGATGTCGCGGGCGTCCGCGTCGAGCACGCGCGCGCTGGCGATGCGGTCGACCGAGAAGCTGCGCAGGGCCTCGCGCTCCTGGTCCCAGGCGTCCAGGTACCAGTTGTCGCGGTAGTGGGTGATGCGCTGCGGCGAGACGGTGCGGCGGGTCTTCTCGTCGGTGGAGCGGGCGCGGTAGTCGAACGCCAGCTGCTTGCGCTGCAGCACGGCCGAGCAGACGTTGCGGAACACCTGCTCGTCCATGCGCCGGCCGCGGTGCGGGATCACCCGAACGCGTTCGACCGGCCAGTGCTTGCCGGCCGAGTGCTCGTCGAGCAGCTTGTCGATGCGCGACTGCAGGGGCGCCAGCGCGCTGGACAGCACCCCGCCGGCGCTGCGCGACAGCAGCTGCTGCGCCGCCAGCAGCGCATGCAGCTCGTCGGAGTTGAGCCACAGGCCCGGCAGCTCGAAGCGCCCTCCCTCCTCGGCGTCGTAGCGGAAGCCGGCCTCGCCGTCGCCGACGATGGGCGCCATCAGCGCGTCGCGCAGGAAGGCCAGGTCGCGGTAGACGGTGGCGCGCGAGCATTCGAGCTCCTCCTGCAGGCGCGCCACCGTGACCGGGTAGCGCGACGTCTTGAGGATGCGGTGCAGCGACAGGATGCGTTCGTATCGGTCCATGCGCGCGATTATGCGCTGTCGGCCGCCGGCTTGGCGCCGGGCGGGCGCCGCTGGCACGGGTTTGCAGCCCGGTGCCGGTGGCCGCACCATGGCCGGCGGACTTTGCGGAGAAACGGCCGGACATGGCCAGCGACATCATCGGACCAGCGATGGCGGACACGGGGCCTGCGCACTGCCCCGCGGCAGGCCGGTGCGCGCGCAGGGAGACGGCATGGCCCTGTGGCTGACGCTGGGCGTGCTGGCCGGCGCCATCTACCTGTTCGTCACCGAACGGCTGCGGGTGGACGTGGTGGCCCTGCTGGTGATGACGGCGCTGGTGGTCAGCGGCGTGATCACCCTGGCCGAGGGTCTGTCGGGTTTCAGCAACCAGGCCACGATCATGGTGGCGGCGATGTTCGTGCTCAGCGCGGCGCTGCAGCGCAACGGCGCGGTGGCGGCGATCGGCGAGGTGCTGTCGCGGATCCGGTCGGAGTGGCTGTTCCTGCTGGTGATGCTGGTCCTGGTGTCGTGCGTGGCGGCCTTCGTCAACAACACCGCCACCGTGGCGGTGTTCCTGCCGCTGGTGCTGGCCGCCAGCACCGCCAACCGCTGGGCGCCCTCGAAGTTCCTGATCCCGTTGTCGTACATGTCGCAGGCCGCCGGCGTGTGCACCCTGATCGGCACCTCGACCAACCTGCTGGTCGATGCGATGGCGCGCGACGCGATGGGCGTGGGCTTCACCCTGTTCGAGTTCGCGCCGTTGGGCATCGTGTTCGCCGGCATCTGCCTGCTGTACCTGATGACGGTCGGACGCTGGCTGCTGCCCGACCGCGGCGTGCCCGGCACCGAGGAGCACGAGCATGTCGGGCGCTACGTCGCGGAGCTGCTGGTGCCGGCGGAGTCGGGCGCGGTGGGCCTGCGCCGCGAGCAGGTGGTGCCGGCCGGGATCGACGACGCGGTGGTGCTGGAGATCCTGCGCGACGGGCAGGCGGTGGGCGCGGTCGACGCCACGCTCGCCGCCGGCGACCGCCTGCTGCTGCGCGGCGAATGGCAGCACATCGCCGCGGTGCGCAAGGCGCGCCGGCTCAGGTTCGACCATGTCGCCCGCGACCTCGACGGCGACATCGACGCCGAGCGCCTGCAGGTGGAGGCGATGGTCGCGCCGGGCTCGCACCTGATCGGCCATACCCTGTCGGGGGTGCGCTTCGGCCACATGTACCGGGCGCGGGTGCACGGCATCCACCGCCGCCTGCTCGACATCCGCCGGCCGCTCGACCAGGTCCCGCTCGACCTGGGCGACGTGCTGCTGCTGGATGCGCCGGCGCGTGCGATCGAGGACCTGCGCGCGGACAAGGGCCTGATCGTGCTCGGCGCGCGCCGCCAGGCCAAGGTGGACGCGCTGCGTGCGGCGGCCTCGGTCCTGGTGATGGCCGCCACGATCCTGGTCGCGGCCCTGGGCTGGCTGTCGATCGTGGAGGCGGCCCTGATCGGCTGCGCGACGCTGCTGGTGGCCGGCCTGATCGATCCCGACGAGGCCTACCGCGCCATCGACTGGCGGGTGATCCTGCTGCTGGCCGGCATCCTGCCGCTGGGCATCGCCCTGCAGAAGAGCGGCGGCGCCGCCCTGGCGGCGGACTTCCTGATCGGCAGCCTCGGCGGTTTCGGACCCCTGGCGGCGCTGGCCGCGGTCTACCTGATCACCTCGATCGCGACCGAGTTCATGAGCAACAACGCCTCGGCCGTGCTGGTGGTGCCGATCGCGCTGGCCACGGCCGAGTCGATGGGCATCGATGCCAAGCCGTTGCTGGTGGCCGTGGCCTTCGCCGCCTCGACCAGCTTCGCCACCCCGATCAGCTACCAGACCAACACCATGGTCTTCACCGCCGGCGGCTACCGCTTCTCCGACTTCGTGCGCCTGGGGCTGCCGCTGAACGTGGTGTTCTGCACGGCGGCGATCGTGCTGATCCCGCGCTTCTTCCCGTTCTGAGGCACGCCGGCGTGGCCCAGCCACCCGGGCCACGCGCCCTGGCCGGCCGCCGCCCCGGGGGCGGTTCACTTGAGATCACGCACGGCCGGGGCACAATAGCCGCGTAATCGTTTCCAGCCTCTGGAGTCCCGATGCTTGCCAGCTGGTGGCTGGCCGTGATCGGCCTGCCCGTGTTCATGCAGCCCCTGCCCGAAGCGCCGGACCAGCCCGCGGCCGCGGCGGTCGCGTCCGGCCGGGTGTCGCTGCGCCAGCCCTGCCTGCGCCTGGTCTGCCCCGACACCGAGTGGCGCCAGGCCAGCCGCGCGGCGCGCACGCTCGAGCCGACGGCCGCGCCCGGGGCGGTCGATCCGATCCGCGCGCAGCGCCTGCCGCGGCTGGCCACGCGCCGCTTCATCGGCCTGTATTCGCCGGCCTCGCGGCGCGACTGGTTCCACTCCAGTGGCGGCGCGGCCCTGGTCGACGCGCGCTATGGAATGGAGGCGGTGCGCAACCCGCAGACCAAGGTGCAGCTGGAGCTGGGAACCGGCTACCGGATCCAGCCCTACGCCAACTACGGCACCGCCGCGCAGGGGCCGGTGGCGATGGGCCAGGTGCGCCTGTCGCAGCGCCTGGGCGAGCTGGGCTCGCTGAGCCAGCAGGTGCGGCTCGAGCGCGGGCGCGAGAACGCCTACCTGCGCCAGACCATCGGCATCGACCTGGAGCTGGCGCCGCAATGGTCGCTGCTGGGCGACTTCGAACTGCGCCACGACACCGCCGGCAACGGCGGGCAGGGCCATACCGATCGCGAAGGCTCGGTCCGGGTGCGCTACGCGTTCTAGCCGCGTCGCCGGTCGCGCTCAGGCATGCGGCGCGAGCAGCGCGCCGGCGCCCTCGTCCAGCAGCCGCCGCGCGACCGCCACGCCCAGTGCCTCGGCGTCGCTGCCCTCGTCGGCCGCGCGCAGCAGGCGGCCGGTAGCGGCGTCGCCGACCAGCCCCTGGACGTGCAGGCCGCCGCCCGCGATCTCCTGGGCGAAGGCGGCCACGGGCACGTGGCAACTGCCGTGCAGGGCGCGGTTCATGGCGCGCTCGGCCTCCACGCAGCGGCGCGTGGGGGCGTGGTCGAGCACGGCCAGCAACGCCTGCACGGCAGGGTCGCCGTCGCGGCCCTCGACCGCGATCGCGCCCTGCGCGGGCGCCGGCAGCCAGGCCGGCGCCTGCAGGCGCGAGCGGATGCGGTCGTCCAGGCCCAGGCGCAACAGGCCCGCGCAGGCCAGCACGATGGCGTCGTAGTCGCCCGCATCCAGCCGCGCCAGGCGCGTGTTGACGTTGCCGCGCAGGTCGCGCAGGCGCAGGTCCGGCCGGCGCGCGCGCAGCTGCGCCTGGCGGCGCAGCGAGGAGGTCCCCACGCAGGCGCCCTCGGGCAGTTGATCGATGTCCTGGTAGCGGTTGCTGACGAAGGCGTCGGCCGGGTCGGCCCGCTCCAGGATCGCCGGCAGCGCGAAGCCCGGCTCCAGTTCCATCGGCACGTCCTTGAGCGAATGCACGGCGCAGTCGGCCTCGCCGCGCTGCATCGCCACCTCCAGTTCCTTCAGGAACAGGCCCTTGCCGCCGATCGCGGCCAGCGAGCGGTCGAGCACCTCGTCGCCGCGGGTGCTCAGCGGCACCAGCGACACCTCCAGGCCCGGATGCGCCTGGCGCAGGCGCGCGGCGACGTGTTCGGTCTGCCACAGGGCCAGCGGGCTCTTGCGGGTCGCGATGCGGAGTCTGTCCATGCGCACATTATCCACCGCGCGACCCGCGGCGGGGTGCAGGGCCGCCACCGCGCTGCCCGATGCGGTGGCCCCGGCAGGACGGCGGCTAGAGGCTGCGGATGGTGTCGCGCAACTGCGCCACGCAGCGGCGGCTGACCTCGAGCGGGCGGTTGCCGTGGCGCAGGATGGCATGCACGTGGCCGTCCAGGCCGCGCCGCAGTTCGACCAGCTCGTGCCGCGCCACCAGGCAGTTGCGGTGGATGCGCACGAAACGCTCGCCGAACTCGTCCTCGAGCGATTTCAGCGACTCCTCGATCAGGTCCTCGCCGCGCGCGTGATGGACCACCACGTACTTCTCCTCGGCCTGCAGGTAGCGCACGTCCTCGACCGGGATCAGGCGCAGGCTGCCGCGCAGGCGCGCGCACAGGTGGGTGCGGCGGGCACCGTCCACGCCCGCCTCCGGCCTGCGCTGGCGATGGGCGGTGAGTGCGCGCGCACGCTGCAGCGCCGATGCCAGGCGTTCGGCGCGGACCGGCTTGACCAGGTAGTCCACCGCCTCGGCATCGAAAGCCGACAGCGCGTGCGCGTCGTAGGCGGTACAGAACACCACCGCCGGACGCGGTTCGAAGGCCTGCAGGTGGCGCGCCACCTCGAGCCCGTCGATGCCGGGCATGGCGATGTCGAGCAGCACCAGGTCCGGGTCGTGCTCGGCGCAGGCGTGCAGGGTCTGGTGGCCGTCGCCGACCTCGGCCACGACCTCCACGTCGCCCTGGGCCTCGAGCAGCGCGCGCAGGCGCTCGCGGGCAAGCGGCTCGTCGTCGGCGATAACGATCTTCACTGGGGCATCCTGGTCCCGGAGAACGTGTCGTGGGCATGGTAGCCGCAGCCGGAGCGGGCGGCCAACACGCTCAGCCTGCCGCGGTCGCGAGTCGCCGGCCGATCCACTCGGCCAGCGCGCCGATCTCCTCGATGCACACCGAATGCGGCATCGGATAGCGATGGAACTCCACCTCGAAGCCGTGGCCGCGCAGCCAGGCCGCGCTCTGCTCGCCGGCGGCGAAGGGCACCACCGGATCGGCGGTGCCGTGCGCCATGAACAGCGGCTGCGCGCGGGCCGCGGGCGCCAGCGCGGCCGCCGCGGTGGCCACGCCGGGCAGATACGTGGACAGGGCGATCAGGCCGGCCAGCGGCTCGGTGCGGCGCAGGCCGGCGGCGAGCGTGATCGCCCCGCCCTGCGAGAAGCCGGCCAGGAAGATCCGCGAGGCCGGGATGCCGCGCGCGATCTCGCGATCGATCAGCGCGGTGACCTGGGCGATGGACTCGGCCACGCCCTGTTCGTCGGCGCGGTTGGCCAGGTCGAAATCGCGGATGTCGTACCAGGCACGCATGCGCGCGCCGTTGTTGATGGTGACCGCGCGCAGCGGCGCATGCGGGAACACGAAGCGCATCGCCGGCCAGTCGCGGCGCACCAGCTCGGGCAGGATCGGCACGAAGTCGTTGCCGTCCGCGCCCAGGCCATGCAGCCACAGCACGCTCCACGCCGGTGCGGCGCCGGTTTCGCGCTCGATCGTCTCCAGCAACTGCATGCCATCTCCAGCCATCGTGTCCACCGCGCAGGACCAGGCCGCGCACTATAGCGCGCGGCCCTGGCCGGCCAGGTTCAAGCCGCCAGTCCCTGGGCGCGCCATGCCGCGCGGATCGCCGCGCGCGCCGTCTCCAGCGCCGGCTCCAGCGGGACGATGCGCGCGCGGCGGTCGAGCGTGCAGTCCAGGCCCCGGGCGACCAGGCGCGCATGCGCCTCGCACAACCCGCGGGCCGCGTCGGGCGCCAGCACGCCGGCCTGGGCCAGCGCCTCCACCAGCAGCGGCGTGGCGCGCGGCGGCAACAGGTCCGGGTGATGGACCGCTTCACGCAGCACGAGGTATTGCAACAGGAATTCCAGGTCCACCAGCCCACCCTCGCCCTGCTTGAGATCGAACAGGCCATCGCCGCCGCGATCGAGTTCGGCACGCATCCGCGCACGCATCGACACCACGTCCGCGCGCAGCGCGCCGTCCTCGCGCGCACGTGCCAGGGTGGCGGTGCGCACCCCTTCGAAGCCGGCCGCCAGCGCCGCGTCGCCGGCCACGCAGCGGGCGCGGACCAGGGCCTGGTGTTCCCAGGTCCAGGCGCGTTGGCGCTGGTAGTCGCCGTAGCTGGACAGGCTCGAGACCAGCAGGCCCTTGCCACCGTCCGGACGCAGGCGCACGTCGATGTCGTACAGCCGCCCGGCGCCCGTCACCGCGCCCAGCAGCGACACGACCTTCTGCGCCAGACGCGCGAACCAGCGGGACGCATCCAGCGGCCGCGCGCCGTCGGACTGCGCGTCGGCGGGTGCGTCGTAGAGGAATACCAGGTCCAGGTCGGAACCGAAGCCCATCTCCTCGCCGCCGAGGCTGCCGTAGCCGAGGATGGCGAATCCGGCGCCGTCGATGCCACCGTGCGCGGCGCGCATCTCGCGCTGCGCCAGCGCCAGCACCGCCCGCACCACCGCATCGGCGAGCCAGGCCAGCTGTCGCGTGCTGTCGTGCGCGGGCTGGCGGCGGTCGAGCGTGGCCAGCGCGATGCGGAAACTCAGCTGCTGGCGGACCTCGTTGAGCGCGAACAGCGCCGCCTCGATGTCCAGCGCCTGCGCCGGCACGCAGGCCTCATCGAACAGTTCGCGCCGCGGCAGGGGACCCTCGGCGCGCGTGTCCAGCAGTTCGTCGAGCAGCAGCGGATGCGCGGCCAGGCGCTCGGCCAGCAGCGCGCTGCGGGTGACCAGGTCCACCAGCCGCGCCAGCGCCGGCGGATGCTCGTCGAGCAGCGCCAGGTAGCTCGCGCGGCGCAGGATGTTGTGGAGCAGGGCGAGCAGGCGCCGGACCGCCTGCAGCGGCCGCGTGGCCGGGGCCGAGGCCTGCAGCAGCACCGGCATCACCCGGTCCAGCCGCGCGCGCGTGGCATCGGACAGGTCGCGCACGCTGGGCGAACGCGCGAAATCCCGCAGCGCCGCGTCGACTTCGGCCGCGTCGCCGAAGCCGGCCGCCGCCAGCACGCCGGCGCTGCTGCCTTCGGGAAGCGAACGCCAGTAGGCGGCGATGTCGTGGTCCACGGCCGGCTGCTGGCTGCGCTGCGAGAGCAGCGCGTCGAACTCGCGCGCCACGCGCCCGCGGCGCTGCGCGATTTCGGCCGCGAGCGCAGGCCAGCCCTCGTGGCCCAGCCCGCGCGCGATGCGGTCGCGGTCGACGGCGGACTCGGGCAATACGTGCGTCTGCGCGTCGCGCAGCATCTGCAGGCGGTTCTCCAGCCGCCGCAGGAAGCGGTAATCGGCGGCCAGCGCCTCGGCGGTGGTGGCATCGATCTGGCCGGCATCGCGCAAGGCGGCCAGCGCCGGCAGCAGGCGCGGCTGCTGCAGCGCGGGCTCGCGCCCGCCGCGGATCAGTTGCAGGGCCTGGGCCAGGAACTCGATCTCGCGGATGCCGCCTGGGCCGCGCTTGACGTCGTCGGCGAGCTCCTGGCGCGCCACCTCGGCCGCGATCATCGCCTTCATCTGGCGCAGGCCGTCGAGCGCGCCGAAATCCAGATAGCGGCGATAGACGAATGGACGCAGGGTGCCCAGGAAGCGCTGCCCCGCCTCGATGTCGCCGGCGACCGGCCGCGCCTTCTGCCAGGCGTAGCGCTCCCAGTCACGTCCCTCGCGCTGGAAGTACTGCTCCAGCGCGGCAAAGCTCATCGCCACGCGGCCGGCGTTGCCGAACGGCCGCAGGCGCAGGTCCACGCGATGGCAGAAACCATCGACGGTGACCTCGTCGAGCATGCGCGCCAGCTGCTGGCCCAGGCGCGCGAAGTAGTCCTCGGCCGCCAGCACGCGCGGACCCTCGCTCTCGCCGCCGTGCTCGTAGGCGTAGACCAGGTCGATGTCGGAACTGAAGTTGAGTTCGCTGCCGCCGAGCTTGCCCATCCCGAACACCACAAGGCGCATCGGCTGGCCGTCCTGGTCGCGAAGCACGCCATGGCGGCTGGCGAACTCGGCCTCGAGGGCGTCCAGGGCGAGTTGCAGGCATCGCTCGGCCAGGCGCGTGGTCGCGGCCAGGGTGGTGTCGACCGCATCGAGTCCCAGCACGTCGCGCCAGACCAGGCGCACCGATTCGGCGCGGCGATACCGGCGCAGCAGGCGCGGCCACTCCTCGCGCCGGTCCGGCGCCAGGACCGGAGGCGCCACGGGTTCGGCGCCGTCGTCGCTCGCCAGCTGCGCGAGCAGACCGTGCTGCTGCACCAGCACGTCGATGGCGAAGTCGCTGGCGACCGCGACGCGCCGCAGCCGCTCGCGCAGCGGATCGTCCGCGGCCAGCGCGGGAAAGCGTGCGAGCGCGCGGTCGGCGATCGCGTCCGATTGTGTGCGTGCGTCATCCATGGGGCGATTGTCGCAGGCGTGGATGGCGCTGGCGGCGCTCCGCGTCCGCCGGGGGCATCGGTGCGGGCCGGCAGCGCCAGCGGCCGCGCCTGGTCGCGTCGCTGCGGCGGCGGCAGTGCGCGTGCCCTGCCGCGCGATCCGGGCAGGACCGGCAAATAAAAAGCCCGCTGGCAGTTGCCTGCCAGCGGGCTTTGCTCCCTCCCCCACGTCGGGTGCAGGGCCATCGTGAACGATTCGTTAGTCCGGTTGCACGCTGCACCGCAAAACGATACCGGCCGGTTTACTAAGACCCGCCCCGGGCGGGTGCCCCCAAGCGCGGTGCGGGCGCCCGCGCGGCCGCGTCGCACACCGAGCGCCGGCCATGCCGGCAGGGTTCAAGCCGGGCGCGGGCGGCGGCGCAGGTCGCGCAGGATCTCGCGCGCGGCGTTGCGCCCGGGCAGGCCGGTCACGCCGCCGCCGGGATGGCTGCCCGACCCGCACAGGTACAGCCCCGGCAGCGCGCCGCGGTAGCTGCCCTGCCCCAGCAGCGGGCGCGCGCTGAACATCTGGTCCAGGCCCAGCGCGCCATGGAAGATGTCGCCGCCGACCAGGCCGAATTCGCGCTCCAGGTCCAGCGGCGAGAGCGCGCGATAGCCGAGCACGCTGCGCGCGAAGTTGGGCGCCACCGCATCGACGGTATCGATCATCAGTCTGGCCACGGTGTCGCGATGCGCGTCCCAGCCGCCGTCACCATCGGCCAGCTGCGGATTCACGTGCTGGCAGAACAGGCTGGCCACGTGCTGCCCGGGCGGCGCCAGCGTGTCGTCCAGCGTGGAGGAGATCACCAGTTCCACGATCGGCGCCCGCGCCCAGCCGGGGTTGTGGGCGCGGGACTTCGCATCGAAGTAGGCCTGCTCGAAGTACTGCAGCGAATGCCCGACCAGGATGCCGCTCTGGTGGTGCGGCTGCAGGCGCGTCCCGGGCGCCGCGGTGAAATCGGGCAGTTCCGACAGCGCCACGTTCATGCGGAACGTGCCCGAGCCGCATCGGTAGCGGGCGATGCGCCCGGCGGTGTCCTCATCCAGGTGCTCGCGCGCGACCAGGCGCGTATAGAGCAGCTTCGGATTGAGGTTGGACACCACGGTGCGCGCACGCAGTTCGCGGCCGCCGTGCAGTGCGACGCCGACCGCGCGGCCGCGCTCGACCAGCACCCGCTCCACCGCCTGGCCGCTGTGCACCTGCACGCCGCGCCTCGCGCACTCGGCCGCGATCGCCTGTGTGATCGCCCCCATGCCGCCGATCGCATGGCCCCACACGCCGGGCTTGCCGTTGGTCTGGCCGAACACGTGGTGCAGCAGCACGTAGGCACTGCCGGGCGTGTAGGGGCTGGCGAAGTTGCCGACCACCGAATCCCAGCCCAGCGCGGCCTTGAGCGGTCCGGAGTCGAACCAGTGGTCGAGCAGTTCGCCGGCGGACTTGGTGAACAGGTCGAGCAGGTCGCGGCGCGCACGCAGGTCCAGGCGGCCCAGCCGCCTGGCGATGTCGGCCGAGGCCAGCCAGTCGGCCAGCGACAGCCGCCCGCCGACATCCGGCGGCGTGCGCTGCATCAGCTCGCGCAGCAGGGCGACCACGCGGTCGAGCATCGCCCCGTAGCCGGCCAGGCGCTCGATGTCGCGCGGCGAGGCCTGCAGCGAAGCGGCGGTCTGTCCCTCGCCCAGGCGGAAGGCATGTCCGCCGGGCAGCGGCAGGAAGTTCGCATAGGGCCGCTCCACCACGCGCAGGCCGTGCTGCGCCAGGCGCAGCTCGGCGATCACTTTCGGATCGAGCAGGCTGACGGTGTAACTGGCGGTGGAATTGCGGAAGCCCGGATGGAACTCCTCGGTGACGGCCGCGCCGCCGACCACGCCGCGGCGTTCCAGCACGCTGACCTTCAGGCCCGCGGCGGCCAGGTAGGCGGCGCAGACCAGGCCGTTGTGGCCGCCGCCGATGACCAGGACATCGGGATCCTCGCGCATGTCGCTGCCCTGCCGGCGGCCGATCGCCGCCGTCGCATTGTAGGAGGGCCCCGGCGCGGGTCAGCGCTGCGGCGGCAACAGCCCCTCCACCGCGTCGGCGAGCCTTGCCGCGGCATCGGGCCTGCCCAGGGCCGCGGCCGCGCGCGCGGCCTCGGGCAGTCGCGAAGGCGAGCCGAAGGCGTCCTCCAGCACGGCCGCCAGCGCCTGCGGGGTAAGCGCAGCCTCGTCCAGATGCCAGCCGACCCCGGCCTGCGCCAGGGTCTGCGCGTTGCGGCGCTGTTCCAGGCGCGCGCCGCCATGCGGCAGGGGCACGAAGACCGCCGGGCGGCCGATGGTCAGCAGGTCGGCGGCGGTGGTGGCGCCGGCACGGGTGACCACCAGGTGCGCGTCGCGCAGGCGTGGCCCCATGTCCTCGAAGAAGGGGCGCACCGTGGCGTCCACGCCGACATCGCGCAGCTGCGCGGCGATCGCATCGGCGTCCTCGCCCCGGTACTGCAGCGACAGCTGCAGGCGCTGGCGCAGCGATGCGGGCAGCATCGCCAGCGCCGGCGGCACCACGCGCCCGAACACCGCCGCGCTCTGGCTGCCGCCGACCACCAGCAGGCGCAGGGGCCCGGGCGGGTCGAGCGGCGGATACGGTCCGCGCGCCTGCAGGATCGCCTGGCGCACCGGGTTGCCGGTGTCCACGATCCGCGACGGGTCGAAGCCCTCCGCGCCCGCCGTCGCCGGGAAGGAGGTCGCCAGTCCGGCGGCGAAGCGCAGCAGCTGCGCGTTGGCCTTGCTCAGCCGCGTGGCCTGTTCGTGCAGCAGCAGCGGCAGGCCCAGGCTGCGGGCGGCCAGGGCCGGCGCGAAACTGGGATAGCCGCCGAAACCGACCATGGCCACGGCGCCGCGGCGCTTGAGGTCGCGGCGTGCAGCCAGCAGGCCGCGCGCGATGGTCAGCGCCGCCCTGGCCTTGGCCGCCAGACCGCCCTCGAGCGAGCTCGCCGGCAGCACGACGTGGGGAATCCCCGCCAGCGCCTGCGCGTAGCCAGCGCCACGCCGGTCGGTCTGGATGATCACGTCGTGGCCGCGAGCCATGAGTTCGCGCGCCAGCGCCTCGGCCGGGAACAGGTGGCCGCCGGTCCCGCCGGCGGCAAGTGCGATGGTGTGTTTCAAGCGTGGTTCCGACATCCAGCCAGGGCCGGCGGCGCGCGCCGCGGAACGCCATTATGGGGCAGGGGCCAGGCCGGGCGTGGCGCCGCCGGGGAGCGGCGCCGCTGCCCGGACCGGGCTCGGCGACCCCGGTCCGGGCGATAATGTGCCGCCCCCACCCCCGCAGTCTCGACATGCCCGAAGAACGGATCCGCTGCGCCCCACTGCGGGCGCGCCTGGTCGACGCCGCCACCGCGGCCACGCACATCGCCCCCGGCAATACCGTGGCGATGAGCGGCTTCACCGGTTCCGGCTATCCCAAGCTGGTGCCGCTGGCCCTGGCCGAGCGCATCGGCCAGGCCCACGCGTCCGGCGAGGCCTTCCAGATCAAGCTGCTCACCGGCGCCTCCACCGCGCCCGAGCTCGACGGCGCGCTGGCCAAGGTCGAGGGGATCTCGCTGCGCCTGCCGTTCCAGAGCGATCCGGATGCGCGCGCGCGCATCAACGACGGCTCGCTGGCCTATATCGACGCGCACCTGAGCCATGTCGCCCAGCACGCGTGGTTCGGCTTCTACGGCGACATCGACGTGGCCGTGATCGAGGCGGTCGCGATCCGCGAGGACGGCAGCATCGTGCCGTCCACCTCGGTGGGCAACAGCAAGACCTGGCTGGACCTGGCGAAGAAGGTCATCGTCGAGGTCAACACCTGGCAGCCGGCGGGGCTGGAGGGAATGCACGACATCTACTACGGCACCGCACTGCCGCCGCACCGCAAGCCGATCCCGCTCGAGCACACCGACGATCGCATCGGCGAGACCGCGCTGCGCGTGGACCCGGACAAGATCGTCGCGGTGGTGATGAGCCACGGCCCCGATCGCAACAGCCCCTTCAGCCCGGTCGATGTCACCAGCGAACGGATCGCCTCCCACCTGATCGAGTTCCTGCAGCACGAGGTCGCGCGCGGGCGCCTGCCGGCCAAGCTGCTGCCGCTGCAGTCGGGCGTGGGCAACATCCCCAACGCCGTGCTGGCGGGGCTGGCGAAAAGCGGCTTCCACGGCCTCACCGCCTTCACCGAGGTCATCCAGGACGGCATGCTCGACCTGCTGCGCAGCGGCGTGCTGGCCAGCGCCTCGTGCACCGGCTTCGCGATGAGCCCGGAGGCCAACGAGGCCTTCAAGCGTGAGATCGACTTCTTCCGCGAGAAGATCATCCTGCGCACCCAGGAAATCTCCAACCATCCCGAACTGGTGCGGCGCCTGGGCTGCATCGGCATGAACGGCATGGTCGAGGTGGACCTGTACGGCAACGTCAATTCCACCCACATCATGGGCAGCCGGATCATGAACGGGATCGGCGGTTCGGGCGACTTCGCCCGCAACGGCTTCCTGTCGATCTTCCTCTCGCCCAGCACCGCCAAGGGCGGCAGCATCAGTTCCATCGTGCCGATGGCCAGCCACGTCGACCACACCGAGCACGACGTGTCGATCATCGTCACCGAGCAGGGCCTGGCCGACCTGCGCGGGCTCTCGCCCAAGCAGCGTGCGCGGGTGCTGATCGAACGCTGCGCGCATCCTGACTACCGCGACGCCCTGCAGGACTATTTCGACCGCGCCTGCCGCGACAGCTACGGCAAGCACACCCCGCACCTGCTGCGCGAGGCCCTGTCCTGGCACCAGCGCTGGCTCGACACCGGCGCGATGCTGCCCTGAGCCCGCGCCCGGCGCCGATGCATGCAAGCCCCGCGCGGCGCCGTGCAGGACGGACCGCGGCCGGCGACGCAGGCTAGGGGTCCTGGAAGAACGCCTGCTTGCGCGCCCGCGGCAGGCGCTTGAGCTGCCATTCCGCGCGCGATGCGGCGGCGCGATCGGGGTAGGCACGCTGGGCGATCAGCCGCAACGGGCCGCGGCCGCGCGTGTAGCGCGCGCCCCTGCCCGATGCATGCGCCTGCAGGCGCGCGGCGACATCGTTGCTGATGCCGGCATACCAGCTGCCGTCGCCGCATTCGACCAGGTACAGCCACCACGGGCCGGCCATCGCCGTCACTCGAGCAGGTCCGGTTGGCTGTCGTACCAGGCGCGGGCGCCGCGCAGGTGCAGCTTCGGCTTCCCGTCGCCCAGCTCCAGGCCGACGCCAAGCACGCCCCACCTTGCGTACAGCTCCCCCTGGCGATGCTGGCCCTGCAGGCGCAGACGCGCGTCCACCTGGAACCGCTGGTTGGCCGCATGGATGCGGTCGAGCACCAGCGCGTCGCCCTTCCACTGCCAGTCACCGGACACGGTCGCCTCGCCATCGTCGACCAGCCTGCCGATCCACGCCGGGTAATCGGCGCGGTCGGCGAACATCGCCAGCAGGAAATCCACGTTCTTCATCCGCGCGCGCAGTTCGCCGCCCGCCGATGCCGGCCTGGTCCAGGCCACCTGGCCCTGCGGCATGTCCACATCGGCCCACCAGTCCTTGCGCGCGGCGCCGCCACGCTCGCTGAAAGCGACCTTGCGCAGGCGGATGGTCGTGCCGCCCAGATCGAAATCGCCCTTGTGCAGGTCGCCCCGGCGCAGCCGGCCGTCGACCACCACATCGCCCTGCAGCGCCAGGCCCGCTACCGACAGCCGGGTCTGGCGCGCATCGACACGCAGGCTGCCCTCGCCCACCTCACCCTCGCCATCCACGCGCAGGTCCCCGTCGAGACGGCCGCCGCCGCCGACGAAGCGGACCCGGCCATTGGGCAGGTACGGGTTGAACACCGCCAGTTCGGGCACGCTGGCGTCGCGAAAGCGCAGCCGCGCTCGCAGGGTCTCGCGCATGCGTTCGAGCTGCGCGTCCGACTCGATGTCCAGGCGCAGATTGTTGCCCCGTATCCAGGGACGCCTGGGCGCGCTGGCGGGCGCGGCCGCGAACCGGTCCATCACCAGTGAGACGCGCGAGCGCGACACGCCACCCTCGCCCGCCTCGATCGCCGCATCGGCGTGGGCGCGCCCGCTGAAGCGGTTGCCGAGCACGTCCGCGTGCGCCTCGACCTCGCGCACCCGCAGCCAGCTGCCGTCCGCCAGCTGGCCGCCGTCCAGGCGCAGGTCGGCCTCGACCGTGCCGCTGCCTTGCAGGTCCAGCCAGTCGGTGCGGGCGAACAGGGCCAGCAGGCCCGCGAGCGAGGGCACGTACCAGCGCCCGCGCGCGTGGCCGGTCGAACGCATCAGCCGTTCCCGGGCATCGTCCAGCGCCAGGCCCACGCCGGGTACGCGCAGGTCCGCCTGCAGCCAGGTGCCCTGGTCGGCCTGGTCCGGCACCTGCGCGCGCAGGTGCAGGGCGTCGTCGACCTCGAGCGTGAGATCGAGCGCACTGTCGCTGGCCGCGCCCGTCGCATCGACGAATCGCAGCGGCGCGTGCACGCGCAGCCTGTCGCCGGCACGCAGGGCGCCATCGGCCAGGCTCAGCTCCGCCTCCAGGCGGCCCTCGCCAGGCAGGGTCGAGAACGTGTAGCGGCCATCGCCGCCGAGCGCCGCCTGCAGCGCGACCGTCCTGGCGTCCACGCCGAGGCGGGCACTGAGCAGGCGGAGCCGGTCGGCGCCCGGCAGGTGCGAGGCCAGCGCGAAGCGCGCGTCGATGCGCGCATCCACCAGCCATTCCTCGCCGTCGCGCAGCACGCGGGCGGCGTCGAAATGCGCGCTGGACGGGAACATCTCCACCGGCCCGCCGCGGAACTGCTTGCGAAAGCCCACCTCGGCCCGGCCCGGGCCCTGGATCCGCCAGCCGAACACGCTGCCGCCGAGCACGCTGTCGCTGGCGATCCGATCCATCCGCAGGGTCCAGCCCCCCTCGCGGCGCGCAGGCCGTGGCCGCCGCTGCTCGGCCCGCGCCACCGAGCCGCTGACCTGCCCGGCCTCGACCCAGGGCACGCGCACTTCCCTGGCCAGCAGCGGCCACAGGGCGATGCGTCCACGCACCGTCCGCGCATCGAGCTCCCACGCGATCCGTCCCGCCTGGCCGCGCAGCCGCACGTCGCGCAGCACGATCCGCCCCGGCCACAGCGTGTGGCCGCCGCGCCATTGCATCTGGAAGGTCCCGGGCTTGCGATTGACCAGGTCGCGTGCGGAGGCCGAGCGCAGGAACGCGTTCCCCGCCAGCAGGTACGCCGCATACAGCGCCAGCAGGGCGATCCCGGCCCACAATGCCCGCCGCCGAGCGCGTGAAGATCGAGCAGCCGAGGTCGTCATGGGCGGAAGCATGCCGCATCACGCGTCCCCACGTAATTGCCGTGCGGATGTGCGTCCCGACGTAGAGCTGCCTCGCAGCCGCCAACGGACGGCGATTTGCGCATTCCCCGGAGCGGGTGCTAGCGTCGGCCGCGAACCGATCGGGGGCGCGGGTCGTGGGGGACGGCGAAATCACGCAATTGCTGGTGCGCGCTCGCGGCGGCGAACCGGCCTTGATCGGAGCCGTGTTCGAGGCGCTGTATCCCGAACTCAGGCGGCTGGCCAACGCGCGCATGTCGGGCCGCGAATCCACGTTCACCCCGACCACGCTGGTGCACGAGCTGTACCTGCGCATCAGCCAGGGCGCACCGCTGTCGCTGGCCGATCGGCAGCATTTTTTCGCCGCGTCGGCCCGCGCGATGCGCTGGATCCTGGTCGAGCACGTGCGCCAGCGCGCCACCGCCAAGCGCGGGGGCGAGCACGTCATGGTCAGCCTGGACGATGCGATTCCCGGCGCCCCGCCGCTGCCGACCGACGTGCTTGCGCTGGACCAGGGCCTGGACGCGCTGGAGGCGATCAGCCCGCAGCGTCGCCAGATCGTCGAGCTGCGCTGGTTTGCCGGGCTGGAATTCGCCGAGATCGCCCGCGTGCTCGAATGCTCCGAGCGCACCGTCTATCGCGAATGGGAACGCGCGCGTGCCTTCCTGCAGGCGATGCTGGAAGAGGATGGCGATGGAGCCTGAGCAGCTGGCCCACTGGCAGGCGGCCGATGCGCTGTTCGACCACTGGCTGGACGTGCCCGACCACCAGCGCGACGCCTGGCTTGCCGCGCAGCAGGCCGAATCGCCGGTGCGGCGACGGCTCGAACAGTTGATCGCCGCGCATCTTCACCCCAAGGCCTCGCTGGATCCGGGTGCGGGCAACCTGGCCGGCTGCCGCCTCGGCGACTGGACCCTGGACGACGAACTCGGACGTGGCGGCATGGCCGTGGTCTATCGCGGCTGGCGTACGCAGGGCATGGCGCGGCAGCAGGCCGCGATCAAGGTCCTGACCCTGGGCGCGCTCGGCGCGCACGGTCGCGACCGTTTCCGGCGCGAGGCCGAGATCCTCGCCCGGCTCAACCACCCCCACATCACCGCCCTGGTCGATTCGGGCGTGGCCGAGGATGGCACCTGCTGGCTGGCGATGCCGCTGGTCGAGGGCGAGCGCATCGACCGCTGGTGCGATACGCATGCGCCGGATGCGCGCGCGATCGTGGAGCTGTCGCTGCAGGTCTGCAGCGCCGTGGCGTGGGCGCACCGCAGCCTGGTGGTCCATCGCGACCTCAAGCCGTCCAATGTGCTGGTGGAAGCGGGCGGACACGTGCGCCTGCTCGACTTCGGCATCGGCCAGTTCACCGATGCCGAGTGCGAACGCACGCAGACCCTGTGGCGCGCGCTCACGCCCGGCTATGCGGCGCCCGAACAGCTGCGCGGCGATCCGCCAAGCACTGCGGTCGATGTCTACGGACTGGGCGCGCTGCTTCACCGGCTGCTGACCGGCCGCACGCCACAGTCAGTGACCGTTGGCGCCGACACCACCCGGCCTTCGCTGCTGGTGCGCAGCAGCGACGACGCCTATCACCGCCACTACGTGCCGCTGAAGAGCGACCTCGATCGGGTGCTGCTCAAGGCGCTGTCCGACGTGCCGGAGCAGCGCTACCCCACCGTCGAGGCGATGGCCGAAGACCTGCGCCGCTGGCTCGATGGTCGGCCGGTGCTGGCGCAGGATCCGACGCGCGGCTACCGCCTGCGCAAGTTCCTGGCCCGGCACCGGCTGTCCGCCGCCGCCGCCGCCGTGCTCGCCGTGACGATCGCCGCCGGCGCCGGTGCCACGATGTGGCAGGCGGGCATCGCCCGCCAGCATGCGACCGAAGCGCTGGAACAGGCCGACTTCGCCCGCCGCGAGGCGGAAAGCGCGCGCCAGCGCGCGCACCGCGCGGAAGCCGTGCGCGACTTCCTCGGCAACATGTTCATCAGCGCGCGCGCCGGGGACGGCGGTGCGGCCCGGGTCGATGACGTGATGGCCGCCGCTGCCGAAGGCGCGCGCGGCCAATACCTGGCCAAGGATCCGCTGGCCGCCGCAGACATCCTGCTGCTTACAGGCAGCGTGCGCTACAACCTGGACGATTACGTCCGCTCGCGCGAGGACCTCGAGCAGGCACTGCAGCTGCTTGCACCGCACGCGGACGGTTCGGCCGGTGAACTGGCGCGCGCGCACTGGGAACTCGGGCGCCACGCCAGGCGCGAAGGCGATGCGTCGGCGATGGCTTCGCACTACCGGCAGGCGGTGGCGTTCAACGAACGCTGGGATGCACCGCCGAACGAGAGCCTGCGCGCCCGCATCTCGCTCGCCGAAGCGCTGCTGCAAAGCGATCGCCAGGCGGCCGAGGAGATGTTCCGGGCGCTGGTGGCCGAAATCGCAGCCAGCGACCTGAAGGACTCTATCCGTCACCTCAACGCGCTCAACGGCCTGTCGATAGCGCTGGCCGGGCCCGGGCACGATCCACGCCTTCGTCTGCCGGTCCAGGAGGAACGGCTGCGCATCGCACGCAGGCTGTATGCCGCTGACGGTGGTGGCCTAGCCTTCACCCTCAGCGACGTGACCCATACCTACCGCGACCTGGGCCTGCTCGACCAGGCAGAGGCGCTGGCCCGCGAATCGATCGCCGTGGCCGACCGCAGCCTGCAGCGTCCGCTGATGCTGCGCGCAATGACCCGCTGCAACCTCGGCCTGGTGCTGCAACAGCGGGGCCAGCACGACGAATCGCTGCCGCTGTTCCGGCAGAGCCTGGACATGCTCCGCGAACTGGACGACGACAGCCTGCCCGGCGAACGCTGCTCTTCCGGCCTGGCCTATGCCGCGGCGGCCGGCGCGCACGCGGCCGAGGCGCTGCAGGCGCTGGCACGCAGCGACGAGCTGCTGGCCCGCCACCGGCGCACGCGGCACGTGGATGCGGTGAAGGCCTGCGGCCTGCGCGCTTCGGTGCTGTTGCGCCGGGGCGATGCCGCCGCGGCCGGGCGGACCCTCTCGGGTTGCGCCTCCGCGGACGTGGAACAGGCGCCGCTGGCCTACCTGCAGGCACGCGCGGAATGGTTGCTGGTGACCGGCCAGACGGCTGCCGCATCGGCGCTGCTGCGGGAATTGCGTGGCCGGCACCCACCCGTCGATGGACAACGCGAGTGGATGCGCCCGTGGATGCTGTCGGCCCTGCTCATGCACCGCGGGGAAGACCGGGACGACGCCGGCCGACTTGCCTCCAGGCTTGGGGCCCGGACCACGCTGGCGCCGCTGTCGGCGTGCCTGGCCGGGCCCACCGAAGCGACCTGCCTGGTCCTCCCATAACGGGTAGTGGCGCCGCGCATCACGCGGCGCGGCCGCACGCGGGCACCTGATCGCCACGGTACGTGGCCTTTGTACTCGTCCGGAACCGGCGTCGCAGTCCGCTGTCAGTCCCCGTCTCCAGATCTCGTGGATGAAGGGTCCGGATCGTGCCGGACCGGTCGGGCCGCCGTTTCGGCCCCCCTCATCCGGTGATCCAGGCCATGTCCCAGGCTTCCCTGCTCTCTCCTTCCCTGCTGGCGCTTGCCGGCGCGGCCCTGTTCGCCGGCCCCGCGCAGGCCCAGTCCGCCCAGGCCGAACTGCACATCGACGTCGTCACCCACGCCATGCCGGGCATGCCCGGCATGGGCGCCCTCGGCCGCATGGGGGGCTTTCAGCCAAGCTACGGCATGGCCCGCCATCCGGGCATGCCCGGCCGCTACCTGGACGTGGCCCTGCACAACCCCCGCCAGCCCGGCACCACCGCGCACCAGGACGTGCCGAAGGGCCTGAAGCTGGGCGAGCGAATCGACCTGCTGGCCGTCGCTCCCGCCCAGGCCGCCGTCGCGCCCGCCACCCAGAACGACCCCGCTCCGGCCGATGGCGGCCCGTACAAGGTCCGCTATTACTGGGGATGCGGCGACAAGGCCGGCGCCGGCCAGCCGCTCACCTACACCCTCAGCTTCCGCAACGGCAAGCCGGTGCAGGCCGGCAAGGCGCCGCTCCCGCGCAGGACCACGGCGATGGACTTCCAGGCCGGCGAGGGCCAGGTGCTCTGGCCGAACCCGTCCAGTCGCAAGTCGGTATCCGACAAGGCCTCGCTGGTCGGTGCGCACCGCGTCACCGCCGGTGGCCTGGCCCAGCCGATGCAGTTCGAACTGGCGCACGCCCATGACTTCCTGCCGGCCCTGGCGCCCCGGATGGACGGCAAGGCGGCCGACGGCCCGATCATGCGCTGGAACGAAGTGGCCGGCGCGCGCGCCTACTTCATACACGCCACCGCGTCGGAGGGCGACACCATCGTGCTGTGGAGCAGCGCGCGCGACGCCTACGCCGGCCCGGAACTGCTCGACTTCCTGACCGACGCGGAAATCGCCGGGTGGACCGGCCAGCGCACGCTGCTGGGCGCGGACGCTCGCGAATGCCGCATCCCGGGCGAGGTCTTCGCCGGCCTGGGCAAGGCCGAGCCGATGGTGCAGATCACCGCCCACGGTGGCGGGCGCAGCATCGCCACCACCGGCGGCACGGTGCACGTGCGCAACAGGTCCACCGCTTCGCTGGTCCCCGGGATGGCTGCGGCCGGTACCGAATCGGCAAGGGAATCGACCAAGGAGTCGATCAGGGATTCCGCGGAGGACACGGTCAAGGACGCTGCGAAGGGCTTGCTGCGCGGCCTGCTGCGGCGCTGATGGCTTCCGGGTCCGATTCCGACAACCGCGGCCAGAGCGCCATGATCGAAATGAGGAAATCCCTGGCCCTGCTGGCAGCCCTGATGCTGCCCGGGTTGCCCGCCTGCTCGGGACACGGCGCAAGCGATGGTGCGGAGGCGGAGCATGGCTACGCCACCGGCAAGGTCGTCGACGCGCGTGGCGCACCCGTCGCCGGCGCGAAGATCCTGCTGGACAACAGCGTGTTCTACGCGTCCTACATCCGCGGCTCGTCGGGCGAGGACGGCCGCTACCGGATCAGGGTGCAACCCGGCGCCTGGACCGCAC
>Ga0233365_1000118_pt1 | contig 40749 bp, 35 predicted proteins | sample ElkDunMinimDraft_27_FD_191535 | JGI IMG/M metagenome (GOLD analysis project Ga0233365, IMG submission 191535) | Fecal eukaryotic communites from dung pellets of Tule Elk in California, USA - Elk Dung C36 | ecosystem: Host-associated > Mammals > Digestive system > Large intestine > Fecal | place...
CGACAGCGAGATCCGCAAGGGCTACGAGCGGGTGATCCGCCCGCGCTTCGCCGACGCCAAGTTCTTCTTCGTCGAGGACATGAAGCAGGGCCTGGAGGCGATGAATGCCGGCCTGGCCACGGTGACGTACCAAGCCAAGCTCGGCACCCTGGCCGACAAGGTCGCGCGCGTGGCCGCGCTGGCCGAGGCCATCGCGCCGCAGGTCGGCGTGGACCCGGCGCTGGCGCGCCGCGCCGCGCTGCTGTCCAAGGCCGACCTGCAGTCGCGCCTGGTCGGCGAGTTCCCCGAACTGCAGGGCATCGCCGGACGCCACTACGCGATGCAGGATGCGGCGCTGTCGGACCTGGCGCATGAGGATCGCGTGGCGGTGGCCAAGGCGATCGACGAGGCCTGGCAGCCGCGCTTCGCCGCCGACGACATCGCACTCTCGCCGCTGGGCAAGGTGCTGGCGATCGCCGAGCGCCTGGATACCCTGGTCGGCGGCTTCGCCGCGGGCCTCAAGCCCAGCGGCAACAAGGATCCCTTCGCGCTGCGGCGCAACGCGCTTGGCCTGGCGCGGACGATCATCGAGAGCGGTGTCGAGCTGTCGCTGCCCGCCCTCATCGCCACGGCCGTCGCTGCGGTGGGCGCGGTGCCGACCGGCAAGGGCGATGCCCGCGCACCGGCCGACGCCGACGAACTCTACGAGTTCATCCTCGAGCGCCTGCGCGGCTACTACGCCGACCGCGGCGTGCCGGTGCAGCACTTCAACGCCGTGGCCGAGCGCCGCCCCGCCTCGCTGGCCGACTTCGACCGGCGGATCGAGGCCATCGGCAGTTTCGCCGCCCTGCCCGAGGCCGAGGCGCTGGCCGCGGCCAACAAGCGCATCGGCAACATCCTGCGCAAGGCCAGCGACGAGATCCCGGCGGTGGAGGACGCGGCGCTGCTGCGCGAACCGGCCGAGGCCGCGCTGGCCGAGGCGGTGGAGGCGGCCTATGCCGACACCGGCGATGCGCTCGCGCGCGGCGACTACATGGCCGTGCTGGGCCGGCTGGCGCGGCTGCGCCCGCAGGTCGACGCCTTCTTCGACGCGGTGATGGTGAACGTCGAGGACGACGCGCTGCGCCGCAACCGCCTGGCCCTGCTGCAGCGGCTGGCCGCGCGCCTGGGCAGCGTGGCCGCGATCGAACACCTCTCGGCCTGAGACGACGCGTCGACGCCGGCGCACGGGCACACCGGCGCCGGCATCGCACGCGTGCCGCGCGAGGGCGTGCGCGGCGCGTTAAATGCCCTTCCACCCCGCTTGGGTATCCTCCGCCGATGCGCCTGTCCCCCCGCATTGCCGTCCTCGCCGCGCTGCTGTGGCTGCCCTGCGCCGCGCAGGCGGTCGTCGTCGGCCCGGTCCAGATCGAGGGCCTGGACGAGGAGATGACCAACAACGTGCGCCTGTCGCTGTCGCTGGTGGAATCGGCGGGCAAGGACGTGAGCGCGCGCCGCCTCGGCTACCTGATGCGCGTGGCCGAGCGCGAGACGCGCGAGGCGCTGGAACCGTTCGGCTTCTACTCGCCGCAGATCGAACTCGAGCGCAGCCGCGCCAACGGCAGCGTCTCGGTCACCGTGCGCGTGGACCCCGGCAAGCCGGTGCGGGTGCGCAACTCGGACATCGCCATCATCGGCCCCGGCGCCGAGGACCGCTACCTGCAGGCCGCGCTGGACGCCTTCATCCCCTCGCCCGGCGCCATCTTCAACCAGCCCGACTACGAGGCCAGCAAGGTCCGGATCAGCCGCAGGCTCACCGAGCGCGGCTACTTCGACGCCGATTTCGCCTCGCGCCGGGTGGAGGTCACGCGCGCCCAGTACGCCGCCGACATCGACCTGGTCTGGAGCAGCGGCATCCGCTACGACATGGGCCCGACGATCTTCGAACAGACCCGGCCGATCATCCGCCAGTCGCTGCTGGAGAACCTGGTCTACTGGAAGGAAGGCGACTACTACCACCAGGGCCGCATCGACCGCCTGCGCACCTCGCTCTCGCGCCTGGACTACTTCAGCGACATCGAGATCACGCCCGAGCCGGACAAGGCCGTGGACGGCCGCGTGCCGGTCACGGTGCGGCTGACGCCGGCCAAGCGCACCATCCGCACCGCCGGCCTGAGCTACGGCACCGACACCGGCGCCGGCGTGCGCCTGGGCGTGGAGCGGCGCTACGTCAACACGCGCGGGCACAAGGCGCTGGCGCGGCTGGACTACGCGCAAAAGCGCAAGACGCTGACCCTGCAGTACCGCATCCCGGCCTTCGCCTGGCGCGACGGCTGGTACACCATCAGCGCCCAGGGCTACGACGAGCAGACCGACTACATCGACACCCGGCGCATCGAGCTGGTCGCCAGCCGCAGCGGCCAGTACAGCCCGCAGGTGAACCTGGTGGCGGCGGTGCACGTGCTGCGCGAGCGCTGGGCGTACGCGTTCGCCGACGACGATGACCCGACCGCGCTGCAGTACCGCTACGCGAGCCTGTTCTACCCGGCCGTGCGCGCCGACTACATCAACGTCAACGACCGCAGCTTTCCCACCGGCGGCGTCGCCGGCTGGCTGGTGCTGCGCGGCGGCCTGGACAGCGCCGGCTCCAGCGCCGACTTCGCCCAGCTGCATGCGCGCGCCAGCACCTACAAGGGCCTGGGCGACCGCACCCGGCTGATCCTGCGCGGCGAGGCCGGCCACACCTTCACCGACGCGCTGGTGGACCTGCCGCCGAGCCTGCGCTTCTACGCCGGCGGCGACTACAGCATCCGCGGCTACGAGTGGCGCGAGGTGGGGCCGCGCCTGGTGCGCTACGAGGAAGAGGACGGCGTGCTGCGCGAGACCGGCTACCTGGCGCTGGGCGCGCGCAACGTGGTGACCGCCAGCGTGGAGCTGGAGCATTACTTCTTTGGCAACTGGGGCGCGGCGGTGTTCGTCGACAGCGGCAGCGCCTTCAACGGCACCACGCCCGACTGGCGCACCGGCGTGGGCATCGGCGCACGCTACCGCTCGCCGGTCGGGCCGATCAAGCTGGACGTGGCGCGCGGGCTGGACGATCCCGATTCGCCGTTCACCATCGGCCTGAGCATCGGCGCGGAGTTCTGACATGGCCTTCCGACGCCGGCCCCGGCTGCCCGACGACATCAGTCCCGAGGAACGGGAACAGCGCATCGCCGAGCTGCGAGAGCGCCGCCGCCGGCGCCTGCGGGTGCTGGCGATCCGCAGCGCGCTGGTATCGCTGGGCGTGCTGCTGCTGGCGGCCGCGGCGCTGTACTGGCTGCTGACCACGTTCGGCGGCCGCGACTTCCTGCTCACCCGCATCGCCGCGGCCCTGCCCGCCGGCACCGAGCTGCACTGGGGCAGCGCCGAAGGCCCGGCCTCCGGCCCGCTGGAACTGCGCGACGTGCGCTACGTGCAGCGCGGCTGCCCGGACGTGGATGGCGAGCCGGTGCCCTATGGGCAGTGCGCGCAACCCACGGTGCTCACCTTCACCGCCGCGCGGGTGCTGCTGAACCCGGAGATCACCCCGCTGATCGGACGCCGGCTGCGCCTGGACGCGCTGGAGGTGGACGGCGCCGTGCTCGACCTGCCGGCGCCGGCCGACACGCCGTTCGAGCTGCCCACCTGGCCCGAAGTCCTGCCGCGCATCGAACTGCCGCTGTCGCTGCAGGCCGACGCGATCCGCGTCGACGGCCTGCGCGTGACCCGCGCCGGCGCGCCGCTGGTGGACATCGCCACGATCCGCGCCGGGCTCGACGCACGCCAGGGCCAGCTCGACGTCAATGACCTGGTGGTGGAGAGCGACCGCGGCCGCTTCACCGCGCACGGCACCTACGCGCCGGCCGACAACTACCGCACCGACCTCACCGTGACCGCGCTGCTGCCCGCGCCGTTCCCGCAGCCGCGGCCGCGCCTTGGGCTGGTGGCGCGCGGCGACCTGGACCTGATGGACGTGGCGGTGTCCGGACACGCGCCGGGGCCGCTGCGGGCGGTGCTGGCGCTGCGCGGACGCGACTGGAGCCTGCGCGCCGATGCCGATGCGCTGGACCCGGCGCTGCTGGCCGGCAGCGGCGAGGCCGGCACGCCGCTGGCGTTCTCGCTGGAGGCCGATGGCCAGGGTGGCCGCGCGGACATGCGGGGCCGCCTGCGCCGCGACACCCTGCAGGCGGTGCTGCAGCCCTCCAGGGTGCGGCTGGAAGAGCAGGTGCTGGAACTGCAGCCGCTGGTGCTGGACGTGTTCGACGGCCGCATCACCGCGCGCGGGCGCGGCGATTTCAGCACGCCGCGCGCGGCCGACTTCCGCTTCGCGGTGAACGCGCGCGGGCTGCGCTTCGGCGGCGACCCCGCCGCGCACGACCCGGAGCCGGCCGATCCGGCGCCGGTGGTCGGCGTGGATGCGGACCTGGGCATCGCCGGCACCAGCCGCGCCTGGGCGGTGATCGGCAAGGCCGGCCTCGAACGCGACGGCCTGCGTGGCCAGATCGAGCTCGACGGGCGTGGCGACCACGACCGCCTGCGCCTGCGCACGCTGCGCGCGACCACCCCCGGCGGCCGCCTGGAAGGCAGCGGCGAGCTGGGCTGGACGCCGGCGCTGCGCTGGGACATCGAGGCGATGCTGCGCGGCTTCGACCCGGGCTATGTCGTCCCCGGCTGGCAGGGCGCCATCGACGGCCGGCTGGCCAGCCAGGGCGGCCTGCGCGACGACGGCGGCCTGGACCTGCGCATCGAGGCCAGCGAGCTCGGCGGCAGCCTGCGCGGCCGCCGGCTCGGCGGCCAGGCCCGGTTCGCCATGCGCGGCGGCGCCAGCGCCGCCGACCGCAGCGACTACGAGGGCGAGGCCTCGCTGCAGGTGGGGGAAAGCCGCATCCAGGCGACCGGCACCCTGGCCGACCGCCTGGCGCTGGACGCGCAACTGACGCCGCTGAACCTGGGCGACCTGCTGCCTGGCGCCACCGGCACCCTGCGCGGCACGCTGCAGGCCCAGGGCGCGCGCAATGCGCCGGACCTGGCGGCCGACCTGCAGGGCGCGGGCCTGCGCTGGAACAGCTACGCGGCCAGCACGCTGCACCTGCACGGAAGCCTGCCCTGGTCGCGCGGCAACGGCCAGCTGGTGGTCGAGGCCAGCGGGCTGGAAGCGGGCGTGGCGCTGGACCAGGCGCGGGTGGAGGCCAACGGCCGGGTCGACGACATGCGCCTGGAGGCCAGCGCGCGCAGCGCCGCGCTCGGCAGCCTGGACCTGCGCGGCAGCGCCCGCCAACGCGGGCGCGCGTGGAGCGGCGAGCTGGACTCGCTGCAACTGCAGCCCAGCCGCGGCGCGGCGTGGGCGCTGCAGGCCCCCGCCCGCTGGAGCTGGCAGGGGGAGGCCTGGACGCTCTCGCGCACCTGCCTGGACGCGGCCGGCGGCGGCGCGCTCTGCGCCCAGGCGCAGTGGCCGCGCGGCGGCGTGAGCATCGCCGGCAACCAGCTGCCGCTGGCCCTGGTCGGGCCCTGGCTGCCGGCGCGCGAGGACGGCCGGCCCTGGGCGCTGCGCGGGCAGATCGACCTCGACGGCCAGCTGCGCCCGTCCGGCCGCGCCTACGCCGGACAGTTCACCCTGCGCTCGGCCGAGGGCGGGCTGCGCAACAGCGAGCGCGCGCGCAACGACCTGCTCGGCTACAGCGACCTGCGCCTGGACGCGCGCCTGGACGCCGCGCGCATCGAAGCCACCCTGTCCACCGTGCTCAACGAGAGCGGCCATGTGCGTGCACAGCTGGCCACGGGCTGGGAGCCGTCCTCGCCGCTGTCGGGCCAGATCAGCATGGACACCGACGAACTGGTCTGGCTCGAACTGCTCTCGCCCGACATCGTCGAACCCACCGGCAGGCTGCGCGCCGACGTGCAGCTGGGCGGGCGGCGTTCGCAGCCGCTGCTCGGCGGCCAGGCGCGGCTGAGCGATTTCAGCACCGAGCTGCCCTCGCTCGGGATCGTGCTCGAATCGGGCGACGTGGTCCTGCAGGCGCAGGACGACGGCAGCGCGCGCATCACCGGCAGCGTGATGTCCGGCGGTCGGCTGGACGTCACGGGCAGCCTGAACTGGCGCGACACCCGCGCGCCGCTGCTCCTGCACCTCACCGGCCAGAACGTGCTGGCGTCCGACACCCGCGACCTGCGCGTGGTCGCCGACCCGGACCTGGAACTGCGCTACAGCGCCGGCGAGCCGCTGGCCCTGTCGGGCACGGTCACCGTGCCCAGCGCGATGATCGACCTGGAACGTCTCGACCGCGGCGTGTCGGTCTCGCCGGACGTGGTGGTCCTGGATCCGGTCGACCCCGATGCCGGCCACGCCTCGCCGCTGCTGCTGGACCTGACCCTGGCCATGGGCGAGGACGTGCGCCTGCGCGGCTTCGGCCTGGACGGCACGCTGGCCGGCAGCATGCGCGTGCGCGCCAGCCCCGGGCGCGAGATGACCGGCAGCGGCACGCTCGATGTCGGCGGCCGCTACACCGCCTACGGCCAGGAACTCGACATCACCCGCGGGCGGCTGACCTTCAACGGCCCGGTCTCCGATCCGCTGCTGGACATCCGCGCCGAGCGCCAGATCGAGGCCGAGGACATCACCGCCGGCATCAGCGTGACCGGCCGCGCCTCGGCGCCGCAGGCGCGGGTGTGGACCGATCCGCCCAGCGACGACTCCCAAGCGCTGTCCTACCTCGCACTGGGCCGACCGCTGTCCAACCTCAGCAGTGCCGAGGGCCGCCAGCTGGATGCGGCCTCGGCCGCACTGAGCGCGGGCGGCAGCCTGATCGCCGGCCAGCTGGCCTCGCGCCTGGGCCTGGACAACGCTGGCGTGTCCGAATCGCGCGCCCTGGGCGGCAGCGTGTTCGGCTTCGGCAAGCAGATCTCGCCGCGCCTGTACGTGGGCTTCGGCGTGTCCCTGCTCGGCACCGGCCAGGTGATCACGCTCAAGTACCTGCTGCGCCGCGGCTTCGACATCGAGATCGAATCGAGCAGCGTGGAGACGCGCGGCTCGATCAACTACCGCCGCGAGAGCGACTGACGCCCGCCAGCGGGCGCCGTCGCAGCGGTGGCGGTCAGGCCGCCGAACGCTTCTGGCCGGCGTGGCGGCCCTCGTCGATCTCCTCCACCAGCTTGGCGCAGAACGCCGGGAGGTCGTCGGGGGTGCGGCTGGTGACCAGGCCCTCGTCGACCACCACCTCCTCGTCGACCCACTTGGCGCCGGCATTCTCCAGGTCGCGGCGGATGTTGGGCACCGAGGTCACCGTGCGGCCCTCGAGCACATCGGCATTGGCCAGCACCCAGGGGCCGTGGCAGATCGCGGCCACCGGCTTGCCGGCCTCGAAGAACGCGCGCACGAACGCCAGCGCCTGCTCGTCCACGCGCAGGCTGTCGGGATTGAACAGCCCGCCGGGGATGACCAGCGCGTGGTAGCGCGCGGCGTCGGCCTGCGCCAGTTCCACGTCCACCGGCACCGCCTGGCCCTTGTCGAAATGCTTGAACCCCTGCACCTCGCCGCCCTTGGGCGAGACCACGTCCACCTCGGCCTCGTGTTCGCGCAGCGCGCGCATCGGCTCCAGCAGTTCGGACTGCTCGAAACCGTCGGTGGCGAGGATGGCGACGCGCTTGCCTGTCAGTTGGGTCATCGTCTGCTCCTGTCGGGAAGGAGCGACCCACACTAGGGACGCACGCGCTCAGCCAGCGCGAAGGAAACGTCCATCGCGCGTCAACGCAGGCGCCGCAGGCCGTCGCGCTAGTAGTTGGGGCCCGGCCCCGCGCCGCGCCGCGGCAACGCCGCCAGCAGCGCCCAGATGCCGCCCACGCCGGCGACCCACGCAGAGAGCGGCACGCCAAGGAAGGACGGACCGCCGGCCTCCAGCCCGTACAGCACCGCCGCCACCACGAGCAGGCCGACGCCGAGGATGGCCGCGACCATGCGCCGCTGCAGCGCCTGCAGGCTGCGCGCGATGTGTTCGATCTCGCGCGAGCGCACGCGCACCTCATGCCGGCCCTCGACCTGCTGCTGCAGCCAGGCGTGCAGCAGGTGCGGCATCTCCGGCGCGCGGGTCATGATCTCGGGCAGGCGCCGGCGGAACTCCGACACCAGCTTGCGCGGGCTGTAGCGCTCGACCAGGATCCGCTCCAGCACCGGTCGCGCGACCGCCCAGATGTCGATCTTCGGGTCCAGCACCCGGCCGATGCCCTCGATCGTCAGCAGGGTCTTCTGCAGCAGGATCAGCTGCGGCTGCAGGGTCAGTTCGTAGCGCTGCGCGGTGCGGAACAGCTTGCCCAGCACCTCGCCCAGCGAGATCTCCGACAACGGACGGGTGAAGTAGGGCTCGCACACCGAGCGCACCGCCGCTTCGAGTTCGTCGATGCGGATGTGCGCGGGCATCCACCCGGCCTGCACGTGCAACTCGGCGATGCGCCGGTAGTCGCGGTTGAAGATCGCCATGAAGTTCTCGGCGAGGTAGTACTGGTCCTCGCTGGAGAGCTGGCCCATGATCCCGAAATCCAGCGCGATGAAGCGCGGATCGGTCTTGCGGTCCGGATCGACCCAGATGTTGCCGGCGTGGGCGTCGGCGTGGAAGAAGTTGTCGCGGAACACCTGGGTGTAGAACACCCGCACGCCCTTGGCCGCCAGCGCGCGGCGGTCGATGCCGGCCGCGTCCAGGGCGCGCACGTCGTCGCTGTTGATGCCGCGCACGCGCTCGAGGGTGAGCACGTTGTCGGCGGTGTGGGTCCACACCGGCTCGGGCACGTACAGGTCGGGCGAGGCCAGCCAGAAGCGGCGCAGCACGGAGGCATTCGCGCCCTCGCGCAACAGGTCGACCTCGGCCGCCAGCGTGTTCTCGATCTCGGCCACCACCGCGCGCGGGCGGATCTTGTCGGCGTTGGGATGGGTGCGGTCGACCAGCGCGGCCAGGCTGCGCAGCAGGGCGATGTCACCGGAAATCTGCTTGCCGATGCCCGGCCGCAGCACCTTGACCACCACCTCCCGCCCGGGCTGTCCGTCCCGCGCGTGCATGCGCGCCGGGTGCACCTGCGCGATCGAGGCCGAGGCCAGCGGTACCGTGTCGAACTGCGCGTACAGCACGTCGATCGACGCCCCCAGCGAGGCCTCCACGATCGCGCGCGCCGCATCGCCATCGAACGGCGCCACCTGGTCCTGCAGCAGGGTCAACTCGTCGACGATGTCCGGTGGCAGCAGGTCGCGGCGGGTCGACAGGATCTGTCCGAACTTGACGAAGATCGGCCCCAGTTCCTGCAGCGCCAGCCGCAGCCGGGCGCCGCGTGGCTGCGCGGCCACGGCGGCCGAGGCGCGTGGCACGAACGGGCGCATGAGCCGCAGCCAGCGCTCGGCGGGCGTGCCGTCGAGCAGCGAGTCCAGGCGGTAGCGCAGCAGCACGCGGCCGATGCGCGCGGCCCGCATCAGGCCGTTCAAGCCGCGCCTCCGCCCGCCAGCCGCGAGACCCGCGCGGCGAGCCGGTCGACGTCGTCGCGCAGGGTGTCGACATCGTCCAGGAAGGCATCGAGTTCAGCGCGCGCCACCACGTCGCGCGATTCCTCGGTCACGTATTCGGCGGCGCTGCGCGCGAAATCGCCGCCCAGCGAGCGCGCCTGCGTCAGCGAGGCGGCCAGGGCATTGGCCACCTGCACGCCGAGCACCTCGCCCAGCACCGCCACGAAAGGCTGCTGCCAGTCCGGATCGAAGCGTTCGGCCATGCGCTGCAGGGTGCGCGCCAGTTCCGCGTCACCGGATACGCGCACGCGCCCGACCGCCGGCGCATCGTCGCGCCGCAGGAACGGCAGCTGCGCCAGCGCGCCGGCCAGGGTGGCGTGCACGGCCAGGTCGGGTTCGCCATGGCCGCGCGCCGGACCGACGGCAAACCGCCCGTCCCGCACCTGCAGCCGCATCGCCAGCGGCGGCGCCGCCAGGCTCAGTTCGATCACCCGTCCCTCCAGCCGCGCCAGCGACTCGCGGGCATCGGCATCCAGCGCCAGCGCGCGCGCCAGCGCCGCCTCCAGCGCGCGTCCGGCGATGGGTTTGAGCGCGTCGAAGGGCGAAGGAGGAAGGCTGGCCATGGGCCGCATTGTAGCGGCGCGCCGGGCGCCGGCGCGTGCACGCTGCGGCCGTCGGGCGGGCATGTCCTCGGGCGGCGCGCGGGGGGCGCGCGCCATAAAAAAAGCCCGCCTTGCGGCGGGCCCGGAATCAACGCGGCGGGGTCAGACCCTTCGGCCGCGGAGCATCGACACGATGGCCAGGATCACGAACACCACGAACAGGATCCAGGCGATGTTGGTGGCGGCACCGGCGACGCCGCTGAAACCGAGCACGGCGGCAATGAGTGCGATGACGAAGAAGATGACGGCGTACCTGAGCATGGAAGTCTCCGTTGGATGGCCCGTAGGCGTGGAAGGGGATCTGCGCGTCCACGCTAAGACAGGCCCGGTCGCCAACCGGTGAGAACGGAGTGAGATCGCCGTGAAAGATTTAGTGTGCTCGGTTCCGCGTCGCGATGGACTTCAGCGCGCGCCGTCCTGCCAGGCCGCGCGCAGCCGGCGCAGGCCTTCCTCGATCGACACTTGCGGCACGTAGCCGAAATCGCGGTGCGCCGGTTCCATCGAATACCAGTGGGTGGTGCTGAGCTGCTCGGCGAGGAAGCGCGTCATCGGCGGCTCGCCGCGCAGCCGCAGCAGCGGCCACAGGGCTTCGCAGGCCGCGCCCACCGCATAGGCCAGCCCGAACGGGATCGATCCGTGCACCTGCGGCGCGCCGGCCGCCTCCAGCAGGGCATTGACGATCTGTCGCGTGGGCAGCGGTTCGCCGTTGCTGATGAAATAGGCCTTGCCGGCGCACGCCGCGCCGGGCGCAAGATGGTCGAAGGCGTCGAAGTGCGCCTGCGCGGCGTTGTCGATGTAGGTGGTGTCGATGCGGTTGCGGCCGTCGCCGACGAAGCGCAGGCGCCCGGCCTTCGCGCGCTCGACCAGGCGCGGCAGGATCTGCTGGTCGCCCGGTCCCCAGATCAGGCGCGGGCGCAGGGCCACGGTCGCCAGCTGCGCGCCGTTGGCCGCCAGCACCGCCTTCTCGGCGATGGTCTTGGTGGTCGCATAGGGCGCCTTGAAGCCTTTGCCATAGGGCACGCTCTGGGCGGTGCCGCCCTCGACCGGATGGGTCTTGCGATGGGTGACGCTGGGCGTGGAGGTGTAGACCAGCCGGCCGATGCCATGCGCGCGGCAGGCCTCGAGCACGTTGTGGGTGCCGGTGACATTGGCCGCGTGGTAGCTCTCGTAGCTGCCCCAGGCGCCTGCCTTGGCGGCGTTGTGGAACACCGCGTCCATGCCGCGCGCCGCCGCCAGCACCGCGTCGCGGTCGGCGAGGTCGCCGCGCAACTGGCGAACGCCCAGGGCATCGAGTTGCGGGTAGTGGCCACGGTTGAAGCTCGCCACCTCGTGCCCGCGTTCGACCAGCCCGCGGCACAGCGCCTGGCCGAGGAAGCCGCCGCCACCGGTGACGAGGATCTTCATGCCCGGCTCCTTTGCGCGGCCCAGGCGGCGAGCGCCTCGCGGCCGATCTTGGCGTTGTGGCGGATATCCACCGGAAAGCGCGGATGGAACGCGAACGCGTCCACGCGCGCGGTATGCGGCAGGCGCGCGCCGATCGCGCGCAGTTCGGCCTCGATGCGCGGCTGCTCGCGGCGCGCCACGCCCGGCTGCAGCTCCACGCACAGCACCGCACGCTGCGCGCCCGCGGCGCCGAGGCCCACCAGGGCGGTGCGGCGCACCTGCGGATGCACGTTGAACACCGGCTCGACCTGCTCGGTATACAGCGGGCCTTCGGCCGTCTCCACGCGGTGCGACTTGCGCCCGCAGAACCACAGCCGGCCTTCGTCGTCGAACCAGCCCACGTCGCCCATGCGGTGCACGATGCGCTCGCTGCCGTCGGCCAGGCGCTCGCGGATCTTGGCCAGGCGCGTCTGCGCCTCGCGGTTGAAGTAGGCATCGGTGGCGCTGGGCCCGGCCACGGTGATCTCGCCGACCTCGCCCGGCGCGACCAGCAGCGCGTCCGACCAGTCCTCGACGGGCGCATCGCCGATGCGGATCAGGCGCACCTCGTTCGGCGCCACGGGGCGGCCGACGCAGGTGCCCGCGCCCTGTTCGGTGCGCGCGCGCAGCTGCAGCAGTTCGCGGCCCTCGATCACCGCCACCGGCAGGCACTCGGTCGCCCCGTACGGCGTCCAGAACCGCGCGTCGTCCGGCAGCAGTTCCAGCATTCTGCCGACCACTTCCGGCGGCACCGGCGCACCGGCCGAGGTCACCCGCTTCACCGTGGGCAGCGGCGCGCCGTGCTCGGCGAGCACCCGCATCAACGCCGGCGAGCCGAACAGCTGGTCCACCCCGAAGCGCGCGATGGCGGCGTGCAGCTTGCGCGGATCGGCGTCGGCCGGGCGCGTGGGATCCATGTCGGGGATGATCGAGGTCAGCCCCAGCGCCGGATCGAACAGCGCGAACGGCGGGAAGGTGGGGAAGTCCAGGCCGCCGGCGGCGATGCCGAAGGCCTGGCGCAGCATGTCGATCTGGGCGACGAAGTGGCGGTGTCGGTAGACCACGCCCTTGGGCACGCCGGTCGAGCCGCTGGTGAACAGGATCGCGGCCACGTCGTCCGGCGCGGTGTCGCTCAGCTGCGCGCCGGCGTCGGCGCCGTCGCTCTCCACCTGCGCCAGTGTGGCGTCGGCCAGCAGCGCGCGGCGGCCGGTGGTGATGCGCACGCGCGCCGATTTCGCCCAGCCCAGCAGGACCCGCGCCAGCTGCGCCAGCGGGATGCCGATGAAGGCCTCCGGCGCGGCCTCGTCCAGGCACTGGCGCAGCGCGCGCCGGTCGATGCCCGGGTCCACCAGCACCGGCACCGCGCCGGCCTTGAACAGCGCGAACATCAGCAGGAAGAACTCCGGCGTCGGCCGCACCATCAGCACCGTGCGGGTGCCGCGCACGATGCCGTGGCGCGCCAGGCCCGCGGCGATCGCGTCGCTGCGCGCGTCCAGCTCGCCATAGGTGAGCGGGACGGCGTAGTCGCCGCGCGGGCCCGGGCAGCGCATGGCCACGCGGGCCGGATCCTCGGCGGCCAGCCGCGGCAGCGCGGCGGCGATGTTGCAGGTTCGGCTCATGCGGGGATTATCGCCGACCGGCGCCGCGCGCATGGACGCCGCGCGCGGGCTGCCGGACAATCGCGCCGGCCGCGGCCGCCGCGGGATCAGGGAGGACATGCCGATGGAATCTTTCAGCCAGCGCCTGCGCGCCGCCGCCGGGCCGGCCTGGAGCCGCGCGGTGGAGCACCGCTTCGTGCGCGAACTGTGCGAAGGCCGCATCGCCGATGCCGACATGGCGCGCTACCTGGTGCAGGACCACCGCTTCATCGACGCCTTCGTGACCCTGCTGGGCGCGGCGATCGCCGGCGCCGACGACTTCTCCGCGCGCCTGCGCCTGGGCCGCTTCGCCGGCATGGTCTGCAGCGAGGAGAACGACTACTTCCTGCGCGCCTTCGAGGCGCTGGGGGTGGACGAGGTCGCGCGCACGCAGGCCCCCGATGCCGCGCCGACCGCGGCCTTCAAGGCGCTGATGCGCGAAGCGGCGGCCAGCAGCTCCTACGCCGCCGCGCTGGCCGTGCTCAACGTGGCCGAGGGGCTGTACCTGGACTGGGCGCAGCGCGCGCCGCAGCCGCGCCCGCCCAGCTTCGTCCACGCCGAATGGATCACCCTCCACGACAATCCGTTCTTCGCCGATTTCGTCGGCTTCCTGCGCGCCGAACTCGACAGGGTGGGACCGGCCGAGGATGCACTGGCGCGCAGCTTCTTCGAGCGCGCGGTGGCGCTGGAGCTGGCCTTCTTCGACGCCGTCTACGCACCGGAGTCCCCCTGATGTCCCTGCTCGAACGCCTCAAGTCCGCCGCCGGCGCGGACTGGGCCGCGTACACCGGCCACGCCTTCGTCCGCGGCCTGGGCGATGGCAGCCTGCCGCCGGCCTGCTTCCGCCAGTACCTGGTGCAGGACTACCTGTTCCTGATCCAGTTCGCGCGCGCGCATGCGCTGGCCGCGTGCAAGGCGCGCAGCCTGGCCGACATGCGCGCGGCCAAGGAGGGGCTGGCGGCGATCGTGGACGTGGAGATGCAACTGCACCTGCGCCTGTGCGAACGCTGGGGGCTGTCGGCCGCCGACGTGGAAGCCACGCCCGAGCACGCCGCCACCGTGGCCTACACGCGCTGGGTGCTGGACATCGGCATGTCCGGCGACCTGCTCGACCTGCAGGTGGCGCTCACCCCCTGCACCCTGGGCTATGCCGAGATCGGCCGCCAGCTGGCGCCCGCCGGGGCCGCGGCGCTGGACCCGGCGCATCCGTACCGCGAATGGATCGGCGAATATGCCGGCGAGCCCTTCCAGGCGGTCGCGCGCCAGGCCGGCGACTGGCTGGACGACCTGGACCGCCGCTACGGCGGCCCGGCCCGCTTCCCCGAGCTGGTGGCGATCTTCGCCAAGGCCGCGCGGCTGGAGGCCGGCTTCTGGCAGATGGGCCTGGACGCCGGCGCCTGATCTCCCTCTTGCGCGCGGGGGCCGCGCCCGGGAAAAATCCGCGTCCCTCCTGCCAGCGCCGCCGCCATGCCCCATCCCTGCCTGAGCTGTGGCGCCTGCTGTACGCAGTACCGGGTGGCCTTCCACTGGATGGAATCGGACGAGGGCGGCCAGGGGGGGGTGCCCGCCGCGCTGACCGAGCGCCTGGACGCGCACCGGCTGTGCATGCGCGGCACCTATTCCGACCCGATCCGCTGCGTGGCCCTGGACGCCGACATCGGCGTGTACTCGCGCTGCACGATCCACCCCGACCGGCCCTCGGTCTGCCGCGAGGTGGACGCGTCCTGGGAGTACGGGCGGCCCAGCGCGCAATGCGACAAGGCGCGCGTGGCCCATGGCCTGCCGCCGCTCACCGCCGCCGACTGGCGCTGGCGCGACGCGGCCGACAACGACGACCAGCCCGACGACAGCGGCAACAGCCCGCCCAGCCCGCGCCTGCCGCCGATCGCGGCCTGAGCCGCGCGGCGCCCCCGTCAGATCGGGTGCGCGTCGAGGAAGCGCCGGATCGCCGGTACCAGAACCTCGTGCCGGTCTTCCATCACGTAGTGGCCGGCGTCCTCGAACGCCATCACCTCGGCCTGCGGCAGGTCGGCGCGGAAGCGCGCGAGGAAGTGCCGGTCGAACACGAAGTCCTTCAACCCCCAGCCGATGAAGGCTGGACGGTCGGCAAACGCGGGCAAGGCGCGGCCGGCGGCCTCCAGCAGCGGCCAGGCGCGGTCCTTGGGCGACAGCGGGATGTCCTGCATGAAACGCACGGTGGAGATGCGGTTCTTCCAGCTGTCGTAGGGCGCCACGTAGGCGCGGCGCACGTCCGGGGGCATGCGCCGTTCCACGCCCAGCCAGGACGCGCCCGACGAAAAGGCGTTGAAGCCGCGGATCACCATCTCGCCGACGGTGTAGTCGCGGCCCAGCGCGATCTGCCAGGGCATCGCCTTGTCCACCGGCATCGGGAAGGCGGCGGTGTTGGTGATGACCAGGCGCCGCACCTGGGCGGCATGCGAGAGCGCCCAGCCGAAGCCGATCATCCCGCCCCAGTCGTGCACGGCCAGGGTCATCGGCCCGTCGACGCCCAGGTGGTCCAGCAGCGCGGTCAGGTCGTCCACCCGCGACTGCAGCGTGTAGTCGTAGCGCGGCAGCGCATTGGGCGCATCGTCGGGCTTGTCCGACAGGCCCATGCCGACGTGGTCGGGCACGATCACCCGGTAGCGGTCGCGCAGGCCGCGCACCAGGTGGCGCCAGTAATAGCTCCAGGACGGGTTGCCGTGGAGCATGACCACGACCTCGCCGTCGCGGGGACCTTCGTCGAGATAGTGCAGCTGGATGCCCGGACGGACCTCGAGGCGGTGGCTGGAAAAGTCGTAGTCGGGATAGCGCACGGGCAAGGCAGCGTGGAGCGGGGGCGCATTGTAAGCGGGGCCGCCGTGGCCACTCCGCTTTCACGAAAATAAACAAGCGGTTCCCGGTCCGGGCGGGCCGACCGCGTATCCTCCGTCGATGATCCCCGCCCCCCATGCGATGCCGCCCCCCGCTCCGGGTGCGGCCCGCGCGCGCCTGCGCGCGGCCACCCGCGAGCTGCACGAGAGCGTGGACGGCATGTTCGCCCGGGGCCTGGACTCGCGCTGCAGCTACGGGCGCTACGTGCTGGGCATGCACCGCTTCGCCGCCGACTACGAGATCGCGGTGCGCGCCCTGCCCCGCCACTCGGCCTGGCTGGCCGACGACCTGAGCCGTCTGGCGCTGGCGCCGCTGTCCGCGCGGGCGACGCAGCGGCCGGCCGCGCTGGCCGCCACCTGCCTGGGCTGGGAGTACGTGATGGCCGGCAGCAGCATGGGCGCGCGGCGAATGCTGCGCGATGCCTGCGGCCTGGGCTACCAGGACGGCACCGGGGCCACTTTCCTGGCCCGCCACGCCGTCTGCGATGACTGGAACGCCATGCGCCAGCGGCTGGACGCGCTGGACGCCGACGACGCGCCGCGCATGGCCCAGGCCGAGGCCGGCGCCTGCGCCGCCTTCGCCCTGGTGCTCGACTGCTTCGGGCGCAGCTTCGAACGAATTCCCCAAGGACGAACCGGGAGCCCGACATGAATCCTGAAACCCGACGCGCGCTGGAGATCTGCGCCAGCGAGCCGATCCACCTGTCCGGCGCGATCCAGCCGCACGGCTACCTGGTCAGCTGCCGGCTGCCCGACTGGTCGATCCAGCATGTCTCGGCCAACATCGAGGAGCTCACAGGACTCGCACCGGAAGCGATGCTGCGCCATTCGCTGCGCGAGTTCATCACCGGCGATGTCATCCAGTCGATCGCCGAGGCGGTGGATTTCAGCGGCCCGGGCGCCCCGGCCCAGCGCGCGGCGGTGGCCAACATCGGTCCGCTGGCCACGCTGTGCGAGGTGGGGGTGCACGTGGCCGACGGCCTGGTGCACATCGAGGTCGAGCCACAGCCGCGCGGCGCCGGCCAGCGTTCGCCCACCGTGGTGGCGCAGGCGATGATCGCGCGGGTGGCGCAGGGCGGCGGCGACGAGGACCTGCACCAGCGCGTGGCCGAGCAGGTGCGCCTGCTGACCGGCTACGACCGGGTGATGGTGTACCGCTTCCAGCACGACGATTCGGGCGAGGTGGTGGCCGAGGCGCGCGACCCGGCGCTGCCGCCCTACCTGGGCCTGCGCTACCCGGCCTCCGACATCCCGGCCCAGGCCCGCCGCCTGTACCTGCACAACCGCATCCGCATCATCCCCGACACCGGCTACGCGCCGGTGCCGCTGCTGCCCGACCGCACGGCCGGCGGCCAGCCGCTGGACCTGGGCCAGATGGCGCTGCGCAGCGTCTCGCCGGTGCACCTGCAGTACCTGGCCAACATGGGCGTGGCCGCGTCGATGTCGATCTCGATCGTCGCCGGCGGCCGCCTGTGGGGCCTGATCGCCTGCCACCACCGCAGTCCGCGCCTGCTGTCGCCGGGCATCCGCGCCGCGGCGGACCTGTTCGGCCTTTTCGTATCGATGCGGGTGGCCGCGCGCGAGCAGAACGAGGCCGCGCGGGTGGAGGAAGACGCGCGCAGCGTGTGCGACACGCTGGCCCTGCGCCTGGGCCAGGTCAGCGACGCGCGCCTGGCCCTGGGCGGCGAGCTGGACCTGCTGCGCCGCGCGGTGCGCGCCGACGGCGTGGCCCTGCTCCAGTCGGGGCACTGGCACAGCGCCGGGCGCGCGCCGCCGGAGTCGTCGATGGACGACCTCATGGCCTGGGTCGGCCGCAGCGCCAACCCGGGCAGTCCGGCCCGCACCGGACATGCCGCCGACTGGAGTCCGTCGGGCGAGGCGGTCGATGGCATCGCCGGCGTGCTGGCCGTGCCCACCGACCCGGCGCGCGGCGAATGGCTGTTCTATTTCCGCTGCGAGCAGGTCGAGGACGTGCGCTGGGCCGGTCGCCCGGACGAGGCGGCCAAGATCGTGGGCGGCAATGGCCGGATCGATCCGCGGAGCAGCTTCGAGGCCTGGCAGGAGACCGTGCGCGGCAGCGCCCTGCCCTGGAGCGATGCCGACCTGCGCGCGGCTTCGCGCCTGGGGCTGCTGTTGCGCGAGTACTCCCGCCGCGCCGGCGCGCTGGTCGAGGTCGGCGACCTGCAGGGCCGACGCAGCCGCATGGACGTGCGCCACCACCGCGACCGGCTGGCGCAGCTGTCGGAGCTGCTCGACGGCATGGTCCACGTCGGCCCGGCCGAGACCGCGCAGCTGTCCGAGCGCATCACGCAGCTCGAAGACGAACTGCAGTCGCTGATCGACGCCTCCAGCGTGGCCGCGCACTGAAGGCGCGGGGCGGCCGCGGCCGCTCCCTGCGCCGCCGCCCCGCGGGCGATCGATGCCGTTGCCGGGCCGATGCTGCGATAGTGGTCGGCCATCATCCTGGAGCAACGCATGACCCGACCCCTCGCAGGCAGGACCGCCCTGGTGACCGGCGGCGCCCGTGGCATCGGCGCGGCCATCGCCCGCCGGCTGCACGCCGACGGCGCCAACGTGGCGATCACCGACGTGCTTGTGGACGAAGGCCGCGCGCTGGCCGCATCGCTGGGCGAACGCGCCGCCTTCTTCGAGCACGACGTGACCGCGGACGCCGCCTGGGCCGGCGTGGTCGAGGCCTGCGTGGCGCGCCTCGGCGGCCTGCATATCCTGGTCAACAACGCCGGCATCTACGAACCCGGCAGCATCGCCGAGGCCGACCTGGCCGGGGTCGAACGCCAGATCCGGGTCAACCAGTTCGGCACCTTCCTGGGCATGCGCCACGCGCAGGCGCCGATGCGCGCGGCCGGCGGCGGCAACATCGTCAACATCAGCTCCATCGCCGGCCTGCTCGGCTTCCCGGGCGCCGCGGCCTACGTCGGCACCAAGTGGGCGGTGCGCGGCATGACCAAGACCGCCGCGGTGGAGCTGGCGCCCGACCGCATCCGCGTCAACTCGGTGCATCCGGGCTTCATCGAGACCCCGATGATCGACAGGAACAGCGCCGAGGCCAACCAGGCCGGGATCGAGGCCACGCCGCTCAAGCGCGTCGGCCAGCCCGACGAGATCGCGGCCGCGGTGGCCTATCTGGCCGGCGCCGAGGCCGGCTTCGTCACCGGCGCCGAACTGACCGTCGACGGCGGCTGGGTGCTGTAGCGGGCCAAGGGCGGCGGCAGCGACTACCATGCTCGCCCCGCCGCCCGATACCGCCGCCATGTCCGCACCCCAGACCCTTCTCGACGACGCCCAGATCGAACGCCTGTCCGAGCTGCTGGACCAGCGCGCGGTCCCGTTCAAGGGCTTCAACCTGGAGGCCCTGGACGGCTTCCTGTCGGCGCTGGTGCTCTCGCCCTCGCCGGTGCCGCCGGAGGAGTGGCAGCCGCTGGTCTGGGGCGGCAAGCCGCCGCGCTGGGACAGCGACGCCGAGGCCGCCGAGGTGCAGCGCCTGCTCGAGGGCCACTGGAACATGTGCGCGGCGCGCGTGCGCCACGACGAGGACAGCCTGCCCGACCACCTGGCGCCGCTGATGTGGCTGCCCGAGGACCCGGAACTGACCGGCGAGGACGCGCTGCACGAGGACGAGCTGGACGTCGGCCGCGACTGGGCGCTGGGCTTCTTCGAGGGCGTGGCCCTGCGCGAGGCCGAGTGGGACCGCTGGCTGGACGAGAACGAGTGGATGGAGGAGGTCTTCGATTTCCTCGACCGCCTCGCCAGCGGCGAGTCGATCAACCCCGACGATCCGACCGCGGCGCCGATGCCGGTGGACTACCGCGAGCGCCTGTCGATCGTGATGTCGCTGCCGGGCATGCTGGCCGACCTCAACCACCACCGCGTCGACGCGCTGACCCCGCGCGAGCCGATCCGCCGCGAAGCCGGCCCCGGTCGCAACGACCCCTGCCCCTGCGGCAGCGGCAAGAAGCACAAGAAGTGCTGCGGCGCGCACTGAGCCGTCTCCCGCGCTGAGCGCGGAGCCCGGTCCCCGCACCGGCAGGCGCGCACGCGCCTGCGCGTGCCCGGTCCCGCGGCCCTGCAACCCTCCCGCCCGCCCGCGCATCCGAGCCAGGGCCGGACGCGGGGAGACTGCGTGCGCGCATTCCTTCGCCGATGCCTGGAGAGACATGAGCCGTCGCCTGACCGTCCTTGCCCTGCTGTTCCTGCTTGCCGCCTGCCGTGCGGACGCGCCCGCCGCCCCGCCCCAGGCCGATGCCGTCCTGCTCGGCCGCCTGTTCGATACCGCCAGCGGAGAGGTGGTGGAGCACGGCGTGGTGGTGGTGGCCGACGGCCGCATCCAGTGCGCGGGCGCCGCGACCGCCTGCCGGTGGGACGCAGGCGGCCCCGTGCACGACTACGGCCGCGCCCTGCTGCTGCCCGGCCTGATCGACCTGCACGTGCATGCGCGACCCCACTACGTGGGCGCCTTCGTGCCGGCCGGCGTCACCACCGTGCGCGATGCCGGCAACACCCTGGCGATGATCGCGCAACTGCGCTCCACGCCCGGCGCGCCTCGCATCATCGCCAGCGGCCCGCTGCTCGACGGGGTCGATGGCCCCTGGTCGCAGGGCCCGGCGCCAGTGGGCAGCGCGCCGCTGGACACGCTCTCGCCGGTCACCGCGACCGATGCGGACCAGGCCCGCGCCGCGGTCGAGGCGCTGGTTGCCGCCGGGGTGGACTGGATCAAGCTCTACACCGACCTGCCGCCGGTCGCCTTCGCCGCCGCGGTGGAGGCGGCGCGCCAGGCGGACGTGCCGGTGATGGTCGATCTGGGGTCGGCGGTCACCGCCGATGCCGGGGCGGCGCGCACCGACATCCTGCAGGCCGCCAGCGCCGGCGTGGCGACGGTGGAGCACCTGGGCGGGGTGGCCCTGGCCTATCGCCGCCTGGGCGGCGACCCGATGGCCGCCACGCTCGACGAGGCGCTGCTCGACCAGCTGGCCGCCTCCATCGCCGCCAGCGCGGTCGCGGTGGTCCCGACCCTGGCCACCCACACGCACTTTTACGAGCCCGGCCGCTTCGCCCTGGCCGGCCTGCCCGGCCACGAGCGCCTGGCGCCGCATTTCCTGGCGCACTGGGCGATGCTGGGCAACGGCCTCGACCAGCCGGCGGTGCAGGCCCGGACGGGCGCGCAGCTGCGGCTGGTGCAGGCGCTGCTGCCCCGGCTGCAGGCCGCCGGCGTTGCGATCGGCACCGGCTCGGACCTGCCGGCCGCGCCGCAGCTGCTGCCGGGCGCGGCCGTGCACCAGGAACTGGTGGCGCTGGTCGAGGCCGGGCTGTCGCCGGCGCAGGCGCTGCAGTCGGCCACGCGGGTGGCCGCCGGCATCCTCGGCCGCGACGATCTGGGCCGGCTGGAAGCCGGCGCTCGCGCCGACATCGTCGTCATCGACGGCGATCCGCTGCAGGCGATCGCCGACAGCCGCAAGGTCGCGGCAGTGTGGATGGACGGCGCGCCGGTCGCGCTGGAGCAGGCCTGGAAGGCGGTCGACGAGGCGCTGGAGGCCGTTGCGAGCGGGGCGCCCTAGGGCCTGCGGCGGGCCTGTCGCGACCGCCGCATACGACAAGGGCCGGACAGGCCGGCCCTTGGTTCATGCCGCTGGCGCGGGTCTTACCAGACCACTTCGGCCATCGAGCAGTTCAGGCCGGAACCAATCCCCAGCAGGGCCACGCGGTCGCCCTTCTTCAGGCGGCCCATCTCGCGCAGCTTGGACAGCACGATCGGCACCGAGGCCGGACCGATGTTGCCGTGCTCGCCGAAGATGGTCAGGACCTTCTTCGGATCGATGCCGATGGCCTTGGTGAAGGCCGCGGTGTGCACCTTGCTGACCTGGTGGATGACGAACTGGTCCAGTTCCTCGGCCACCCAGCCCAGCGCCTGCTTGGCCGCGACGAAGGTCTTCTGCGACAGCTTGATGCCTTCCACCAGCAGGGTGCGGGTGTCGGTGACCATCCCGTCGAGGTTGCCGCGGCACAGCTTGTTCCACTCGGTGGCCGCGCGGGTCACGCCGCCGCGGTAGCGCGGCGCGCCCGGGGCGAGCTCGGCCCGGGCCAGGACCATGGCCGCCGCGCCCGAGCCCAGGGTCAGGGTGGCCAGTTCGTTGCGGAACTGCTCCTCGGTGGCGTCGTCGCGGGTCAGGCGCTCGAGGGTCTTCTCGTAGGCCAGGTCCGCGGTCTCGCCGTCGACGATCAGCGCGTAGTCGATCTCGCCGCGCTCGATCATGCGGCTGGCGATGTCCATGCCGTTGATGAAGGCCAGGCAGGCATTGGCCACGTCGAAGTTCTGGCAGGTGTCGGGCAGGCCGAGGTTGCCGCTGACGATCGAGGCGGTGGACGGCTCGAGGTAGTCGCGGCTGACCGAGGTGTTGACCAGCAGGCCGACCTTGTCCGGGTCGATGCCCGCGTCGGCCAGCGCCTTGACGCCGGCCAGGGTGGCCACATCGGAAGCCTGCACGTCGTCTTCCCACAGATAGCGCGAGTGGATACCGGCCACTTCGCCCAGCACGTCGATGCGGATGCCCAGGCGTTCCAGGGTCGGTCGCAGCCGCTCGTTGATCTCCGCCGAGGACAGGCGGCGCGGCGCGTCGATGTGGGCGAGGCCGGCGATGGCGACGTGTTGGAAGAGCATGGGTGGGAAGCCGAAACAGATACGGAGCCGTATAGGGTACCGCCTTCGGCCCGGGGACGCATGGACGAACTGAACGGGCCCGTGGCCGTTTTCCCGGCCGGACCGCCGCCGGGGCCCGCCCGGAACCCCTCCGGGACGCCAGCCGCCCCCGTCAGTAGGTCAGCGCGCGCAGCGCCAGGCGGCGAAGCGCTGGCTGCCGGCCCGCGGCTCGTCCAGCGGGTGGATGGTATCGGCCTGCAGGCCGGGGGCCTCGTTGCGGGCCAGGGTCTCCAGCTCGTCGCGCACCTTAAGCGCGTTGCGCTCGATGAAGGCCACCGAGTGCTTCACCGACACCTCGACCTCGCCGCGCTTCTCGCAGCCGGCAGGCGGGCCGGTGACCACGCGCACCGCGCTGGCGCCGGGCGCCATGTGGACCCAGGTGCAGGCGGACAGGACGGTGGCCAGGGCGGGGATCAGGAGCAGGCGCATCGGGGTCTTTCCTCGGTTCGGGACGGTACTGGGCCATTGTGAACGGCGCGGCGGCCGCCACCGGGCGCTGCCGGCGGCGGATCTGGCGCTCCGTTCAGGATAGGCCTAGTGGGGCTGGGGCTGGCCGTCGGCGTCGAGGACCTGGACGGGCGCCAACCCCAGTTCGCGCAGCTCGGGCGCGATCTTCGCCAGGTCGCCGACCACCACCCAGGTCAGCGCATCGGGCCGGATGGTCCGGGCCGCGGCCGCCACCTCGTCCGGGCCGGCGGCCTCGACCTGGGCCTTGCGCCACAGCACGTAGTCGTCGGCCCGCTCGTAGCGGACGATGCCGCCGATCGCGCCCAGCACCGCCCAGGCGGTCTCGTAGGCGCCAGGCAGGCTGAGGGTCTGGATCGCCTTGATCCGCTCGACCTCGGCCACGGTGGGCGGACGCCGCCCTTCGGCGAATTCGCCGATCTCGCGCCGGATCTCGGCCACGGCCTCGGCGGCGCGGTCGATCTGCACCGGCGCCGAGACCATCCACCGGCGCTGGCCCAGGGCCCCGCCCAGGGAACTGCTCACGCCATAGGACCAGTGCTTGTCCTCGCGCAGGTTCATGTTCAGGCGCGAGGTGAAGTCGCCGCCGATCACGCCGTTGGCCAGCTCCAGCGCGATCGCGCCCGGATCGCGGCTGCCCGGCACCAGCTGGGCGGCGAAGATGTTGGCCTGGATCGCACCGGGCTGGTCGATCAGGAACAGGCGCGGCGTGGCGGGCAGCTCCACCGCGGGCACGTCGACCTGCACCGGCGGCGTCGGCCCCTCGCCCGCCCAGTCGCCGAAGTGGCGCTCCAGCTGCGGCAGGATCTCGGCCAGGGTGGTGTCGCCCACCACGATCAGGGTAGCGCCCTCCGGCCGCAGCCAGCGGCGATGGAACGCGAGCAGCTCATCGCGCGTCAGCGCCGCGATCGCGGCCTCGGTGCCGCTGGCCGGAGCGCCGTAGGGATGGCCCTGGCCGTACAGCAGCCCCGGCAGCACGCGCATGGCCATGCCCGCCGGCCGCGCCTTCTGCTGGCGGATGCCGGCGATCCAGCTGGCGCGGATGCGCTCGATCTCGACCGGATCGTAGTGCGGCCTTCGCACCATGTCGGCGAACAGGGCCAGCGACGGGTCGAGCTGGTCCTTCAGCGCCGACAGCCAGGCGCTGGCGCCGTCCTGGCTGGCGGACGCACCGAGGCTGGCGCCCAGCGCCTCGGCGCGGTTGGCGAATTCCAGCGCGTCGATCCCGCCCGCCCCTTCGTCCAGCAGGTCCATCGCCAGGTCGGCCAGGCCGGCCTGCCGCGGCGGATCGCTGCTGTAGCCGCCGTGGAACTCGTAGCTCAGCTGCACGACCGGCACGTCGTGGCGCTCGGCCAGCACCACCTGCGTGCCGTTGCCCAGGCGTGCGCGTTGCAGCCGCGGGAACACCAGGTCCGGGAAGCGCGTGGTCGGCGGCACGCCGAGGCTGCGATCCACCGTGGAAGGCGTGGTGCGGTAGCGCGGATCGGGCGCCGGCACGTCGAACGGCGCCGGCGTCTCGGCCGGCGCCTCGACCAGCGGGGTGCGCTCGCCCGGCTCGACCAGGATGGTATGGCTGCCGGCGCCAAGCCATTTGCGGCCCACCGCGCGGATGTCCTCGGCGGTGGTGGCCGCGTAGTTGGCCAGCTGGGTGCGGAAGCAGCCCGGATCGCCGGCCAGCACCGCGCATTCGGCCAGCACGTCGGCCTTGCCGCCGAAGCCGCCGATGCGCTCGACGCCGCGGATGAAGCCCGCGCGGATCATGCCGTGGGCGCGCGCCAGTTCGTCCCCGGTCGGCCCCTGCGCCACCAGCCGCTCGATCTCCTCGTCGATGGCGGCCTCGACCCGGGCCGGGTCCACGCCCTGCTTGACCGTGGCCACCACGTAGAAGTTGGACCCCAGCTGCGAGCTGCCCGCGGCCGCGCTGATGTTGTCCACCAGCCGGTCGCCGTGGACCAGGCGGCGGTCCAGACGCGAGGATTTCGAACCGCCCAGCACGTAGCCCAGCATCTGCAGCTGGTCGAGCTCCGGGTTGCCGGCCTCGGGCACGTTCCAGGCACGGTAGATGCGCGCCTGCGGCACCTTGTCGTGGAGCAGTTCGCGGGTGGAACTGCGGCGCGCGGCGACATCGACCGGCGGCTGCGCCATGGTCGGCCCCGCGGGGATGTCGCCGAAGTAGCGGGTGACCTTCTCGCGCGCCGTGGCGACGTCGATGTCGCCGGCCAGCACCAGCACCGCGTTGTTGGGTCCGTACCAGGCATGGAACCACTGCCGCACGTCGTCCAGCGAGGCCGCGTTGAGGTCGTTCATCGAGCCGATCACGCTGTGGCCGTAGGGATGATCCGGACCGTACAGCGCGCGGCTCATGCGTTCCCAGACCTGGCCATAGGGCTGGTTCTCGCGCTGGCGCTTCTCGTTCTGTACCACCCCGCGCTGTTCGTCCAGTTCGGACTGGTCGATCGCGCCCAGCAGGTGGCCCATGCGGTCGGACTCCATCCACAGGGCCATGTCCAGCGCGGTGGTGGGCACGTTCTGGAAGTAGTTGGTGCGGTCGGTGTTGGTGGTGCCGTTCTGGTTGGTGGCGCCCACCGCGCGGAACGGGTCGAAGAACTCGCCCCGGTGGTGCTCGCTGGACTGGAACATCAGGTGTTCGAACAGGTGCGCGAAGCCGCTGCGCCCGGCCGGCTCGTCCTTGCTGCCGACGTGGTACCAGATGTTGACCGCGACGATCGGCGCCTTGCGGTCGGTGTGGACCACCACGCGCAGGCCGTTGGGCAGGTTGAAGCTGGCGTGGTCGATGTCCACGGCCGGAGTGTGCTCGGCCGCAGGCGATGGCGGCGAGAACGTGCCTGTTCCCATGGCGAGGCCCAGCGCGGCCAGGAGCAGGGCCGCGCGCGGCTGGAACGGGAACATCGACATGCAGGATCCGTTGGTGATTCGTGAACAGCAGGCTCCATTCTAGACCCCGCGTCCCGGGCGCCCCCCGCGTGCGCCCGCATGGCCGCGACGCGGCCTGCACTGGCGCGCATCGACACTCGCCCGATGCCGACACGACACGCACTGGTTACCGGCGCCAATCGCGGCCTGGGCCTGGAGTTCACGCGCCAGCTGCTGCGCGGCGGCACCGACGTGGTCGCGACCTGCCGCCACCCCGGTCGCGCGACCGCGCTCAACACGCTCGCAGGCGAGCATCCAGGGCGCCTGCACGTGCTGCCGCTGGACGTCGCCGACGCGCGTTCGCATGCGGAACTGCTGCGCGAACTGCCGCTGGCGGTCGGCGCGCACGCGCGGATCGACCTGCTCGTCAACAACGCCGGCGTCCTGCACTCGGGCGAACGCTTCGGCAGCCTGACGCCGGCGAACTTCGAGGACAGCTTCCGCACCAACGCGCTCGGCCCGCTGCTGCTGGTGCAGGCGCTGGCGCCGGTGCTGGCCGAGGGCGCGCGGGTGGCCAACCTGTCCTCGGAACTGGGTTCGATCGCCGGCACCACCCGCTTCGGCACGCCCAGCTACAACATGAGCAAGGCCGCGCAGAACATGGCCACCGTGCTGCTGGCGCGGGCACTGGCTGGCCGCGGCATCACCGTGGTCGCCCTGCATCCGGGCTGGGTACGCACCGACATGGGCGGCGAGGGCGCCTCGCTCGCGCCGACCGAGGCGGTGGCGGCGCTGCTGCGCGTCGTGGCCGGACTGCGTCCGGCCGACAGCGGCCGCTTCCTGGACTGGCGCGGCCGCGCGATGCCATGGTGAGGTGACCGGTGGCGCAACGGCAGCCGGCTTCGACTTGCCTCTAGAATCGCGCCGCCCTCCTTCGCGCGCAGGCGTGTCGATGGAGTCCGTCCGCCACGAGCTTCGACCCGCCCGACGTGTTCGACATCCTGCTGTACCAGCCCGAGATTCCCCCCAACACCGGCAACGTGATCCGGCTGTGTGCCAACACCGGCGCACGGCTGCACCTGGTCCGTCCGCTGGGGTTCGAGCTGGACGACCGCCACCTGCGCCGGGCCGGGCTCGACTACCACGAGTACGCCGCGATGCAGGTCCACGACAGCCTGGACGCCGCGCTTGCGGCGATCGCGCCGCCGCGCCTGTTCGCGCTGAGCACCCGCAACAGCCAGCGCTACGACCAGCAGCGCTACCGGGAAGGCGACGCGTTCCTGTTCGGTTCCGAGTCCGCGGGGCTGCCGGCCACGGTCCTGGCCAGCGTGCCCGATGCGCGACGCCTGCGCCTGCCGATGCGCCCGCACAACCGCAGCCTCAACCTGTCCAATGCCGTGGCCGTGGTCGCCTACGAGGCCTGGCGCCAGCTTGGCTTCCCCGGCGGCGCCTGAGCGACTCCCACGCCACGCCGCGCTGCCCCCCGCGCCTTGCGGGAATCTGCAGGACGCCATCGCACATCGCCCTTGCCCCCGGGGCGCTGAGACGCGGTGACAAGCCGCCTGCCGCGCCTGGCCAGCGTCGCGGGCACGCCGTTGCCACGCCCGGGATAGGCATAATGCGGGCGGGCCGCGACGGGCCCGATCCCACTTGGCGCGCCACCGCGCGGAGACCGCCCATCGACGTTTCGCTGCCGCCCGAACAACTCGAGCGCCTGTTCGACGCGGTCCCGGACGTGGTGTTCTTCGTCAAGGACGCCCAATGCCGCTACGTCCACCTGAACCGGACCCTGGTGCAGCGCCTGGGCCTGCGCCGGCGCGGGGAAGTCGTGGGCCGCAGCGTGCTGGAACTGTATCCGCCCAACCTGGCCGAGGCCTACATCGCCCAGGACCGGCGCGTACTGGGCGGCGAGGTGGTGGAGAACCTGCTGGAACTGCAGCTGTATCCCAACCGCAGCCGCGGCTGGTGCCTGACCCTCAAGCAGCCGCTGCGCAAGGACGGGCGCATCGTCGGCCTGATCGGCATCTCCCGCGACCTCGGCCAGCCCGACAGCGGCCATTCCTCGTTCGCCCGCCTGCAGCTGGCGGTCGACTCCATGCGCGAACACTTCGACCAGCCGCTGCGGGTCCAGGCGCTGGCCGGGACCGCCGGGGTCTCGGTCTGGCAACTCGAACGCCTGTTCAAGCGGGTGTTCCAGATCTCGCCGCAGCAGATGCTCACCAAGCTGCGGATCGAGGCGGCCATGCGCCTGCTGCATGGCGAGGCCAGCATCGCCCAGATCGGGCAGCGCTGCGGCTTCGCCGACCAGAGCGCGTTTGCCCGCCAGTTCCGCTGCACGGTGGGCATGCCGCCGCGCGACTACCGCGCGCTGGTGCAGCAGCGGGGTGCCGCAGTCCCGTAAGGATTCCTGAACCCGATAGTTCAGTATTCAGGCGCCGTTGTGCTCCGTGCACGAGAATCTTCACGCCGCCTTTCGGGGGTGGAACCGTACCCCCTGACGGTTTGCTCTCTCTCCCACGCTCCCGGGGGCGGCACCCTCTTTCTGACAAGGACGACATTCCTGATGAAGCGTTCCCTGCTCGTGCTTTCCCTCGCGGCCGCCGTTCCGTTCGCCGCTTCCGCCGCCGAAGGCATCTCCTACAACTATGTCGAAGCCGGCTACGCCGCCACGGACCTGAGCGACGGCCTGCTCGACGCCGATGGTTTTGGCGCGCGCGCCTCGGTCGCCTTCCACCCGAACTTCCACGTGTTCGGCGACTACAGCCATCAGGACATCGACAACATCAACGTCGACGCCGACCAGTGGCGCCTGGGCCTGGGCTACAACCACCAGATCTCGCCGCGCGCCGACCTGCTGACCCGCGTGGCCTACGAGAAGGTCGACCTGGGCCGCTACGGCGACGCCGACGGCTGGAGCGTGGAAGCCGGCGCCCGCGGCGCCCTGACCGGCAACCTGGAAGGCTATGCGCTGGCCGGCTATGAGGACGGCGACGCGTTCGACGGCGACTTCTACGGCCGCCTCGGCGCCACCGTGAAGTTCACCCCGAACTGGGGCCTGAGCGCGGACGTCAAGTTCAACAGCGACGACACGGCCTGGTTCGTGGGTCCGCGTTTCACCTGGTGACGGCAGGACGGAAGCCTTCCGGGCTTCCTTCCCGCCTCATGCGGCGTCGCGCTCCCTCCCTCCCGACGCCGCGGGGGCCCGACCGGAAACGGTCGGGCCCTTTTTTATGCGTGGACGAAAAGACCGGCCGACGCGCGGGCTCGCCGGCGCGCACGGCCGTCGGCGCGCGCGCGGTTAAGGGGATCAGGACTGGGGCTGGAACAGCGGCGCGGGGTATTCGGGCTTGCGCTCGCGGGCCATCAGCCGGGCCAGGCCCTCGGCCGGGGTGATGTCGCCGTGCAGCACGTCGCGGACGTTGCTGGCGATGGGCAGTTCCAGGCCGTAGCGGTCGGCCAGACGCATCACCTCGTCGGCGGTCTGCACCGATTCGACCACCTGGCCGATCTCGCGCACCGCCTCGTCCACGCTCTTGCCGCGGCCAAGCGCCAGTCCGAGGCGGCGGTTGCGCGACAGGTCGCCGGTGCAGGTCAGCACCAGGTCGCCCAGCCCGGCCAGGCCCATCAGCGTCTCGGGACGGCCGCCGATCGCGGCATTGAGCCGCAGCATCTCGTTGAGGCCGCGGGTGATCAGGCCGGTGCGGGCGTTGAGGCCCAGCTCCATGCCGTCGGCCACGCCGGTGGCGACCGCCAGCACGTTCTTCATCGCGCCGCCGAGCTCGGCGCCGCGCATGTCGCTGCCGGTATAGGCGCGGAATTCCGGGCCGTGCAGCACGTCGGCCACCTGCTGCACGAACGCGGCGTCCTCGCCCTGCACGGTGACCGCGGTCGGCAGGCCGAGCGTGACTTCCTTGGCGAACGAAGGGCCGGTGACCACGGCCAGCGGCACGTCGGCCCCGAGCACGTCGGCCGCGACCTCGTGCAGGAAGCGGCCCGAGCCGGGCTCGAAGCCCTTGGCCGCCCACGCCACGCCGGCATGCGCCGGGCGCAGCGGTGCGAGCGCCTGCAGGGTCTGGGTGAAGGCGTGCGAGGGCACGACCACCAGCACCAGGTCGGCCTCGCGCACGGCGCTGGCCAGGTCGGTGGTGGCGCGCAGCGCGTCCGGCAGCGGAATGCCGGGCAGGTAACGCGGGTTTTCGTGGCGCTGGTCGATGGCCTCGGCCACCGCCGCGTCACGGCCCCACAGGATCGTGGGATGTCCGTGACGGGCGATCAGCGAAGCGAGCGCGGTGCCCCAGGAGCCCGCGCCAAGGACCGCGACCTTGACGGCCGGGCTCGACATGGCTCAGGCGTTGCCGGCCGTCTCGCTGCTGGCCAGGTCGCCGCCGGCCTGCTGCTGGTTCTGGCGCTGGCGCAGGCCCTCGGCGTACAGGGCGTCGAAGTTGATCGGCTGCAGCAGGAAGGGCGCGAAGCCGCCGGCCTGGATCAGCTCGCCGATCAGCTGGCGCGCGTAGGGGTACAGCACGTTCGGGCACTGGGTGCCGAGCAGCGCGTCGAGCACGTTGGGCTCGAAGCCGGCCAGGCCGAACACGCCGGCCTGCTGCACTTCGACCATGTACACCGCGTTGCCCTCGCCTTCGCCGGCGGTGCAGGTCAGGGTGACGCCCAGCACCACTTCGTAGGCGTTCTCGCCCAGGCGCTGCACGCGCTGGTTGAGGTTCATGTTGATCTGCGGCTGCGCCTGCTCGTTGAAGACCATCGGCGCCTTGGGCGACTCGAAGGAGACGTCCTTGACGTAGATCTTCTCGACGCTGAACTGCGGGCCGGTCTGCTGGGCGGGCTCGGTGCCGCCGTTGAGGGCTTGCTCGGACATCCTGGTACTGCTCCGGTATCTGGGGCGGAAAGGCCGATTATCGCACTTCGCAGGCTCAGCCGCGGCCCTTGACCAGGGGCAGGTCGGCCTGCTGCCAGCCGCCGATGCCGCCGTCGAGCACGAACACCCGTTCGAAGCCGGCCTTCTTCAGCCGCTTGGCCGCTTCCGAGGCGCTCTGCCCGGTCTTGCACACCAGCACCACCGGCAGGCCCTTGGCCGAGGCCAGGCGCTTGTTCTCCGGATCGAACTGGCTCATCTGCACGTTCTTCGCGCCGGGGATGTGGCCCTTCTCGAAGTCCGCGATCGGGCGCAGGTCCACCACCAGGGCGTTGTCGCGGTTGACCAGCAGGGTCACCTCGCCCGGACGCACCACCTTGTAGCTGCGCATCAGCCGCGCGATCTCGGTCGCGATGATCGCGACGGTCAGGCCGGCCAGGGCCAGCGCGAGCATCTGGTTGCGGCCGGCGAAGGCCATCAGTTCCTGGAAGTCCACGTCGATGGGCAGCTGCGAAAAGGGGGCGGGGATTGTCGCACAGGGGCGCGGGCGCGGCCCGCGGGCGGGTCGGCGGCGCCGTGGCGCGGGGCTACTCGCCGGCCCAGAAGTCCGGCAGGCCGCCGGTGATCCACCAGGTGGCGGCGGCGGGGTCGTAGCGCCACTGCTCGGTGTAGCGCAGGGTGCGCTCGGTCATGGTGTGGCGGTTGATCAGGCCGATCTCGATCTCGCGCGCGGCCTCGGCCTCGCCGGGACGCTCGGCCAGCTCGCGGTAGTGCGAGACCTGCACCTGCCGGTAGCGCTCGAACTCGAGCTCGCCCAGCGGGTGGGATTCGCGCCGGGCGGGGTCGACCATGTGCCAGGCGCCCTCGAAGTCCCCCCAGCGGATCGCCGCCGACCAGGCGTACTGCGCGCGCTGCAGTTCAGCGGCCTGCTTGCCGGTGCTGGCGCAGCCGGCCAGCAGCAGCGCCGCCAGCATGCACAGCCCCCACGATTGCCATCGCCGCATCGCCATGTCCCCGTCTCCCGGCCAGCGCGCCATGCTAGCAGGCGGGTGCGCCGGATCAGTCGCGCCTCAGGATGGCGACATAGCGCGCGCTGGCCTGGGCCACCGCCTCGCCCGAGGGCGACAGCACCCGCGCCGCGAGCGTGGCGCGCGCGCGGCCGCGGCTTCGCAGCGTGGCCAGGAACACCGCCCAGCCGTCGCCCTCGGCATCCAGCCAGGCCTCGGCGTGCAGCGCGTCGCGCAGCGGCGCGAGGTAGCGGAACTGGGAATCGGCCACGTACACATCGGCGTCGAACCCGCCCGCTTCCACCTGCAGCACGGTCAGCCCCCATCCGGCCAGCGTCATGATCGAGGCCAGGCTGCCGCCGAACGCGCTCCCCTTGTCGTTGACGTTGGGCGCCAGCGGTGCGTGCAGGCTCAGACGCCCCTGCGCGTAACCCTGGACCTGCGGTTGCAGCGCGCGCGCCGGCGGCATCGCCAGCAGCTTCGACTGCAGTGCCTGCAGGGCCTGTTCGGACGGATCGGTCATGCGGCGCGGTCACCCGGAAACGGAGGAAGGTGGCTTGCGGCGCGCCGGTGCAGCGACCAAGCTGGCAGGCATGTCGAAGGACACCGAAGCGCCGGAGCAGCGCGCATCCTACGTGATCTCGCTGCGGCCGGCCGGCGCGCACGCGCCGATGCGGGCCGCGGCCGCCGCGCACGGCATGCGCGTGCTGGCGTTGTCGCCCTGGCGGATACGCACCCGCGCCGACGCTTCTGCCCGCGCCGCGCTGGCCCAAGCGCTGGCCGCGGACGTGGTGCTGTTCACCAGTCCTGCCGCGGTGTCGGCGGCGGCGGCGCTGATGCCATTGCGCGCCGTCCCTGGCCAGTCCTGGCTGGCGGTCGGCGCGGGCACGGCCGCGGCGCTGCACGGCGCGGGCGTGGCCGAGGTCACCGCACCCGAGCGGATGGACAGCGAGGGCCTGCTGGCCCTGCCGCCCTTGCAGCAGCCGCAGGGGCGCAGCGTCGGCATGGTGACCGCGCCCGGCGGGCGCGGACTCATCGCGCCGACCCTGGCCGCGCGCGGCGCGCGCGTGTTGCGCGCGGAGGTGTACGAGCGCGTCCCGGTCGCGCCCTCGCCGCGCGCGCTGGCCAGGCTGCGGGCGATCGACGCGCCGCTGTACCTGGCGTTGAGCAGCGGCGAGGCCCTGCAGCGTCTGCTCGGGATCGTCCCGGCCGCGCTGCTGCCGCGCCTGCGCGGCGCGCAGGTGCTGGCCGCCAGCGAACGCCTGGCCGACCTGGCCCGGGCCGCGGGGTTCGAGCGCGTCACCGTCGCCAGCGATGCGCGCCCGGCCTCGCTGCTGGCCGCCAGCGGCCTGCCGCGCCGCTGAGCCGATGCGCCGCGCGCTCGGCTAGGATGCGCGACCCCGCCCCGCGCCGCAGACAGATGAGCCAGCCCGATCCCGCCGCCCACACGCCCCGCCGCGGCAAGGCCCTGGCCTGGCTGCTGGTCGCCGCGCTGCTGGCGCTGGCGGCGCTGGGCGCGCAGCGCTGGCTCGCCGCGCGCGATGCGCTTGCGCAGGACGTGCTGGCCGACCGCCAGCGCATCGCGGCGCTGGAGCAGCGGTTGGATGCGATGCGCCGCAACCAGCGCGCGCAGACCACACGCCTGCAGCAGGCCGAGGCCACCAATCGCCTGCTGCGCGAGGAACTGATCGGCCTGGGCCAGCGTGCGGCCCTGCTCGAGGACAGCCTGCGCAAGCTGGCCGACCCGGCGCTGCAGGCCGGACAGGCGCTGCGCCTGGACGAGATCGAACTGTTGCTGGCCCAGGGCCAGCAGCGCCTGCTGCTGGCCGGCGACCTGGAGGGCGCGCGCCGCGCCTACGCGCTGGCCGGGCAGCTGTCCGAAGGCCTGTCCGATCATGCCTGGCTGGACCTGCGCCAGGCGCTGGCCCAGGAGCGGGCCGCGCTGGAAGCGCTTGGCGAGGACCCTCGCGGGACCGCGGGGGCGCGCCTCGCGCGCCTGGCGTCCGCCCTGCCTGCGCTGCCGCAGGCGCCAGCACCTGCTGCCACCCCGGCGTCCCCGCCCTCCCTGTGGCGGCGCGCGCTGGCCGGACTGGTGCAGGTGCAGCCCAGCGCCACCGCGCTGGCGACCGACCCGGCCGACCGCGCCCCGGCGCTGGCCGCGCTGCAGCTGGAACTGGGCCTGGCCCAGGCGGCGGTCGAGCGGCGCGACCGCGACACCTGGCAGGCCGCGCTGGCGCGCGCCGATGCCTGGGTGCTGCGGCTGTGGCCGGATTCGGCCGCGCGCCGGTCGCAGCTGGCGCTGCTGCGCGAACTGCGGGAGCAGGACCTGGCGCTGGACCTGCCCGAACTCGGCAGTACCCTGACCCGGCTGCGGCGGCAGCGCGGAGGCTGAGCGCGCGTTCAGTCCGTCGACGCCACGTCAACACCGCGCACGCGAGGCTGGCTCCCATCGCGGGGAGCGTTTTCGACGAGGAGCTGACATGAACCTGTTCCGCCTGCTGCTGCTCTGGCTGGTCCTGGCCCTGGTCGGCGCGCTGGCCGCCCAGTTGCTGCTGAGCCAGGACCCCGGCTATGTCCTGGTGCGCTGGCGCGGCTACGACTACACCACCACCGTGCTGGTGGCCGCGGCCGTGCTGTTCGCCGGGGCCTTCTGCTTCTGGCTGCTGTGGACGCTGATCGCGCTGCCATTCCGCGCCTGGGGCCGGCACCGCGAGGCGCGGGCGCGGGCGCGCATCGGCGACGGCCTGGAAGCGCTGCGCCAGGGCCACTGGAGCCGCGCCGAGAAGCTGCTGTCGCAGGCGGCGGAGGACGAGCAGGTCGAGGCCGCCGCACGCCTGGGCGCGGCGGAGGCGGCACTGGCCCGCGGCGACCACGCCGCCGCCCGCGTCCACCTGGCGGGCTTCGGCGATCGCCACCCGGCGCTGCGCGCGATCGGCACCGCGGAACTGGCGCTGGCCGAGCAGCGCCCCACCGATGCCCTGGTCGCGCTCGATGCCCCGGCGGCGCAGCCCTTGCCACCGCGCGGACTGGCGCTGCGCGCCGACGCGCTCGCCGCCAGTGGCCAGGCCGCCGAGGCCTGGGGCCTGCTGGGCGTGCTGCGCAAGCAGAACGTGTGGCCGCAGGCGGTCCTGGATGAGCGCGAACAGCTCTGGGCCGAGGCCGCGCTGCGCGAGGCCCCGGACACCAACACCCTGGCCGAGCGCTGGGATGCGCTGCCCAAGACGCTGCGGGTGGAGCCGGGCGTGGTCGAGGCCTATGCCACGCGCGCGGCCGCGTTCGGCTGGGAGGACGCGGCCACGCGCAGCATCGAGCAGGCCCTGGACGCGCGCTGGGACGAGGAACTGGCCGCGCGCTACGGCGAGCTGCCGGTGGAACGCGTGGACCACCGCCGCGCCCAGGTCGAACGCTGGCTCAAGACCCACCCCGGCAGCCCCGCCCTGCTGCTGGCGCGGGCGCGCCTGGCGATCGCCGCGGGCGACTGGCCGCAGGCCGAGGACGCCCTGCACCGCGCCCTGGGGCAAGGCGCCGGCAGCGAGGCCTGGGAGGCGCTGGGCGATGGCTATGCACGCAGCGGCGACGAGGCCCGCGCCCGGCAGTGCTATGCCAACGCGCTGGCCGCCGCGCAGGGGCGCGCGGTGGTGCCGCTGCCGCCACGCGAACCGGTGCGGCCCCCGGCGACCTCGATGCTGGAGGAGCGCGACCCCAACGGCGTGCCGCACCTGCGCTAGCGCAGGCGCGCCGGCGCGCTCAGCCGGCGTCGAGTTCCGCCCAGCGCGCGTAGGCCGCGTCGAGCTCTGCCTGCAGCCGCGCCAGGGCCTCGTTGGCCGCGACGAGGGCCGCACTGTCCTGCTGGAAATAGGCCGGGTCGTTCATCGCCGCGCCACGCGCGGCGATCTCGGCTTCCAGCTGTTCGATCCTCGCCGGCAACTGCTCGAGTTCGCGCATTTCCTTGTAGCTGGGCTTGCGCCTGGCCGCCGCCGAAGCCGCCTGCACCGGTGCGGCGGCGGCGGGCCCGGGCTGGGCGGGCGCGGCCGGCGCCGGGTCCACCACGGCCGGGCGCTGCCGCTGCGAGGCCCGGCTCTGCCGCAACCAGTCGCTGTAGCCGCCGACGTACTCGCCCAGCCGCCCCTCGCCTTCCAGCACCAGGGTGCTGGTGACCACGTTGTCGAGGAAGTCGCGGTCGTGGCTGACCAGCAGCAGGGTGCCCTTGTAGTCGAGCAGCAGTTCCTCGAGCAGCTCCAGCGTTTCCACGTCCAGGTCGTTGGTGGGTTCGTCCATCACCAGCAGGTTGGACGGCTGCGCGAACAGGCGCGCGAGCAGCAGCCGGTTGCGCTCGCCGCCCGAAAGCCGGGTGATCGGGGCGCGCGCGCGTTCGGGCGTGAACAGGAAGTCCTGCAGGTAGCCGATCACGTGCTTGCGCGCACCGTTGACCTCGATGAACTCACGGCCTTCGGCGACGTTCTCCAGCGCGTTGAGCGAGTCGTCGAGCTGGCTGCGGTGCTGGTCGAAATAGGCCACCTGCAGCCCGGTGCCGAGCTTGACCTCGCCGCGCTGCGGCTGCAGTTCGCCCAGCAGGATGCGCAGCAGGGTGGACTTGCCGGCGCCGTTGGGACCGATCAGGCCGACGCGGTCGCCGCGCATGATCGTGGTCGAGACATCGTCAAGCAGTACGCGCCCGCCATACGACTGGCTGACGCCGATCGCCTCGACCACCTTGCGCCCCGACGACTGCGCCGCGGCGGCGGCCATCTTCACGTTGCCGGCCAGTTCGCGCCGCTGCGCGCGCTCGCGGCGCATCGCCTTGAGCGCCGTGACGCGGCCCTCGTTGCGTGTGCGGCGCGCCTTGATGCCCTGGCGGATCCACACTTCCTCCTGCGCCAGCAGCTTGTCGAAGCGCGCGTTCTCCTGCGCCTCGGCATGCAGGCGCTCTTCGCGCCGGCGCAGGTAGTTGTCGTAATCGCCGGGCCAGCTGGTCAGCTGGCCGCGGTCGATCTCGACGATGCGGGTGGCCAGCGCGCGCAGGAAGCTGCGGTCGTGGGTGACGAACAGCAGGCTCCCCGGGAAGGACTTGAGGAAGCCTTCCAGCCAGGCGATGGCCTCGATGTCCAGGTGGTTGGTCGGTTCGTCCAGCAGCAGGATGTCGGGCTTTCGCGCCAGCGCCTGGGCCAGCAGCACGCGCCGCTTCATGCCGCCCGACAGCGCGGCGAAGTCGGACTCGCCCGGCAGTTCGAGCTGCTCGATCACCTGCTGGATGCGGCGGTCCAGGTCCCAGCCGTGCTGGGCCTCGATATGCGCCTGGGCATCGCCCATCGCCTCCATGTCGCCGGCATCGAGCGCATGGTGGTAGCGCGCGAGCAGTGCGCCGAGTTCGCCCAGGCCCTGGGCGACCACCTCGAACACGCTGCCCTGCGCGTCGTCCGGCACTTCCTGCGCCATCCGCGCGACCACCACGCCGGACTGCAGGCGGACCTCGCCGTCGTCGGGTTTCAGTTCGCCCGCGATCAGGCGCATCAGGGTGGACTTGCCGGCGCCGTTGCGGCCGACGATGCACACGCGCTCGCCCGCTTCGATGCTCAGGTCGACGTGTTCGAGCAGCAGCGGACCGCCGACGCCATAGTCGACGCGCTGGAGTTGGAGTAGGGACATCGCGCAATTCTACCGGCCCGGGCGGGACGGCAGCGCGTCCGGATGCCGGTCTCTCAGGCGGCATGCGCGGCCGGTCGCGTAGGCTGGTGGCCCACCCCGGACGACGCCGCGCCCGCCGACATGCTCCAGACCGACCTGGCCACCCGCGCCTACAACCACAACTGGCGCCTGGACCCCATCGTCCGCAGCCTGCTGGACACGGACTTCTACAAGCTGTTGATGCTGCAGATGATCTGGCGCCGCTATCCGCGCGTGGAGGCGACGTTCGAGCTGATCAACCGCAGCCGCGAGGTGCGCCTGGCCGACGAGATCCCCGAGGCCGAGCTGCGCGCCCAGCTCGACCACGCGCGCAGCCTGCGTTTTTCCCGGCGCGAACTGATCTGGCTGGCGGGCAACACCTTCTACGGGCGCCAGCAGATGTTCGCGCCCGACTTCCTGGCCTGGCTGGCCACCGTCCAGCTGCCCGAGTACGAACTGGCGCGGCGCGATGGCCAGTACCTGCTGCGGTTCGCCGGGCCGTGGATGCTGACCACGCTGTGGGAGATCCCGGCGCTGGCGATCGTCAACGAGCTGCGCGTGCGCGCCGCGCTGCAGGGGCGCGGCCGCTTCGAGCTCGACGTGACCTACGCGCGCGCCAAGGCGCGGCTGTGGGACAAGCTCGAGCGCCTGCGTGCGCTGCCCGATCTGGTGCTGTCGGACTTCGGCACCCGCCGCCGGCACTCGTTCCTGTGGCAGCGCTGGTGCGTGGAGGCGCTCAAGGAAGGCCTGGGCGCACGCTTCATCGGCACCTCCAACGTGCTGATCGCGATGGAGAGCGACCTGGAGGCGATCGGCACCAATGCGCACGAGCTGCCGATGGTGATGGCGGCGCTGGCCGACGACGACGCGCTGCGCGCCGCCCCCTACCGCGTGCTGGAGGACTGGCGCGAGCTGTACTCGGGCAACCTGCTGATCGTGCTGCCCGATGCCTACGGCACCGCCGCCTTCCTGCGCGACGCGCCCGACTGGGTGGCCGACTGGACCGGCTTCCGCCCCGACAGCCTGCCGCCGGTCGAGGCCGGCGAGCAGATCCTGCAGTGGTGGCAGGCGCGTGGCCGCGACCCGCGCGAGAAGCTGCTGATCTTCTCCGACGGCATGGACGTCGATTCGATCGAGCGCACCTACCACCACTTCCACGGCCGGGTGCGCATGAGCTTCGGCTGGGGCACCAACCTGACCAACGATTTCCGCGGTTGCCCGCCGTTCGGCGGCGAGGCCCTGGACCCGATCTCGCTGGTGTGCAAGGTCACCTCGGCCGACGGCCGCCCCGCGGTGAAGCTGTCGGACAACCCGGCCAAGGCCACCGGCGATCCGGACGAGATCGCGCGCTACCTGCGCGTGTTCGGCCGGGCCGGGCGGGTGGAGACGCCGGTGCGGGTGTGAGCTGACGCGGCGCGGGCGCGGCCTCGGCGGCGAGGCCAATCGCCTCGCATCCCAGGGCAGGCGCCAGGCTGGCGGGGAATGCCGCGACAGCGCGACGCGGCCCGGCGAATCGTGCGGCAGCAGCACCGGCGCCGCGCCCGGCGTGCAGGCGGGTGGACGGCAGCGGCGCACGGACAGCTGGCCGCCATCGACTCCTACGCAGCGGTGCCGGCGCTCGGAGCTGCTCCGGCACGGCCGGAGGCGCCGGGCTCAGCGCTCCAGGATCGCCACCACGCCCATGCCGCCGGCGGTGCAGATCGAGACCAGGGCACGGCCGCCGCCGCGCTCCTTGAGCTGCTTGGCGGCGGTGGCGACGATGCGCGCGCCGGTCGCGGCGAAGGGGTGGCCGGTCGCCAGCGACGATCCCACCGGGTTGATCCGGGCCGGATCGATGCGGCCCAGGGGCGCGTCCAGGCCCAGGCGCGCGCGGCAGTAGTCCTCGCTCTCCCAGGCGCGCAGGGTGCACAGCACCTGCGCGGCGAAGGCCTCGTGGATCTCGTAGAAGTCGAAGTCCTGCAGCGCCAGGCCGTTGCGCGCCAGCATCTCGGCCACCGCCACGGTCGGCGCCATCAGCAGGCCCTCGCCGTGGACGAAGTCGACCGCGGCCACGTGCACGTCGCGGATATGGCACAGCACTTCATGGCCGTGCGCGGCGGCCCAGTCGTCGCTGGCCAGCAGGCAGGCGGCCGCGCCGTCGGTGAGCGGGGTGGAGTTGGCGGCGGTCAGGGTGCCGCGGCCGGACGTGCGGTCGAACGCCGGCTTGAGCGTGGCCAGCTTTTCCAGCGAGGTGTCCGGACGCAGGATGTTGTCGCGCGAGACGCCGCGGAAGCTGGCCACCAGGTCGTCGAAGAAGCCGCGCTCGTAGGCCGCCGCCAGCTTGTGGTGCGAGGCCACGGCCAGCTCGTCCTGCGAATCGCGCGAGATGTTCCATTCCTTGGCCATGTCCTCGCAGTGCTCGCCCATGGACTTGCCGGTGCGCGGCTCGGCCACGCCGGGGAAGTCGGGCTTGAGCTCGCGCAGGCGGAAGCCCTTGAACGCGGCCAGCCGGTCCCTCGTCGTCCTGGCGGCATTGGCCGCCAGCAGGCGCCGGCGCAGCGACTTGCCGTAGACGATCGGCACGTCGGAGGTGGTGTCCGAACCGCCGCCGATGCCCGACTCGATCTGGCCGGTGGCGATCCTGGTCGCGATCAGGTTGATCGTGTCCAGCGAGGTACCGCAGGCCCGCTGCATGGTGATGCCCGGGGTCAGCGGCGACAGGCCCGAGGACAGCGCGGCCTCGCGCCCGAGGTTCCAGTCCGAGGCGTGCTTGATGACCGCGCCCATCGCCACCTCGCCCAGCTGCTGCCCGTGCAGGCCGAACTTCTCGACCAGGGCGCCCAGCGTGCGCACCGACATGCCCAGGTTGCCCACGTCCGCATACGCGGTGTTCTGGCGGCAGAAGGGAATGCGGACGCCGCCCAGCACGGCGACGGGACGACCTTGCAGCATCGGGACAACCTCTTCGGGACGGGCCGGTCAGGTAGCGACAGGCATAATCGACGAGTCTAACGTACTGCAGCGAATGGCCTGATGAACGAGCATCACACTGCCGCCCGACTGCCCGCCACCGCGGTGGCCGGCCTGCTGGCCATGGAACTGTCGCCGGGCACCACGACAGAACACG
>Ga0233365_1000119_pt1 | contig 40720 bp, 32 predicted proteins | sample ElkDunMinimDraft_27_FD_191535 | JGI IMG/M metagenome (GOLD analysis project Ga0233365, IMG submission 191535) | Fecal eukaryotic communites from dung pellets of Tule Elk in California, USA - Elk Dung C36 | ecosystem: Host-associated > Mammals > Digestive system > Large intestine > Fecal | place...
AACACGTACTGGAGGACCGAACCGATAAACGTTGAAAAGTTTCCGGATGATCTGTGGGTAGGGGTGAAAGGCTAATCAAACTGGGAAATAGCTCGTACTCCCCGAAATGTTTTTAGGAACAGCGTCGGTGTAGAGTTTCATAGAGGTAGAGCTACTGATTGGGTGCGGGGGAGTCATATCCTACCAAATCCAGACAAACTCCGAATGCTATGAAATATAACCGGCAGTGAGGCTCTGGGTGCTAAGGTCCAGGGCCGAGAGGGAAAGAACCCAGACCATCAGCTAAGGTCCCCAAGTATACGCTAAGTTGAACTAACGAGGTCCGATTGCACAGACAGCTAGGATGTTGGCTTGGAAGCAGCCATTCATTTAAAGAGTGCGTAACAGCTCACTAGTCGAGCGATCGGGCGTGGATAATAAACGGGCATCAAGTGTATCACCGAAGCTATGGATTTGCATGATAAGTGCAAGTGGTAGGGGAGCATTCCAGCGGAGCTGAAGGTATGCCGTAAGGTGTGCTGGATCTTCTGGAAAAGCAAATGTAGGCATAAGTAACGATAAGGCAGGCGAGAAACCTGCCCACCGAAAGAACAAGGTTTCCTGATCAACGCTAATCGGATCAGGGTTAGTCGGGTCCTAAGGTGTACCCGAAGGGGGAATCCGATGGACAACTGGTTAATATTCCAGTACTTTTTATAACTGCGATGTGGTGACGGAGTAGTGACACTGCCGCGAACTGACGGAATAGTTCGTTGAAGGGTGTAGGTATAGGTATGGTAGGCAAATCCGCCGTACTTGCTGAAACCCGACAGTACAGCAAGCCTTCGGGTGCGCTGATAGTGCAGGTAATCAGACTTCCAAGAAAACCCGCTAAGCTTCAGGTTATAAAAACCCGTACCGCAAACCGACACAGGTGTTCGAGGAGAGAATCCTAAGGTGCTCGAGTGAATCATGGCTAAGGAACTCGGCAAAATGGCCCTGTAACTTCGGGAGAAGGGGCGCTTCCTTTCCAGGCTTGCCTGGAGAGAAGCCGCAGTGAAAAGGCCCAGGCGACTGTTTAACAAAAACATATGGCTTTGCTAAATCGAAAGATGATGTATAAGGCCTGACACCTGCCCGGTGCTGGAAGGTTAAGAGGGGATGTTAGTCGCAAGGCGAAGCATTGAATCGAAGCCCCAGTAAACGGCGGCCGTAACTATAACGGTCCTAAGGTAGCGAAATTCCTTGTCGGGTAAGTTCCGACCTGCACGAATGGTGTAACGATCTGGGCGCTGTCTCAGCCATGAGCTCGGTGAAATTGTGGTATCGGTGAAGACGCCGATTACCCGCAACGGGACGGAAAGACCCCATGCACCTTCACTATAGCTTAACATTGAAATTGGGTACAGGATGTGTAGGATAGGCGGGAGTAAGTGAAGCGGATTCGCCAGGATTCGTTGATACAACCTTGAAATACCGCCCTTTCTGTATTCGGTTTCTAACTCCGCTATGCGGAGGACATTGTTTGGTGGGTAGTTTGACTGGGGTGGTCGCCTCCAAAAAGGTAACGGAGGCTTTCAAAGGTAAGCTCAGTACGCTTGGTAACCGTACGAGGAGTGCAATGGCATAAGCTTGCTTGACTGTGAGGCCTACAAGCCGAGCAGGGTCGAAAGACGGACATAGTGATCCGGTGGTTCTGTATGGAAGGGCCATCGCTCAAAGGATAAAAGGTACGCTGGGGATAACAGGCTGATCTCCCCCAAGAGCTCATATCGACGGGGAGGTTTGGCACCTCGATGTCGGCTCGTCACATCCTGGGGCTGGAGAAGGTCCCAAGGGTTGGGCTGTTCGCCCATTAAAGTGGCACGCGAGCTGGGTTCAGAACGTCGCGAGACAGTTCGGTCCCTATCTGTTGTGGGCGTTGGAAGTTTGAGTGGGGCTGACCTTAGTACGAGAGGACCGGGTTGGACTAACCTCTGGTGAATCTGTTATGGCGCCAGCTGTACTGCAGAGTAGCTACGTTGGGAATAGATAAGCGCTGAAAGCATCTAAGTGCGAAACTAGCCACGAGATGAGACTTCCATTGAGGGTCGTTGTAGACTACGACGTTGATAGGCTGCAGGTGTAAAGGTAGAAATATCAAAGCCGAGCAGTACTAATTGCCCGAAGCTTTCTCAAGCAGGTAGAACTGTTGTCTTCCTCTTTCTTTTTTTCTTCCAGTACTTGTCATTGATTTTGTTGCTCTAGGGCATCGGTTGCAGTCATGCATCCATTACCCCGGCACAGATCAAATAAAATATTTAGGTGCCTATATCGGCGGTGTCCACCTCTTCCCATACCGAACAGAGAAGTTAAGCCCGCCAGAGCCGATGGTACTGCCGTAACAGGTGGGAGAGTAGGTCGGCGCCCAATCTTACAGAAACCCTGTCTTGATATTCAAGACAGGGTTTTTTGCGTTATATAAGTTTATGGATGTCAATCTTCATACTAAAAGGGAACTCCTAGCATTAAAGAAAAAGGATCGTTAATTTGAATGTGTTGTATAGATGTAAACCGGTTTAAACATAGACCCGAATACCTGCAAAGTTTTCTCTGAACTCTTTGGGCGTACAATCTTTCTTCTTTTTAAACACCCGGTTGAAATATGAGATATTATTAAATCCGCAGGTATAGGCTATTTCAGAGATACTCTGTGTTGTGTCGATAATCAGACGGCAGGCATGTCCGATACGGATCTCGTTCAAACAGTCAATAAAGTTCTTGCCTGTCCTTTTTTTGATGAAGCGGCTTAGAGATACCTCATGCATATTGACCAGGCGGCCGAGTTCCTCCAATGATATTTCATTACGGAAATTCTTATTCATATAGTCGAACACCTGCTTGATACGTCGGCTATTGGCAGCTGGAGAATTTTCATGGAAACCTTCGTTGCAGAGCGTGGTATAACTGGAAAGAGACAGTTTATGAAAAATCCGCATAAAGTCGAGCACAGAGTCGAAACCCTTACTATCTTTCAATTGCATAATCTCGTCTTTGATGGATGCGATCGTACCCCTGGAAAACAGAACTCCCTTTTTAGAGTCTTCAAATAGCTTTTTCAGAAAGCTGGATTGGTTTTTACTAAGAAACTGACTGTTCAAAACCTCGTTATTAAACTGTATGGTTACCTCCTGGATAAGCGGACTTTCGCATTGGTGCGTAAACCAACCATGGTATAGATCCGGCCCCACGAATACCAGTTCCATGTCCGATATGGTGGCCACATGATCGCCTATAATGCGGCGGGCTCCTTCTGCATTGATGATTAGATTCAATTCGTACTCTTCGTGAAAATGAAGGGGAAAATCAAACTTTTGTTTCTCTCTCGAAAATAATGTGAAAAAATCGCTTTCCGTTAGCGGTGTAATCTCCCTGACAATTTTTTGGTTCATCACAATAAGGTTCTTGGTTTTGGCAAAATACTTATTTTTCTTGAAAATGGTTGATATTTAGTTAAAATAGTACTATTGATATTCCATCCTGCAGGCTATGTTTGTCTTGACCGATTTCAATAAACCAATGCGGACGATTTTTCATGTGACTTCCTTGTCGGATTATGGACTGACCTTTCGTACCTTAGGCGGTATAACCATTTGTATATACCGATAATTATGATTCTTTCTACCCTCGACATTCTGGTGGTCCTGGTTTACCTTGCGGTAATGATCTGTCTTGGTTTTATTCTTAAAAAGCGCGCCCAACGAAGCAAAGATAGCTACCTGCTGGGCGGTAAAAAGCTACCCTGGTACATGCTGGGTATGTCGAACGCGTCAGACATGTTCGACATTTCGGGAACCATGTGGATGGTTACCCTCGCTTTTGTATATGGTCTGAAAAGTATCTGGATCCCCTGGTTGTGGCCCGTGTTTAATCAGGTATTTATGATGATGTACCTGTCGGTTTGGCTAAGGCGCTCGGAAGCAACCACCGGAGCGGAGTGGTTGAGCACACGCTTCGGACTGGTAGGGGAGAAGGTGCGGGCTTCGCATCTGATTGTGGTGGTATTTGCACTGATCAGCTGTCTGGGTTTTCTGGCCTACGGGTTCATCGGTCTCGGGAAATTTGTTGAAATTTTTATTCCCTGGTCACGCATCAGCGACTATATTCCCTTTGAGGTAAGTCCGGAGTTTGTGCCTCACTTCTACGGCATCGTTTTTTCGGTCGTGACGATGATCTATGCGATTCTTGGCGGAATGGCCAGTATCGTGATAGGGGATGTAGTTAAGTACGTCATCATGACGCTGGCGTCGGCGATGGTAGGCTTTATCGCCTGGCAGCATCTGGGCAACCAGTCGCTTGACGTTCCAGCAGGATGGTCCGATCCCTTCTTTGGCTGGACACTTGATATGGACTGGAGTTCGCACATCGACGAGGTGAACCGCAAGATTGAATCGGATGGCTTCTCGCTTTTTGGAATTTTCTTTATGATGATGCTGTTCAAAGGAATTTTTGCTTCCCTGGCGGGGCCTGCTCCCAGCTACGATATGCAAAAAATACTATCCACCCGCTCGCCCAAAGATGCGGCGAAGATGAGTGGTTTGGTTTCGGTGGTTCTTTTACCTGTGAGGTATCTGCTGGTAATGGGTTTTGCTGTGTTGGCGATTCTCTACTACGATCAGTTGGATCTTTCATCTGCCAGCGGGGTTGATTTTGAAAAGATACTTCCGGCTGCCATTGTTCAGTTTGTGCCAGTAGGCTTGACCGGACTTTTGCTGGCGGGGCTACTGGCGGCATTTATGGGTACCTTCGCGGGAACTCTGAACGCAGCACAGGCTTATATTGTTAACGATATTTACCTGAAATACGTCAAGCCAAAAGCATCGAATACCAGCATCCGTAATATGAATTACCTGGCGGGCATAACCGTTGCTGCGCTTGGGATGGTATTGGGCCTTTTCGCTTTGGATGTGAATTCCATTTTGCAGTGGATTGTGTCGGCGCTTTTCGGAGGTTATATTGCCTCCAATGCTTTGAAGTGGCATTGGTGGCGATTTAACGCAAGCGGCTTCTTCTGGGGAATGCTAGCGGGGATTATCGCGGCGCTGATCTTCCCGCTGATTTTTGACACCCTGGACCTTTACTATTTCCCTTTGTTATTCCTGATATCGCTGATTGGCTGCGTAATCGGGACCTACGCCGCTCCGGCGACCGACAAGGAAGTTCTTAAAAAATTCTATACCACCGTTCGTCCCTGGGGCTTTTGGAAGCCCGTGAGGCAGATGCTTCTGGTGGAAGATGGTGTGCACGCTGATAATACATTCTTTCTCAGGGATATGTTTAATGTATGTCTGGGCATCATTGGCCAGCTATGCCTTACTTTGTTACCCATGTACCTGATACTTAGGACGGAAGTTCCGCTCTATCTTACCATGGTGATTTTCACTGTCATAGCGATTATCCTTAAGAAAACCTGGTGGAATAAACTTGAAAACTCATGATCTCGTTCAACTACTATGATTGATTTATATCAACAACGAAAGAATGCCGTGATGGAAGCGCATCGCGCGCTTCTAAGCCGGAGTAACCGGCCGACATTACCCGGCAACGGAATTTTTCTCCGCTATGCAAATCCTGTGCTGACAGCCGATCATATCCCGTTGGAATGGCGTTACGATTTCTGCGCAGAAAATAACCCTTACTTTATGGAGCGAATTATCATGAACGCTACCTTCAACGCGGGAGCGATTCACTGGAAGGGCAAGTTCGTTCTGGTTGTGCGGGTGGAAGGGGCTGATAGGAAATCTTTTTTTGCACTGGCTGAGAGTGATAACGGAATCGATAATTTCCGCTTCCGCGCTCGTCCGCTGATCCTTCCCCAACTAGCCGAGCCCGACGTGAATGTATACGATATGCGTTTGACACAGCATGAAGATGGTTGGGTGTATGGAGTATTCTGCACCGAAAAGCGCGATCCTTCGGCGGATGACTTTGATCAGTCAGCTGCTATCGCCCAGTGCGGGATTATTCGCTCCAGAGACCTCGAAAAATGGGAGCGGCTGCCCGACCTGATAAGTTCCGCTCCTCAGCAACGCAATGCCGTGTTGCATCCTGAGTTCGTTGATGGTAAATATGGCTTCTATACCCGGCCACAAGACGGATTTATCGAAGCTGGGCGTGGTGGTGGAATTGCCTTCGGATTGGTCAAGGATATCACGCGTGCTGTCATCGAGGAAGAGCGGATCATCCATGCGAGAAAATACCATACCGTTTATGAGGCCAAAAACGGGGAAGGGCCTGCACCCATCAAAACCGCTGAGGGTTGGCTACATCTGGCTCATGGAGTGCGCAGCACAGCAGCGGGCCTGCGTTATGTGCTTTACCTGTTTATGACCAGCCTTCAAGACGTTACACAAATCATTTACCAACCTGGAGGGTATTTCCTGGCCCCGTTTGGCAGTGAGTTTACGGGAGACGTGAGCAATGTGCTTTTCTCGAATGGCTGGATTGCGGCCGACGACGGAAGGGTGTTTATTTACTACGCATCCTCTGACACACGGATGCATGTGGCCCTTAGCAGTGTCGACCAGTTGGTCGACTATGTGAAGAACACACCTGCGGATGGTTTTTACTCCTGTCATTCGGTAGAAAAGGTAAACCGGCTGATCTGCCAAAACGAACAAATTCATGAACAGCAGGGTACTTGAGGCAGAGCTGTGCGCAATATTGGATTATTGGGCTATTGAAGTTTACGATGAGGAGATGCAGCTATTCATTGGGAGAACCGATAACAAGGGCAGGAAGATAAGAGAATCGCCCTTGGGCCTGGTACTTTACTCGCGTATTTTGTGGTCTTTCTCTGCAGGATTTGCTGAGACCGGACGGGAGCTTTATAAGGAGCGCGCCGATCGTTGCTACCTTCTCCTGAAAGATTACTTTTACGACCGGGAGCATGGAGGCTTTTACTGGTCGGTTCAGGTAGACGGCCAGCCGCTTAGTCAGCGTAAACAGGTTTACGGACAGGCCTTCGCGTTATACGGTCTGGTGGAGTATTACCGCGTCGCCGGGCATCCGGAAATACTGGAAGAAGCCTGGCAACAGTTCAGTCTGATTGAGAAGTACAGCTTTGACCCTGAGCGGGGCGGTTACCTGGATGCCTTCGAACGCGACTGGACGCGGACACAGGATATGCGGCTCAGTCAGAAAGATATGAACGCAGCGAAAACGATGAATACGCATTTGCATATACTGGAAGCCTATTCGAACTTGTTCGCAGTGAGCGGCGATGCCCGTTTAGGTCTGCAGATAAAGGCCTTGCTAAATAATTTCCGTGAGAACATCATGGATCCAAAGAAGGGGCACTTGAACCTCTATTTCAGCAGAGAGTGGGAATCGATGGCAGACATCCAATCGTTCGGGCATGACATCGAAGCAAGCTGGTTGATGCTGGAGGCGACCGACTCTGTGTATGCCGATGCGCAGGAAGCTACCGAAACGGTGGCTATGTGTTACCAGTTAGCGGAAACGGCATGCGGGGGACTTCTAACAGATGGCAGCATGGCTTGTGAAAGTGGGCTGGTACAGATCAACCGGGAACGACATTGGTGGATACAGGCAGAAGCTTCGGTAGGTTTTCGCCATATGGCGGTCAGAACCGGGCGGACAGATTATCGGTTGATCAGCGATCGCCTATGGAATTACATCACCGGTGAAATTAAGGATCGGGTTCACGGTGAATGGTACTGGGGGCGGGATGAGCATGGCGAAGTGCTTTGGCTGGAGGACAAGACCGGACTTTGGAAAGGGCCTTATCATAATACGCGTGCCTGCCTGGAGCTTCTTAAACTACGGAAGCTAGAAGAGCAAAATGCAGTGTAAGCGTGGCGAAAAATAGCTATATTCAAGTTTGAAATAAACTTCCAGGTTGATACCATAACTCATCATATACCAGCACATGAAAGCTATACACTATTGGCTAATAGGCCTACTGCTAATCCCCGTCTTGTCGGCGGCGGCTGCAAACGTTTCACCGGGGAACACCCCCGTAAAGGAACACGGACAATTATCAGTCAAAGATGGCCGCATTGTTAACCAGCAAGGCGTGCCACCTCAGTTGCGCGGGCTCAGTTTTTCCTGGAGTATATGGCAGGGGGAAAAGTACTATAACCCATCGGTGGTCGACTGGATCATCCGTGATTTCAAGGTGGATCTCATTCGGTTGTCGATGGCCATTGAGCCCAAAGGTGGCTATCTGGATAATGAAGCTGTTCAGAAAGAAAAAATTACCGCGCTTGTTGATCACGCGCTGAAGCGGGGGATTTATGTCATCATCGACTGGCACGATCATCACGCGGATAAGAACGTGAAAGCAGCCAAGAAATTCTTCAGTGAAATGGCAGAACGCTATCAGGGGCACCCGAATGTGATCTACGAGATCTGGAACGAACCGGAAGAACATGCCTGGGAAGTGATCAAAACTTACTCGGAAGAGGTGATACCCGTAATCCGGAAACATGATTCGAAGAACCTGATTATTGTGGGCAGTCCCCGTTGGGATCAGAATGTTGACGTTACGGCGCAAGACCCGATTACTGCTTTCAATAACCTGGCTTATTCCTTCCATTTTTATGCCAGCGACCCGAACCATCAGGACTTGTTGAAGCAACGCGCAGAACGGGCGATGGAGGCAGGGCTTCCTTTATTTGTGACCGAATGGGGAGTGGGCGAGTCGAACGGTGACGGGGTGTTCGACCGGCAAAAGACGGACAGTTGGGTGGAGTGGATGGAAAAGCACGAATTGAGCTGGGCAAACTGGAATATTACCGACAAAGATGAAACCACCGCTTTGCTGACGCCTGGAGCACCGGCGGACGGGAAGTGGAAGCAATCGGATTTGAGCGAAAACGGTCAGTACATGCGTGATCTGCTGCGTCGCCTGAACGATTAAAATGCCGAGGCTTCTGCGCGTTGGATAAGCTGTACACTAAACCGCCTGGAGGCCGCGTCTTTCTGAGGGCAAAGTCCGTAATATCCGCCCCCACTAAAAATAATCTCGACGGGGTACTGCCTGATATTAATGCCATTTTTTAGCCAGAGCTTATAAACGGCCAGGGCTCGGCTAAAACTTAACTGATAAGCCCAGGTATTATTTCGGTCGAAACGCGGCTCCCACTCGTTGTTGAGGTTGCCTTCCAACACCAGGGTATAACCTGCCAGTTGATCCGACTCGTCCAGTTGCTTGAGATGTTTCTCCAGTTTCCTGCCTGCGCCGATCGCCATGCTTAGGGCATTCTGTGGCATTACATCTTTGTTTTTTTCGAAAATATCGCGGGTCTGGAAGTCTTTCATCACATATTTAGCGCAGTTCTCCAGGTATTCGAAATCGCCCGCTAATTCAGCTACAGCTCCCTGCTGCAGTTCCCGCTTCTCTCCGGCAACCTCATTCGTGTCACTTCGCGATGCGGTGGTGCGTCCGAATAATAAAATACCCATTAGCAGCAGTATTCCTGCTGTCACAATAAATGTGGCAATTAAAGCTGACCTCATCTCTCTGCGGTTTCTGGTGTCTTACAAAAATATCAAATTAAGCGAGTGGACGGCTCTTTCCATCCAAAAGGATAAAACAGGCATGATTTTTTCATATCCCACTGTATAAACGTTGATATCATGATAAACATTGTCGCCTTTTTCAATTTAACTTTATTTGCTACCCTGTTGATTGGTCCGATGGCCTGCGAAGATGTGGTCCCCGTAACAAGTGAGGAACTGACAACACTTAATCTGACGCCCGAAGAAGAGAAAAAAGTGAGGCTGGATAACGATTTTACGCTCGCGCTGTTCAATCAGGCGGTATCGGAAATGAGAGAGGGAGACAACATGCTGTTGTCACCGATTAGTGCCAATATGGTTTTGTCGATGCTTAGCAATGGTGCGGCAGGGACTACCCAGGATTCCCTCCACCGGGCACTGGCCTTTGGCGATTTTAGTCAGATTCAGGTAAACCAATATTATCATAAACTTTTAAGCAGTTTACCGCGGCTCGATTCGGCAACGACACTCGACATTGCCAATTCCATCTGGTATCGGAACGACTTTAACGCGTTGCCTGCTTTTTTGGAGACGAACAGGCAGTATTACCAGGCTGAGGTGTCTGCGCTCGACTTCGCGAGTCCGGCTGCAAAGGGAACGATTAATCGCTGGGTGAGCGACCATACGCAGGGGAAAATTCCGGAAATTATAGATCAGATTAGTGCTGAGAAGATGATGTATTTGATCAACGCGATCTACTTTAAAGGCATTTGGCAAGAGCCTTTCGACGCTGGGCGGACAAATAAATTGCCTTTCTCCATACCTGGAGGGAAGTCGGTCGAGGCGGATTTCATGAACGCAGAACGAAGTTTCCATGTGCTCAGCGGCGACCAGTTGCAGGGGATCGAACTTCCTTATGGGAATGGTCAGTTTAGTATGGTGATTTTAATGCCCCGCGAGAGCTCGGTTGTTCAATTTGTGCGGACGCTGACCGCTGATCGTATCGGCGAAATTTACAGCGGGTTTGCAAAAAGACGAACGAATCTCTTCTTGCCCAAATTCCAATTTGCATACGAAAATACCTTGAACGATGAGCTGAGCCGCCTTGGAATGGGCATCGCTTTTACCGATCAGGCCGATTTTTCGGGACTTGCGAAGGAGTCGTTGCTGGTGGATCAGGTAAAACAAAAGACCTTTATTGAGGTGAACGAAGAGGGGACGGAGGCTGCCGCGGTTACTTCCGTAGGTGTGAGCGTCACCTCGATGCCCATTGTTGAGACCCTTCGTTTCGATCAGCCCTTCGTATTTCTGATCCGTGAGAACAATTGCGGACTGGTGCTTTTTACCGGGATTATGAACGATCCGACTCAGAGAGCTGTGACTGACTAAGCACCTTTCGGGCGATGTTGATTTCCATATAGCTGTAGCGGTCTTTGAAATGCTCTTTTACTTCCGTACTCCGCTGTTCGGGCTGTTCGGCCAGGTAAGCAATCAGATCGTCGAGTTTGTCGCCCGGAACTAAATCGCTTGCTTCTACCCCCTGGCCGATGAATTCAAGCAGGTGATTGGTAATGGTGGACTCTGTGAGTGACCGCTCCCGGGCGATTTCGGCAACCGATTTACCTTCCTGAAACAGAGCCAGACTAATACGCTTGGTTTCACCCTTCTGTTTTTTAGGCACCGGTGCCCCCATCTTTATATCGACGCTGATCTGGTGGAAGTCGCCCGCCCGATTGAGCAGTTCGCTAAGGGAGCTTTCTTTTGTCAGTGCCAGACTAAGGTCGCGACATTTACGAAGCCGATGCAGCTTTCTTTGAGCGATCACCGCCAGATCAGCAAGTTCCTCTCCGTATTTTTTCGACCTCTTTTTCTTCGACCACGCGGCCACATGCTGCTCCAGCGGGTCGGCAAACTGTTGTACTAATTTCGCTTCGAACCAGTCGACCGCCTTTTGGGTCCGGTCATGGATTTTGTTAACATCGGCGCTTGCCGTATCGGCAATCATTCCGGCAAGCTGACTTTTGAATTTCGATGCTACCTCCTGGTGCATGCTGGCGGCTATATCGAGCACGCCGAGGAATTTGGCGGCGGAGCCTTTATCTTCTATATTTTTTTTCTCCAGCCCGATTCGGGTCGATTGCAGCTTTTCCTTCAGATCGTTCCAGTCGAAGGTGTCGACCAGCAGGTTCATCAGATAGTTTCGCTGTGCATGGTGTAGCAGTTCCTCAATTGCCTCTTCCGGAATCACCTTCCTGGAGAAGTCGACTACCTGCGGATTGGTAAAAATATTGCTTAATTGTATCGGTGATCGCAGGTAAAGTCCGTCGAGCGATTTCAGTCGGCTTAACGCTACATACACTTGTCCGGGTGCGAAGGCGGCTCCGGCATCGATAATCGCCTTTTCAAAAGTGAGGCCCTGACTTTTATGGATCGTAACGGCCCAGGCCAGTCGTATCGGAAATTGACTGAAGGTGCCCAGCGTTTCCTCTTGAATTTTGTCTTCTGCTTTGTCGTAGTTGTATTTGACGTTCCGCCATTCTTCCCGTTCTACGTCAATGCTTGTTCCTTCTTCAGGAAAGCAGATGCTGATTTCGTTCAGATCTTTGCTGATATAGTCGATAATGCCGATTTTTCCATTGTAAAATCGTTTATCCAGTCCTTTGTCGTTTCGGATAAACATCACCTGAGCGCCGATCTTCACCTGCAGACTACTTTCGGTAGGAAATGCAGACTCCGCATAGTCGCCCTTCACCTTAGCATCGAGCACAATGCTTTTTCCGCTCAGGCGGGCAAGTTCCTGCTGGTTGATGTGGTCGGCCTGCGCGTTGTGAGAGCATAGGGTGATGTACGATCCGTGCTCAAGTTTTTCACCTGAGGGCTTGTAGTGACTGTTGAGCAGGCGGATTTGATTGTCGCTGCAGGAGTTATTCCGGATACTGTTCAGTAGGTCGATAAATCGGCTGTCTTTCTGCCTGAAGATGGTTTTTAGCTCGAGTTGAATCAGTTGCAATTCTGAAATGGCTTTTGCCTCAAAGAAAAAGGGACTGTTGTAGCTGGTTTTCAGTAGGCTCCATTCCTGTTGCTTGACGACTGGCGGAAGCTGATACAGGTCGCCGATAAAAAGCAGTTGCACTCCTCCGAAGGGTCGCATATCGCGCCGTACCGATTTCAGGATATCGTCTATGGCATCGAGCATATCGGCTCGCAGCATCGACACTTCATCGATGATCAGCAACTCAAGCTCCTGAAGGAGCCGCCTCCGCTCACCGTTAAATTTTACCTTGCTCAGTAAACGCTGCCGGTTATAGATGTGGCGGTCGTCATCGTCCCAGCGAAGGGGATAGTCGCGTAAGTAAGTTCCAAAGGGAAGGTGAAAGAGCGAATGCAGGGTGGTTCCGCCCGCATTTATAGCGGCCACCCCCGTGGGTGCAGTAACGGCCATCTTCTTGGGACAGTGCTGTCGTATATAGCGTAGAAACGTTGTTTTTCCCGTCCCTGCCTTTCCGGTGAGAAAGAGCGGGCATTGGGTATGGAAAACAAAAGAAACGGCTTTATTGAAAATTTCATTAAACTGGATTTCAGCTTCCATAGTTGTGTTCTTCGATATTATTTGGGTTTTATAATGGTGTGCTTAAAATTAAGGTCTTTTTGCCATAACAAAAAATAACTCGTTATCTTAGCGCAAAATCTAAGCATTTAGCATAAACACTTGCATATGGAAAGCCATACAAAAGACCAATTATTTAAAGATATTGAGAATTCCCTGGTTCATCAGGGTTTTTCCATTGTACAACGCGATGACAGCCGTCCCTGGGGTGGTTTCTTTGTTATCGATGAGGCGCAGGCTCAGCAGTTTGCAGATACTTTCTTTGACGGTATTAATGTAAAAGACCTGATGATTTCGGGAAAATTAAGTCCTAAAATTTTGATCGTGGCTCCTCACAAAAAGCTATCCTGGCAATACCACCACCGGCGTGCTGAAATTTGGCAGGTTTATCAGGGGGAAGTGGGTGTCATTACCAGCACCACCGATGTGGAAGGTGAATTGGAAGTACTTACACCGGGCGACGTAATTAAACTTGATAAGGGCGAACGTCACCGCTTGGTGGGTTTGAATGACTGGAGTGTACTGGCTGAAATATGGCAGCATACCGATCCGGCCAATCCATCGGACGAGGAGGATATTGTACGGGTGCAGGACGACTTCGGCCGATAGGCAGGGTAATCGATCATTAAATTGCAGAAAATAAAGAAATAAATGACGACTTATAACGAAGATAGTATACGGTCGCTGGATTGGAAGGAACATATCCGGTTAAGACCGGGAATGTATATTGGTAAGTTGGGCGACGGTGCGGCATACGACGACGGCATTTACGTACTTTTGAAGGAAATAGTCGATAACTGTATCGATGAATTCGTGATGGGCGCGGGAAGGACCATCGATATCACCGTTAGTGAGTCAAAAGTTTCGGTACGCGATTACGGCCGCGGTATTCCCCTGGGTAGTGTGGTTGATGTGGTTTCCAAAATCAATACTGGCGGAAAGTACGATAGCAAAGCCTTTCAGAAGTCGGTTGGCCTGAACGGTGTAGGTTCCAAGGCGGTGAATGCGCTTTCAAACTCCTTCACGGTCCAGTCGTACCGAGGCGGAAAGACCCGTATTGCCGAATTTAGTCAGGGCGTTCTGCTGAGCGACAACGAGAAAGAGACGACGCAGCGAAACGGGACAGCCATTACCTTTATTCCCGATGAAGGTATCTTCCGGAATTATAAATACCGGACGGAGTTCATCGAAAACATGATCTGGAATTATGTTTTTTTGAACGCCGGTCTGACCATTAATTTCAACGGGAATAAATACATTTCAGAAAACGGATTGAAAGATCTGTTAGAGCGGAATGTCGATATGGAAGCAATGCGCTACCCCATTATTCACCTCAAGGGGGAAGATATTGAGATCGCTATTACGCACGGACAATCGTACGGCGAGGAATATTACTCCTTTGTGAACGGGCAGCATACGACTCAGGGGGGTACTCACCAGGCGGCCTTCCGGGAAGCGGTGGTCAAAACCGTTCGCGAGTTTTATAAGAAGGAGTTTGATGCATCCGATATTCGTTCATCCATCATCGCTGCCATTGCGATCAAGGTGCAGGAACCGGTGTTTGAATCGCAAACCAAAACCAAACTGGGATCGCAGAGCATGGGACCGGAAGGGCCAACGGTACGGACCTTTATTAACGACTTTGTGAAGAAGGCGCTGGATGACTACTTGCATAAAAACCAGGCGACGGCTGACAACCTGCTCAAGCGCATATTGCAGTCGGAACGTGAACGGAAAGATATTGCCGGTATTAAGAAGCTGGCAAACGACCGTGCGAAAAAGGCGTCCCTCCACAACCGGAAACTACGGGATTGTAAAATCCATTACGACGACAAGCATGAGCGGAACCAGGAGACAACGCTTTTTATTACCGAGGGAGATTCAGCGAGTGGGTCGATTACCAAATCGCGCGATGTTCAAACTCAGGCTGTTTTCAGTTTGAAAGGAAAGCCGCTGAATGTATACGGACTGACCAAGAAAGTTGTATATGAAAACGAAGAGTTCAACTTGCTGCAGCATGCGATGAACATTGAGGATGGACTGGATAACCTGCGATACAATAATATCGTGATTGCTACCGATGCCGACGTCGACGGCATGCACATCCGCTTGTTGCTGATGACCTTTTTTCTGCAGTTCTTCCCCGACCTGGTGAAAGCCGGGCACGTATCGATCCTGCAGACTCCACTGTTCCGCGTGCGGAACAAGAAACAAACGATTTATTGCTACAGCGAGGAAGAACGCATTCAGGCTATCAATAGTTTGGGCGTGCGACCGGAGATAACCCGTTTCAAAGGTTTGGGTGAAATCTCTCCGGAGGAATTCGGTCACTTCATCGGTAAAGATATACGTCTGGAGCCGGTGATGTTACAAAAAGATAATAAAATCCAGCAACTGCTGGGTTACTATATGGGTAAAAATACCCCCGATCGTCAGAAACATATTGTTGAAAATCTGCGTGTGGAGTTGGATACCGAAGAAGAGCTGCTTACTTAGCTCTTCTCCGGTCACCGGCTTCTTTGAATTCTGAACCTTCTTTCCACTCGGGGAAGCTGCTTTCCATGCTCAGGGTATATCCTACCTGAAAAAACAGCCTGATATCGTTCATAATACCGTCCACCTGCCAATAGGTCGGGTCGTATTCATCGCGCTGCGTATGATACCTGCCTTCGAACTGCGCACGCTTCTCCTGCGCCGTGCTGCTGGTGTCGGTGAACTCGACCCCTCCTCCTGCATAAATTGCCGGTACGCCCACTTTCGCGAAGTTAAAGTGATCGGATCGGAAGAACGATCCTGAGGAAGGATTGGGGTCGGGTGTGATGGTTCTGTCCTGCCCCTTGGCCGCGCGCTCCATATAGGCGTCGAGTTCCGACTGACCGTAGCCGATCATCGTGATATCACGCGTAGCACCGGTAGCACCCATGGCGTCGATGTTGATATTGGCCACCGTGTTGGAAAGGGGATATACGGGGTTTGTTGCGTAATATTCAGAACCCAATAAACCTTGTTCTTCGGCCGTCAGTCCTACAAACAGGATGCTGCGCTCAGGTGCTACCTCAGCATTCTTGAACGCTTTGGCGATCTCCAGAATGGCCGCAATACCCGTGGCATTGTCGATCGCTCCGTTGTAGATAGAGTCGCCCTCGAGGGCTTCGCCCACGCCCAAATGATCCCAGTGCCCGGCATAAATTATGAACTCTTCTGGTCTTTTGCTACCGGTAAGTTTGGCAATCACGTTATGAGAGGTTGATTTCTTTATCTCATTGCCAATGCTGACAGCCGTTTTCAGTCCCAGCGCTACGGGCTTGAAGCCGGGCTGGCGGGCAGCTTCAAGCAAGGAGGTATCTTTCCCTGCCAAAGCGAATATTTTTTCTGCTGATTCGGTACTTACCCATCCTTCAAAACGGGCAAGCGAAGCTCCCTGGTCATCCGATTCCAGTGTCATTTGCGGACCACTCCATCCTGAGCGAACGACATTCCATCCGTAACTTGCTGCACCGGTATCGTGAATAATCAATACGCCGGCAGCCCCCTGGCGGGCTGCCTCCTCAAATTTGTAGGTCCACCGACCGTAATAGGTCATAGTTTCACCTTTGAAGAGGTCTTTGTTGTAATAGCCAGGATCGTTTACCATGACAACGACGGTTTTACCTTTTACATCCAATCCTTCGTAGTCGTTCCAGTTGTATTCAGGGGCGACGATACCAAACCCGGCAAAGATCAGCCCGGTTTCGGCTACCTCGACCCGCTCTTTAAGTTGCCGGCTTCCCATCACGAAATCTTCGAGCAGGGTCAGGTTAAGTTCCCCTTTTTCGCCGCTGATGCTAAGTTGTCCGGAAGGAGAGGAGGTAATTTCTACGAGCGGGACTTCCTGAAAGAAGCTGCCGCCGTTACCGGGCTCAAGGCCGATCAGTTCGAATTGATCTTTCAGATAGTTGATGGTCTTGGTTTCCCCTTCGGTGAAAGGCATCCGGCCGAGAAATTCATCGGAGGAAAGTGTTTTGACGCTCTGAATAAATCCTTCTTCGGTGATACTATTTAACGCAACAGCGTCTTGTTTCAGGCCATCGGTATCTTCGTTATTGCAGCTTGCCAGTAGCGCCGTGGCAAGCAACATAAATAATCCCTTCTTTTTCATTTGATTTCTTTTGTTTTTGATGTACGATAAGCCGTTAGCTTATATCCGGTTTCGTTGAGCCTGTGTTAGCAGGTTCAAGCCTTAAAAATATACATTAAATAGGAATGCGAGGAAAAAGCGCGATGTTTTTATCATAAAAGGAATTTCATTTGTATTTTTACCGGAATTGCTGTGATCTGACAGCGTGACATTGCATACGATAATCGAATATGAGTGAAGAAATAAATCCAAATGGATTGCCACCAGGGGATGAAAAGGAAGAGGGAACGACAAGCAGCAGGGTAATACCACTTTCAGGTTTATATGAACAATGGTTCTTAGATTATGCGTCCTATGTTATTCTGGATCGCGCCGTTCCTTATATTAACGATGGATTGAAGCCTGTCCAACGTCGTATTCTCCATTCGCTGAAGGAACTCGACGACGGACGTTACAATAAAGCAGCCAACGTTATTGGAAATACGATGAAGTATCACCCCCACGGGGATGCTTCGATCGGCGATGCGATGGTTCAGTTAGGGCAGAAGAACCTGCTTATCGATACGCAGGGAAACTGGGGGGACCCGGTTACGGGCGACTCGGCCGCCGCGCCGCGCTATATTGAAGCCAGGCTTTCCAAATTTGCCCTCGATGTAGTTTTCAACCCGGATACAACGGTTTGGCAGCTCAGTTATGACGGCCGTAACCGGGAGCCGGTAACCTTGCCGGTAAAGTTTCCTTTGTTGCTCGCTCAGGGGGCGGAGGGGATAGCCGTGGGGTTGGCCACGAAGATTATGCCTCATAATTTTAATGAGCTGCTGGATGGGTCTATTCAATCCCTGCGGGGTGAACGGCCGAATCTGATGCCGGATTTCCCGACCGGGGGATTGGCCGATTGCTCTGCGTATAATGAGGGTATGCGCGGCGGACGTGTTAAAATCCGTGCGAAAATAGAGGAACGAGACCGGAAAACATTGGCCATCACGGAAATTCCGTACGGAACGACCACCGGGGGAATTATCGAGAACGTCATCGCAGCGAATGATAAGGGGAAGATCAAGATCAAAAAGATCGAAGATAATACCGCTAAAGATGTCGAGATTATCGTGCACCTGGCTCCGGGTGTATCACCGGACGTTACCATCGATGCCTTGTATGCCTTTACCGACTGCGAGGTGTCGATTTCACCCAATACATGTATCATAAAAGACAATAAGCCTTACTTCATGAGTGTGAATGATGTGCTTATTGAAAATACAAAAATTACCAAATCGCTGCTTAAGCAGGAGCTGGAAATCCGGCTGAAGGAGTTGATGGAGAAAATTTTCTTCAGCTCACTGTTGAAAATATTCATTCAGGAAGGGATGTATAAGCATCCTGATTATGAAAGTGCCGGTAATTTTGAATTCGTGGTCGAGGTGCTTGATCGGCTGTTTACACCTTTCTTCCCGCAGTTTTACCGTCCAATTCTGCCGGAAGATTATAAGAAGCTGATTGATAAACCTATGAGTAGCATTACCCGCTTTGATGTGAAGAAGGCCGATGAGCAGATGAAAGGGCAGGAGAGTGAAATCAAGGAAGTTAAACATCATCTCCGACACCTGGTAGATTATACGATTGCCTGGTTTGAACGACTGAAGGAGAAGTATGGTGCGGGCAAAGAGCGTAAAACCGAATTGCGGACATTCGAGAAGGTGACCGCAGCGGCGGTTGCTCTACCCAATCAAAAGTTCTACGTCAACCGCGTTGACGGATTTGTCGGAACCGGTTTGAAAAAAGATGAGTATATAGGTGACTGTTCCGATCTGGACGAAATTATTGTATTTCGGGAGGATGGAAAGTTTATCGTTACTAAAATACAGCAAAAGGTATTCGTGGGCAAAGGAATTATCCACGTTGCCGTTTTCCGAAAGGGCGACGACCGCACCGTGTATAACCTGGTATATCGCGACGGACAAACCGGTGTGTCGTATGTGAAACGTTTTTCAATACTGGGCGTAACCCGGGATAAAGAATATGACCTGACTTCCGGTTCTAAGGGATCCAAAATAGTGTACTTTACGGCAAATCCGAATGGGGAGGCTGAAATTATTAATTTACAGCTTCGACCACATTCCAAGCTCCGGAAAACACAGATCGATTTAGACTTCGCGGAAATAGCGATTAAGGGACGGGGCTCGAAGGGGAATATTGTAACTAAATATCCGATTAAAAAGATTACGCTGAAATCGAAAGGTGTATCGACGCTCTCAGGTAGGAAAATCTGGTACGATGAGATTCTGGGGCGGCTCAATGTAGACGAGCGGGGAAAATATCTGGGCGAGTTTGACGGGGATGATAAAATATTTGTGCTGATGCAGGATGGAAGCTATGAGTTGAGGCCATTCGACTTAACCACACACTTTGATGCGCATATCAGCCGGATTGAGAAGTATAACCCGGATAGGGTGTATACACTGATCCATCAGGATGGCAAATCGCAATACTATTATGTGAAGCGTTTCCTTGTGGAGAATACGGCCCTTGGTAAGCGAACCTCACTTATCAACGAAGAACCCGGATCAAAGATGATTCTTGCAACGAACGCTTTGCATCCGAGGGTGAAAATTGACATCACTAAAGGCAAGGCGAAAACACCGGAAAGCATCGAGGAAGATCTGATGACCTTCATCGATGTGAAAGGGATGAAGGCACAAGGTAACCGCCTGACACCGCATGAGGTAGTGTCCATTGAGCTGATCAGTGAGGAAGAGCCCGACGAACCGCCGAAAGGCAGCGGGCCGGAAGATAGCGGTGACGCAGAAAGGGACAACACTGCGAGTGTTGCTGACAAGGGAGCATCGGGAGAAGATAGCAACCGTTCCAATGCCGGTCAGAGTGGCGCCGAAAGTTCCGATACCAAAGATTCGGAGATGTTGAGGGTCACTTCCGGTGATGCATCCGTTGCCAGCGGAACTTCAGAAGCTTCCAGAAAACTTGAGCTTGAAATAACCAATCCGGAAGATGTGGAGATTGATGATAAAGGACAAATCGGCTTGTTCTGACACAGGCCATCGTTACACATAGCTAAAACAAAAGCCTCCTCTTGATACAATCCAAAGAGGAGGCTTTTGTTTTAGATGCTTTTCGACGCTTGGTTTTTTACCCGAATGCCTTGATAAACTTGTCCACCTTCGGCTTGATGACCGCGGCACAATAGGGTTGATTGGGGTTTCGGTCGAAATAATTTTTATGGTAATCTTCTGCCTTATAAAAAACGGTTGCCGGTGATAGCGCCGTAACAATGGGATCGTCAAAAATTTCTTGTTCCGTAAGTCCCTGCATGAAGGTGCTTGCGATCTCACGTTGTTCTTCGTTATGAAAGAATATTTCCGAACGGTACTGTGTGCCCACATCGTTGCCCTGACGGTTCAATGTTGTCGGGTCGTGAGTTTTAAAAAATACGCCTAACAAATCCTTATAACTCAATATTTCGGGGTCGTAGTCAATCTCGATGACTTCAGCATGTCCGGTTTGCCCGGTGCATACTTCCTCGTAGGTCGGATTTACAGTGGTTCCACCCATATAGCCGGGTAACACTTCGTTCACGCCGTTTAGTTTCTGAAATATGGCTTCTGTGCACCAAAAGCATCCGCCTCCAAATGTTGCTTTCATAATATGTCCTTTCTAATTGCCCCGAGGATATCGGGTGCAATGGTTTTCTGCAAATTTACTGATATTGTATATAAACTGGAATAGGCTTCAGCTTCAGCAGCTCTTCCGGTGTAATCAGCCGGTTGGGTGCATGCTTGATATCGTTTTTATAAAATATCTTGAAGCCGGTAAATTCAACGGGCTCCTTGTGAATATAGTGCCTGTAGGTGCCCTTTTTCAATTCCGGAGATCCCCATCCGTCCATGTGCATAACAATTTGAACTTCCGGACGTAATTCGATATCCTTGTAGTTCTTAACCATGCCCTGGGTAAAGCGGTGGACAACCAGTACTTTCGGCGGTAAGCCATGCTCCTTCACCAGTTGCTGTAAATATTCGGTGGTGTAGTTAATATCGGCAGCGTTATATGATCCGATCCTTTTCCCTGGGCGTGATCCGTCTTTCATAGAAAATTCCGGATCTATACCCAGATGTACATTCGGCATGGCGAGATATTTTTCAAGGCGCGGAAGTTCTTCCTGAATGGTACTTAATGCAACCTGTATGTCGAGAAAGACCAGTGCATCGCGTTGTTTGGCAATCGTTAGCACCGAATCGATTTGTTTATCGGGCATCCGGTTTCTGTATTTTCCATCCTTTCCAGCGCTTCCCTGAGCAACCACCGCGATGTAATGAAGTGCAGGAATGGATTCCATGGAGCTGTCGGCTTTTTTCCAGCGCTCGAGTTCCTCATCCAGACGTGCAAGCATTTCTTTTGGGGGCAATTCACCCAGAATTCCCATCCGGGTTGAATAAAGATTCCCGTAATAGGCAATGATGCGCTTATTGGGCAAGATAGCCCCCGCAAGCGGTATCGGCTGATTTTTAGCAGGCCACTTGCCGGTTGTATCGCCGTTCGTCAGTGCCTGCACCTGCTGTCGGAAAAGTGTAGAGTCTACAAAAGGATTTTTTTCCTCTTCCTTAACCGGCGCTTCTTCGCTTGCTTGCGAAAGCGAATCCTGTTCTGAATCCGACGTGGTGCCTTCACCGTTAGACTGGGCGCACGAGACAGCAACAGTGCTTAAAAAGATCAGGCTCAAAAGGGCAACGAAGATTTTATTTTTTTGAATCATAGCATTACATGAGTTTGTGAAACCGGCCGAATGAGCTGACAGGCAGTTTTTTGCCGCTGGTGGCTTGTAAGAATAGCTGACCAGTCTCCAGTTCCTGTACGGCCGTCATCTGCTTTTCGATTAGAGCTCGTATATTCTCTGAGTCGAAGCCGGGTGTGTAGGTGTTCAGTATAAAAAAGTGTTCGGACGGTTCCAAAAGCTGAAGCGCATTGCCTACCAGATCTTCAATCTGGTTCTCAAGCTTCCATTTTTCGCCCTTCGGCCCGTGACCATAGGCCGGTGGATCCATAATAACACCATGGTAACGCTTGCCGCGCTTAAGTTCTTTTTTAATAAATTTAAAAGCGTCTTCTACCAGCCATCGAATATCTTTCAGTCCCGACATCTCCTGATTGCGGTTTGCCCAGGTGATCACTTGCTTAATGGAATCAACATGTGTGGTTTCAGCACCTGAAGCTCTTGCCATCAGCGAAGCGGCACCGGTATAAGCAAAGAGATTAAGCACCTGTGGATGGGGGGTCTTAAAGGACTTCAGGACGCGACCCATGTAATCCCAATTGGCAGCTTGCTCGGGGAATACTCCGATATGTTTGAAGGCGGTTAATGTAAGCTGCAGCGTAAACTTGTCATGAAAAGAAAGAGTCCACTCCTCCGGGAACCCTTTTTTCTTCACCCACTGTCCCTTAGTCGCCGTCTCGCTAATAAAACGGGCATGATGCATGCGCTTCCAATCGTCTTCCGGCAGTACTTTTTTCCAGTAAGCGCCCGGTTCGGGGCGGATCAGGATCAGTTTCCCAAAGCGTTCAAGCTTTTCCTGATCGCCACAATCAATTAATTCGTATTCCTTCCACGACCTGGGCACTGTCAGAAGTCGCCCGCTCTCTTTCACCATGTTTATATATTAAAAACTTTTCTTTGCTACCTTCATAAACGGACTGGCGAATACAAAATCATTGAGTTCTTCGATGTCCGTGTGGGCAATTTCTTTGTTAGATCCTTCCCATTTCTTGAAGCCCTGATAGAGAAACAGGATATAGTCGCCTATCCCCATCACCGAGCTCATATCGTGCGTTACCACCACCGTAGTGGATTGATATTCTTCGGTAAGTTCCTGAATGAGTTCGTCGATCAGGATGGACGTCTGCGGATCCAGTCCGGAATTCGGCTCGTCTACAAAAAGATATTTTGGATTCATGGCAATCGCCCGCGCTATTCCTACCCGCTTTCGCATTCCTCCGGAAAGCTCCGCGGGGTATAGCTTGTTCTTGCCGGCAAGGTTCACCCGCTCGAGGCAAAAATCTGCACGCTCTTTCTTTTCACTCTTTGAAAAATCTGTAAACATTTCCAGTGAGAAGATAATGTTCTGTTCCACCGTCATGGAATCGAAAAGCGCGGAATTTTGGAAAAGCATTCCGATTTCTTTCCGGATGGGGATACGGTCCTCAAAGGAAAGCCGGGTAAAATCCTGCCCGTCGTAGAGTACACGCCCAGAATCTGGCTTATGAAGACCGACCATACACTTGAGTAGCGTACTTTTTCCTGAACCCGAGCCACCGATAATCAAGCTGATGCGACCCGGTTCGAAGGTGGCAGAAATGCCCTTGAGTACCTGGTTTTCGCCGAACGACTTATTGATGTCGAATATTTCAATCATGTTGTAAGTTTAAAAAAGCTCCGCTAGAGCATTAAAGCGGTGATAATATAATCGAATATCAGGATGGTGATGCAACTGACAACTACACTTTTAGTGCTTGCCTGGCCTACTTCGAGGGATCCGCCGCGAACATAAAAGCCCTGAAAGGCTGATACTGAGGTAATAATAAACCCGAATACAAAGGCCTTAACCAGTGAAACGCTGACCGTATAGCCGTTAAAATCGCTTGTAATCCCCATGATATAGTCGGCAGGGGTAACCGCACCCGAAAGCGCACCCCCGATGAGTCCTCCCGAAATCGCGAGAAAGATCGACACTATCACCAGTAGCGGAACCATGGTAATACCCGCCAAAATCTTAGGAAGTATCAGGTAGCCCGGAGCATTGATTCCCATAATCTCCAGCGCATCAATCTGTTCGGAGACTCGCATGGAGCCAATCTGGGAGGAAATGGAAGAACCCACTTTGCCCGCCAGCACCAGGGCTGTAATGGTTGGACTTAATTCCAGGATGCTCGAGTCACGGTTAATTTGTCCGATAATGGAAGAAGGAATGAGGTCTGATACCAGCTGGAAGGCGATTTGCATGGTCATTACTGCACCGATAAAAGTCGAAATAATGGCCACCAGGCCCAGCGAACCGACTCCTACACTATCCATGTTTAAAATAATCTCTTTCCAGTAAATTTTCCATTTTTCAGGTTTCTTAAAAACGGATCGGATCAGGAGCAGATACTTTCCAAATTCGGTGAAAAACATAGATCTTTTGTTATGACGTAAATATAATGTTTTTTAACAGAGCGAAGAATATTTTCAGGTTGCCCCGCGTTGGTGCTTAATTTTCGTAATTTAGATAGCAATTACGCTCATGGAACCAAATAAAAATAATTTTGCGCTTATTACCGGTGCAACAAAAGGGATCGGCAGAGCCGTATCTTTCGCCCTTGCCCAGGCCGGATATTCAATCATCATCTGTGCCAGAAATCCAAAAAAACTTGAAGAATTTCAGTGTTGGCTTGGCGAAACCTGTCCGACCACCGAGGTTGCTATACGCGCCTGCGATTTTTCAAGCCCCCAACAGCGGGCGGAGCTTCTTGTCTGGCTGGAAGGTGAACAAATGAACGTTGAAGTTCTGGTCAACAACGTAGGAATGTTTGAGCCATATAGCCTGTTCGATGAGGCACCCGATACCCTGGAGCGGCATATGCAGGTTAATTTGTTCGCACCGTATCAGCTTTCAGCACAGATCGGCAGGCAGATGCGTTCGCGGGGACATGGACACATTATTAACATAAGTTCCATCGCGTCTCGTCAGCCTGTTCCGTCCGCTGCTGCTTACACCGTAACAAAATATGCGCTAGCGGGTCTAACAGCTGTCTTGCGAGAAGAATTGAGGGCGGCTGGTGTTAAGGTGACTGAGATTATTCCAGGTTCCACCCTCACCGCATCATGGGAAGGTACAGAAGTTCCGTCGGCTGAATTTGTGCTTCCGGAAGATATAGCCGATGCGATCCTCAGCGTTCTTAAAATGAGCCCGGGCGCCAATGTTGATGAAATTGTTATTCGCCCTCAAAAAGGGCAGATATAAATCACTACACATACTCAAACGAAAAAAAATATTATGAATACGAAAAGAGTAAGCTGGGGCCTGGTGGTCCTTTTCGTCGGCCTGATTTTGCTGTTGACAAACTTAGACCATATTCAGTTTAATTGGTTTGCAGTGTTCTCCCTCTGGCCGGTTTTGCTCATTCTGGTAGGACTAAGTTTTCTGCTTCCGGAAAGGGAAGAAAGCAAATATATCATGATTTTTGCCACGTTGGGTGTGCTCGTCCTGTTCACTTATCAGGGTTTGAGGACGCCAAGCGAAGCATGGTTTAATTTTGAGTTCAACAAAGAAGACACAGGGGAATGGCAAAGGGAACAACCTCTTCGTTCAGAACACTTCCGAAGAGAATTTGACGCAAACATCAAACGCGCCAGTCTGACCCTCGAAGGTGGGGTAATCAGCTACGTTATTGCAGAAGCCACCGACGATCTTTTTGTTGCCGACACTGAAAGTCAGTTTGATTTTTCGCTGGCGGATAAGCGGGATGGCGACCAGGTGGAACTCGACTTCGTGATGCGGGGTGAAGGCGAGAAAACCGTAAAGGGAGATAATAAAGTGATAATGCACCTCAACACCGTGCCTCTTTGGGATATCAAATTATCGCTGGGCGCCGGGAAGGCCGACTTCGATCTGAGCGAGTACAAAATTCAGAAGCTTGAAGTAGAAGGGGGTGTTTCGAGTGTAAAAATCAAATTAGGAATGCCGCTTGAAGAAACGGATATAAAGCTCGAAAGCGGATTGGCCAGTTTTGAGATCCTGATTCCACGCGGCTCGGCCTGCCGGATTGTAAGCGACTCGGCCTTGAGCTCAAATGATTTTGAAGGGTTCACCAAGCAAGCCGACGGTTCCTTTATCAGTGGCGATTACCACGGTGCCACCCACAAGTTTACGGTCAATATGGAAAGCGGACTTTCGCGCTTTCAATTCAGACAATACTAAAGGTGAAAGGGAAAAAATATATTCTGGTAAGGAATGGGAAGCCAACTGGACCTTACAGCATGGAAGAGCTGAAAGGCCTGTCGCCCCGGGCGAATGATTTTATCAAGATGGAGGGGGAGGATGACTATTACGAAATCCATGAAAGCCCTGAGCTAAGTCGAATGCTTTCGCTGACTTATCAGGGGAGCCGGCCACAATATTTCGCTACCCTCGATACCCGTTTGCTGGCATGGGGCATCGATATATTTCTCAGCTTTGCCCTTTACAGTATCGTGGTTCTAATGCCTGTGCTTGCATTTACGGAACCCGACGGGCGATTAATAGCGGTCCTTATTAGCCTGCTTGCCATTCCTCCCATTCATATCGTGGCCTGCCTTTTTCTGGAGAGCTCCCGTTTTCAAGGTACCCCCGGGAAGCTTTTCCTTCGGATAAAGGTAACCGACCAGGAAGGTCAGCGAATCACCTTTTCCCGTGCGCTAGCCCGTAACCTGGCTAAAATGATCGGTTACATCAGTTTAGGTATCGCCTTCTTTATCGGTTTTTTCGATAAGAAACAACGATGCCTTCACGACCATGTCGCGGGCACAGTCGTCATAAAAGACCGGTTAACGAGCTAAGCAAACCGCGGGACGGGCTGCTAGGCTTCGTCCTTCGTGTTCCGAACCAAGCCAATGCCTGAAAAGAAAAAAATGATGCTGATAACGCCCACTACAATCAGCGTCCTGTACGAATCGTTATACTGCACAAACTGGAGGCCAGCGTAAATAAGGCCAATAATTCCCAGGATGGTTAGGATAGTTCCAAAAGTTCTTTTTACATTCATACAATTTATTTTAAGGTACTTGCACGAGTTGCAATTTCTGTGCCTAATCCACAATTTACGAAATACACATCTGTCGCACCAGGCCAGGGCCGATGGGCGACGAACGAAAATTCAGAACAACCCAATGAAAAAAGTACAGCTTCTCTTCTTATTCTTGCTTGTCATCCCCGGCCTTTCTTTGGCGCAATCGCTAAACAAGTCGATCGCTCAATCTTTCAAACAATTTCAAAGTGATCCTCATCTGGAGTTCGGTATCGCGTCGCTGACGGTCCTCAACGCCAACACCGGGGAAGTTATTTTCGCCGAGAATGCCAACACCGGGCTGGCTACTGCTTCCACACTCAAAGCAATCACGACTGCCTCCGCCTATAGCGTGTTGGGCAGTAATTTCCAATATGAGACCAAACTGCTCTACTCCGGAACGATCCGGAACGGTGAGCTCGATGGCGATATTATTATCCTTGGTTCCGGCGACCCGACTTTGGGAAGCGATAATTTTGAAGAAACCAAGCCCGAAGTGATTCTCCAGCGCTGGCTGACCGCCATTCAATCGGCCGGAATAAGCCGTATAAAAGGTTCGGTAATTGCTGACGACCGTCTCTTCAAGGGACATACTGCCCCCTCGGGATGGACATGGATTGATATGGGCCAATATTACGGATCGGGAGTTTCTTCGATCAACTGGCGCGAAAACAAAGTTAAAATCAACATTTCTGCCAGGGGTGAGGTAGGCGCACTAAGCACCTTTCAGGGAACCAGTCCCTCGCTTCCCTATCTGCGTATTGTAAACGAGGTGACGATTGGCAAAGCGGGAAGCGGTGATCAGGTGTACGCCTTTTCAGCACCTTATTCTTCTACGATCTACCTCCGGGGAAGCTATGCCAGTGATTTAAATAAGCAAATAGAGATTTCCATACCCGACGGGGCTTACGATGCAGCCTTCAGTTTGAAAAGCTTCCTCCAAAAAAACCAAATTCCAGTCGAGAAGGAAGTCAGTACAGCTTTCCTGATGGCGAACCAGGGGATAAATCTTCCTGAAAACCTTACGCAGCTCGACCGATATTTGTCGCCCACCATCAGTCAGATCAGCTACTGGTTTATGAAAAAAAGCATCAATCTCTACGGCGAAGCGTTTCTTAAAACGGCGGCCCTGAAAGCTGAGGGCGACTATGATACCCGTAAAGCAGCCGAGTGGGAGCAGAAATACTGGGCGGCGAAAATAGGGCAGAAGCCCGGCGCCTTACGGATCCGCGACGGTAGTGGGCTTTCTCCCGAAAACCGGGTCACCACTATGGCCATGGCACGCATTCTAATGCAGGCCAAAAAGGAAAATTGGTTCGGGAGCTATTACGAAAATATGCCTGTGGTTAACGGACTAAAGATGAAAAGTGGAACCATCGGTGGGGTTTTAGGCTACGCCGGCTACCACACCGCACCTGATGGCACGCCTCTGGTCTTTGCTTTTCTGATCAATAACCATCAGAGCAGCGCACAGCCGATGCGAGTGAAGATGTTTAAAATGCTCGACGTATTAAAATAGGAACGCAAAACCCGGACACACTTTTGTTTCAGCTGGGTCGTAGCCTGACGGAAAAATAGCGTTAAAATTAATTCTTTGAAAATCCGTAACTTTGTATCACTATGGCATACAATCTTCAGGTATCAATTGATAAAGATTCAGGTTTTTGTTTCGGTGTGGTTTACGCAATCGACATGGCGGAGGATATCCTGGAGGAAGATGGATATCTATACTGCCTTGGCGATATCGTTCACAACGACGAGGAAGTATTACGCTTGAAAGCCAAGGGCCTGCGCATCATCGGTCACGAAGATCTGCCCCAGTTGCAAAACGAGAAGGTGCTTATCCGGGCCCATGGTGAAGCGCCTGAAACCTATCGCATAGCCCTTGAGAACAATATTACCCTGATTGATGCCTCCTGTCCGGTAGTTCTGAAGCTTCAGAATCGAATAAAGAATTCGTTCGACGAAGACGAAAAGATTCTGATTTTTGGTAAGCACGGACATGCAGAAGTGATCGGGTTGCAGGGACAAACCAATAATGAGGCACTCGTATTCCAGGACATGGATGAGCTTAATGCCCTTGACTTACCTCAGAAAATCACCCTGTACAGTCAGACTACCAAAAGCACCGACAAATTTTACGAAATCAAAAATGAGCTAATCAATCGGGGTTATGACGTTCGTGCCAACGACACCATTTGCCGCCAGGTTTCCAGTCGTTACGAGGACCTGGGAAGCTTCGCCAGTCAATTCGATAAAATTGTGTTCGTATCCGGAAAGAAATCCTCCAATGGTAAAGTGCTGTACGATGTTTGCCTGAAAGCCAATCCGAACAGTTACTTTATTTCCGATCCGGCCGAACTTCAACCCACCATGTTCCAGCCGGGCGAGCGGGTAGGCATTTGCGGTGCTACATCCACCCCGATGTGGCTGATGGAGAAAGTCAGGGACGTCTTGTTGAAATATTAAATCAAGGTCATAATATCCTGCCGGCAACATATAATTGCACTGAACGACTTAACTTTGCAGTCTGAAATAAATCAGATCTGCATATCGCAAAATGAAAAAAGGAATTTTATTAGTAAACCTGGGAACGCCCGACAGTCCTTCCGTCTCGGATGTTCGCCGCTATCTCGACGAATTTTTGATGGATGGGCGAGTAATTGATATTAAACCTATCCCAAGGAATTTGCTTGTCAGAGGACTTATCGTTCCTTTCCGTGCTCCTCAGTCAGCCAAGCTTTATAAAGAAATCTGGACTGACCAGGGTTCTCCGCTTCTTATATACGGCCTTGCCAACAAACGCGATCTGCAGGAAAAACTGGGCGACGACTATGTCGTTGCGCTGGGCATGCGTTATCAGAATCCGAGCATAGAATCGGCGCTTAACGAGCTAAAAGAAGCTCGTGTGCGTTCCATTCAGGTAATTCCACTTTTTCCCCAATACGCTTCGGCAACGACCGGTTCGGTACATCAGAAAGTCATGGAAATTGTCGGCAAGTGGCAGGTCATCCCAGAGATCAGCTTTATGAATTCCTATCATAACCACCCTGAAATGATCGACATCTTTGCTTCCAATGGAAGAAAGCATGGAGTGGAGAATTACGACCATGTTATCTTTAGCTTTCACGGTTTGCCGCAGCGGCAGCTTATCAAGGCTGACCTGGGGAAATCCCATTGCCTGAAAGGCGGAACCTGCTGCCAGACGCTAACGGATACCAATTTCCATTGTTACTCAGCACAGTGCTTTGATACAGCTCGTCTGATTGCTGAAAACCTTCAATTAAAAAAAGATCAGTATACCGTTAGCTTTCAGTCGCGTTTAGGGAAAGAACCCTGGATAGAACCGTTTACCAGTGCCGTTATTGAAGATCTGGCTAAAGCGGGAAAGAAACGTCTTCTTGTATTCTGTCCTGCCTTCGTAGCTGATTGTATTGAAACACTCCATGAAATCGCCGTTGAATATCAAGAAGATTTTGAGAAAGTGGGTGGCGAGAAAATACAGCTGGTTGAAAGCCTCAACAACGATCCGCGGTGGATTGATATTTTAAAAGGCTTTGCTGTTCCCAAAGAAAAGCCAGCACTCATTGAATTAAATTAACCCATGAGATTTATTGTTTTTAACTCCATTCTGCTCCTCGCGCTTGATTTCTATATTTATAAAGCCTTAAGGGCGACGAATATAAAATGGGCAAAAACAAAAACCTTTAGTATTCTTTGGTGGAGCTATTCTGCCCTCTTGTTTATCGGCATTATCGGTACCGTATATTTTGATCTTCGTTTAACCGTCCGATCGGTGGTACTGGTTGCCTTCTTTATCACGTTTGTCACTAAGCTTGTATTTTCCCTGTTCTTTCTCATCGACGATGTGCGGCGGGGTGGAATCTGGATCAAACGTCGTCTGTTCTCCCCAACACCGGTTAATCAAGAGTCTGATCCCATTACCAATCAGGCCTTGAAGATAGAAGAGGTCGAAACTAATAAGGAAAAAAGCAGAATCACCCGATCCGATTTCCTTGCCAAAACCGGTATTGTGCTCGCAGCCCTTCCCTTTACTACACTAAGCTGGGGAATTGTTTCCGGAGCGTACGATTATCGGGTAAGGCGGCAAAAGCTCTACTTGGCTAATCTCCCGAAGGCCTTTCACGGTATGAAGATCGGTCAGATTTCCGATATCCATTCCGGAAGTTTCTATAACCAGAAAGCCGTGACCGGCGGTGTTGAAATGCTGCTTTCAGAAAAGCCCGATATGATATTCTTTACCGGCGATCTGGTGAATAATCTGGCATCCGAGTTGAAAGACTACAAGGATATCTTTGCGAAGCTCCATGCACCACTAGGGGTTTATTCGGTGCTGGGGAACCACGACTATGGGGAATACCACTTCGGCCATGCACCATCGGCGGCCAAAGCCAGGAATCTTCAGCAAATCAAACAGGCCCAGAAGGAAATGGGGTGGGATTTGCTGCTCGATGAACACCGTGTTATTCAAGTGGACAATGAAAAGCTGGGTATTCTGGGTATTGAAAACTGGGGAGCCGGTGGCCGCTTTCCGCAATACGGTGATTTGAGCAGCGCATTGAAGGGAACCGATCAGCTACCTGTAAAGCTATTACTTTCGCACGACCCGTCTCACTGGCGGGCACAGGTGTTAGGAAATACCGATGTCGATGCCATGTTCAGCGGCCATACTCATGGGATGCAATTCGGTGTCCGGACCAAGCATTTTCAGTGGAGCCCGGTACAGTATATCTACAAGGAATGGGCCGGCCTTTATGAAGAAAATCACCAGAAACTCTATGTCAATACCGGATTCGGTTTCCTCGGCTATCCGGGACGAGTAGGCATCCTTCCTGAAATCACCATCTTCGAACTTGTCAGCGCTACGGAAGCCAGCTAAGAAAATTCTGTAACAATCGAACTTTCGCGAGGTCTAATTTTAAAACCAGCATATCATGGCAGTTAAAATGTCTCAGCGAGAAACGATTAAAATTTCCCTTCAATCGATCGGGGCCAATCGCCTGCGTACCTTTTTGACTGCGCTGATCATTGCCATTGGTATCACAGCCCTTATCGGCATCCTGACCTCCATCGACGCCATGGAAAAGTCGCTCACCGAATCCTTTTCGGCTATGGGCTCCAATTCCTTTAATATCCGGAACCGCGGTCTCGATATTCGTATCGGCGGTCAGGGGCAACGACCGAAGGCCTATCCCAATATCACGTATAACGAAGCCGTCGCCTTCCAAAATGAGTTTAATTTCCCTGCTCTGGTCTCTATCAACGTTCGGGTCACGGGCGGTGCGACCGTTAAATTCGAAAGTGAGAAAACGAATCCTAATATCTCGGTTCAGGGATCCGACCAAAACTTTCTGGAAACAGGAGGTTACAAACTGGGACTGGGCCGAAACTTTACCGAACGTGAGCTGGAACTTGGAAGCAGTGTTGTCATCATTGGCTCTAAAATTAAAAGTAGCCTCTTCAAGAATAACGAAGATCCACTGAATAAAGTCATCACCATCGGGGGCAGCCGCTTTACTATCATCGGAGTTTTGGAAGATAAAGGAGCCAGTGCCGGAATGGGAGGCGACAACACCACCATTATTCCCCTTCCACGGGCTCGTGCCCTTCTCAGCGGATCGGCACCCTCCTATGTAATCACCGTCATGGCCACCAAGCCCGGAATGGCCGATGCGACGATCGGCGAGGCAACAGCCCTCTTCCGCAATATCCGGGGATTGGCCGTGAAGGAGGAAAGCAATTTTGAAATCACAAAGAGCGACGCCATTGTGCAAGCCCTTATGAGCAACTTAGCCTACGTCACTGCCGGGGCGATCGTCATCGCTGCAATCACCCTGATAGGAGCTTCTATCGGCTTAATGAACATTATGCTGGTATCCGTAACCGAACGTACCCGCGAAATAGGCCTGCGTAAGGCCATTGGTGCTACACCGCAGTTGATCAGGCGTCAATTTCTAACGGAAGCCATTGTCATTTGTATCATGGGAGGAATTGCCGGAATTCTGTTAGGCTTGATTATTGGCAATGGAGTTGCGTTGATTCTCGGTGCCAGTTTCCTTGTCCCCTGGAACTGGATGATCGTGGGGATCGGGGTCTGTGTGATCGTCGGAGTAGTTTCCGGTTACTATCCCGCATCAAAGGCCTCAAACCTTGATCCGGTTGAGGCCCTCCGATACGAATAATCTTCTTTTCTTATTGATACTGTTTTTCGTAGTAGGCGCGATAATTTCCGCTGGTAACGTTATTAAGCCATTCCTCATTTTCCAGGAACCAGTCGACCGTCTTTTCAAGACCTTCCTCAAAGGTGATGCTCGGTGTCCAACCCAGCTCGCGCTGCAATTTACTTGAATCGATGGCATAGCGTAAATCATGTCCTGCGCGGTCGGTAACATAGGTAATCAGCTTGGCAGATTCACCTTCTTCCCGTCCCAACTTCCGATCCATAATCGAGCAGAGCAGACGGATCAAATCAATATTCGTCCATTCGTTATGCCCCCCGATGTTGTAGGTTTCGCCGCTTTTCGCTTCATGGAAAATCAGATCAATCGCCCGCGCATGATCCTCCACCCATAGCCAGTCGCGCACGTTTTCACCTTTTCCATAAATCGGGATAGGCCGGTTGTGCTTGATATTATTGATCGACAAAGGAATTAACTTCTCCGGAAAATGGTGCGAACCATAGTTATTGGAACAGTTTGAAATTACCGTGTCCATGCCGTAAGTGTCTTGGTAGGCGCGTACAAAATGATCGGAACTAGCCTTGGATGCTGAGTAAGGCGAATGCGGATCGTAGCTGGTTTCCTCGGTAAACATCCCCGTCTGGCCCAATGCCCCGTATACCTCATCGGTTGATACATGATAGAATCGATGCGAATCGTAAGCGCCCTTCCACAGTTCCCGGGCGGCATTGAGCAGGTTGACCGTGCCGATGACATTGGTCATCACAAACTCCAGCGGGTTGGTGATGGAACGATCCACATGCGATTCTGCCGCCAGGTGAATCACCGCATCCGGTTTTTCCGTGCGGAAAAGCTCATCTATAAAGCCTGCATCTACGATATCGCCTTTTACGAAACGGTAATTCGGAAGGCCTTCGATATCTTTCAAGTTTTCCAGGTTTCCCGCATAGGTGAGCTTGTCGAGGTTGATAATCTGATATTCCGGATAGCGATTCACCATCCTTCTCACCACGTGCGAACCGATAAAGCCGGCGCCGCCGGTAATGATAATTTTCTTCATTTTATTGATTTTCAAAAGGGTTATTGTCACGCAGATATACTTCCCAGGCCCATGCGGAGCGCATCATTTCTTCCACGTCCAGTTCGGCTTCCCAGCCCAGCTCCTCGGTGGATTTAGTTACATCCCCCCACACCTTTTCAACGTCGCCCGAGCGTCTTGCCCCGATTTGGTAGTTTAGCTTTTCGCCCGTCGCTTTCTCAAAGGCCTGAATGATTTCAAGCACGGTTGTCCCGTTCCCGGTTCCGATATTGAAAACGTCGTAGTTTTTGTCGGCCGACTGGTTTTCGAGGTGACGGATAGCCGCTACGTGGGCTTTCGCGAGGTCAACCACATGAATATAGTCGCGCACCGCTGAACCATCCTTAGTATCGTAATCGTCGCCATATACCGTAATTTTCTCGCGCTTCCCTATCGCCGTCTGCGTAATGAAAGGTACCAGATTCTGGGGTACCCCCAGAGGCAATTCGCCGATCAGTGCACTCTTATGTGCACCCACCGGGTTGAAATAACGCAAAGAAAGAATATTGTAATTCATATTGGCCCGCGCACACTCACTTAAAATTTCCTCCGCCACCTGCTTGGTATTTCCATAAGGCGACTCCGCCTTCTTTACCTCCGCAGCTTCCGTTACCGGCAGAAAGTCGGGCTGTCCGTAAACCGTACAGCTCGATGAGAATACAAAATTGACTTTCTTGTCCGCAAAGGCATTCAGCAGATTAATCAGCGAAAAGAAATTATTATGATAATATTTTAAGGGCTTTTCAACCGATTCTCCTACGGCTTTATAAGCCGCAAAATGAATGACACCAGCAATGTCAGGGTTCTGTGCCACAAAGGCGTTCACTTGAGCCTCGTCGCACAGGTCGAAGTTATGGAACTCTGGCAGGCTTCCCGTAATTTTTTCAATCTGTTTCAATACTCCCTGATTGGAGTTCGATAAATTGTCGATAATGACCGGCGTATAGCCGGCTTCGAAAAGCTCAACAACGGTGTGCGACCCAATATAGCCGGTTCCGCCGGTTACCAGAATTTTTTTCATTTTTTTGAATATACTTATTTATTGTAATAGGTAAAGTCTTTATGATCAATCTCTCCCTGAGGAAGCGATTTGAAATAATCGTACGTAATTTTGAGTCCCTCAGCACGACTCACTTTCGGTTCCCATCCAAGTAGCTCTTTCGCCTTGCTGATGTCCGGGCGACGCTGCTTCGGATCATCTACCGGTAGCTCATGGTGCACCACCTTCTGCTTGGTTCCCGTTAGCTTAATGATCTCTTCTGCAAACTGGTTGATGGTAATTTCATCCGGGTTCCCGATGTTTACCGGGTAAGGGTAGTCACTCATCAGTAAGCGGTAAATTCCCTCGACTTCATCGTCCACATAGCAGAAGGAACGGGTTTGTGAACCATCGCCGAATACCGTTAAGTCTTCACCGCGCAGTGCCTGACCAATAAATGCCGGCAATACCCGCCCGTCGTTAAGGCGCATTCGCGGGCCGTAGGTGTTGAAAATCCGAACAATGCGGGTCTCCAGTTTATGAAAGGTGTGGTAGGCCATGGTGATGGCTTCCTGAAATCGTTTCGCCTCGTCGTACACGCCGCGCGGCCCTACTGGGTTCACATTTCCCCAATATTCTTCGTTTTGCGGGCTCACCGTCGGATCGCCATACACCTCCGAGGTGGATGCAACCAGAATACGTGCCCGTTTGGCCCGTGCAAGACCCAGCAAGTTATGGGTGCCCAAAGAACCCACTTTCAGCGTTTGAATGGGAATTTTCAGGTAATCGATCGGACTGGCCGGAGAGGCGAAGTGCAAAATATAATCGAGAGTGCCCGGTACATGCACAAATTTTGATACGTCGTGGTGATAAAACTCAAAGTTCCCCAAAGGAAACAAATGTTCAATATTACGGATATCACCCGTGATCAGATTATCCATTCCGATCACATGAAAGTCCTCTCTGATAAACCGGTCGCACAGGTGTGAGCCCAGGAATCCGGCAGCCCCGGTGATTAATATACGCTTTCTCTCCATTTTTAGATTTATATAAATGATTACCTTTGACGAAGGTAATTAAATTGCCAAAAACATTTGTGAAATTCTTGCAAACAAAACGTATTTTTAGTCCTTCTTATCTTATTGTACGCTATACATTCCAATCATGATTCTATTTTACCGCATAGGTGTCGCCATTTTTCATCTTGCCATAAAATTTGCGGCCTTATTTAGCGAAAAGCCACGGAAATGGGTCAATGGTCGCAAAAATTTGCTGGAACGTATCGAAAAAGAAGTCGATTCTTCTAAAAAACACACCTGGTTCCACTTTGCTTCGCTTGGGGAGTTTGAACAAGGGCGTTCCGTCCTCGAACAATATCGTCAGGATTATCCGGAACGGCTCATTTTGATTACCTTTTTCTCGCCCTCAGGCTACGAGGTTCGTAAAAACTATTCCTTCGCCGAACACGTCTTTTACCTTCCTGCCGATTCACCTTCGAATGCACGCCGTTTTATAGATTTGATCAATCCGGACCTGGTATTTTTCACAAAATACGATTACTGGTACTACTATTTCCGTGAGTTGAATAAAAAGAAGGTTCCCTTATATGTCATCTCCGCCATTTTCCGGAAAGACCAAGCTTTTTTCAAATGGTATGGCAGCCTCTTCCGCGACATGCTCAGGCTGGTCACCCATTTCTTTGTCCAGAACCAGGAAAGTGTGAAACTTCTTAAAGACATCGGCATCCTGTCAGTCACCCTCTCAGGCGATACCCGATTCGACCGAGTGGTGCGGGTTGCAAAAACCGTCAGGGAGCTGCCTGTTATTTCCTATTTCGCTACCGGACATCGGGTGATGGTAGCCGGTAGCACCTGGCCGCAAGATCTGGAACGTTTGCTAGCATTTCACCAGGTTTTTCCCGACTGGAAGATCATCATTGCCCCTCATGAAATCACTCCCCAGAAGGTAAAATACACCTGCGATATCTTCTCGTCCGGAATTTTGTTTTCCGAGTTGAGCGACTATATGCATAAACAGCAGCTGAAATCGGAAAATCAACGCCGAAAAGACGCCGCGATCGATATGGACCTGGCCTATCAGGATACTGACACAGAAGCCGACCTTATTCCGGAACATAAGTCGCCCATCCTCATTATGGACAACATGGGGATGCTTTCCTCGCTCTACGGGTATGGAGACATTGCCTATATCGGCGGAGGTTTTGGCGCCGGAATTCATAACACCCTCGAGGCAGCTGCCTACGGTATGCCCATTATTTTCGGACCGAATTACGAAAAATTTCAGGAAGCAAAAGACCTGATTCAGGCGCGGGCTGCATTCCCTATCAGCAACGAGCGGGAACTTGTAGCTGTCGTGGAAGAATTAATGGATTATCAGGTTCGGATCGAGGCTGGAAATCGCGCCGTGGGTTACGTGATGCAGCAGGCAGGTGCCACGGAACGGATTAAGGACTATATCCGTCAGCATCATTCCTGAATCAGAAACAACTCCGAAGCAATCTGATCGGCTAGCAGTTTGCCTTCCTGGCTAAGCGTATATACCCCCTGGTCCGATTTTATCTTCCCTGATGCAATATTTCTTTCCAGCGCTTCCTTTATTTCATCGGTAAACTCCGATTCGAAGTGCCGCCGGAGGTACTCTGCATTAACGCCCCACTTAGTGCGCAGGGAAGTCATCATATATTCATTGAACCGGTCGGCCCTGCTCAGCACTTCCCGTTCAGCCGGCACCTCGCCCTTTTCAATCGACTCGATATATTTGTGATTATTGGACACATTCCACTGCCTTTCCAAGCCATTGAAGGAATGCGCCGACGGCCCGATCCCCAGGTACGGGACGCCTTTCCAATAGTTGGTATTGTGCTTCGAGTACAGACCGTTCCGGGCATAGTTTGATATTTCATACTGCTCATACCCTTGCTTTCCAACTGCATCCACCAGCATCAAAAACTGGCCTGCACTCTGGCCTTCGTTCATCGGTGTTTGCGCGCCTTTCGCAATAAAGGAAGCCAAAGCTGTCTGTGGCTCAATGGTCATGCTATAGGCCGATATATGCGGAATTTCAAATTCAATCATACGACCGATATTCAATTGCCATTTTTCATCGCTCAGCAGCGGATAGCCGTAAATCAGATCCGCGGTAATGTTCTCAAAGCCCGCGTCCTGTACCCGCTTCAAAGCCGCCTCTGCTTCCTGCGCATTGTGCGCCCGGTTCATCCAGCGTAAATCCTCTTGATAAAACGACTGCACCCCAATGCTGAAGCGGTTCACAAGTGACTGCCGCAGATCCGCCACTTTCTCGCGTGTTAAATCATCCGGATTCGCTTCCAGCGTTATTTCGACGGACGGATCCATGGGGAAATTTTCATAGACCGTATCTATCAACGTATTGACCTCCGAAGCGCTCAGCAGGGAGGGGGTTCCTCCACCCAGGTAAATGCTGCCGACCGGTTGCCCCTGCAAATATTCTTTCCTGAGCAGAAGTTCCTTTTTAACCGCAAGAAGCAGTTCATCCTTATACTTCATCGAAGTAGAAAAATGGAAGTCGCAGTAATGACAAGCCTGCTTGCAAAAAGGAATGTGAATGTAGATACCGGCCATGCGGCAAAGATAAGCTAATTATCAATCTTGTGCAGTCGTCCAGAGACAACTAATTGTAATCCTCCGTTCCAAAAAATCGACCCGATATCCCCTAACAAACTTCAGAAAATAAAAAGAATAATTACATTTACCCTCTGGCAAAGTCATGTGAAGGAAATCAAAAACTAAACTATGGGGAAAATAGCATTGCACTGGCGTATTATTTTAGGGATTGTTGTCGGAGTTATTCTGGGTGTGACACTTATTCAATTCAGTTGGGGAGGTCAGTTCATCACCGATTGGATTAAACCCTTCGGCACCATATTCATTAATCTCCTTAAGTTAATAGCCATTCCTTTAATTATTGTTTCCCTCATAAAGGGGGTTACGGATTTGAAAGATATCACGCAACTTTCCAGTATGGGTCTCAAGACGTTTGGTATCTATCTGGTAACAACCGTGTTCGCTATTTCGGTTGGTCTCATCATCGTAAACACCATCAGGCCAGGAACCTTTATCTCTGAAAATACCCGAACCGAAATGCTTGCCAGTTTTGGTGGCGACGTAGACGATAAGGTGGTTCAGGCTAGTTCGGTTAACGACCGGGGGCCGTTACAGGCCTTGGTCGATATTGTGCCGGAAAATCTGATTTTTTCAGCTTCCGACAATGGCAATATGCTTCAGATTATTTTCTTTACGATCTTGTTTGGCGTGGCCATGCTGATGCTGCCCGACGACAAGACACAAGTTTTAAAGCGGGTTTTTGAAGCGGGGAACGACGTCATCCTGAAGATTGTAGACATTATTATGCTTTTCGCTCCCTATGGGGTTCTGGCGTTAATAGCCTCGCTGATTGCGGAATCACCTTCGGTCGATATCTTCAAAGCTCTCGCTGCCTATAGTCTTACCGTAATTTTAGGATTGCTCATTTTAACCTTCGGTGTGTATGCGGCAATGCTCAAGTTTTTTGGTGATGTCAATCTGGTTTCATTTTATAAAAATCTATCGCCTGCGCAGCTGGTTGCATTTTCCACAAGCTCGAGTGCGGCCACGCTTCCCGTAACCATGGAATGTGTGGAAGAACGGATCGGTGTACATAAAGAGGTGAGCAGTTTCGTTCTGCCTATCGGAGCAACGGTTAATATGGACGGTACGAGTCTCTATCAGGGTGTTGCGGCTGTTTTCATTGCCCAGGTATTTGGTTTCGATTTAAGTCTTGGTCAGCAATTAACCATCTTGTTGACAGCCACTCTGGCTTCCATCGGATCTGCCGCTGTACCCGGCGCCGGAATTTTAATGCTCGTTATCGTTCTGGAGTCGATCGGCGTTAATCCGGCTGGGATAGCCTTGATTTTTGCCGTAGACAGGCCACTGGATATGCTTCGCACCGTTACAAACATTACTGGTGATGCAACCGTAGCCGTTCTGATCAACAAAATTACCGGGAATAGTTTGACACCCGTGGTATCGGAGGATTAAGAGGGGTGAAAAAGTAAAACCGGCTTGCCGCTGCTAGAATCTAAGAATAAATACGAATTTCATTCATTAAGTCGATGAGTCTGGAGCGGGTACAAAAAGCTAAAATAGCCACGCAGGCAGTGTTCCTTGTCTGCGGACTGGCCCTTTCCAGTTGGGCGCCCATGGTGCCTTTCGCAAAGGAGCGGTTAAGTCTGAATGAAAGCGATCTCGGACTTCTGCTGCTCTTGCTAGGTGCCGGAGCTATTCTAATGATGCCCGTCACGGGATTTCTTTCCCATAAATTCGGTACCCGCATCATCATTTTCGTTTCAGGGCTCCTGGCTGCAGTCCTACTTCCCCTGCTGCTTTTGGTTGATCATGTATGGGCCATG
>Ga0233365_1000120_pt1 | contig 40656 bp, 31 predicted proteins | sample ElkDunMinimDraft_27_FD_191535 | JGI IMG/M metagenome (GOLD analysis project Ga0233365, IMG submission 191535) | Fecal eukaryotic communites from dung pellets of Tule Elk in California, USA - Elk Dung C36 | ecosystem: Host-associated > Mammals > Digestive system > Large intestine > Fecal | place...
CGCGGCCTGGAAGGGATAGTCGCTGAACTGCTGGCTGGGCAGGCCGTCGAGCACGCTGTACACGCGCATGCGGTCGCGCCCCGGGTCGAAACGCACCAGGCCGCGGGGCGTGCTCATCCACACCACGCCGCCGCGATCGACCGCCAGCCCGCCGGGGGCCACGGCCGGCAGCCCCTGGCGCGCATCGACGGTGCGCTCGGCGATCAGTTCGGCGCCGGTCCAGCGGTACGAGACCAGGATGCCGCTGCCGCCCACCCAGACCGCATCGTCGGGGGCGAAGCCGAAGGCGAACACCTGCCACGACGGCCCGCCCGGCACCGGCTCGAAGCGGCGCGCGCCGGCGTTCCACATCAGCAGGCCCTGGGCGGTGGCCAGCCACAGCGCGCCATCGGGTCCGCGCGACATCTGCTGCAGCGCGTTGCCGCGCGGCAAGCCCTCGGCGCCGCCAGCCACCACCACTTCGCGCAGGGCGCCGTCGGCGCCGCGCAGTTGCAATGCGTCGGGCGTTCCCAGCCACAGGGTGCCGTCGGGTTCTTCGACGATCTGGGTCACCACGCCCGGCGGCGCGGGATCGTGGGTATCGTCCCGGTCCCAGCGTCGCAGCGCCCCGCTGGCCGGGTCGTAGCGCGCGACCGCGCCGTGGCAGCCGATCCAGACGCTGCGGTCGCGCACCTCGCGCACCACGTAGGGCAGCAGGTCGCCGCAGATGGCGCTGGCGTGGTGGCGGATGCGCGCGGTGCGCGGGTCGAGCCAGTCGAGCACCCCGCCCGTGCCCACCAGCCACAGCCCGCCGTCGCGGGCCGGCGCGCTGCTGTAGACGAAGGCGTTGCCGGCCGAGGCGGGATCGTCCAGGTGCCGGCGGAGCACGGTGAAGTTGCGCCAGTTGGCCGGCAGGTGCCACAGCCCGGCTTCGGAACTGGCCAGCCACAGGCCGCCCTCGCGGTCCTCCATCGCCGCCGACCACGACGGCCGCACCAGCCCGCGGCTGGTATTGCTGTGCAGCGGCACGTCCTCGATGCGGCCCTTGCGCTCCACCGCCAGGCCGCTGCGCGTGTCGAACCAGTGCGCGCCCTGGCGGTCCTGCATCAGCAGGCCCAGCACCGGCATGCCGAGCACCGGATCGCGCCAGCCCGCCGGTTCGATCCGGCCACTCCCGTCGCGGTAGACGAAGGCGCCGCTGGAGGTGCCGATCCACAGGTCGCCAGCCTGGTCGAGCACCAGCGAATTGACCGCCGCGCTCGGACGCACGTCCTGCAGCAGGCGGTCGAAGCCGTCGCCGGTCCAGCGTGCCAGGCCCTGGTAGGTACCCACCCACAGCCGGCCGTGCCGGTCCACGCGCAGCCAGGTGACCGCCGCCGAGGGCAGGCTGCGCGGATTGTCGGCCTCGGGCATGAAGCGGCGGATGCCGCCGTCGGCGTCGATGCGGTGCAGCCCCCCCTCGGCGGTGCCGAACCAGATCGCGCCGTCGGGCGTCTGCGCCACCGACCACACATCGTTGCTGCCGATGGCGGCGTGGCTGCCGCGGTCGTAGTGGACGAAGCCGCGGCGCTGCGCATCGAGCACCGCCAGGCCGCCATTCTGGGTACCGATCCAGACCCGGTCGTGGTCGTCCACGAACACGGTCCAGACGTGGTTGTCGTTGAGCCCGTCGCCCACGCGCCAGACGCGGTAGCCGACCCCGTCGTAACGGGCCAGGCCGTCGCGCGTGGCGATCCACAGGTAGCCCCGGCGATCCTCGGCCAGCGCGTTGATGCGGTTGGACGGCAGGCCATCGTACACGCTGAGCTGGCGCGGCATGGGCAGCTGCGGCGGCGCCGCGGACACGGTGTCGCCCGCCCGCGCGGCCACGGCCGCCAGGCACCACAACACCGCTGTCAACGCGATCGCGCGCACCCCATCTCCCCCGCCGCAGCGCGGCCCGCCGGTGGCCACGGCCAGGGCATCGTCGCAACGCATCGTTGTCCGTGCAACCAGGGCCGCGGCCACGTCGCGGCCTACAATGCGGCTCGACCACCCGCCGCCGAGCCGCCGATGCCCCGCCTTCCGACCCTGACGATGCCGGGGACCTGCCTGCTGGCGACGCTGGCCCTGGCCTTCGCCGGATCCGCGCGTGCGCAGCCGCAGACCTATGCGCTCGACCCGGTGCACACGCGGATCCTCGTGGAAGTCGACCACGCCGGCTTCTCCTCCGCGCTGGGCACGATCTCCGGCGCCACCGGCACGCTCCACTACACCCCCGGCGACTGGAGCGGCGCGCGCGTGCAGGTGCAAGTCCCACTGCAGCGCCTGGATTTCGGAGACGAGGCCTGGAACCGCGCCACCCTGGCGCGCAACCTGCTCGATGCCGAGCGCTACCCGGTCGCGACCTTCACCTCGACCCGGGTCGAGCCGGTGGACCAGGACCGCGCCATCGTCCATGGCGAACTGGAGCTGCGCGGCGTGCGCCGCGACGTGGCGCTGGACGTGCGGCTCAACGCCGCCCGGCGCCATCCGCTGCCGCCGTTCCGGCGCACCGTGGGCTTCTCGGCCACCACCGCGCTGCCCCGCTCGGCGTTCGGCGTCAGCGCCTGGCCCTCGATGATCGGCGAGGTCGTGCAGCTGCGCATCGAGGCCGAGGCCACGCGCACCCGCGGCGCGGCCGGGCCGGACGACGGCGACGACGCGCCCGCGCCCGGATCCACGCCGACCGACACCACACCCACCCCCGAACCGGAGTCCACACATTGAGCGTGCGTAACACCCCTGAACGCTGGGGCCTGGTCAGCCAGGCCTTCCACTGGCTGATCGTGGCCCTGATCCTGGTCATCGCGATCCTCGGCCTGACCATGGGCGAGCTGCCGCGCACGCCGAAGTATTTCTGGGTCTATACCGCGCACAAGTCGCTGGGCATCACCGTGCTGGCGCTGATGCTGGCGCGGCTGGCCTGGCGCCTGTATGCCGGGGCGCCCACGCCGGCGGCGGGCACGCCGCGCTGGCAGGCGGGCATCGCCAACCTCACCCATTGGCTGCTGTACGCGCTGGCGCTGGCCATGCCACTGTCGGGCTGGCTCTACGACTCGGCCAGCGGGTTGCGCCCCTTGCGCTACTTCGGCCAGTTCGAACTGCCCAAGCTGGTCGCGCCCAGCGAATGGATCGCCGGCCTGGCGGGCCAGGCGCACGATCTGCTGTTCTGGGTGCTGGCCGCGCTGGTGGCCGCGCACGCCGGCGCCGCGTTCTACCACCACCTGTTCCAGCATGACGACACCCTGGTGCGCATGCTCCCCGCGCGCAGGCGCGTCGCCCCCACCCGGAGCCCAGACCATGGCCCATAAACTCACCACTCCCGCCGCCGTCGCCGCCATGCTGGTGGCGATGCTCGCGCCCGCACGCGCCGCCGACTACGTGCAGGCCCCCGGCTCCTCGCTGGCCTTCGCCACCAAGTACGACGGCGAGATGTTCACCGGCCGCTTCGGCGGCTTCGACACGCGGCTGAGCTTCGATCCGGAGCGACTGGACGACGCGCGCCTGGACGTCACGATCGAACTGGCCGGCACCCGGACCGGCAACGCCGACCGCGATTCGACCCTGCTGGGCGCGGACTTCTTCAACGTCGGCAAGTTCGCCCAGGCGCGCTACGTGGCCGACCGCTTCCGCGCGCTCGGCGGCGACCGCTACGCGGCCGACGGCACGCTCAGCCTGCGCGGCGTGAACCGGCCGGTCACGCTGGAGTTCACCTGGACGCCCGGCCGTCCGGCGCTGCTGTCGGGCCGGGCCACGGTCCAGCGACTGGCTTTCGGGGTCGGCGGCGGCGACTGGGCCGACACCCGCACGATCCCGGACGAGGTCGCGATCAGCACGCGCGTCTTCCTCACCCCCGCGCCCTGAGCCCGCTGGGCGCGTCCCGAGTCAGGCCGGGGCGGCGCCGGCCGCCTGCTCGCCGGGCTCGCCGGCGGCCAGCGCGCGCAGCTGCGCGGCGTCGAAGGGCCAGTCGACCTCGCGTCCGGTCAGGGTGTCGCGCAGCACGGGCACGCGCGCGCCGTAGCGCGCCTCCAGCCCGGCATCGCCGTCGATGAACACGCTTCGCGGTTCGGCGAAGCGGACCTGCGCCAGCAGCGCCAGGGCCTGGTCGCACAGATGGCAGTCGTCACGCTGGTAGAGGTGGTAGCGGGCCATGGGCGGCGTCGGAAGAGGGGCCAGGAAGGCCGCAGCGTAGCGCGCGGCAGGGCCGGCCATGGTAGCGGGCCGTTACGGCCGCAACCAATACAATAGCCGCATTCCAGAGGCGCCCTCCTCCATGTCCGTCAGCACGTTCGACCTCTACAAGATCGGCATCGGCCCCAGCTCCTCGCACACGGTCGGCCCGATGCGCGCGGCCGCGCGCTTCGTGCAGCGCTGGCTGGTCGAACCGGGCCGACTGCAGGAGGTGGCGCGGGTGCAGGCGGAGGTGTTCGGCTCGCTGGCGCTGACCGGCCGCGGCCATGGCACCGACAAGGCGCTGCTGATGGGCCTGGAAGGGCACCTGCCCAACCTGGTCGATCCGGATCTGATCCCGGCCACGCTCGAGCGCATCCGCGGCGAGCGCCGCGTGCTGCTGGGCGGCACCCACCCGGTCGCCTTCGACGAGAAGCGCGACCTGGTGATGAACAAGCGCCAGAAGCTGCCCCATCACACCAACGGCATGCGCTTCACCGCCTTCGACGCCGAGGGCCAGGTGCTGGCCACGCGCGAGTACTACTCGGTCGGCGGCGGCTTCGTGGTCAACCAGGACGAGGCGGCCTCGGACCGGATCGTCGCCGACACAACGCCCCTGCCCTACCCCTTCTCCAGCGGCGCGGAACTGCTCGCGCAGGCGCGCACGCACGGCATCAGCATCGCGCGGCTGATGCTGGAGAACGAGAAGAGCTGGCGCAGCGAGGCCGAGATCGTGGACGGGCTGCGCGAACTGTGGGCGGCCATGCAGTCGTGCGTGGCGCGCGGCATCCGCGCCGAGGGCACCCTCCCCGGCGGCCTGCACGTGGTGCGGCGCGCGCCGGCCCTGCATCGCGAGCTGGCCTCAAAGCCCGAGGCGGCGATGCGCGATCCGCTGACCACGCTGGACTGGGTCAACCTCTACGCGCTGGCGGTCAACGAGGAGAACGCGGCCGGCGGCCGCGTCGTCACCGCGCCCACCAACGGCGCGGCCGGCATCATCCCGGCGGTGCTGCACTACTACGACCGCTTCTGCCCGGGCGCCAGCGAGCAGGGCGTGTTCGACTTCCTGCTCACGGCCGCGGCGGTGGGCATCCTCTACAAGGAAAACGCCAGCATCTCCGGCGCCGAAGTCGGCTGCCAGGGCGAGGTGGGGGTGGCGTGTTCGATGGCCGCCGCCGGCCTCACCGCCGCGCTGGGCGGCACGCCCGGGCAGATCGAGAACGCGGCCGAGATCGGCATGGAGCACAACCTGGGCCTGACCTGCGACCCGATCGGCGGCCTGGTGCAGATCCCGTGCATCGAGCGCAATGCGATGGGCGCGGTCAAGGCGATCAACGCCAGCCGCATGGCCCTGCGCGGCGACGGCCAGCACAAGGTCAGCCTCGACAAGGTCATCCGCACCATGCGCGAGACCGGCCGGGACATGCAGGACAAGTACAAGGAAACCAGCCGCGGCGGCCTGGCGGTGAACGTCATCGAGTGCTGACAGGGGGCGGCCGTTCGCCGCAGGTCTCGACTCGACGCAGGCGGTTGATGGTCTGGGGAGATGACGCGCGTGGAAGCGATGCTCACCGCCGGCGCGCAACGGTAGCGCCGGCCCGATCCGGCCTGGCGGGGTGCCAGCCCCGGGTCGCGTCACTGTCCCGACGCGCACCGCATGCCGGCCCGTCAGGACGGCGGCCGCCCTGCGCGGCCAGCGCCCGTCCATCTGCGCCCGGGCACCTCATCGTTCCTCCCCGGCCTCGCATCTCGTCGCGTGCGAGTGGCACGCGGAGAGAGTCGAGATGATCGCCAGTGTCTGCGCCGAACGGCTTCAGCCGTTCGGCGCAACACGCGCGATCCGCAGCACGTCGTCCAGCAGGGCCGCCGCGGTGACCCGAGCGCCCGCGCCCGGCCCTTGCACCACCAGCGGCTGGTCGGGGTAGCGGTCGCTGAAGATCGCAGCCCGGTTCTCGGTGCCGTGGCCGCTGGCCAGCGGATGCGACAGCGGCAGCGCGCGCAGGCCGACGCTGGCGCCGCGCTCGGCGTCGAACCGGCCCACGAAGCACAGCCGCGCATCGTTGCGGTAGGCGTTGAGGAAGCGCTCGCGCAGCGGCGCATCGAGCGCCGCGAGCTGGGCATCGACGGCATCCGGGGCCGCGTCGCGCAATGTGTCGGGCACCAGCGAGGACACGCGGATCTCGCGCGCCTCCAGCGGCAGGCCGGAGGCCCGCGCCAGGATCAGCAGCTTGCGTCGCACGTCCTCGCCCGACAGGTCCTGGCGCGGATCCGGCTCGGCGTAGCCGGCATCGCGCGCCTCGCGGACCAGGTCCGAGAACGGGCGCGTGTCGTCGTAGCGCGAGAGCAGCCAGGCCAGCGAGCCGGACAGCACGCCCTCGACCGCGTGGATCCGGTCGCCGCCGGCCACCAGTTCGCGGATCAGGCGCAGCAGCGGCAGCCCGGCGCCGACCGTGGCCGAGTCGCCGTAGCGCGCGTCCTCGCGCTGCGCCTCGACGATGGCCTGCGCACGCGCGAGGTCGCCGCCATTGCCGAGCTTGTTCGCGGTGACCACATGGATGCCGCGCAGCAGCCATTCCGGATGCCAGCCGGCGACCGCGTCGCTGGCGGTGGCGTCGATGACGATGTCGCCGCGGCCCAGCGACTCGCCCTCGGCCCAGGGCGGCAGCGCGGCGGCGCTGCGCGGCGCCGAGCGCGCCTGCTCTATGGCCGCCCGCGGACACTCGCCCACCGGCACCTGCACCCGCGAGTTGCTCAGCCAGGCGAACGGCGGCAGCGACACGCCGCGCTCGCGCAGCTGCAGGTAGCGCTCGACCACGGCGCGGCCGACCACGCCGGTGCCGAGCAGGGCGACGCGGCCCGACCGCGCCGGAGCGCCGGGACGCAGGGGCGTGACCGTGCTCATGCGTCCACCCGCAGGCCGGTGGCGGTCGGGGCGACGGCAAGCGCGCGATCGAGGGCCGCGTCCAGGTCGGCCTGCAGGTCCTCGCAGGCCTCGATGCCCACCGACAGCCGCAGCAGCCCGTCCGGGATGCCGGCGGCCGCGCGCGCCTCCGCGCTCATCGCCGCATGCGTCATCGACGCTGGATGCGCGACCAGGCTTTCCACGCCGCCCAGCGATTCGGCCAGGGTGAAATGGCGCAGGCCGTCGACAAAGGCGCGCACCGCAGAGCTCCCGCCCACCAGTTCCAGCGACAGCATCGCACCGAAGCCCGACTGCTGGCGCGCGGCCAGTGCGTGTCCCGGGTGCGACTCCAGGCCGGGGTAATGCACCCTGGCCACCGCCGGATGCGCCTCGAGCCGGCGCGCGATCGCCTGCGCATTCTCCTGGTGCACGCGCAGCCGCGCGTCGAGCGTGCGCAGCCCGCGCAGGGTGAGGAAGGCATCGAACGGCGCGCCGGTGATGCCCAGCGCGTTCGCCCACCAGGTGAACTGTTCGTGCAGTTCCTGCGTGCGCGCGATCACCGCGCCGCCGACCACGTCGCTGTGGCCGTTGATGTACTTGGTGGTCGAATGCAGCACCACGTCGGCGCCGAACGCGATCGGCCGCTGCAGCGCCGGCGACAGGAAAGTGTTGTCCACCACCGCCAGCGCGCCGGCGCGGTGGGCGGCCTCGATCACGAAGCGCAGGTCGGTCACGCGCAGCAGCGGGTTGGACGGGGTTTCGATCAGCACCAGCCGCGGCGAGCACTCCAGCGCCGCGGCGAGCGCGCGCGGATCGGTGAGGTCGGCGGTGACCAGTTCGAAATGGCCCTTGGCCGCCAGCGCGTTGAACAGCCGCCAGCTGCCGCCGTAGGCATCGTGCGGCACCACCAGCCGGTCGCCGGGCGAGAGCAGCGCGTTGAGCACCAGGGTGATCGCGCCCATGCCGGTGGCCGTGATCGTGCCGCCGACGCCGCCTTCGAGCTCGGCCAGCGCCTCGCCCAGCAGGTCGCGCGTGGGGTTGCCGCTGCGGGTGTAGTCGTACTGGCGCTTGAGGCCGAAGCCTTCGAAGCTGAAGTTGCTCGACAGCACGATCGGCGGGGTGACCGCGCCATGCGCGCAGTCGCGGTCGATGCCCGCGCGCACGGCGGTGGTGGCGGGGCGACAGGCCTCGGGGCCGGCGACGGGCGTGGGGCTGGCGGTCATGCGGGTTCTCCAGGGTTGCGCAGGGCGCCGGCGAGGATGCCGTCGATGCGGTCGGTTTCCTTCAGGAAGGCGTCGTGTCCGTAGGGCGAGCGCAGTACGCGCAGCTGTCCCGGACGGCCCAGGGCCTCGACCAGGGCCACCGAATCGGACAGCGGCACCAGGCGGTCGCCCTCGACCGCCACGACCAGGGTCGGCACCTGCACCTGGGCCGGGTCGATGCGGTGCAGGTCGATCGATTCGGACAGGCGCAGCCAGGCCTCGACCGGCGTGCGTGCGACGAAGCGCGCGCCGGCCGCATCGAGGTAATCCTCCGAGGCCACGCGCACGCGGCCGTTGACGACCTCCGGCACGGCATCGAAGCGCTCTTCGAACTCTTCCGGCGTGCGATAGCTGAGCATCGCGAACTGGCGCGCCAGCGACAGCCCCTGCACGTCCGCGCACTGCAGCTGCCCCAGCGCCACGGCCTTGCGCTGCAGCGCGCGCCAGGCCGCGGCATAGGGATGCGCGCGATGCGCGCCGCTGACCGCGACCAGCTGCCGCAGCCGCTCGCGATGGCGCACGGCGAACTGCAGCCCCACCAGGGCGCCGTACGAATAGCCGACGAAGGCGTGCAGGCGTCCGATCGCCAGCGCGTGAAGCAGCGCCGCGACGGCATCGGCCTGGTCGGCGGTGTCGATCGGCGCGTCGATGCGGCCGTCGGCACCCAGGTAGTCCAGGCCCAGCACCCGCCAGCGCGCCGGATCGAGGCTGCGGCCCGCGCCGACCAGGTCGCCGGCCCAGCCGGCCTCGGGGAAGCTGGCATTGGGCGCGATATGGCGGTGCGCGGAGATGCCGCCTGCCACCAGCACGACCGGAGCGTCTTCCGGCCCGTCGATTTCCCAGCCGATGCGGACCGTTCGCGGCCCGGCATGGCGCAGCTGCAGCGGGACTTCGAGCACGCCCCGGCGCGCCGTGCCCGGGAGGGCGACAGGCGTGTCCACGGGAGACGTGGCTTGCGGAACGACGGCGGCGGAGGCAAGACCCATGGCGCAATCCGGAAGAAGGATGGCCAGCGAGGCACGCGGGGGTCGGAAGCGGCCGGCAGTGCCGGCCAGATGCGCATCCACCCTGGGCGGGGCATGCGCAACCATCTTCCGGTGGACGCTCAGGTCCCCGCAGGACTTGGCACCGCGACGGAGCCGGCCTGTGGCCGCCTCCATCAGGTTGCCCCGGCTTCTTCGGGCCTGTCCCTCAGCCGGTCTCGATGGATGGGCCGAGATTGACAGCCCCGATCCGGCTTGTCAATCGCTTCATACCGATGAAGCGATAGATGAATCGCGGCGCGCCAGCGGCGATAATCCCCGGATGCGACTGACCCTCTCCCTCACGGCCATCCTGCTGGTGGCCGCCTGCGCGTCGATCCCTGCACCGAAACCCGCGCCGTCGCCGCCACTTGCCCCGCTGCCGGCCCCGCCGGTCACCGTCGCCGAGCGCTACGTCACCCTGGAGAATCCCGAGGACGAGCTCGACTCGCTGGCCACCTGGCCGACCGAGGACGGCGGCACCTGGCTGGTCGCCACCGCCAAGAACAGCCACGAACTGGTGGTGTTCGACGCCGACAGTGGCGAGCAGCTGCGCAGCGTCGGCGGCCGCGGCCAGGGGCCGGGCCAGTTCATGCGCCCCAACGGGGTGTTCGTGTACGGCGACCTGCTGCTGGTGTCCGAGCGCGACAACGGCCGCGTGCAGATGCTCTCGCTGCCGGATTTCCAGCCGCTGGGCACGTTCGGCGAGGGCCTGCTGCGCAGCCCCTACGGCCTGTGGGCCCACGAGGCCGACCACGGCGGGCTGGATGTCTACGTGACCGACAGCTTCATGGAAGGCGCGGACTTCAAGACCGTGCCGCCCCTGCCGCAACTGGACCAGCGCGTGCGCCGCTTCCGCATCGACTTCGCGGGCGACGCGCGCCCGGTCGCGCGCCACCTGGGGTCGTTCGGCGACACCCGCGAGGACACCGCGCTGCGCATCGTCGAATCCCTGGCGGGCGATCCGCTGCACGGACGCCTGCTGGTCGCCGACGAGGACGCGCGCCACGGCACGGCGCTGCGCGAGTACACGCTGCAGGGCCGGTTCACCGGCGGCGGCCTTGGGCCGGGCACCTTCCTGGCCGAGCCCGAGGGCATCGCGCTGTGGGCCTGCACCGCCGACAGCGGCTACTGGATCGTCGCCGACCAGCTGCGGCCGCTGACCGTGTTCCGCGTGTTCGACCGGATCGACCTGCGCCCGCGCGGCGCCTTCCAGGGACAGACCACCGCCTGGACCGACGGCGTGGCGCTGCACGCCCCGCCGACCCCGCGCTTCCCGGGCGGCGCCCTGTTCGCGGTGCACAGCGACCGCGCGGTGGCCGCGTTCGACCTGCGCGACCTGGTGCGCGCGCTCGACCTGGACCCGGCCTGCGCGCCGTGAACCGGCGGCTGCGCGGCGCCTGGCTGCTGCCGCTGGCGCTGGCGACAGCCGCCAGCCCGGCCTCGACCCTCTACCGCTGGACCGACGCCCAGGGCCGCGCGCACTACGCCGACCACCTCGACGCGGACGCCGTGCCGGAGGCCGCGCAGCGCATCGACGCCCAGGCCGAACCGGCGCCCGTCGCCCGGTTGCGGTTGCAGCCGGGCGACGACGCCACCCTGGCCATCGTCGACAACCTGCTGCCCGGCCCGATCGAGGTGATGCTGCTCGCCGACCCGCCCAGCCCCGTGGACGCCGACCCGCCCCTGCCCAGCCGGGCCACGGTCGCGCCGCACGGCGCCGCCCTGCTCGCGAGGATCCGCGCCGGCCACCCCAGGCTGCAGGTGCGCGCCGTCCCCGGTTCGCCCAGCGCGCGCCCGCGCGATGTCGAGTACGCCTACCCGCTGCCGTCGGCGCCGCTGCGCATCCAGCAGGCCTGGGGCGGCGGATTCAGCCACCAGGATGCCGAGAACCGCCACGCGGTGGACTTCGCCGCGCCCGAGGGCACGCCGGTGGTCGCGGCCCGCGACGGCATCGTGCTGCAGGCCGAGGCCGGCTTCCTCGAGGCCGGCCCCGACGAGGACCCGGATCTGCAGCGTGAGCGCGCCAACTTCGTCCGCATCCTGCACGAGGACGGCACCATGGCCCTGTACGCCCACCTCCAGCCCGGCGGCGTGCTGGCGCGCGTGGGCCAGCAGGTGCGCCGCGGCCAGCCGATCGGGCGCTCGGGCAACACCGGGCTGAGCACCGCCCCGCACCTGCATTTCGTGCTCCAGGCCAACCGCGGGATGCGCCTGGAGTCGCTGCCGTTCCGCATGTTCGGCCCGCAGGGGATCCTGCGCTTCGCTCCCGCCGCCCCGGGCGGCTGAGGCCGGCAAACCCCGTGACGCAAGCCGGCCGCGGCCCGCTTCAGGCGGCTGCAGCGCCCGGGCCGCGCGGCCCGTATAATTTCCGGCTTCCCAAAGACCTCCCGGCGCCAGCGCGGCGGGTATCGCCATGCCTGACGTTTCCACAGAAGCCGCACGCCGGCGCACCTTCGCCATCATCTCCCACCCCGACGCGGGCAAGACCACGCTGACCGAAAAGCTGTTGCTGTTCGGAGGCGCGATCCAGATGGCCGGCTCGGTGAAGTCGCGCAAGACCACGCGCCACGCCACCTCCGACTGGATGGCGCTGGAGAAGGAGCGCGGCATCTCGGTGACCAGCTCGGTGATGCAGTTCCCCTACGAGGGCCGCATCGTCAACCTGCTCGACACCCCCGGCCACGCCGACTTCGGCGAGGACACCTACCGCGTGCTCACCGCGGTGGACTCGGCGCTGATGGTGATCGACGTGGCCAAGGGCGTGGAGGAGCGCACGATCAAGCTCATGGAGGTGTGCCGCATGCGCGACACGCCGATCATGACCTTCATCAACAAGCTCGACCGCGAGGGCAAGGACCCGATCGACCTGCTGGACGAGGTCGAGAGCGTGCTGGGCATCCAGTGCGCGCCGGTGACCTGGCCGATCGGCATGGGCCAGCGCCTGAAGGGCGTGGTCCACCTGATCAGCGGCGAGGTGCACCTGTACGAGCAGGGCCGCAACTTCACCCGCCAGGACTCGACGATCTTCCCCTCGCTCGACGCGCCGGGGCTGGAGGAGCGGATCGGCAGCCAGATGCTGGCCAGCCTGCGCGAGGAACTGGAACTGGTGCAGGGCGCCAGCCATTCCTTCGACAAGCAGGCCTACCTCGAGGGCAAGCAGACGCCGGTGTTCTTCGGCTCGGGCGTGAACAACTTCGGCGTGCAGCCGCTGCTGGACTTCTTCGTCGAACACGCGCCTTCGCCGCGCCCGCGCGCGACCACCGGCCGCGATGTCTCCCCACAGGAAGACCGGCTCACCGGCTTCGTGTTCAAGATCCAGGCCAACATGGACCCGCAGCACCGCGACCGGGTGGCGTTCATGCGCGTGTGCTCGGGCCGCTTCAGCGCCGGCATGAAGGCCTTCCACGTACGCAGCGGCAAGGAAGTGAAGCTGGCCAACGCGCTCACCTTCATGGCCTCCGACCGCGAGATCGCCGCCGAGGCCTGGCCGGGCGATGTGATCGGCATCCACAACCACGGCACCATCTCCATCGGCGACACCTTCACCGAGGGCGAGGCGCTGAGCTTCACCGGCATCCCCAACTTCGCCCCGGAACTGTTCCGCCGGGCGCGGCTGAAGGATCCGCTCAAGCTCAAGCAGCTGCAGAAGGGCCTGGCCCAGCTGTCGGAGGAAGGCGCCACCCAGTTCTTCCGCCCGCTGATGAGCAACGACCTGATCCTGGGCGCGGTGGGCGTGCTGCAGTTCGACGTGGTCGCCTACCGGCTCAAGGACGAGTACGGCGTGGACGCGATCTTCGAGCCGGTGCAGGTCGCCACGGCGCGCTGGGTGCAGTGCGGGGACGAGAAGAAGCTCGAGGAGTTCCGCGACAAGAACGCCCTGAACCTGGCGATCGACGCGGCCGGCGAACTGGTCTACCTGGCGCCCACCCGGGTCAACCTGCAGCTGGCCCAGGAGCGCTCGCCGGCGGTGCGGTTCCTGGCCACCCGCGAGCACGCGCACACCCGCGCCGCCGAGTGAGCTGAGCGGCCGGCGCGCTCGCGCGCCGGCAACATCGCGTGAACCCTCGATGCGGTAACGTATGGACGTGACCACCTTCCGCAGCGAACTGCGCGAACCCCCGGGGCGCCGGCGTGCCGAGCGCCTCGCGACCATGCGCGACGAACTGGCCAGCGCGCTGACCCACGGCGTGGGCGCCGCCGCCGCCCTCGCCGGCGGCGCGGTGCTGATCACCCTGGCTGCGATCTACGGCGATGCCTGGCAGCTGGGCGCGGCCATCGTGTTCGGCGTCACCCTGCTGCTGCTGTACCTGGCCTCCACCCTCTACCACGCCGTCCAGCATCCGGCGGTCAAGGGCCGGCTCAAGATCTTCGACCACTGCGCGATCTACCTGCTGATCGCGGGCACCTATACGCCTTTCACCCTGATCGGCCTGCGCGGACCCTGGGGCTGGAGCCTGTTCGCCGCCATCTGGACCCTGGCCCTGGCCGGCGTGGTGTTCAAGTTGTTCTACACCGGCCGTTTCAAGCGCCTGTCCACCCTGATCTACGTGGCGATGGGCTGGCTGGTGCTGGTCGCGATCAAACCGGTGATGGCCCATCTCGACCCTTGGACGCTCGGCTGGCTGGTGGCCGGCGGCGTGTTCTACACCCTCGGGACGTTCTTCTACCACCGCGAATCGCTGCCCTATGCGCATGCGATCTGGCACCTGTTCTGCATCGCCGGCAGCGTCTGCCACTACGTCGCGGTGTTCGAGCAGGTGGTGCCGGTACCGTGACGACACCCGCCTGGCAAAACTGAACGCGGCCCACTCGTTCGCGCGCGGATGACATGCGGGGCGCGAACCTTCCGCCATGCCCAACGCCGCCGCTCCCAGCACACCTCCTGCCCACGCCCCCTGGTACCGGCGGATGCGCGGGCGACGCCCGTCGCGCCGCACCGGCATCGTGCTGGGCGTGATCGCCCTGGCCATCGTGCTGCTGATCCTGCTGTGGGACTGGAACTGGTTCCGCCGCCCGGTCGAGCGCCTGGTCGAGGCCCGCACCGGCCGCGAGTTCCGCATCGGTGGCGACCTGGACGTGGACCTGGGCCGCGTCACCACGGTGACCCTGGACCAGCTGCGGCTGGGCAATGCCGACTGGTCCAAGCAGCCGGACATGGCGACCGCCGACCGGCTGGTGCTGCAGGTCGAGTTCTGGCCCCTGCTGCTCGGTCGCGTGAGGCTGCCGGAACTGCGCCTGGTACGGCCGGACGTCTGGCTGGAAACCGGGCCCGACGGGTCGCCGGGCAACTGGGACTTCGGCTCCGAGGACGATGGCGGCGAGCCGCTGCGGCTGCGTCGCCTGTGGGTGGACCAGGGCCGGCTGCGCTTCCAGGACGCCCGGACCGATACCGAGATCGACATCGCCCTGGCGAGCCGTGAATCCGACCGTCCCGGCGCGGCCCCGCCCATTGCGCTGGAGGGCGGCGGTCGCTGGAGCGGCAACCGCTTCAGCCTGGAGGGCACGACCGAATCGCCGCTGGAACTGCAGGACACCGACCGTCCCTACCGCATGGACCTGCGCGCCACGGCCGGCACCACTGCAGCGCGAGCGCGCGGCACCATGACCGACCCGTTCCGGTTGCGAGATTTCGACCTGCAGTTCGCCCTGTCGGGGCGCAACCTGGCGCACCTGTATCCGCTGCTGGGCCTGGCCATGCCCGACACGCCACCCTATTCGATCGACGGCCGGCTGACCCGCGACGGCAACACCTGGCACTACGACGACTTCGCCGGCAAGGTCGGCCAGAGCGACCTGGCCGGCTCGGCCGCGGTCACCACCGGCGAGCGGAACTTCTTCAAGGCCGACCTCGTCTCCAAGCGCCTGGACTTCGACGACCTGGCCGGCTTCGTCGGTGGCACGCCCGATCCCGAAGGCGAGCCGCTGGACCCGGAACTGGTGGCGGCGGCGCGGCGCCAGGACGCACAGGGCAAGCTCCTGCCCTCGCGCCCCTACGACCCGGCCAAGCTGCGCTCGATGGACGCGGACGTGCGCCTGCGCGCGCAGCGCATCATTGCCAAGCTGCCGCTCGACGACATGGACGCGCACCTGCTGATGGAATCGGGCCTGGTGCGCCTGGTGCCGCTGAACTTCGGCGTGGCCGGCGGCGACATCCGCTCGGAAGTGCGGATGGACGCGCGCCGCGACACCATCCAGACCCGGCTCAAGGCGGACCTGCGCCAGATAGAGCTGTCGCAGTTGTTCCCGGACTCGGAACTGGCCAAGGACACGGTCGGGCGACTGGCCGGCCACGTCGAACTGGCCGGCACCGGCAACTCGGTCGCGGCGATGCTGGCCACCTCCGACGGCGACGTGGCCGTGGGCATGGGCCGCGGCCAGGTAAGCAACCTGCTGGTGGAACTGGCCGGCATCGACATCTACGAGGCGCTGAAATTCCTCATCGGCAAGGACCGGCAGGTCCCGGTGCGCTGCGCCTTCGCCGATTTCGGGGTCAAGCAGGGGGTGATGGACGCGCGCTCGCTGGCCTTCGACACCACCGACACCATCATTGTCGGCAAGGGACAGGTGCACCTGGGCGAGGAGAGCCTGGACCTGGAGCTTCGCCCGCGGCCCAAGGACCGCAGCATCCTCGCCCTGCGCTCGCCGCTGCACCTGGGCGGGACCTTCGCCGCGCCGAGCTTCCGCCCGGATTTCGCGCGGCTGGGGCTGCGCGGCGCCATTGCGCTGGCGCTGGGCAGCATCGCGCCGCCGGCGGCGCTGCTGGCCACGCTGGAGCTGGGTCCGGGCGAGGACAGCAACTGCGGCGGCGAATACGCCAGGTAGTCCCGCCGCGGTCGGGGACTATCCGGAGATGTAGCGCTGGAGCTGGTCGAGTTCGTGCTGCTGGTCGGTGATGACCGCCGCCACCAGGTCTCCAATCGAGACGATGCCCACCACCTGCCCGTCCTCGAGGACCGGCAGGTGGCGGATGCGATGGCGGGTGACCTGCTGCATGCAGGAGGCGATGCAGTCGCCCGGCGTGACCGTGACCACCTCGGCGGTCATGATCGCGCTCACCGGCGTGTCGCGCGAGGAGCGCCCCTCCAGCACCACCTTTCGGGCGTAGTCGCGCTCGGATACGATGCCGGCCAGGACCGGCCCCTCCATGACCAGCAGCGCGCCGACGCCCTTCGCGGCCATCAGCCGCACCGCGTCGATGACCGGCGCCCCCGGGCCGATCGCGAACAGCTCAGGACTCTTGGCTTCCAGCAACTGGCGCACCGTACGCATGGCGCGGGCCTCCGGAGGTCTGCAAGGCCTGCGAGCATACTCCGCCGCCCGTCGGCCGCCAGTCCTCGACCAGGTAGAGCGGGCGCTGCTTGGACTCCTCGTACATCCGGCCCAGGTATTCGCCGATCATGCCCAGCGCCACCAGCTGCACGCCGCCAAGGAACAGGATCACCGACATCATGGTCGGCCAGCCGGCGACCGGATCCCCGAAGAACAGCGCCTTGACCACGATCACCAGCGCGTAGCCGAAGGCCAGCAGCGCCACCAGGAGCCCCAGGTAGGTGGCCAGCCGCAGCGGCGCGCTGGAAAAGCTGGTCACCCCTTCGATCGCGAAGTTCCACAGCTTCCAGAAGTTGAACTTGGTCCGACCCGCCACGCGGGGTTCGCGGCGGTACGGCAGGGCGACGCGGTTGTATCCGATCCAGCCGAACAGCCCCTTCATGAAGCGGTGCCGCTCGCGCAACTGCCGCAGCGCGGCCAGTGCGCGCGGCGAGAGCAGGCGGAAGTCGCCGGTGTCGGTGGGAATGGGCGTGCTCGAGAGGTGCTGGATCACCCGGTAGAACACATGGGCGCTGGAACGCTTGAACCAGCCCTCGCCATCGCGCTGCTCGCGCATCCCGTACACGTCGTCGTAGCCCTGTCGCCAGAGCGCCACGAACCGGGGCAACAGCTCCGGCGGGTCCTGCCCGTCGGCGTCGAGGATGATCGCCGCGCCCGCTTCGACATGGTCCAGGCCCGCGGTGAGCGCCGCCTCCTTGCCGAAGTTGCGCGACAGCCGCAGGAGCGACACGCGCCGGTCGGCATTGGCCAGGCCGCGCATCACGTCCCAGGTGCCGTCGCGGCTGCCATCGTCCACGTACAGGACGCGGCAGGCGACCCCGTCGCCTTCGAGATCATCGAGCACGGGCGCCAGGCGCGCGTGCAGCAGCGGCAGGGCCTCGGCTTCGTCGCGCGCGGCCACCACGACAGTGAGCAGTTCCTGATTCATGGCGGCATCCTAGCCGACCGCATGGCGCGGCGGCGCGCTGCGGACCGATCGCGCGGGACCGGTCCGCTCAGTCCAGCGCCTGCAGGTAGGCCGGCCCGCCGATCTGTCGCATGTTGCGCTCGATCGCACGTGCGCGCCGCTGCACATAGGGTCCCGGACTGGCGGCGCTGTAGCGCTTGGGACTGGGCAGGACCGCCGCCAGCCGCGCGCTCTGCGCATCCGTCAGCCGCGAGGCGTCCCGCCCGAAGTAGCGCCGCGCCGCCGCCTGCGCGCCGTACACGCCATCGCCGAACTCGGCGACGTTGGCGTAGGCCTCCAGGATGCGTCGCTTGGGCCAGATCAGTTCGATCAGCATCGTGTACCAGGTCTCGATGCCCTTGCGCACCCAGCGCGACGGCGCGCTGCCGCCCTGCCAGAGGAACAGGTTCTTGGCCAGCTGCTGGCTGATCGTGCTGCCGCCGCGCAGGCGCCCGCCGCGCTCGTTGCGGCGGCGGGCCTGCTCGATCGCCTCCAGGTCGAAGCCCGAGTGGCGTGCGAAGTTCTGGTCCTCGGCGGCGATGAGCGCCACCGGCAGCCCCGGCGCCATCTGCTCCAGGTCGCGCCAGTCGTAGGCCACGCGAAACTCCGTCTCGCCGTGCAGCCAGGCCTCGACCTGGCGGATCGCCATGAACGAGGAGAACGGCGGATCGACGAAGCGCAGCACCACCACCTGCAGCACGGTGAACAGGGCCAGGCACAGGGGCAACAGCAGCAGACGCCGCAGCCAGCGACGGACCGGGCGCCTGCGCGCCGCTGGAATTTGGCCTTCGGCCTGGGCTTGCGACATCGTCCTGGGATCCCCATCTGTCGACCTCGGCGCGACATGTGCGCCGTCACTATTCGACCACGCCCCGCCTGCCCGAATCCAACGATGACCCATTCCCTGCCCCCGGCCGACAGCGACCGGCTCCTCCGCTTCCTGCTGGCCGGCGCCGGCGTGCGTGGCGTCCACGTGCATCTGCAACAGGCCTGGCAACGCATCCGCAGCCACGGCGAGTACAGCCCGGCGATCGCCGAACTGCTCGGCGAAGCCGTGGCGGCCGCCGCCCTGTTCACCGGCCATGCCAAGGTCGACGGCCGCCTGTCCGTGCAATTGCGGGGCAGGCACCACCTGCGCACCCTGTTCGCCGAATGCACCGCCGCCGGCACCCTGCGCGGGATCGCGCAGCTGGCCGAGGACGTCCCCGCCCCCGCGTCGCGCGACCTGCGCGAGCTCGGCGACGGCGCGATCCTGGCCATCACGATCGAGAACCCCGGCATCGGCAATCGCGAGGCCGCCCGCTACCAGGGCCTGGTGCCGCTGGAATCCGACTCGCTGGCGGGCGCCTTTGAGGACTATTTCCGCCAGTCCGAGCAGTTGCCCACCCGTCTGCTGCTGGCCGCCGACGGCGAGCGGGCCGCCGGGCTGATGCTGCAGAAGCTGCCGGGCGACGAAGGTGACGCCGACGGCTGGGCGCGCGCCGGCGCCCTGTTCGACACCCTTGCCGGCGGCGAGCTGCTCGACACGGCCGGCCGGACCCTGCTGACCCGCCTCTTCCACGAGGAGGACGTGAGCGTTCTGGGCGAACGGCCCCTGGCCTTCGGCTGCTCCTGCTCGCGCGAGCGCGTGGCGGGAATGCTGCGCTCGCTGGGGGCGGAAGAGGCCCGGGCGGCGGTCATCGACGGCGCGGCCAGGATCCGCTGCGAGTTCTGCGGAGCGCGCTACGAATTCACGGCCGGGCAGGTGGAAGAACTCCTCGCGGCCCCGTCCACCGACACGCCGGCGCCTGACCGCGTTCAGTAAGGGTGCAGCATAGTTCCGGTTGGGGATTGTTAAATAAACATAAACGGATTAGGATCGTTCCGTATATCGAGAGGAACTCCAGCCCGCTTTCCGGGTCGATTGGTCCATGTCACGCACTCCTGCCCGACTGCTCACCGCCCTGCTGCTGGCCCTCGGCCTGGCGACGGGCGCGCATGCGCAGGGCCGTCGCGACCAGGCCGTGCTGCCGGTGGTCGACAACACCAGCGGCAAGGTGCAGGCCTACCTGCTGCTGGAGCCGACCGGTGAAGGCGCCGGCGCCCGCTGGCGCGCGGGCGGCAACTCGCTGGATGCCACGTTCGGGCTCGAATCGGGCAATTCGCTCGCGCTGCTGTGCAACCGCCGCACGGGCGTGTTCAGCGCGGTGAGCAGCCTGGCCAACAACTGCCAGCTGGCCTCCGTGGGCGAGGCGGATGCGCCCCGCCGCACGGCGGCCACCGCCGCCCTGCAGCGTCCCGGCGGCGGCTTCGGCGTCAGCGTGGGCCAAGGCAGCCACAGCCTTCCGGTCTGGCTGACCCGCGACTCGCGCCGCCACGGCGCCAACCCCCAGCTCGACCTCAACGACCTGACGGTGTTCGCCCAGAAGAACATCGGCGATGCGGCATACGTCGCCATCGCCGGCACCGTGGCCAAGGCCACGCTGATCCCGTATTCCGAGGCACCGGCCGATATCAGCGACGAGTGGAGCAGCAAGAGCCTCTCTCTGGGCGGCGGCTATGGCGCCTTCAGCGCCAACGTCATCGGCCGTGTCATCGAAACGCCCGGCCAGCCCCGCTTCGAGGGACTGGGACTGGGCGTCACCTGGCGCACCCCGTGGAGTGGGCAGCTCACCGTGGGCGCGGAAAACGTGGTGACCCGCGGCCGCAACCCGTTCTCGCCCAACGGCGCGACGAACGAGGAAGGCGCCGTTCCCTACGTGCGCTACGAGCAGGATCTCTGATCCTCTAGCCGATCTTCCCGGGCGCCAACTGCGCCGCCCTTCCGCGGTAAAGGATTGATCCGCGGCGCCCGTCCGCACGCCCCGCCTTCGGCGCGAACCAGCCCCATCGCCAAGCGGTGGCTGCCCTGCGCCGCTTGTCGACTAACGAACACGCCTTTGTTCAGGTAACGGCCCGCGGCCGACGTGCCTCGAATTGCGGATTTGGCTGCCAGCACGTGCTCAAACGGCTCGACTCACAATACGCATCCGTTTTGTTAACGATAGTTTAATTCTCCTCCAAAGGGCGCTAGTATCGGCCGCAACCTTGCCCTATTCGGCTGTCTGCTTGACATCCGCAAGGTTCACGCGGTTCACCCAAGTAACTTGGAGAGAGAGAGAGATGCTTAAGACCAACAAGCTGCGCGACGCGATCACGTTCGCGCTCGTGGCAGGCGTTGCCGGCGGCGCCGGCGCAGCGTTTGCACAGGAAAGCACCACGGGCGCGACGAACCTCGACCGTATCCAGGTCACCGGTTCGCGCATCCGCCAGGTCGACGTGGAGACGGCGCAGCCTGTCACCTTCGTGACCCGCGAGGACATCCAGCGCCAGGGCTTCCAGTCCGTCGCCGACATCCTGCAGAACATCAGCGCCGTCGGCTCCCCGCCGATCAGCCGCGCCGCGCCCCTGTCCGCGGGCGAGAACGTCGGCGGCAGCTACATCGCCATGCGCAACCTCGGCGCGACCCGCACGCTGATCCTGCTCAACGGCAAGCGTCTGGGCATCAGCACCAGCGGCCTGCAGGACATCTCGGCCATTCCGACCGGGGCCATCGAGCGCGTGGAAGTCCTCAAGGACGGCGCCTCCTCGATCTACGGCTCCGACGCGATGGCCGGCGTGGTCAACATCATCACCCGCACCAACTTCGACGGCATGGAGGCCAACGCTTACTACGGCCAGTTCAGCCAGGGCGATGGCGCCATCACCAACGGCGACTTCACGTTCGGCGTGACCGGTGAGCGCGGATCGCTGATGGTCACCGCCGATTACCGCAAGGAAGACGGAGTTTCCGGCGGGGATCGCTGGTTCAGCCGCTACAGCCGCACGGACCGCCATCCGACCGATGGCTGGACCACCGCGGGCTACATCGGCGGCTTCACTATCAACGGCAACAACCCTGCCGCGGGCAGCTTCGCGAACGTCACATTCCCGGCCAACGGCGAGACCCAGGTTCGCCTGGTGCCCATCGACCCCAACGGCGATCTGAGTGATCCGCTGAACTGGCGTAATCAGAATCTCGTCACCGGTAGCTGCCCGGCCGGTACCGGAACGCCCGTGGCCTGCATCCCGGGTTCGACCGCGGACAAGACCAACACCAACCTGCAGATGGACGTCCATACGCCGCTGGAGACGAAGACCCTGTTCGTCGACGGCGCCTACGACCTGACCGATACCATCCGCTTCCGCACCAACCTGGCGTACATGAATCGCAGCAGCGACAGGCTGATCGCGGGCTACCCGATGCAGGCGAGTTCGTTCGGAACGCCAATGGCGGGCGATTCGCGTCGGGTCGTGCTGGATGCCGACGGAAACGAGCAGATCATCGGTGTCAACGGGAGCTACTTCAATCCGATCGGCAGCGATATCGGCACTTGGTGGCGCCGTACCTGGGAGGTGCCGCGCACCACCTCCACCGATTTCAACCAGTACCGGTTCACCGGTACGTTCGAGGGTTATTTCGAGGTTGGCGACCGCGTGTTCGACTGGGACGTCGGCTATCTGTACAACCAGAACAAGCTCGCTGTCGCCTCGATGGGCAACCTGAATCTCGCCAACGTCTCGCGGGCGGTCGGTCCGTCGTTCATGAATGCGCAGGGCCAGATCGTCTGCGGCACCCAAGGCACCGGCGCACTGCGTGCCGACGGGACGCGTGCCGACCAGGTCGACACCGGCTGCGTGCCATGGAATCCCTACGTCGAGTATGGCGTTGTCGCACCCGGCGGCCTGACCGGCAATGACGCCCTGCAGCGCTACCTGTTCCAGGAAGAACATTCGACCGGCGAGACCGAGACCCAGCTGTTCTCGGCCAACCTGGCCGGCTCGATCCTCACCCTCCCCGCGGGAGACCTGGGCTTCGCCGTCGGCGTGGAAAGCCGCAAGGAACGCGGTGCGTTCTCGCCGGACGCACTGGCGCAGACCGGCGGCTCGACGAACCTGGCGGCAGGGCCGACCGGCGGCAGCTATCGCGTCAACGAGGCCTACCTCGAACTCGAGGCCCCGCTGCTGTCGGAGCTGCCGTTCGCGCAGGAACTGACCCTGAGCGTGGCCACCCGCTACTCGGACTTCGACACCTTCGGCGACACGACGAACAACAAGTTCGGCCTGCGCTGGAAGCCGATCGAGTCGCTGATGGTCCGCGCGACCGTGGCAGACGGTTTCCGCGCACCGACCATCGCCGACCTGTACGGTGGCGGATCGCAGACCTTCTCGAGCTTCACCGACCCTTGCGACACCAATTTCGGTAGCTCGGCCAGCAACGCCACCACGCGCGCCAACTGCGTCGCGGCCATGGGCGCCCTCGCCAACAGCTACCGCCAGCTGGGCCAAGGCTTCACCCCGGTCGCCTCGCCGAACTCGCAGACCCCGGTGGCCTTCACCTCGGGCAGCAATCCGCTGCTGACGCCCGAACTGTCGAAGTCGCAGACCATCGGCTTCGTGTGGAGCCCGGAGTTCCTGGAAGGGTTCAACGCCTCGGTCGACTGGTGGAAGATCCGCATCACCGACACCATCGTCGGCGACGCCCCGACCACCATCCTCAACGACTGCTACGTGCAAGGCATTGCCAGCCGCTGCTCGCCGCAGCTGTTTACCCGCGACCCGGGGCAGGGCTACATCAACTTCATGAGCTTCGGCAACCGCAACGCCGGTTTCCGCAAGGTCGAGGGTTTCGACGTCGATTTGACCTATCGTTGGGACGCAGGCGACTACGGCAGCTTCGCCCTGAACTCCAACTCGACGTACACGTCGAAGGACTACGGGCTGAGCACCAACGATCCGCGCGAGCCGCTCTCGTCGGTGAGCCTGGCAGGTAGCGGCAGCACGACGTTCCGCCTGCGTTCAAACCTGGGCCTGAGCTGGAACTGGGGCGACTTCGGTGCGAGCTGGACGGCGCGCTACTACTCCGGCATGAAGGAGGCCTGCACCTACTTCAACAGCTCGGTGCTGGAGCCGCACCTGGAGTGCAACGAGATCACCTACGCCCCCACCGGCGTGATCAACCCCGACGGCAGCCTGGCCAGCCAGCTGACCCGTCGCAAGGTGAGCGGCTCGACCACGTTCAACGACGTCCAGTTCCGCTGGCAGGCGCCGTGGAATGCGACCATCGCGGTCGGCGCCAACAACGTGTTCGAGAAGTACGGCCCGCCGATGTACTCGCAGCCGAGCGCGAACTTCTCGTACTACGGCGGCTTCGACATCGGTCGCTTCGTGTACATGAAGTACCAGCAGCGCTTCTGATAGGCGGCTGATTGCGGTAACCAGACACGGCCCCGAAAGGGGCCGTGTTTTTTTGTCCGACGCGAACTATCGAGGGCGGAGCCTCGGGACGCCATACCGCAGCGTACTGAGAATCGAAGATCGGGCTCCGCTTGACTACCGGCTCGAACCCGCATCACGCGCGCGCTGTGCCAAATAACACTTGACGGACAACGCCTTAACGCCTCTTTAATTAACGCAATGTGAGGCGTAGTATCGGGTCAACCTTGCCGGTTTTGGCAGTTCGGTTGACTCCTCCGGCCTGGTTTCCTTAGGAATTTCGCCTGGAGAGAGAGATGACATTTAAGAGAAACAAGCTGCGCAACGCGATCGCACTGTCTCTGGCCGCGAGCGCACTGGTTAGCGGTACCACCATTGCCCAAGAGGCCTCTGACCAGCCCACCCCGACGAGCCTCGACGCGGTGACCGTCACCGGCTCGCGCATCAAGAGCCAGACCTTTACCGCCTCCAGTCCGATCACCGAGATCACGGCGGAGGAATTCACCCAGTACGGCGCCACCACGGTCGAAGACCTGGTCAACCAGTATCCCCAGGTCGACCTGAGCTTCGACAACTTCGAGAACAACGGCTCCTACGGCCACGCCACCGTCTCCATGCGAGGCCTCGGCCCGCAGCGCACGCTGACCCTGGTCAACGGCCGCCGCATGCCGGCCAGCCGTAACGAGGTGACCGACCCCTCGATCGTCCCGGCCGCACTGATCCGTCGCGTGGACATCCTGTCCGGCGGTGCGTCCGCCGTGTACGGTGCCGACGCCGTGGCGGGCGTGGTCAACTTCGTGCTTGACGACACGTTCGAGGGCGTGCACCTCAACTTCGGTTACTCTGCTTACCAGCACGACAACGACAATTCGTACTGGCAGCAACTCAATGAAGAAGCCGGCTACACCGCCCCCAGCGGCAACTCCGGCTTCGACGGCATCAGTCGCAATGCCGACCTCGTGGTCGGCGGCAGCTTCGCCGACAATCGCGGCCATGCTGTCGGCTGGCTGACCTGGCGCGAGAACGACCCCCTCTACCACGGCCAGCGCGACTATTCGCACTGCTCGGTCTGGTACGACTTCCCGCAGTGCGGCGGCTCCGGCACGGCCGACCCGGCGCGCTTCACTGTCAACGAATTCGTCAACGGAGCGGTGAGGCCGTGGCCGACCGGTACCAATGCCAACTACATCTATAACGGCAGCGGCTACGAGAACGGCAGCTACGTCTACAACTACGCGCCCATCAACTTCTACCAGCGCCCCGACAAGCGCGTCACCGCCGGCTTCATGGGCCGCTACGAGATCAACGATTACTTCGAGCCCTACATCGAGGCCCTGTTCCTGGAACGCAACTCCGAGGTGCAGATTGCCGAGTCGGGCGCCTTCGGCGTCCCGATCAATGTCGACTGCGGCAACCCCCTGATCGGCACCCTGTGCGCCGACGCGGGCGTCACTACCGACATGGCGCGCATCACCATGTGGAAGCGCAACGTCGAAGGCGGCCCTCGCATCAGCAGCGCCGACGACAATACCCACCGCATTACCGCAGGCGTGCGGGGCTCCCTGTTCGACTCGTCCTGGAGCTACGACGTATCGTTGGTTTCGGGCAAGACTAAGACCGTCGACATCGGCAAGAACGATTTCCTGATCTCGCGCATCTCGGCCGCTGCCCTGGGTTGCGAGGATCCCACCTATGGCACCTTCCAGGGCTGCCTGCCTTACGATATCTGGACCGACAGCATCTCCCCGGAAGCAGCGCAGGCGATGGCCGGCACCAGCTTCTCGGTCTACAAGACCAGCTACCGCGCCTTCGCCGCGGAAGCGAATGGCTTCCTCGGCTTTGGCTTCCCGTCGGCCGGCGGCGAGGAAATCGGCCTCGCGGTCGGTATGGAGCGTCGCGATTATTCCTACCAGACCGACTACGACACCGATTCCGCTGCCGGCAACTTCGCCGGTGCCGGTGCCGCCAGCCTGCCAGTCAATGCCTCCAACACGGTGAACGACTTCTTCCTCGAAGCCGCGCTGCCGATCTACGTGGGAGAAGGCGCGTTCAACCGCTTCGACGCCTCGCTCGGCTATCGGTACTCCGACGACGAGACCTCGGGCAATTACGACACCTACAAGCTCGGCCTCACCAGCACGATGTGGGACGACAAGCTGCTGCTGCGGGCCGGTTACAACCGCGCGGTCCGTGCTCCGGGCCTGAACGACCTCTACTACCCGCAACGCATCGCGCTGAACGCCGGCGGCACTGACCTATGTGCCGGCCCCAGTCCCAGCTATTCGGCTGAACAGTGTGCCCGCGCCGGCGTGCCGCTGGCGGTGTACGGCAACGTGCCGGCAAACCCCGCCAACCAGTACAACAACGTCACCGGCGGCAATCCCAACCTGAAGCCTGAAGTGGCGGATACCTATACGGTTGGCTTTGCGGTGGAGCCGATCGAGAACCTGAACCTGTCGCTGGACTGGTACAGCGTGGAGATCGAGGGCGCCATCGGCGGCATCGGCTACAACACGATCCAGATCCTCTGCATGGAGCAGAACCTGTATTGCGATCGTATCAATCGCGACCCGCGCGCGGGTGAGTACGATCTGTATGTGGGACTGGCGTCGGACCCGCTGACCGGCCATATCGTCAATCTGCCTGACAATATCGGCATCCTGGAGCGTAAGGGCCTCGACTTCGCCGCGAATTACTCGTTCGCGCTGGGAGCGGGCAGCCTGAGCACCTCGCTTGCCGCCAACTACGTGTTGAAGGACTACACCCAGACCCTCGCCGCCGAACCGACCACCGGCTACGAATGCAAGGGCCTGGTCAACGAAACCTTCCTGTGCCAGTCGCCGAAGCTGCGCAGCATCGCCTCGGTGCGCTACGCCTGGGATCGATACGCGCTGGGCCTGCGCTGGCGCTTCATCGACAGCATGGACTATCGTGACGTCGACGGCAGCCGCTTCACCGACGACGATCGCGTGATCTGGCTGGACAACGGCGTGCCGTCCTACAGCTACCTCGACCTGAACGGCAGCGTGAACTTCGCCCAGGCGACGCTGACCTTGGGCGTGAACAACATCACCGACAAGGAGCCGCCGTTCTCCGGGGACAGTGGCCTGTCCGCCAACGCCAACGCTCTGGGTGGATACGACCAGGTCGGACGCTACATCTTCGGCAGCATTTCGGTGAAGTTCTGATCGCCTAATCGCATCACGCAAGAAAGAAGGCGGCGGGCCCAGGCCCGCCGCCTTCTCCGATTCCGAACCCGCTCGAGGCGATGGCGCTGCCAGCGGCTGCGGGGCGATTACCCCCCCTGCCCGTCCATGCCCGCCTGCCGTGCGTCCATCTCGCGCACGGCCTCTCGCGCGGCACGCTCGCGCGCTTCCCATTGGTCGGGCGTGTAGCAGACCCGCTTGGGCATGCGACTGCCCGTCACATCCTCGCGCTTGCAGACCTTGCCGTTCTTGTTCAACGGGTCAGCGGAGACAGCTTGGCGATTCCCCGGCTGCCCCTCCGCAGGCGCAGTCGCGTCCTGCGCCCATGCTTGCCCGAGGGACAGGAGGCCGAGGGCCGCCCACCCGAGCAGCCGGGCAGGGAACGCATACCATCGGTCTTCCTTGAGAGCATGCACACGGGACAGCGGGAATCGCGATGACCGCAGGTTCATACCATGCTCCTCGGCTGGAAATGGGAGCCTGCCGGATCAGGCAGGACAGGCGGAGTGTGTGCGCACGGCGGTGCGGAGTCCATCATGCGCGATCGCTGGCGATGGGCCGGTGCGGACGCACGGTCGACGCCATCGCCCGCTCGCGTCACCCCTTGGGACGCATGTCGAAGGCAATCGTCAACCTGGGTTGCGAGGCTTCGAACGGCACCGTCCCGTGCCACATGTAGGACGGGAACAGGGCGAGATGGCCTGGCCTGGGCCGGATCAGGCGCCGGGGAGGCAAGTGGAGGCCCAGCGTCTCCACCGGAACGCCGAACTGCAACCAGCCGTGTGTGGATCCATCGCCGGCCTGGTCGATCAAGTCGGGCAGGGCGACGTAGAACGCCGAGCTCGCCCAGCCCCTGGGGTGGATATGGTTGGAATGGCTGCCCGAGGAGCCGAGCCGTACAGACCAGGACCCGACGAAACGCGCGCCGGGCCGCTTCATGGACAGGAAGGGATGCCCGTCGTCATCGGGCAGCGTCGCCAGCCAGCGCTCGACCGCCGCGGCGAGAGCCGACTCCGCTGCCCGGATCATGGGAACGTCTCGGCCGAACAATTGTCCGGCCGTCTGCGTTCCACCACGCACGCTCTGGTGGACGGGCTCCCGCCCGGCGTTGTGCAGCGTGTCGAGCGTTGCTGCCAGCGCTGCCAGGAACGTCTCCAGGTCGGGAACACCGGGCGGCGCTTCGATCTCCACGTACCCCACCAGCCGCTCGTAGTCGCAAAGCCAGTGTTCGCGCTCGTCCCCCAGCAGCCGCCAGGCGGTCCCCCGGTGACTCCAGCCCTCCTGGTTGCGCGGGTCGAACTCGACCACCTTGGCCGCGCACGCGGCCGCCAGATCTATCTGCCCCGAACGGAACGCGTGTCTGGCACGGGCATTGAGGAACTCAGGAAACTCCGCCAGTTCGCTCTTGGCAGCGGCAGCGAACAGGCGCGCAGCCTGTTCGCGTTGCCCAAGGGCATCCAGGGCATCGGCGGCAAACCAGTCCAGCAGTGCGTTGCCCGGGTCGCGCTGACGCAAGGGATCCACCAGCGCCAGGACCTCGTCGGGCCGTCCCACGGCCAGCAGCAACCTCGCCAGCGACAGCTGCAGCGCATGGTTGTCGGGCTGCGCCGTGGCGGCGGCGCGGAACGTGGCCAAGGGATCTTCACCCGGGGCAAGTTCCGCACCGTGCTCCCACAGCAGACGGCCCAGCGTCTCGTGTCCGGGCGCGTACCCGGGATGCGAGGCCACAAGCGCGCGCGCAGCGGCCAGCGCATCGGTCGCACGCCCGGCGTCCGCCAGCGCTCCACCGATGGCGTCCTGCACCTCCGGTGATGGTGCTCCGCGCTGCTGCAGCAGCGAATCGGCCCTGCGAAGCGCGGCCAGCCCTTCTTCGACACGTCCCAGCAGGCGTAGCACCATGCCGAGGTCGACCCAGGCCGAGGGCAGGTCCGGCACCAGCGTCAGCGCCTTGCGCAGCACCGGCTCGGCAACCTCCGGTGCATCTTGCTCGCGCAGCGCCTTTCCGCGACCAGCGAGGAACACTCCGTAGTTTCGCGAGACGGCGGCATTGCCCGGCACCAGCGCGAGCGCCTGCTCGAAGGCATCAGCTGCCTCCCCATGCCCGCCGGCGCCCGCCTGGCAAAGTCCTATCAACTGCCAAGCGTCGGCCGCCCGGGGCGACTGTGCGGCAAGGTCCTGCGCAATCGCCAATGCCTCCGCGGGCTGTCCGGAACGCAGCAGCGCTACTGCCTGCTGGAACCGCTGCGCCTGTGCAACGGTGAGTGCCTGCCTGGCCGACGTCCCCACGCTGCTAGCGCGTACGGCGCACACGCACGGACACCCCGTTGGGCATCCTCAGCTGATAGCCCGCCAGCACGGCCTTGCGCACCTGCACTTCGTCGCCGGGTTGCACATGACCACCGCTACGGGTGTCGACCTGGCGCCAAGCCTGGCCGTTCTCCAGCCGGAACTCCCGCAACCCACCGGAATGCTCCACGCTAGCCACCTTGCTTTCGATCCGCTCGGGTTCCGCGACGCCCAGCGCCTGGCCGGAATCGCCGGGCGCGACATTCGGGTGCGTCAGACCGAACCGGGCCCGCGCCTGCTCACGGGCGACCTCCTGAACCTGCGGGGACAAGGGAAAAGCGGAGTCGTAGCAGGCCAGTCGCTTGCCCGCATCCGGCTCACTGGCGCAGGGATGGGAGGCGGCCTGCACCGCCAACGGCGCCAGGAGCACTGGCAACAGCAGGGCGAGGCCGGGGTCTCGGGGGGTCATGCGCTCACCTGCGCTTCTCCATCGCATTCTCTTCGATACGCCAATCGCGCATTGCCGTCGCCAGCGCCGAAACCATCTCGCGTTCGGCGCGCGACAGCAGCGGATTCCATACATCGAACATCAGGATCACGCGCACCTGGTCGCTGTCGTTGCGCGCCTCGTGCTCGATGGTGTCGTCGAACACCCAGCACTTCCCCTCGCGCCATTGGCGCCGGTCGTAACCGACGCGGTAACTGCAACGCTCGGGCACCACCAGCGGCAGGTGAGCGACCAGACGCGCATTGGTTTCTCCTGTGTGCGGCGGAATATGCGCGCCAGGGGCCAACGCGGAGAACATCGCGTTCGGACACAGCCCGGTGATCTCCACGGTATCCACCAGCGCCAGCGCCGCGGCCGTCTGCGGGCATTGCGCGAGGTGTTCGGATACCGGCTCGCCATGCGCGTACAGGTGGAAGCCGGCCCAGTTGCGGGAATGGTTGAGCTTGTCCCACTGGTTGACCGGATCACCAGCCTGGTACTGGATGTAGGGCACGAACTCCTCGCCCCGACGGGCCAGCATGTCCTGCAGTTCCTGCTTGATGACCCCGGTGCGCGCCTCGAGTTCGCGCATCCAGGGAAACAGCGCATCGTCGTAGAAAGTGATCGCAGGCAGTCGCGGCACGTGCAACTGGTTGCACTGCGAGTGATACGGCCGGCCGCGCCCGGCCAGGATCGAAACCGCCTCGTCCCAGCGTGCCTCGTGTGCGCGCTCGACCGTCGCACGGCTGGCCGCCACCCGATGTCCAAGGAACTCCACCAGTTCCTGCATGTCCTGTTCGACGCGTTCGCGCGCGTACGCAAGGCGCCGCCGCAACGGCGGCGGCCACTCGGATTCGGCCGGGGCGACGGTCAGGACGTCGCGATATGCAGCGGCAGCCGCCCTGGGCCTGCGCTGCCGCTCGTGAAACTCGGCCTTTGCGAGCAATGCCGGCAGGAAATAGGGGTCGATCTCGAGCGCGGCAATCAACATGCCCCACTCGTGTTCGACCTGGCCGGCCTCCCGATGGATCCGGCCCAGCGTCAGCGCGATCATCGGATCGCGCGGGGCGCGCATGCGCGCCTGCTGCAGGTAGGCCAGCGCTGCCGGGCCGTCGCCGCGCCGCAAAGCGTGGACGCCTAGACTGAAAAGCGCTTGCACGTGCCCAGGGTCGGCCGCGTGCACGCGCGACCACAGCTGCTCGGCTTGCTGCCAGCGGCCGCCCGCCGCTGCGGCGCCTGCCTCATCTACCAGTGACGCCAGTTGCGCACGATCAGACACGCGACGACTCCCGGGGAGTTGCCGCATTCTAGCCAGAGCGCGAGCCCGCGTGCGACGGGCGCGCACCGGATCCGGCCGTGTGGCAGCCGGGCACGACCGCCGTCAGGCGGCGGTGGCCATCTCGGTCATCAGCGCATCGACCTCGGCAGGCGTTCGCAGAAGCCTTGCAGATGCTCGGCGATTTCGGCCTCCTCGCGTGGCCAGGCCGCCTCGTCGAGGGCCAGCACCGCTTCGAGGTCGCCAGGCGGGCAATGGGGCGAGCTGATGGCGCCTGGAGCGGGCAACAGGCCGACCTGGCTGTCAGTGGCAGGCGCAGTCCCCTCCACCCGCGCCACGACCCACTCCAGCACGCGCATGTTCTCGCCGAAGCCGGGCCACAGGAAGCGGCCGTCCTCGCCCTTGCGGAACCAGTTGACGTGGAAGATCTTCGGCAGCCTGGCGCCCGGGCGGTCGAACGACAGCCAGTGCGCGAAGTAGTCGCCGAAGTGGTAGCCGCAGAACGGCTTCATCGCCATCGGGTCGCGGCGCATCACGCCGACCGCGCCGGTCGCGGCGGCGGTGGTTTCCGAACCCATCGCCGCGCCCACGCGCACCCCATGGGCCCAGTCGCGCGCCTCGAAGACCAGCGGCATGAGCGTGGAACGACGGCCGCCGAAGACGATGGCGGAGATCGGCACGCCCTGCGGATCCTCGGCGCGCGGCGACCAGCTCGGGCACTGCCTGGCCGACACGGTGAAACGCGCATTGGGATGGGCGGCCGGGCCGTTGGCCGGGTCGAAGGGCCGACCGCGCCAGTCCAGCGCCGGCACGCGCTCGTCCAGGCCCTCCCACCATGGCTGGTTGTCCTCGGTGACTGCCACGTTGGTGTAGATGGTGTCGCGCTGGATCATCGCCAGCGCGTTGGGATTGGTCCTGGCCGAGGTGCCCGGGGCGACACCGAAATAGCCGGCCTCGGGGTTGATCGCCCACAGCCGGCCGTCCTCGCCAGGACGCATCCAGCAGATGTCGTCGCCCACCGTCCACACCTTCCATCCGCGCTCGCGGTAGGCCTCGGGCGGGATCAGCATGGCCAGGTTGGTCTTGCCGCAGGCGCTGGGGAAGGCTGCGGCGATGTAGTGCGTGTCGCCCTGCGGCGTCTCCAGCCCGAGAATGAGCATGTGCTCGGCCAGCCAGCCCTCCTCGCGCGCCTGCCAGGACGCCAGGCGCAGTGCATGGCACTTCTTGCCCAGCAGCGCGTTGCCGCCATAGCCCGAGCCATAGGACTTGATCGCCAGTTCCTCGGGGAAATGCATGATGAAGCGGCGGTCGGGATCGAGTTCGCCGGTCGAGTGCAGGCCGCGCACGAAGGGCTTGCCCTGCGCGCCTTCGCGTTCGATGCGATGCAGCGCCGCCGCGCCCATCCTGGTCATCAGGCGCATGTTCGCCACCACATAGGGCGAATCGGTGATCTCCACCCCGCACCGGGCCAGCGGCGAATCCAGCGGCCCCATGCAGTAGGGGATCACGTACAGAGTGCGCCCGCGCATGCAGCCATCGAACAGCGCATCCATCTTGGCGTGCGCCTCGTCCGGCGCCATCCAGTGGTTGTTCGGGCCGGCCGCGTCGCGCTCGCGCGTGCACACGAAAGTCAGGTGCTCCACCCGCGCCACGTCGTCCGGATCCGAGCGGTGCAGCCAGCAGCCCGGATGGGTTTCTGGGTTGAGGCGGACCATGCTGCCGTCGGCCTCCATCCCCGCCAGCAGCGCCTGGTATTCGGCATCGCTGCCGTCGCACCAGTGGATGTGGTCGGGCCGGGTGAGAGCCGCCACCTCCGCCACCCACGCGTCGAGGGCCGCCAGCTGGCTGCCCGCCGCAGGCGCTGCCTGCGGTCGCGGTACTGCGTTCATTGTCCACTCCCGGAAACCGGCGATGCGCCGAAAACTTTCAATTGCAACAGTCTATGCGCCCGCGGGCATCGGACTTGCTGCAACGCGGCAATGGACCCGCGAAAGTGCGGGCGGGCGCGGCCTCAGGCCTCAGGCCTCAGGCGGGAACCAGGGTCGTGGTCAGGTGCTCGACATAGGCCTCGAACTCCTCCTGCGGCATCCGCGTCTGGTGCAGTTGCAGGTTGAGCTGGAGAAAGCCGACGTAGGCGGCGTAGGTCAGCCGGGCGCGGTGCACGGCGTCCTCACGACCCAGGCCGGTCTGGCGGAAGGACGCGGTGAGGTAGTCCAGGCGGCGCTTGGACACGCGGTCGATCACCGGCTGCACCGCCGGGTGGTCCAGCGCCTTGAGCAGCGCGCTGTAGATCACGTGCGACTGGTACTCGTGCGCCACCATCTGGAACAGCGAACGCAGGCGCTCGCGCGGATCGGGCACGTGCTCCAGCGTGCCGAACACGGCCTGCTGCTCGACCGTTTCCCAGCGCTCCAGCGCCGCCTGCAGCAGCGCCTCGCGCGACGGGAAATGCCAGTAGAAGCTGCCCTTGGTCACGCCGAGCCGACGCGCCAGCGGCTCCACTGCCACGGCAGCGACGCCCTGCTCGGCGATCAGTTCCAGCGCCGCCTGCGCCCAGTCGTCGGCACTCAGCCGACCCGGCCGTTCGGCCTTGGCGCCCGCCGCTGCAGCCACCGTGGCAGGCGCGTTCGCAGCGGCTTTGCTGGCGGATCTGGCCATCTTGATCGTCATCCATACGCTGGCGTCGGGAAACGTATCGTCGCCGACGCGGGGTCCGTTGACAAGCCTGCGCAGGCTCAACCATACTCGACCGTACGGTCCGGTACGTGGGTCACGTTTCCGGCAATTCCAATCTGGAGGCCTCGGATGAGCATCGCCATTCCCTTCATCGCACTGCTGCTCGCCAGCGCCTTCGCGGCCTACCACCGCATGCGCCTGACCAGCTGGGTCGCGATCACCGCCATCGCCCTGCTCGGCTGCTGGTTCCTGGGCGCCGACCGCACCGCCACCGTCGTGGCCGGCGCGCTGCTGGCCCTGGTCGCGGTGCCCCTGCTGCTGCCGTTCATCCGCAAGCCGCTGATCACCGCCCCGGCACTGGGCTTCCTGCGCAAGGCGCTGCCGCCGCTGTCGCAGACCGAGCGCATCGCGCTGGAGACCGGCTCGGTCGGTTTCGAAGGCGAGCTGTTCTCGGGCGATCCCGACTGGGACACGCTGCTGGGTTATCCCAAGCCGCAGCTCTCCGCCGAGGAGCAGGCCTTCCTCGATGGCCCGGTCGAGGAACTGTGCCGGATGACCAACGAGTGGGAGATCAACCACGTCCACGCCGACCTCCCGCCGGAGATGTGGGAGTTCATCAAGAAGAACCGCTTCTTCGGCATGATCATCCCGAAGGAGTACGGCGGCCTGGGCTTCTCCGCGCTGGCCCACCACAAGGTGATCCAGAAGCTGTCCTCGGCCAGCAGCGTGGTCAGCTCCACCGTCGGCGTGCCCAACTCGCTGGGCCCGGGCGAGTTGCTGATGCACTACGGCACCCAGGAGCAGAAGGACTACTACCTGCCGCGCCTTGCGGTCGGCCAGGAAGTGCCGTGCTTCGGCCTGACCGGTCCGTTCGCCGGCTCCGACGCCACCTCGATCCCCGACTTCGGCATCGTCTGCAAGGGCGAGTGGAACGGCGAGGAGGTGCTCGGCGTCAAGCTCACCTTCGACAAGCGCTACATCACGCTGGCGCCGGTGGCGACGATCATCGGCCTGGCCTTCCGCATGTACGACCCGGAAGGGCTGATCGGCGACCGCCGCGACATCGGCATCACCCTGGCGCTGCTGCCGCGCGAGACCCGCGGCGTGGACGTCGGCCGCCGCCACTTCCCGCTCAACTCGCCGTTCCAGAACGGCCCGGTGCGCGGCCAGGAAGTGTTCCTGCCGCTGAGCCAGCTCATCGGCGGGGTCGAGAAGGCCGGCCTGGGCTGGAACATGCTCAACGAGTGCCTGGCCGTGGGCCGCTCGATCACCCTGCCCTCCACCGCCAGCGGCGGCGCCAAGTTCGCGGCCGTGGTGGGCGGCGCCTATGCCCGCATCCGCAAGCAGTTCGGCCTGTCGGTCGGGCGCTTCGAGGGCGTGGAGGAAGCCCTGGCGCGCATCGGCGGCAAGGCCTACGCGATCAGCGCGCTCTCGCAGGCCACGGCCGCCGCGGTCGACCGCGGCGACGTGCCTTCCGTGCCCTCGGCCATCGCCAAGTACCACTGCACCACGATGGGCCGCGAGGTCGCCAGCGACTTCATGGACATCGTCGGCGGCAAGGGCATCATCCTCGGCCCGCGCAACCTCGGTGGCCGCGCCTGGCAGGCCTCGCCGATCGCGATCACGGTCGAGGGCGCCAACATCATGACCCGCAGCCTGCTGATCTTCGGGCAGGGCTCGATCCTGTGCCACCCGTACATCATGAAGGAGATGAAGGCGGCCCAGGATCCGGACGGCAAGGCCGGCCTGCAGGCGCTCGACGACGCGCTGTACAGCCACATCGGCGGCGCGTTCTCCAATGCGGTGCGCTCGTTCTGGTTCGGCCTCACCGGATCGCGGATCGGCGCGGCCCCGGGCGACGACAACACCCGCCGCTATTTCCGCAAGCTCGACCGCTACGCCGCCAACCTGGCCCTGCTCACCGACGTCTCGCTGGGCGCGCTGGGCGGCAAGCTCAAGTTCAAGGAGTCGCTGTCGGGGCGCCTGGGCGACGTGCTCAGCCACCTTTACATGATGAGCGCGGTGCTCAAGCGCCACCACGACCTGGGCGCGCCCGAAGCCGACCACCAGTTGCTGGCCTGGGCCTTCCACAACAGCGCACACGAGATCGAGCGGGCGCTGTCGCAGGCGCTGCGCAACTTCCCGATCCGCCCGCTGGGCTGGCTGCTGTGGCCGCTGGTGTTCCCGCTGGGCCGCCGGGCCGTGCCGCCGGGCGACCGCCTGGTCCATCGCGTGGCGATGTCGCTGATGGCCCCCAACGAGGCGCGCGACCGCCTGGCCGAGGGTGTGTTCCTCACTCCCTGCGAGAACAACATGGGCGGCCGCATCGACAGCTACCTGGCCAAGGCCATCGCCGCCGAGCCGGTGGAGCGCAAGTTCCTCAAGGCGCTCAAGGGCGCCAGCATCCAGGCGCTGGACTTCGCCTCGCAGCTGGACGAAGCGGTGGCCGGCGGCTGGATCACGGCCGAGGAGCGCCGCCAGCTCGAGGAGCTGCGCGAGCTGACGCTCGACACCATCACCGTGGACGATTTCGAACCCCACGAACTGCGCGCAGCGGGCTACTACGACCTGCCGCAGCACAAGCGCCAGCCGCGCGAAGCGGCCTGACGCCGGGACACCACGAAGACGACGGCGGGCAAGACCCGCCGTCGTCGCGACTGGAGAATGCAGATGGGCAGCGACGTCCTGCGCCTGTACCGCCGATGCGGATCCACGACCATGGGCAGGTGGCTGTTCTCGCGCCTGGTGTGCTGGAAGGCGCCCTACTTCTCCAGCATCTCGCCGCGGATCGTCTCGCTCGTTCCCGGCCGCGGCGAGGCGACGTTGCGCCACCGCCGGCGCGTCAGCAACCACCTGGGCACGGTGCACGCCATCGCCCTGTGCAACCTGGCGGAGTTCATCGGCGGACTGGCCACGGATGTGAGCATCCCGACCTCGATGCGCTGGATCCCGCGCGGCATGACCGTCGAGTACCTGAAAAAAGCGCGCGGCACCATGCGGGCGGTGGCCACGCTCGAGGCCCCGGAGGCGTCGCCGCAGGGCCGGGAACTGCCGGTGCGGGTCGACATCCTCGACGCATCGGGCGAGGCCGTGTTCCGCGCCGTCATCCGCATGTGGGTCTCGCCGCGCCGCGGCTGAAGGTGCTTCTGACGGCGGAGCGCCGCCGGGGGTTCGCGAATGCCGGTCCAGACGATCCTCCTGCTCTGCGCGCTGCACAGCTTCGGCTTCGCCCTGTTCCACCTCGGCTTCTGGCGGTTGTTCGGCTGGCCGCGCACGCTGGAGGGCACCACCCGCGCCAATCGCGCGATCCTGCAGATCGCCAACCTGCAACTGGTGTGGGTGTTCACCGCGGTCGGCCTGCTGTGCCTGTGGCATCCGGCCGAACTGGCGTCCACGTCCCTGGGCCGCGCGGTGCTGGGCGGCATGTGCGCGTTCTGGCTCCTCCGCCTGGCCACCCAGTTCATCTGGCTGCGCATCCACCATCCTCTGGTGCACGTGCTCAGCGTGGCGTTCGCCTGCGGCGCGGCGCTGTTCGCATGGCCGATCGTGGCGCACTGAGTTGCCGCCGCGCGCGCCTCAGGCCGCAGGTCGAGGCTGTCAGCGCTCGCGCGGCAGCTTCGCTTCCTCGCGCAGCAGGCGCCAGGCGCTGAAGGTCATGCCCGAGGCGATCAGCAGGCCGGCGCCGAACACCACGTTCGAGCCGAAGGCGGCCAGGAACTTGTGCAGCCAGACGAAGGTCAGGTCGCCGCCGCGGTAGATCACCGTGTCGATCGCGGCACCGGCCTTGTAGCGCCATTCGCGACCCACCCGCGTGTAGATGGTCTCGCGCGCCGGCTTGGCCAGCGAGAACTCGCTGGCCCGCGTCACCACCTGCACGATCGCCACCATCACCGGCAACGGCGAGGCCGAGAGGATCGAGAAGCCCAGGATGATCGCCGCGCCCGGGATCAGCAGCGCCGGGGCGATGCCGAAACGCGACATCAGCGCGCGGGTGACCAGCAGCTGCACCAGGAGGGTCAGCGAATTGACCGCCAGGTCGAGCGTGGAGAAGAACGCCGCGCGTTCCTCGGCGGTGGCGAAGGCGGTGCGCGCGATACGGTTCTGCTCGTTGTACAGCAGGGTGCCCACGCCCACGCCCAGCACCACCATCAGCGCCATCCAGCGCAGCAGCGGCTCGCGCATGACCAGCTTGAGGCCCGCCAGCACTTCGCCGCCCATCGGCTTCTCGCCGCTGGCCTGGCCGCGCTCGGCCTCGCGCGCCGCCGCATACCGGCGCAGGCGCAGGATGCAGACCATGCACAGGGCCAGCAGGCCGGCCGAGACCAGCATCATGTTGGGAATGCCCACCTGCTCGACCAGGGTGCGCGTCAGCACCGGCCCGACGAAGGCGCCGATCGTGCCCGCCGCGCCGATGTAGCCGTAATAGCGCCTGGCTTCGACGTTGCTGTACACATCGGCCATGAAGCTCCAGAACACCGCCACCGCGAACAGGTTGAACACGGTGATCCAGAGGATGAAGGCCAGCCCGCGCCCGGCCATGCCGCTGTCGAACATCGCATGGAAGCCCAGCAGCGTGGCGATGAAGAAGCCGTAGATCACCGGCAGGAACACGCGCCGCGGGAAGCGGCTCACCAGCCAGCCGTACACCGGCTGCAGGACCAGCATGATCAGGAACACGCTGGTGAAGATGAACTGCAGGGTGAACTCGCCCAGGGCCACGCCACGCTCGGCGAAGAACTCGATCAGCGCCGGCGGGAAGACCGCCTCGATGTCGCTGGATGCGGCCATCGCCTCTCGCACCGGGCGCAGCACGTAGTAGCCGCTGAGCAGGCAGAAGAAGTACAGGAACGACCACAGCAGCGGCGGCGATTCGGCGAACGCGGCGCGAAACCGCGCCGCCCGTCCCGCGGGAACTTGCTGATCGGGTGCGCTGCTCATCTGGGTTCCACGCGTGGGGCGCGCAAACGGTAGCCGAATGGCGCGGCGCGTTCCAGCGCCGAGCATATGCTCTAGTCCCGGGACCTAACGTGCCGCGCATGCGTATCAGACCCGGCTCCCCAACGCCCGCGTTCGACTTCATCATCATCGGCGGCGGGTCGGCCGGCTGCGTGCTGGCGAACCGGCTGTCCGAAGATCCGCAGGTGCGCGTGCTGCTTCTCGAGGCCGGCCCGCGCGACTGGCACCCCTTCATCCACATGCCGGCGGGGCTGGCGCGGCTGGTCAACCGCACCGACATCAACTGGAACTACCACACCGAGCCCGAGCCGCAGCTCGGCGGACGCCGGCTGTGGTGGCCGCGCGGCAAGGTCCTGGGCGGCTCCAGCGCGATCAATGCGATGTGCTATACGCGCGGCGCGGCCGCCGACTACGACGCCTGGGCCGCCTCGGGCGCACACGGCTGGGATTGGGCCTCGCTGCTGCCCTACTTCCGCCGCAGCGAGGGCAATGCGCGCGGCGCCGATGCCCTGCACGGCGCCGATGGCCCGCTGTCGGTCTGCGACCTGCGCCACGTCAATCCGCTCTCCCGCGCCTTCGTCGACGCCGCCGGGCAGGCCGGCTTCGCGCACAATCCCGACTTCAACGGCCCGGTGCAGGAAGGCGTGGGCCTGTACCAGGTCACCCAGCGCGATGGCGCGCGCTGCTCGGCGGCCGTGGCCTACCTACGTCCCGCCCGCGGTCGCGCCAACCTGGTGGTGACCACCGGCGCGCAGGTGCAGCGCATCACTTTCGAAAGCGGCCGCGCCAGCGGCGTGGTGTACACGGCGCGGGGCCGTGCCTACCACCAGCCGGCCGAACGCGAAGTCATCCTGTGCGGGGGCGCGATCAACTCGCCACACCTGCTGATGCTGTCGGGGATCGGTCCGGCCGCGCAGCTGCGGCGGCATGGCGTGCGCGTGCTGCACGATGCGCCGGGCGTCGGCGCCAACCTGCAGGACCACCTGGATGTCTGCACCCTGCAGCGCTCCACGCAGCGGGTCTCGTACGACCGCGCCAGCGAGCTGCGCCTGGCGTTCGACTACTACCTGCGCGGCCGCCGTGGCGCCGGCACCAGCAACCTGGCCGAGGCCGGCGGCTTCGTGCGATCGGCGCTCGCGCCCGACTCGCGCGCCGACATCCAGCTGCATTTCGTTCCGGCCATGCTCGACGACCACGGCCGCCGGCGACTGCCCGGCGACGGCTACACCCTGCATGCCTGCTTCCTGCGGCCACGCAGCCGCGGGCGCATCGCGCTGGCCAGCGACCGCGGCGGCGATCCGCCCCGGATCGAGGCCAACTACCTGTCCGACCCCGACGGCTTCGACCTGCGCATGATGATCGAGTGCGCGCGCATCTCGCGCGAGATCCTCGCGCAGCCCGCTTTCGCGCCCTATCGCGGCGGACCGATCCATCCGGTTCGCGAAGACCTGGACGAGGCCGGCCTGGAGGCCTTCGTGCGCGGGCGGGCCGAGAGCGTGTACCACCCGGTGGGCACCTGCCGCATGGGCGACGACGCCGGCGCCGTGGTCGATCCGGCCCTGCGCGTGCACGGGGTCGAGGGCCTGCGCGTGGTCGACGCGTCGGTGATGCCCACCCTGCCCGGCGGCAACACCAATGCGCCGACCATCATGATCGCCGAGCGCGCCGCCGATCTGGTCCTCGGGCGCATCGCCTGAGCCGCCGCCGCGCGGCGTGGCGTGGGATCAGCGCTGATCGAGCACCGGCGGCAGCGGACAGTGCAGCACGCCGCAGACGGTGCGCAGCAGTTCCGCCTCTGCCACCGAGACGCGGCCGTCGTGGGCGACCGCATCGGTGATCGCCTCGACCGCGAGCTGCTTGGC
>Ga0233365_1000121_pt1 | contig 40502 bp, 36 predicted proteins | sample ElkDunMinimDraft_27_FD_191535 | JGI IMG/M metagenome (GOLD analysis project Ga0233365, IMG submission 191535) | Fecal eukaryotic communites from dung pellets of Tule Elk in California, USA - Elk Dung C36 | ecosystem: Host-associated > Mammals > Digestive system > Large intestine > Fecal | place...
GGGAGAGTCGGCACTGGACGACCTGATGGCCGTGCGCCGTCACCCAGGCGGTGAGGTGCCTCCGCAGGCCCCGACCTCCGGCCCCTCCTGGCCCGGTTCCCCGGTGTCGACGCCTCCGGTGTCTCCAGCGGCCGCACCCGACCCCCACTACGGTGACCCCGAGCTGGCCGCCGCCTCCCGGATGGAGCGTGGCCACGACCCCCACTCCCGACAGGGTGGCGAGCCGATGCTGCCGGGCGGCAACCCGGGACAGCCGCCAGCGCAGGGCATCGACGAGCCGACCCAGCTGCACAATCCGGTGCAGCACCAGCAACACCACCAGGTTCACCACCAACCGCAGCCTCCGCAGGGCTCGCAGCACCATCCGCAACAGCACCACGCGCCACAGCAGCAGAACGGTCCCCGTCGCAACTATCCCGAGCAGGTAGGTGAAGGCGTCTACCGTCGCAGCCGCCCAGGCTTGGGAATTCTGCTGGCCATCGTCACCGTCGCCATGTTGGCGCTGGTGGGGATCATGCTCGCCAGCCAACTGGCCGCAGGCGGACCGTTGAGCCCGTCGGCGGTTATCTCGGCGACGTTTGCCCTGGTCGGACTGCCAATGGCCGCGTGGGGTCTCTATCCGCTGTTGGGAATGGGCAGCCAGTCCGGCCCGGAGCACTACAGCGCTCTGCTGCGGGCGCCCTACGTCTATCTGCTGACCGGTCTCGTCCTGCTGCTGGCCGCGGGTCTGGCGGCCTGAGGCGAGCGGCTGATGGCGCCTTCCCCCAGGGGGTGCGCTGCGGCCACCCGCGTACACTGTTTGATCGGCGGTCACCACCGGTGACCGACTATCGCGTGCTCGTCCCATCGAACCAATGGCCCATGGCCATTCGACGATGCGGCGGCCTTCCCGGTCCGAGTTCAGCTCGGTATCTCACGGCCGTCGAAACCGGGCACCAGGCGTGAACGACCACAGCGTCTTCGCGAACAACCAGGAAGCACTAGCCAGTCACGGCTGGCCTGTGCGTGGCGAAAGGAAAACCAGGCAGTGCCTGTTGTCAGTATGCGCCAGCTGCTCGAAAGCGGCGTGCACTTCGGTCACCAGACCCGACGCTGGAACCCGAAGATGAAGCGTTTCATCCTCACCGAGCGCAACGGTATCTACGTGATCGACCTGCGCCAGACTCTCGATTACATCGAGAAGGCGTACGACTACGTGAAGAACACCGTCGCCGAAGGCGGCTCGGTGATGTTCGTGGGCACCAAGAAGCAGGCCCAGGAAGCCATCGAGGAGCAGGCCCGTCGGGTCGGCATGCCCTACGTGAACTACCGCTGGTTGGGCGGCATGCTCACCAACTTCCAGACCATCTTCAAGCGCCTGCAGCGCCTCAAGGAACTGGAAATCCTCGAGCAGTCCGGTAACCCCAAGGAAGGCCGGACCAAGAAAGAGCTGCTCCAGCTCATGCGCGAGAAGGACAAGCTGGCCCGCACCCTGGGCGGTCTGCGCGACATGACCAAGCTCCCCAACGCGATCTGGGTCGTCGACACCAAGAAGGAGCACATCGCCGTTGACGAGGCCCGCAAGCTGGGCATCCCGGTGATCGCGGTGCTCGACACCAACTGCGACCCCGATGAGGTCGACTTCCCGGTCCCCGGAAACGACGACGCGATCCGTTCGGCCGCGTTGCTGACCCGGGTTATCGCCGACGCGGTGGCCGACGGCCTGATCGCCCGCGCCGGTTCCGGCAAGGGCGAGGACGACAAGCCCGCCGGTGGCTCTGGCGAAGAGCCGCTGGCCGAGTGGGAGCGGGAGCTGCTGGAGAAATCCGACACCCCCGCCGAAGCCGCGACTTCCACCGAAGCCGCGACCCCCGAGGCTGCGACCGCTGAAGCGGCGGCCCCCGCCGAGACCGCGACCGCTGAGGCCGCGACTCCCGCTGAGGCCCCCAAGACCGAGTCCTGATCGTTGTCCGGCGCGGCCACTGGCCGCGCCGGATCGCGACGTCAACTTCATCGAGTGGAAAGAAGCACATGGCAACAATCACCGCCGCCGACATCAAGCGGCTCCGGGAGCTCACCGGCGCCGGAATGATGGACGTCAAGAAGGCTCTCACCGAGGCCGACGGCGACTTCGAAGCCGCCACCGAGGCGCTGCGGATCAAGGGTGCCAAGGACGTCGGCAAGCGTGCCGGTCGCGCCACCGCCAACGGCCTGGTAGCCCAGTCCGGCAACGCCCTGCTGGAAATCAACTGTGAGACCGACTTCGTCGCCAAGAACGGCGCCTTCATCGAGCTGGCGCAGTCCCTGGTGGAACACGCCGCCGCGACGGAGCCGACCGACGTCACCGCCTTCCTGGCCAGCGAGCTGAACGGTAAGCCCGTCGCCGACCTGGTCGCCGAGGAGTCGGCGAAGATCGGCGAGAAGCTGGTCCTGAACCGGGTCCAGGTGCTGACTGGCGACATCGCCGTCTACATGCACCGCAAGGCCGAAGACCTCCCGCCGCAGGTCGGTGTCATGGTCGCCTACACCGGTGACGCCGACGTCGCGCGCAGCATCGGAATGCAGATCGCCGCGATGCGTCCTCGCTACCTGACCCGCGACGAGGTTCCGGCCGACGTGGTCGACAACGAGCGCCGGGTCGCCGAGCAGACCGCTCGCGAAGAAGGCAAGCCCGAGCAGGCGATCGACAAGATCGTCACCGGCAAGGTCAACGCTTACTACAAGGACTTCGTGCTGCTGGAGCAGTCTTCGGTCGCGGAGAACAAGAAGTCCGTGACCCAGGTCCTGGAGGCCGCTGGCACCACGGTCACCGGTTTCGTCCGTTTCGAGGTCGGCCGGGAGTAGCGATCACCAGACGTCTGGTAGATCCAAGATCAATGGACGAGGGAGCTGTCGGATGGTTATGCCATCGGTGGCTCCCTCGTTTCGTTACACCGACCAAGCAGCTAGCAAAGGATGAAGATCATGACCGACTCCGAACGTCCTCGGTATCGCCGAGTAGTCCTCAAGTTGTCGGGTGAAGTCTTCGGCGGAGGCGCGGTGGGTGTCGACCCCGACGTGGTGTCGGGAATCGCTCGACAGGTCGCGGAAGCCGCCAGAGCCGGCGTCCAGATAGCCGCGGTCGTCGGCGGTGGAAACTTCTTCCGAGGCGCCGAACTGCAACGGCGCGGCATGGAGCGCACCCGAGCCGACTACATGGGCATGCTCGGCACCGTGATGAACTGCCTCGCGCTGCAGGACTTCCTGGAGAAGGAAGGCATCGAGACGCGGGTCCAGACCGCCATCACGATGGCTCAGGTCGCCGAGGCTTACATTCCCCGCCGAGCGATGCGACACTTGGAGAAGGGCCGGGTCGTCATCTTCGGTGCCGGCGCCGGAATGCCCTATTTCTCCACCGACACCGTGTCGGCGCAGCGGGCATTGGAGATCAAAGCCGACGCGGTCCTGATGAGTAAGAACGGTGTCGACGCGGTCTACACCGCCGACCCCCGGACCGATCCCAACGCGCAACGACTGGAGACCGTCACCTTCGAGGAGGCGCTGCAACGGCGGTTGCAGGTGGTCGATCAGGCCGCGTTCAGTCTCTGCCAGGAGAACAAACTGCCTATGTTGGTGTTCGGTGCCGAAGGCAAGGACTCGATTCTTCGTGCCCTGTCAGGGGAGAAGATCGGCACCCTGATCACCTCGGCGTCCTTATCGCACTGGGGTGAACTGACGTGACCGGCACGGGGACCCGTGGCATCAATCGCTGCCACATGTAAACATGACTACCTGAATTCACCGCCGGCGACTGATCCGCCAGATTGTGAGATGTAACCGTGATCGAAGAGACTCTCTTCGAGGCTGAAGAAAAGATGGAAGGTTCGATCGACCACGCCAAGGAGGAATTCGCGGCGATTCGAACCGGACGAGCCTCGGCTGCCATGTTCGGCAAGATCATGGTCGACTATTACGGTGCTCCAACACCGTTGCCGCAGCTGGCGTCGATCGGCGTCCCCGAACCGCGCATGGTGATCATCAAGCCCTACGACCTGACGCAGACCAACGCCTTGGAGCGCGCGATCCGTGACTCCGACCTGGGCGTCAACCCCAACAATGAGGGAAACCAGCTTCGTCTGATGCTTCCTCAGATGACTGAGGAACGCCGCCGCGAGATGATCAAGATCGCGCGGCAGAAGGGCGAGGAGTCCAAGGTCGCGGTGCGCAACGTCCGCCGCAAGGCCAAGGAGGAGCTGGACCGGCTCGTCCGTGACGGCGAGGTCGGCGAGGACGATGGACGACGCGCCGAGAAGGAACTGGACGAGCTGACCCAACGACACGTCAAGACCATCGACGAGCTGGTCGCTCACAAAGAAACCGAACTGCTCGAAATCTGATGGACCGCTTCGACACTCCGCCCAATCCATCGCGTCGGCCACGCGGTGGCGCGCCAGGGCCGGTTCCGCCACCGTCGAGTTTCGACTCGCAGCCCTTCGGTGGACCCCCCGAACCAGTGGAACCCCCCGGGCCGCAACCTGACGCACCCATCCGCCACGACGCCACCGTCGAGGCGGCCCCGCCGCCTCCACAGAAGGCACCGGGTAAAGCCGGTCGTAACCTTCCGGTGGCGATCGCGGTGGGATTGGGGCTGGGCGCCGTAGTGCTGGCGTCCCTGTTGATCTACCGGCAGATCTTCCTCTTCGTCGTCGCCGCCGCATTGGCGGTGGCGATCTGGGAACTGGCCACCGCCATGCGCAAGGCCGACATCCGAGTGCCGGTGTGGACGCTGGTCGGATGCGGTCTGGGCATGCTGGCGTTGACCTGGTTCGCCGGTCCGCCGCTACTGGTGGTGGGACTCGGAGTGACGGTCGCGGTGCTGGTCGTGTGGCGTCTGGCCGACGGCGCCACCGGATACCACGTCGATGTGCCGGCGGCGACGTTGGTCGCCACCTATGTTCCGTTCCTCGGGGCATTCGCCGTGCTGCTTGTCGCGCCGGCCGACGGGCACCTTCGGATCATCGCCGCGTTGGCGGTCGTGGTGCTCAGCGATACCGGTGGTTACGTGGCCGGGGTCCTCATGGGACGCCATCCGATGGCCCCCAAGATCAGCCCCAAGAAGTCCTGGGAGGGACTGGGGGGATCGGTGCTGGCGTGCGCGATCGGCGGCGCCTTGCTGTTGTACTTCATGTTCGATGTCACCTGGTGGCTTGGCGCTCTGTTCGGAATCACACTCGCCATCGCCGCGACACTGGGCGACCTGACCGAGTCCATGATCAAACGTGATCTGGGGGTCAAGGACATGAGTAACTTCATCCCTGGTCACGGCGGACTGATGGACCGGTTGGACTCGATTCTGTTCGTTCTGCCGGTGGCCTATGCCTGGCTGGTGTTCCTGGTTCCGGTGACATCGTGATCGGCCGTGACACACCTCAATACCCGGCCGCAGCCCCTATCGGCCGTCGGCTACGTCGGCGGCGTGCAAGACTTGGCTGGACATGACGATGCCAGCTTTGAACCTCAGCCCGGCCAAGGCCAACCGGAGTATGCCTCCGCGCCACTTGGCTGACCTCACCCTTGCCCAGCGCCGCGAGGCGGTCGCCGAGTTGGGGGAACCGGCGTTTCGCGCAAACCAACTGTCACACCACTACTTCGCCAGGCAGGTCACCGACGTGGCGGCGATGACCGACCTGCCCGCCGCGGCGCGTGAGCGGTTCGCCGACGCGCTGTTCCCTCGGTTGCTCACCTCGGTGAAAGAAGCCGACTGCGATAACGGCACGACCCGGAAAACCTTGTGGCGGTTGCACGACGGGTCACTTGTCGAGAGTGTCCTCATGGGATACCCCGACCGGGCGACCGTGTGTGTCTCCTCACAAGCCGGGTGTGGTATGGCATGTCCGTTTTGTGCCACTGGGCAGGCCGGCCTGACACGTAACATGTCTACTGCCGAGATCGTTGAACAGATCGTAAGCGCCGCTCGGGTGGCTGACGAGGTTCAGCTGGGGCGCTTGTCCCACGTCGTGTTCATGGGCATGGGAGAGCCGCTCGCGAACTACTCCCGGGTGGTGGCGGCGCTGCGCCGGATCACATCGCCGGCTCCCGAAGGGCTCGGCCTGTCAGCCCGGCACATCACCGTGTCGACCGTTGGATTGGTTCCGGCCATTCGGAGGTTGACGGACGAAGATCTGTCGGTGACGCTGGCAGTATCCCTGCATGCTCCCGATGATGAGCTGCGGGACGAACTGGTACCGATTAACAACCGTTGGAAGGTCGCCGAAGTGCTTGACGCCGCGTGGCATTATGCGAAGCGCACCGGGCGACGTGTCTCCATCGAGTACGCGATGATCCGAGACGTGAACGACCAGCCGTGGCGCGCGGATCTGTTGGGACGGTTGCTGAAGGGAAAACTGGCGCACGTCAATCTGATCCCACTGAACCCGACACCGGGCAGCCGGTGGGACGCCAGCGCCAAACCGGTGGAGCGTGAGTTCGTGGCACGGTTGCGTGATGCCGGGATCCCCACCACGGTTCGGGACACGCGTGGCCAGGAGATCGACGGTGCCTGTGGGCAACTGGCGGCATCGCAGCAGCTTGCCGAGCCTCAGGGCGGGACGGAGGAATTGGCCCATGCTCAGCGGGGCGAATCACGGAAGGTGGCTTTGTAGTGGCCAATCATGGTGATCGGTTTAGACGACGGGCGCTGAGCCGCGGTTACAAGTCCGATGAGGTTGACGCATTCCTTGATCGGGTCGAGGCGACGTTGGCCGGTGAACCCATGGGGTCTCCGGTGCCGTCCCAAGAGGTCGATGACGTTGTGTTCCGGGTTCGGTTCGGGGGCTATGACGAGTGGCAGGTCGACGTCTATCTCGACCGGGTGGCTCGCCAACTGAGCGAACTGGAGGAGCGCGGCGTGTTGGGCCGTGCCCCATCACCTGAGTTCGTGAATGGACCACGAAACGTCGATGCCGGGCGAGACGATCCTCGGGACATGGGGCCGTCCCGCGAGATGTCTCACCGTGACCCCCGCGACATGCCGCCTCGTGACATGCCGCCTCGCGATATGCCGGCGCGTGACCTGCCGCCTCCCAGGGACATGCCGCCTCCTCGCGATATGCCGCCTCGTGACATGCCGCCCAGGGACATGCCGCCTCCTCGCGATATGCCTCGCGACATGCGTGACGCTCCGATGGGGCGAGAGATGTCTCCGCCACCACGGGAACGGCACAGTATGCATGCCGAGCCGTCGACTCCGCCACCGCCGTCGCGGCGTGGCGAACCTCCTGCGCGCGGGCGTGGCGATCGCTCGCCGATCGAGGACGACGGTGAGGGCTTCGGGCATTTGCGTGCCGACGACGGTGAGGGCTTCGGCCACCTGGCCGGTGGCCCCGATGACGATGACCCGTTCGGTGGTCGTCCGACCCGGCGGCACAACACGCCCCCGGCCGGATTCGACCCTCGCGGTGAAGAGCGTCCGGATCGCTTCGACGGTCCGCCGATGGGCGGACCTCCCGGACCTCCCGACCGCTTCGATGGTCCGCCGATGGGCGGACCTCCCGGACCTCCCGATCGTTTCGACGGTCCGCCTCCGGGCCGTTTCGACGGTCCCCCCGACCGGTTCGAGCCGGCTGCCGCGCATGGTGGTCCGCCGGATCGTTTCGAGCAGGGTGGCCAGGACCGCTTCGAGCACGGTGGCCCCGGTGGTTTCGACGGCCCGGGACACCCCGGTGGCCAGTTTGAGCCCGCCGGTCCCGGGGGTCCCGGTGGCTTCGACCGTCCCGGTGGTCCCGGTGGCGGCTTCGAACCCGGCGGACCAGGTGGACACCACGGTGGTCCCGGCGGCTTCGAATCCGGTGGTTTCGAGCAGGGTGGCCCAGGAGGTCACCAAGGCGGTCCCGGTGGTTTCGAACCGGCCGGTTCCTCCGGCCCGGGCTTCGAATCGGCCGGTCCCGGTGGACCCGGTTTCGAGCCCGGTGGGCCCGGTGGCCCAGGCGGCTTCGAATCGGCCGGTCCGCCGCAGGATCGTTTCGCTCCCCAGCAGGAGCGTCGGTTCATGCCGGAGCCGGAGTCGTTCTCGCCTCCCGGACCGCCCGCGTGGGGCGCCGAGCCGGGGCCCGGATTCGACCGTCCCGACAACCAGATGCCGCCTCAGCAGCACGGTTTCGACGACGAAATGACCCGTCCGCTGCGGCGGCACGGTGACGAACCGTCCGATGCCGACTCGCAGATGACGCAGCGGCTTCGCCGTGGCCCGGAGGACCGGTTCAGTCCACCGCCGCCTCGCGACCCGGGCGCACCGCATCACGGCGGTGAACCGACGCCGCCGCGTGGCATGTCGACCGACCCGACCACGGTGATCCAGCACCCGAGCGGCCCGCCGCCCCAGGGTGGTCCCAGTGGACGGCCCCCGTCGCCGTACGACGCGCCCGGTGGATACCGGGACTCCGGTCCGCCTCCGGGTGAACCCGGTGGTGCGAAGGTCGACTACGGGCGTCGCAACCCGTACGAGGGCCGGGGAGTCTTCGACGGACCGGGACGTCACGGTCGGGAGGAGATGACCACGGAGCTGCGATCGGCCGATTCGCCGTTCAAGCCCGAGGATCTTCAGCGGCTCGAACAGCTGCGCGGTGCGTTCCAGCCGCGACGGTTCGGCAGCGGATACGACCCGGCGCAGGTTGATCGCATCTTCGACGCGATGTCCTCCAACATGACGGGCCGGTCTCCGGTTCCGGTCAGCGACAAGGAGCTGGACACCAGCCAGTTCAGCCTGGTGCAGCGCGGTTACTTCGAGGCCGAAGTCGACGCGGCGTTGCGCGAGGTGCGCGACATCTTCGCCAAACGAGGCATGGTCCGGTAGTTCCGGACGACGAGAATCGGGCCGCCGACAGGAAACTGTCGGCGGCCCGATGTCGTTGTGGGCGGGGAGTCGTCACCCCGCTGAGTCGTGGATCAGTCGCGTAGTCCGTTGCGGACCAACACCCAGTCGCTGATCAGGGCCAACGCGATCAAGATCGCGAAACCACCCAGCCACAGGGATTCCACCCGGCCTTCGTGGTTTCCGTACAGGTAGGCCACCATGGTGATGATCGCGGCGATACCCACGGTGTAGGTGAGCTTGCGATTGGTGGGCTTGCGTTGGTCCGGCGAGGTCACCGGTTCATCATGGCCTGCCACTGTCGTCCTAACCTTTCGAGCGGTTGATCGATATGGGCTCACCGCTAGTCTCGCATGGGCCTGCGGTAGTTTCGTCCCGACCTGGGATCAACCGTGGACAGCGGTAAGGTCGATCGCTGGGCAGGCATGACACGACATGCGGCGGCACCCGGTGTATCTATACCGGATGGCTAAGAACAGGGCAGAAACCGAAGGGGCGTAGCTGACGTGCGGATCACAGGTTGCGGACATGCGAGCATGTTCATCGAGACGGCGGCGGGCAGCATTCTGTGCGACCCGTGGGTCAATCCCGCCTATTTCGCCTCGTGGTTCCCATTCCCCGACAACTCGGGCCTGGACTGGAAGACCCTCGGGCAGTGCGACTACCTGTACGTGTCGCACCTTCACCGCGACCACTTCGACGAGGACAATCTCCGCGACAACATCTCCAAGGACACCACCGTCCTGCTGCCCGAGTACCCGACCAGTGAGCTGGAGGACGAGCTCCGCGCCCTGGGGTTCCACAAGTTCATCCACACCGTGTCCGGCGAGATCACCGAACTGCCCGGCGGCGTCAAGGTGATGATTCAGGCTCTGACCTCACCGACCGACGGACCGATCGGTGATTCTTCGATCTGGATCGAGGACGCCGACGGCGTTCGGATGCTCAACCAGAACGACGCTCGTCCGACCGACCTGTCGGAGTTCACCAAACTCGGTCAGATTCACGCCCACCTGCTGCAGTTCTCCGGCGCGATCTGGTACCCGATGGTTTACCAGCTTCCCGAGGCCGCCAAGCGCGCCTTCGGGAAGCAGAAGCGGGATCGGCAGTTCGACCGCTCGCTGCGCTACATCGACGACGCGAAGGCCTCGTACGTCTTCCCGATCGCCGGGCCGCCGTGTTTCCTCGACGATTCACTGTGGCAGTTCAACGACATCTTCGGCGATGAGGGCAACATCTTCCCCGATCAGCAGGTCTACTCCGACTACCTGGCCGAGAACGGGCGCGAAAACAACGTGACCCTGCTTCCGGGAACGGTCGCCGAGGTGACCGTGGACGGTTGCCGGGTCACTCAGCCGGTGTCCGATGTGCGGGAGTTCTTCGCCAACAAGGAGCAGTACCTGCGCGAGTACCAGGAGCGGCAGCGCCCGGTCATCGAGGCCGCCAAACGTTCCTGGGAGCACCCCGAGATCAACGTGTTCGCCGAACTGAAGCGGCGGTTCGAGCCGCTGCTTCCGGAGGCGGAGTTCATCTCCGCCGGAATCGGTGGCCCGGTTCGGTTCGATCTGACCGCCCCGGACTGCGATGAGGTCGTCGAGAGCATCGTGTTCGACTTCGGTGAGCGCGAGATTCGACCCTATGACGGGGAGAAGTGCCGGTACCGGTTCACGACGGAGCGGCGCCACATCGAGCACCTGTTGCACATCGAGGAGATCGACTGGGTGAACTCGCTGTTCCTGTCCTGCCGGTTCTCGGCGGCTCGGATCGGGCAGTACAACGAGTTCGTCTACACGTTCTTCAAGTGCCTGTCGGAGGAACGCCTCAACTACGCCGAGGGTTGGTACGCCGAGCAGAAACCGGACGAGGAGAACATCGATCTGGCCGGCTGGACCGTCCAACGTCGTTGCCCGCACCTCAAGGCCGATCTGTCGCGGTTCGGCAAGGTCGAAGATGGAGTGTTGACCTGCCAGATGCACGGTTGGAAGTGGAATCTGGAGTCGGGCAAGTGCCTGACCAGCGTGGGGCATGACATTCGCGCCGAACGCGGCGAGTAAGTCCCACGACGATCGTTCGGCGGCCGCACCGGATCTCGGTGCGGCCGTGTCGTCGTCCCGGGGGATGGCCCGTCGGTCGTGATGAGTTGGCCGCGCCGGTGAAGATTTCTGCCCCTTCAGGCGACGAATCGGTATTCACGCAGGTGAGCGGCTTCTGGTCGCGGAGTGGTGATTGCCCACGCGGCATAGGGTCGGCGCCGTCCGTGATCGTCCGATGGAAGCAGGCCCGATGTCTTCGTTGTCAGGTAGAGCAGTTCGTTCCGCAGTGGTGGTGACACTGGTCGCCGCGTTGAGCGGCTGCGGTCTGTTGACCAACCGGGCGTCCGATGAGGAGGCCGGTGGTGGGCAGAACCCATCGGCGCCTCCGCCGGCGGCGCAGGCTGATCCGGGACCCTCTGACGCCACCGGCGAACCGGGGTTCGACTTGGACGGCGTCGAGACGGCGCCACCTTTGTCAGGACAGTTCCCGTACTTTTCGATCCCCGACGGATACGCCAATCCGAACAGCGAGATCCCGGTGGACGACTACGGCAGGATCCCGTTCTGGAACGGCGTCGAGTTGGAGTGGGTGGAGGGCAGGGTCTACCAGTCCTATGTCCACGCCGCCGCCGGTGAGAACTTCTCCTCGATCGAGCTGAAGAAACTCGTCGAGGACCTGATCACCGGCGTCGGGGGCGTTCCGGTCACCGACTCGAAGATGACGGAACAGGCGATCGCCGAGATCGATGACGAGACCGCCGTGAACTACGTCGCCGGCTTCGGGGACATCTACAACCAGGCGGTGGTGACCTATGTGGTGAAGACGTCGGAGCAGGTGCTGTGGATTCACCTGTGCGCGACGTCGGCTTCGGCGAGTTGGATGATCGTCGAAGCAGGGTGACGCCATGACTCCACTGGGGATGTCACGATCATTGGGACGACAGGTCCGGTATCCGGGCGAGGTCGACGCCGAGTTGTCCCGCCATGACGTAGATCTCGGCCTCCAGCAGGGCGGCGGCCTGCTCCACGATCGGCAGTTGCCCGAAGACCTCCATGGTGACCAGTCCATACAGGCGCACCCAGAACGACATGAACGTGTAGGAGTACTCGATGGAGGTGTCGAGTCCCATCGCCCGCGAGCATTCGATGACTTCGGCGCGCAGGCCGGGCGTCAGCGGGGGGATGGTCGGGGTGGCGAGGGAGTAGCCGCGTTCGGCGGGGGTCTGTTTGAGCACCTGGTTGAACATGTCGCAGAAGACCCGGCTGAACCGGACCAGTGATCGATAGGGCTCGGCGTCGGGATCCAGGCCGGCTCGACCGGCGTGGGGTGGCGCGATCATCGCGCCCTCGTTGAGGCTGGCGAACATGAGCGAGAACTCGGTGCGGTTGGCCACCGACCATTCGCGGAAGCTTCGGGCCACCACCAGAAGCCGTCCGATCATGTCGTCTTCGGGACGGGTGTCGGCGTTGGCGAGCATGAAGGCGCGTAGCTCGGCGTAGAGATCGACGCACAGGTCGGTGACGAGCGCTTCGAGGCTGGGGAAGTAGCGGTACAGCGCGGGAGCGGACATGCCCATGCGACGAGCGATGGCGCGCAGCGAGATGCCGTCCGGACCGGCTTCGTTGAGCAGTTCGCGTGCCACCGTCTTGATCTCGGCCTGAGTGTCGGCGCGTTGTTGCTCGCGGCGGCTTGGTTGACCTGTGGCGGATGACACTCGAATTTCCCTGTCTGGTTTTGGCATCTTGCTTGCAAAAGTTAACGCCGTTAGTGATAGTTAACAGCGTTCGCTCATTCAGCTGAGCCTCTCATCCTATATCCCCTCAAGGAGCTGATTCCAGTGTTCGCATGGTGGGGGCGGGTCGTCACTCGCCTTCGATGGGCGGTCCTAGCCGTCGCCGTCGGAGTCGTCGCACTCGGCGCGACATGGGGCCTCGGCGTGTTCGACGCGGTCTCCGACGGCGGTTTCTACAACCCCGACAGCCCCAGTCAGCAGGCCGAGGAACGCATCGAGGAGGAGTTCGGGCGTCAAGCCGTCGACGTGGTCGTGCTGTACGAATCGGCCGACCACACCGTCGACTCGCCCGAGTTCGCGCAAAAGGTCGCCGCGAGCCTCGACGAGCTCCGTGACCGGTCCGACGTCGAGTCGATCACCTCCTTCTACGACACCGGATTGCCCTCCTTCGTGTCCGACGACGAGCACGCGACCTTCGCCGCGATCACCCTGACCGGCGCCGACGACGCCGAACGCGCCGACCAGTTCGCCGACCTCGAGCCGCTGTTGCGTGTGGACGGCATCGACACCCAGGTCGGTGGCCAGGCGGCGATATTCGAAGCCGTCAACACCCAGACCCAGCAGGACATCATCACGGTGGAGCTGTTCACGCTGCCGATCCTGTTGCTGCTGATGATCGTGATCTTCGGCAGCCTGGTCGCGGCCGCGACTCCGCTGCTCATCGGAGTTTTGGCCATCATGGGCGGCCTGGTCATCACCCGCCTGTTGACCTATGTGACCGACGTGTCGGTGTTCGCGATCAACGTCATCACCATCATCGGACTGGGCTTGGCCATCGACTACGCGTTGTTCGTCGTCAGCCGGTTCCGAGAGGAACTGGCCGCCGGGCGGACGATTCCGGATGCCGTGGTGCGCACCATGACCACGGCGGGCCGAACCGTTCTGGTCTCGGGCATGACGATCATCCTCGCCCTGGCCGGACTGTTGCTGTTCCCGCTGCCCTTCCTGCACGGCATCGCATACGGCGGCATGGCGGCCGTGGGTATCGCGATGCTCGGATCGATGTCGGTGCTTCCGGCGCTGCTGGCGGTTCTGGGGCACCGGGTCGACGCGATTCGGATGCCCTGGCGCAAACCGAAGAAGGTCACCGACCACTCGGTCGGCTTCTGGGCCAAGGTGGGGCGTGGCGTCATGAAGCGCCCGGTGCTGTTCATCCTGGCCTCGGTGGCGGTACTGGTCGGACTGGCGACCCCGTTCCTCCACGCGTCATTCGGTGGAGTCGACGAGACGGTGCTGCCCGAGGGAACCGAGAGCCGAGTGGTGTCCGAGCGGCTTCGCGACGACTTTCCCGACGGCGATCTGAACAGCTTCGACGTGCTGCTCACCGACACCGATCAGGCGACGGTCGCGGAGGCGATCGCCGACTTCGAGTCGATCGAGGGGGTCGACCATGTCACGCCCACCGCCGGATCCGATACCGCCGCGGTGCTGCGGGTCAGCTTCGAGGCCGAGTCGCCCAGCACCGAGGCCCGTGACCTGGCCACCGACATCGGTGGGATGACACTCGACGGTGACACCGAGCTGTGGGTCGCCGGGGTTCCGGCCCAACTGAACGACCAGTTCACCGACATCGGTGACCGGCTTCCCCTGCTGGCGCTGTACGTCTCGGTGGTGACGTTGCTGTTGCTGTTCCTGGCGTTCGGATCGGTGCTGTTGCCGATCAAGGCGATCCTGATGAACATGATCTCGATCGGCGCCTCGTTCGGTGTCGTCGTCTGGATCTTCCAGGACGGTCACCTGTCCGAACTGTTCGGTTTCACCGCCACCGGCTATCTCGAACCGTCGAACCTGCTGCTGATGGTGGTGCTGTTGTTCGGGCTGTCCACCGACTACGAGGTGTTCCTGCTGTCCCGGGTGCGAGAGGAGTGGGACCGCACCGGTGACAACACCACGGCCGTTCTCACCGGTCTGCAACGCACCGGTGGCATCATCTCCTCGGCCGCCCTGCTGTTGATCGTCGTCGTCGGCGGATTCGCCGCCGGAGGAATCACCTTCCTGAAGATGATCGGTATCGGAATGGCGGTGGCGATCTTCATCGACGCCACGCTGGTGCGAATGCTGCTGGTACCGGCGACGATGCGGGTGATGGGGCGCGCCAACTGGTGGGCGCCGAAGTTCCTCAGCCGGTTCTACGCCCGATACGGGGTGAGGGAGGGCGACGCCGAGCCGTCGCAGCCCGAAAACGAGTTGGTCGGAGCCGGAAAATAGGCCCGCGTCGAGGCCGGGGCCGGGCAACGCCCCGGCCTCGACGCGTTCGGTGAGTGACTCACCGTCAGCCTTGTGCCGGTTGGCGGGAGTCGGCGAGCATAATTGCGGCATGACCCGCGAATACGTGCTCACCCTGTCGTGTCCTGACCGTGTCGGTGTCGTGTACGGCGTCGCGGGATTCCTGGCCGACCGAGAGGGGAACATTCTCGACAGTCAGCAGTTCTCCGATCCCGGCAGTGGTCGCTTCTTCATGCGGGTTCACTTCGACGCCGACCTGCCGGTCGATCAGCTGCGAGCCGAGTTCGTGGACCTGGCCGACCGCAACCGAATGGACTGGCAGCTGCACGACATGCGGGTGAAGCCTCGCGTGTTGGTGCTGGCTTCCAAGCAGGGGCACTGCCTCAACGACCTGCTGTACCGCTTCCGGACCGGCGCGTTGCGCGGTGATCTGGTCTCGGTGGCTTCCAACCACGCCGACTGGGCCGAGCTCACCGAATCCAGCGGCGTGCCGTTCTCCCACCTGCCGGTCGGCAAGGAGAACCGGGTCGAACAGGAGCAGCAGTTGCTCGACCTGGTCACCGCCAACCGCGTCGACGTCGTGGTCCTGGCCCGGTACATGCAGGTCCTGTCGGATGCCTTCTGCGCCAAGCTTCCCGGTCAGATCATCAACATTCACCACTCGTTCCTGCCGAGTTTCAAGGGCGCCAAGCCCTATCACCAGGCGTACCAGCGGGGCGTCAAGCTCATCGGGGCGACCGCGCACTACGTCACCGCCGACCTCGACGAGGGGCCGATCATCGAGCAGGAGACCTCCCGCGTCGACCACGCGATGGCTCCGGACCAGCTCGCCGCCGCCGGACGGGACCTGGAGTGCATGGTGTTGGCTCGGGGACTGGCCTGGCACCTCGATCACCGAGTGCTCCTCAACGGGGACCGTACGGTGGTGTTCCGATAGCCGTGGGAGTCCCGTGCGCGGCTGAGAGAGAATAGCCCGGTGAATCAGCGCGAAATCGTTATTCTCGGTTCGACCGGCTCGATCGGAACTCAGGCGATCGACGTCGTCAACCGAAACCCCGACGCACTCAAGGTCGTCGGCATCGGCGCTGGCGGCGGCAACATCGACCTGTTGGCCGAGCAGGCACTGGCACTGGAGGTCGCCGTCGTGGCGGTCGCCAAGGCCAGCGCCGCGGCCGATCTGCAATTGGCCTTCTACGCCGCCGCTCAACGACAGGGATACTCCCAGGGGCAGTTCCGGATCCCGAAGATTCTCGCCGGACCACAGGCGATGACCGAACTGGCGACCTGGAACTGCGATGTCGTACTGAACGGCATGACCGGTTCCATCGGATTGGAGCCGACCCTGGCGGCTCTGAAGGCCGGCCGCCTCCTCGCCCTGGCCAACAAGGAATCGCTCGTCGCCGGTGGACCGCTGGTGCGCGCGGTTGCTCAGCCGGGCCAGATCATGCCCGTCGACAGCGAGCACTCGGCGTTGGCGCAGTGCCTGCGTGGCGGCGCCCGCAGTGAGGTTCGCCGTCTGGTCCTGACGGCGACCGGGGGACCGTTCCGAGGGCGAAGCCGCTCGGAGCTGGGGGAGGTGACGTTGGAGGAGGCGCTGCGACACCCGACCTGGAGCATGGGGCCGGTGGTCACGATCAACAGCGCCACGATGGTCAACAAGAGCCTCGAAGTGATCGAGGCGTATGAACTGTTCGATGTCGACTACGACCACATCGAAGTCATGTTGCACCCGCAGTCATATATTCATTCCATGGTGGAATTCCAAGACGGTTCGACCCTCGCGCAGGTCAGCCCGCCGGACATGCGACTGGCGATCGCGCAATCCCTGATGTGGCCCGATCGCCTGCCCGATGTGGCTCCGGCCGTCGACTGGACCAAGGCAGCGACCTGGGAACTCTTCCCCATGGACGACGAGGCGTTTCCCGCCGTTGAGCTGGCCCGACACGCCGGACGCACCGGACGGTGCCTTCCGGCGGTCTACAACGCCGCCAACGAGGAGTGCGTCGCCGCCTTCACACAGGGCAGATTGCCGTTTTTGGGCATCGTCGACACCTTGAGTGAGGTTGTGGCTCAGGCGCCCGATTTTGGTACACCGGGTACCGTCGATGACGTTCTCACGGCGGAAGCCTGGGCACGAGACGCGGCGCGAGACCGCATAGCGACAATGGAACGATGAATTCGCCGCGAATCGGTGCTGGACTGAGGGGTTTGTACGTTGGCTTATGTCATCGGGGTGATCTTGTTCGCCCTGGGTATTCTGATCTCAGTGAGCCTCCATGAGGCCGGTCACATGGGTACCGCGAAAATGTTCGGGATGCGGGTCACCCGCTTCTTCGTAGGATTCGGTCCCACGCTGTGGTCATTCCGCAAAGGTGAGACCGAGTACGGAATCAAGGGCATCCCGCTTGGCGGTTTCGTCAAGATCACCGGGATGACCGAACAGGAGGAGGCCGACGAGGACCTCTCCGACACCGACAAGAAACGGGTCTTCTGGCGGAAACCGCTGTGGCAGCGGACCGTGGTCCTGGCCGCCGGTTCGGTTGTTCACTTCATTCTCGGATTCCTCATTCTGTGGATCCTGGTCTCCTTCGTCGCCGCTCCCAACCCGGCATACGCCCAAGAGCAGTCGCAGTCGACGCAGGTGACCGTGCTGGAATGCATCGACCCCACCGGCGAGTGCGGTCCGGACTCCGAACCCTCCCCGGCGGTGACCGCCGGACTGCAGACCGGTGACGTGATCCTGGCGGTCAACGGAGTCGAGGTCGCCGGACGCGAGTGCGTCGTCGACAGCACCGCCACTCGACAGGAACCCACCGCGTGGGCGTGCGTGGTCAACGAGATCCGCGCGCTGCCCGCCGACAAGCCGGCCGACTTCCTCATCAGTCGTGACGGCACCCAGATGAACGTGGATCTGACGCCTCGAACGGTGACGCTGACCGGCGCCGACGGGCAGGCGGTCAAGGTCGCCCAGGTCGGAATCGGGCAGTACGTCGACCCGTCGATCAGCCCGTCGATCACCCACGGCCCGGTCGCGGGTGTCGGTGCCGCCGCCGACCTCACCGGCCAGATGGCGGTTCTCATGGGTGAGGCGATCGTGCGCATCCCCGAGAAGGTCCCTGCGTTGTGGAACTCCATCTGGGGCGACGAACGCGATCAGGAGACCCCGGTCAGCGTGGTCGGCGCCAGCCGACTCGGTGGCGAGATGGTCGAGAACGACGCATGGGTCGCGTTCTTCATGCTGCTGGCCACGCTGAACTACTTCGTCGGCGTGTTCAACCTGCTCCCGCTGTTGCCGATGGACGGCGGACACATCGCGATCGCATGGTTCGAGAAAGTTCGATCCTGGTTGGCCGCCAAACGATCCAAACCCGATCCAGGCCGGGTGGACTACGTCAAGTTGCTACCGCTGACCTATACGGTCTTGGTGGTTATGGTCGGATTTACCCTATTGACCATCACCGCAGACATCGTCAATCCGATCACGCTCTTCAAGTAAGTGGGGTTCAATGACCACCGTCAGCCTGGGTATCCCGCAGGCACCACCGCCAGCCGTCGCGATACGTAAATCGACTCGGACCCTCGATGTCGGGGGAGTCCTGGTCGGTGGCGGCGCGCCGGTGAGCGTCCAGTCCATGACCACGACCGTGACCGCCGACATCAACGCGACGCTGCAGCAGATCGCCGAGTTGACCGCCGCCGGTTGCCAGATCGTTCGCGTGGCGGTTCCCAGCCCGGACGACGCCGCAGCGCTGCCGATCATCGCCAAGAAGTCGAAGATCCCGGTGATCGCCGACATCCACTTCCAGCCGAAGTACGTGTTCGCGGCCATCGACGCCGGTTGCGCGGCGGTGCGGGTGAACCCGGGCAACATCAAGAAGTTCGACGACAAGATCGCCGAGATCTCCAAGGCCGCCTCGGCGGCGGGGACCCCGATCCGCATCGGCGTCAACGCCGGTTCACTGGACCCACGGCTGTTGACCAAGTACGGCAAGCCGACCGCAGAGGCACTGGTCGAATCGGCGCTGTGGGAGTGCTCGCTGTTCGAGGAGCACGACTTCCGTGACCTGAAGATCTCCGTCAAGCACCATGACCCGGTCGTCATGATTCGTGCCTACCGGTTGCTCTCGGAGCAGTGCGACTACCCCCTTCACCTGGGCGTCACCGAGGCCGGCCCGTCCTTCCAGGGCACCGTGAAATCGGCCGTCGCGTTCGGTGCCCTGTTGTCGGAGGGCATCGGTGACACGATCCGGGTGTCGCTGTCGGCGCCTCCTGTCGAGGAGGTCAAGGTGGGCACCGCGATCCTGGAGTCACTGGGATTGCGGGAACGCGGCTTGGAGATCGTCTCCTGCCCGTCGTGCGGTCGCGCACAGGTCGATGTCTACAAGCTGGCCGAGGAGGTCACTGCCGGCCTGGAGGGGCTGCCGGTGCCGCTGCGAGTCGCCGTCATGGGTTGCGTTGTCAACGGACCCGGTGAAGCCCGTGAGGCCGACCTCGGTGTCGCCTCCGGCAACGGCAAGGGCCAGATCTTCGTCAAGGGTGAGGTCATCAAGACCGTGCCGGAGTCGCAGATCGTGGAGACCCTGATCGGTGAGGCGCTGCGCATCGCCGAGGAGATGGGCGCCGAACTGCCCGAGGAACTTCGAGAACTGACCGGACCAGTCGTCGAGGTTCATTAATTCGTCAATACCACATCCGGCCGTCGATCCGCGAGATCGGCGGCCGGATTCGTTGTGCCGGAAAGCCGACACCAACAATGGCGGGAAAGCGACAGAATGGGTTTCGACCGGCTGTTGTAGTTGGAGGACGTGTGAGACGTCGGTCGGCGATGGCCGAGGTTTCACAGGTTCAGTGCCGCGAACCCGAAAGCATCGTGTGAGCCCGACCCGGTGCTCGAGGTGAATTGTCTGCGGCGGGAAGGCCCGTTTCGGCCGTGGATCAGGTCGCGCACCGCGATTCTGTCCGAATGATGGTGCTATCGACCTGAACACGCACTATCGCAGGCTGTCATCGTAATAATGACCCCTGTACGGAAGAGTCAACGATTCAACCGTATGACAGGTCACGGCTAACTCGAGGGGAGTTAAGGCAATGGGCAGGATTGTCCGAAATCTCGGCGAAGGGGTGACCAAGTACTACTGGTATCCCGGCCACAAGTCCGACTGGATCAAGTCCGCGATCGCCGTCGGCGCGGGTGTACTCGCATTTGGTCTCAGTCTGGCCATCACTCAGAACAGCTTGGTTGCCGCGACCTTGGGATCATCGACGACGACGGGAATCGGAGGCGCCCTGCTGGGCCGCCGGGATGTCACCGCGTTGCAGGAGTTTCACGACATGGCCGCCGAACGTCGCGCCGCGGTGGTCGACAGTGGCCGTGCGGCGTGGCGGGGAACGGTGCAGGGATTTGTCTGCGCGGCCGCCGCGGTGTTCGTGTTCAACATGCCGCAGACCGGATTCCTGGCCGACTGGGTACTGCCGATCGTTCCCGCGATCGTCGGGGCGTTGGCTCACACCGGTGGCATGGTCTACGAACGGATGGCGCAGTTGGGCGCGGCGGGCTCCGACTCCACCAGCAGTTCCTCCAAGGCGTTGGAACCCACCAGTTGACCGGTATCGGACGGTTCCGTTCGATACCTCGGCCACGACGGAGTTCTCGTGTCGTGGCCGTTGTTGCCCAATCGAGATGAATCGTGACCTTGTGAACGACAAACACCGACCCCGTGCCACCATGGGTGGTACGGGGTCGGTTTGGTGACGAGCCGGCGCGAAGCGACTGCCACGGGCCTGTGTTGGGCAGGCCGGGCGCTCGACCATGTTGGGTGTGTCGTGCATGGGAGCGCGCTTCACGCCGGCTCGGTTTCGGGTTGTCTCAGGGTTTCGGCGTGATCTACAGAATGCCGCGTCAATGCGCCGAGTGCAAGTGTTAAGTGTGGTCAATCGCCTTGTAACACATAACATCTTGATGTCGATCGATTGATCAATCGCTTGCCGGTTCGGGGGGTGATCGAATCGCGGTGGCGGCCCGGGTCCGAGTGAGGTCGATCGCTGTTTCGGGCACGCGGCGGCGGTGCCACTGTGCGTCGGTGGCCGACGGCATTAAGCTGGATTCATGACAGTTCGTACCCCCGTGCGTCCGGGTGCCCGGAGTCCCCGCCGAACCGTGCCAGGCAACATCGTCCGCCCGGAATACGTCGGTCGACCGGCGCCGGCCCCGTTCACCGGTTCTCACGTCAAGGACGCCGAGACCATCGAACGGATGCGGATAGCCGGGCGATTGGCGGCCGATGCGCTGGTGGAAGCCGGACGTCACGCGAAACCCGGTGTGACCACGGATGAGCTGGACCGGATCGCTCACGAGTACCTGTGCGACCACGGCGCCTATCCGTCCACATTGGGATACCGCGGATTCGAGAAGTCGTGCTGCACCTCGGTCAACGAGGTCATCTGCCACGGCATCCCCGACTCCACCGTGCTCAATGACGGCGACATCGTCAACATCGACATCACCGCCTACATCAACGGCGTGCACGGCGACAACAACGCCACCTTCCTGGTCGGAGACGTCAGTGAGGAGGCCCGGCTGCTGGTCGAACGGACCTACGCGGCCACCATGCGCGGCATCAAGGCCGTCGCGCCGGGGCGTCAGCTCAACATCATCGGTCGGGTCATCGAGGCGTACGCGAAACGGTTCGGCTATGGCGTGGTGCGTGACTTCACCGGCCACGGCATCGGCGAGTCGTTCCACTCCGGCCTGCACGTCCTCCACTACGACAACCCGGCACAGCGTGTGGAGATGGAACCGGGAATGACCTTCACCATCGAGCCCATGATCAATGTGGGCACCTTCGACCACGACATGTGGGACGACGGCTGGACCGCGGTCACCAAGGACCGTGAGCTGTCGGCCCAGTTCGAGCACACTCTCCTGGTGACCGAGACCGGTTATGAGATCTTGACGATGCCCACCGAGGGCCCGTCCGCCGGAACCCCCGAGAAGTTCCAGTAGCGCTGATCGTCACCGAAGCCGTGCCCGACCGGTGGTCGGCACGGCTTCGTGTTGTGGTTGCGCGGAATCGGTAGAGCCGCCGCCCAGGTTCGGCGAGTGGAGATCCGCGGGCAGTGGCCACTGTGGCTTTCAGATTGGGCGGTTGACACGAACTGTCGGTTGTGGAGCACCGGGTTGCTCGACTCAGCGCGCACCCAACAGCGACTCGGCGGCGGGCAGCGGGCTGGAGGCATCCACGATCGCGCCGTCGCGCAGGAACACGACGCGGTCGGCCCATCCGGCGTGGCGCGCGTCGTGCGTGACCAGTAGTCCCGCCGCGCCCGCGTCACAGCGACCCCGCAACAGTTTCAGCACCGCCTCCCCAGTCTGAGAGTCGAGCGCGCCGGTGGGTTCGTCGGCCAGGATCAGCCGCCGGTCTCCCACCACCGCTCGGGCGATCGCGACCCGCTGCTGTTGACCGCCCGACATGGTCTCGGGAAAGCGATCGGCGAGGCCGCTGATCCCCAGGTCGACCAGGCAGCGGGTCGCCGCCTGGCGTGCCGCGCGTACCGAGGAACCGTCCAGCTCCAGAGGAAGCGCGACGTTCTCGACCGCGGTCAGGCTCGGGATCAGGTTGAAATCCTGGAACACGTAACCGATCGCGCGTCGCCTGAGTCGCGCGAGCTGCTTGCGGGACAACGAGTTCAGGCGGGTTCCTTCGACCAGAACGTCCCCGCTGGTGGCCAGGTCGAGTCCACCGGCCAGGTTCAACAGGGTGGACTTACCCGACCCGGACGGGCCCATGATGGCGACCAGCTCGCCCGGTTCGACCTCGAGGCTGGCGTCGCGCAGGGCGTGCACGGCCGCCTCATCGGTTCCGTGAACGCGATGAACCTCAAGAAGTCGAAGAACCGTCATGAACGGCTGGATTCATGGGCGTCAATGCCGGTCTCGGCGGCCGGCGCGGTGGCCTGAGCCGGCGGTGACACCGGGTTTCTCGCTTCCCGAACCAGGCTGGCCTCACAGTGGTCCAGCCAGCGCACTTCGGCTTCGGCCCGGAAGATCATGGATTCGAGAATGAGAAGCCATGCCGTATCGGCGTTGTCGGACTGGTTCTTCATCCGGGTGTACTCCTGGAGCGCGCGGATGGTGGCCATCCGCTGTGCCTGAACCACTCCCGATATGTCCACCCCCGGGGTGGTCAACGCCAGCGCGAGTTTGATCGCCAGTTCATCGCGAGGTCTGTCGGTCCCGGCGACCGGGGTGGAGAACCACACCGCCAACGCCGCACGCCCGGCGTCGGATATGGCGTAGGGGCGCTGTCCCTGCTGGTTCTCCGGCAGGGCGCGAACCAGATGGTCTCGTTCCAGCCTGGTCAGGGTGGTGTAGACCTGGCCGATGTTCAGCGGCCAGGTCGCGCCGGTGGACTCCTCGAATGCTGCGCGAAGCTGATAACCGTAGGCCGGGCCGCGCTCCAAAAGGGCGAGCAGGCCGTGTTTGACACTCATGGGGAGACCTCCTTGGGAGGTATGCGTACCTCATGGGGGGTGCATACCGAGTATCGCTCATTCTGGCTGACATATTGCCTACCTGGTAGGCAAGGTGCAAGGGGGTTGCCCCGACACTGACCGAAGGTCGGCGGAATCCGCCTGGTCGGTCGGTGTAGCGGGTATCGTCGGCGAGCCCACCTTCGCCGAGTCCGGTCTCGCGCGGTGTCTTATTGAGACCGCGACGTCACTGTGACCGTCCGGGGAATGGGACGGTGGACGGTGACTGCTTCAGCGCGCGTCGCCAGCGCGCTTCCGCGATGGCGCTTTCCGCCAACGCCTCCACCGCGACTCGACGGGTCTCGCCCTCGGCGTCGGCCAGAACCGATCGCCAAGCTTGAGTGCAGCGCTGTTCTGCCAGTGTAATGGCTTCGATCGCGGTTTCGGCATCGACCGGTTCGACGGGAAGCGAGTAGACCGGCTGCATCGCGGGAGCGTCGATGTCCTGTTGACTCAGCCATCCGGTAACCCGGTCGCGCAGGTCCCGGTGCCGTCTTTCGGACTCGCGAGCCATGACCGCCAGATCGTTCGACAGGTGGGGACCGCTGTCGCCGTGGGTGAAGATCGCCTCGTATTCGGCGACGACTCCGGGATCGAGTTCGTTAGCCACCGATGACCCCCAATACGTCGCTGTGGCTGGCTCGGCACGCGGCGATCTCCCCGAGCAGCACCGCGAACTGTGGTGACGCCTCGACGCAGGCGGTGGTCGCCTCTTCGGCGCCCTCGGCCTCTCGTTGGTTCAGTGCGGCGAGGGCGTCGCCCTCCAACTCGTCCGAACCGGCGGGGATGTCGACGCCTAGGATCCGAGCCAGTTCCTCGGCGTGTGCCTGGTGGTTGTCTCTCACCATGGCGAGGGTGGGTTCATGGTTCGAACCGCCGTCGATGACGGCCGTCAGCTTGGCGATCTGGTCGGCGGCGAATTCGAGGATCGGTTGCAGTGCGGGGGTCTCGTCGACCACCACGACCTGGTCCCGGGAGATCAGCGAACAGCTGCTCAATGTCACCGCTGCCGCGCCGAGGAGCACGACGCGCCGGGTATGACCGGCCAAATGCGAGAGAGACACTGAGTAAGTGTGACAGGCGGTGAAACCGAGACGCCGCCCAGCCGCGCCGATGCGCGTGACCGATTAGTCGGATACCCTCGCCGTGAGACAGGACCGGAACGACTCTGGGGGTAGCACGACAAATGAGCGATTCGACCCAGCGGCGTATCCAGGCGGTGATCGAACCCGTTCTGGTCGCCGACGGCTATGACCTTGAAGACCTGAAGGTCTCCAAAGCCGGCCGCCGGACGCTGGTCAGAGTGCTCGTCGACCGGGATGGCGGGGCCAACCTCGACGCGATCGCGGCGGTGTCCCGGAACCTGTCCAGTGCCCTCGACGAGGCTGAAGCCGCCGATGGCGCGTTCGCGGCCAGCTCGTACACGTTGGAAGTCTCCTCACCGGGAGTCGACCGTCCGCTGGAGCTGCCACGACATTGGCGACGTAACATCGGCAGGCTCGTGGAGGTCGCCATCGGCGACGAGACCGTGTCGGGGCGAATCCAGGCCGCCGATGACGCGGGCGTCGAATTGCTGATTGCCGACCAGACGCGCACGATAGCCTACGGTGACCTGGGGGCCGGGCGTATTCAGCTGGAATTCTCCCGCTCTGCCGGGAATGAGGAAAAAAAGGAGGGGTGAGCTGTGCACATCGATCTTGTGGCGCTGCGGTCACTCGAACGTGAACGCGACATCCCGTTCCACACCATCATCAACGCGATAGAAAGCGCTCTGCTGACCGCTTACCGACACACGCCCGGTGCCAACCCGGCGGCTCGTGTCGACATCAACCGGGACACCGGTGCCGCGACGGTTTACGCCAGGGAGTTCGACGACGAGGGCAATGTGGCCCGCGAATGGGACGACACCCCGGCCGACTTCGGTCGTATCGCGGCCATGACCGCCAAGCAGGTCATCATGCAGCGTCTGCGTGAGGCCACCGACGACGTGAACTTCGGTGAGTACGCGGGAATGGAAGGTGACATCGTCACCGGCATCATTCAAGCGCACGAAGGCCGTGCGGAGAAGGGCATCGTGGTCGTCGACCTCGGCAAGATCGAGGCGATGCTGCCGCACGTGGAGCAGGTCCCCACTGAGGACTACTCGCACGGCCGCCGGCTGCGCGCGTCGGTCATCCAGGTGACCCGCGGAGCGAGGGGACCGCAGATCACGCTGTCGCGGACCCACCCGAACCTGGTGCGCAAGCTGTTCGCGATGGAGGTTCCCGAGATCGCCGACGGAACCGTGGAGATCGCCGCGATCGCACGTGAGGCGGGTCACCGGAGCAAAATCGCGGTGCGCGCGACCGTGCCCGACCTGAACGCCAAGGGCGCCTGCATCGGCCCGATGGGTTCGCGGGTGCGAGCGGTCATGAGTGAGCTGGACGGCGAGAAGATCGACATCATCGACTACTCGGACGACTCGGCTCAGTTCGTCGGCAACGCGTTGTCACCTGCGAAGGTGGTGCGGACACTGGTCCTCGACGCCGAGGAGCGGGTGGCCCGCGTCATAGTTCCGGACTTTCAGCTATCGTTGGCGATCGGGCGCGAAGGTCAGAACGCTCGGTTGGCGGCGAGGCTGACCGGGTGGCGAATCGACATCAAGTCGGATGCCGCACCCGACGCAGACAGTGGTCAGAGCAAGATGACGCCGGATTCCCCGCCTGAATTCGAGGTGGGAGCGGGCGGCGTCAGCGCTTAGGGGTAGTATTTCTGGTGGTCCGTCGCGCGGAGGTAGTCCGCACCTGTGTGGGTTGCCGTAGTCGGGCGTCGGCCACCGAGTTGCTGCGTGTCGTTGCCATTTCCGGCGCTGACGCTACGGGGTATCAGCTTGTTCCTGACCCGTTGCGCAGGTTGCCTGGTCGAGGCGCGCATCTCCACCCCGATACGGCCTGTCTGACACAGGCTTTGCGAAAGCGCGCCTTCGGGCGGGCTTTGCGGTTGTCGGCGGGAATAGATGCGACAGCCTTGGAACGTTATGTCGTCGATAAGAACTCGGCGACTCGGAACCTCGATGGTGGACACAACGGTGTGCACCCGCGAAAGCAAGGTAGGTAGACGGACATGAGCACACGATGAAGCTGTCAAATCAATGACCAAGCATCAAGTGCATAGTTGAGGTCGGCGGGCCGGTGCCCGCACGACCTCGAGATGAGGAGTGCAGTGGCAGGCAAGGCCCGCGTACACGAACTCGCCAAGGAGTTCGGTGTGACGAGCAAAATCGTGCTCGCCAAACTCAGCGATATGGGTGAGTTTGTCAAGTCAGCGTCGAGCACGGTTGAAGCGCCAGTGGCGCGACGGTTGCGAGATGAGTTCGCAGCCGGATCCTCCGGTTCCAAGCCGGAGAAGGCAGCCGAGGCGGTAGCCCCCGCCCCGGCGAAGCAGCCGGGTGTGACGGCTAAACCCGGCCCCAGGCCGAAGGCACCGATGGGTAAACCCGCCCCTCCGGTGAAGAAGCCGCAACAGAAGGCTCCCGCTAAGAAGCGTCCGGTTCCCGGTCCGCCCACCCCGGCGACCAAACCGGCCAGTGCCCACGACATCGAAGTCGCCGCGACCCAGGCCAGGGCCGAAGCACTGAAGAAGCAGCAGGAAGCCGCAGCCAAGGCCGCCGAGGAAGCCCGCAAGCGCCGCGCCAGCGGCGATGGCGAGCGTCCCAGCAGTGGTCCGCCGACCGAACGTCGTTCGGCTCCACGTCCAGGTCCCAAGCCGGGTCCCCGTCCGGGTGGAAACAACCCGTTCGGCGTGACCGGTGGTGGCACCAAGGCCCGTCCCGGTCCGGCACCGAAACCGGGCCCGCGGTCCGGTCCCGGTGGCGGTGGCGAGCGCGGCGGTGACCGTCCAGGCGGTCCGCGTCCCAGCCCGTCCAACATGCCACCCCGTCCCAGCCCGTCGATGATGCCGTCTTCCCGCCCCAGTAGTGGCGGCAGCGGTGGTCGCGGTGGTCCTGGTGGCGGTCGCACTGGCGGCGGTCCGGGTGGCGGACGCGGTCGCGGCGGAGGCGGCGGCGGAGGCGGCGGTTACCGGGGTGGACCCGGTGGCGGTGGCCCCGGCGGCGGAGGCGGCGGTTACCGGGGTGGACCCGGTGGCGGTGGCCCCGGCGGCGGCGCGCCCGGCGGTGGATTCCGCCCAGGCGGCGGTCGTCCCGGTGGCGGCGCGCGTAGTCGTGGCGGTAGTGCCGCGGGTGCGTTCGGTCGTCCCGGTGGTCGTCCCACGCGTGGCCGCAAGTCGAAGCGTCAGCGCAGAGCGGAGTTCGACAATCTGTCGGCTCCCACCATGGGTTCGGGCGCCCCACAGGGCCAGGGTCAAACGATCAAGCTGCCCCGCGGTGCGTCGCTGTCTGATTTCGCCGACAAGGTGAACGCCAACCCGGGCTCGCTGGTCCAGGAGATGTTCAACCTGGGCGAGATGGTGACCGCGACCCAGTCGTGCTCCGACGACACGTTGCTGTTGTTGGGTGAGCACCTTGGTTTCGTCGTCCAGATCGTCAGCCCGGAGGAAGAAGACCGGGAACTGCTGGCGAAGTTCGGCATCGACCTCGAGGACGAGTCCGAGCAGGGCGAAGCGGTGGCGCGTCCCCCGGTCGTGACCGTGATGGGTCACGTCGACCACGGTAAGACGAAGTTGCTGGACGCCATTCGGCGCACCAACAAGGTGGACACCGAGGCGGGTGGCATCACCCAGCACATCGGTGCCTACCAGGTGCATGTCGAGCACGACGGCAACGACCGCGCGATCACGTTCATCGACACCCCCGGTCACGAGGCGTTCACCGCCATGCGTGCCCGTGGTGCCAACGTCACGGACATCGTGGTGTTGGTGGTTGCAGCCGACGACGGCGTCATGCCGCAGACCATCGAGGCGTTGAACCACGCCAAGGCGGCTGAGGCTCCGGTCGTGGTCGCGGTCAACAAGATCGACAAGCCGGGTGCCAACCCCGCCAAGGTGCGGCAGCAACTGACCGAGTACGGCCTGGTCGCCGAGGAATACGGCGGCGAGACCATGTTCGTCGATGTCGCGGCCAAGCCGGGAACCAACATCGACCAGTTGTTGGAGGCCATCCTGTTGACGGCCGACGCATCGCTGGAGCTGACGGCTCCGGTCGAGGGCCACGCGCAGGGTATCGCCATCGAGGCGCACCTTGACAAGGGTCGCGGTCCGGTCGCCAGCGTGCTGGTTCAGAAGGGAACGCTCCGCGTCGGCGACTCCATCGTCGCCGGTGGCGCGCATGGTCGCGTCCGGGCGATGCTGGACGAGTTCGGCAACCGCATCAAGGAGGCGCAACCGTCGCGGCCGGTTCAGGTCCAGGGTCTGACCTCGGTGCCTGGCGCCGGTGACACGTTCCTGGCCGCCGACGACGACCGCACGGTTCGGCAGATCGCCGAGCAGCGGCAGGCACGCCGCCGAGCGGCTGTTCAGGCCGCACGCGTCGGTCGCGCCACGCTGGAGACGCTCATGGAGCGCATCGCCGAGGGCGAGCGCGCTACCTTGTCGCTCATCATCAAGGGTGACGGTTCCGGTTCGGTTGAGGCGCTGGAAGAGGCGCTGGTCAAACTGGACATTCCGGAAGAGGTGCAACTCCGCATCATCCACCGGGGTGTCGGTGCGATCACCGAGAACGACGTCAACCTGGCCAGTGCGTCCTCCGATTCCACGGCGACGATCATCGCGTTCAACGTTCGCGCCGAGGGTCGGGTCAAGGAGATGGCGGCACGCGAGAACGTCGACATCCGCTACTACACGGTCATCTACCAGGCGATCGAAGAGATCGAAGCGGCCCTCAAGGGCATGCTCAAGCCGGAGTACGAAGAAGTCGAACTGGGTTCGGCCGAGGTCCGCGAGGTCTACCGGTCTTCCAAGTTCGGCAACATCGCCGGTTCGATCGTTCGCAACGGCCTCATCAAGCGCAACGCCAAGGCTCGCCTGGTGCGCGATGGTGTGGTTGTCACGGACAGCCTGGAGATCGCCTCGCTGCGTAGGTTCAAGGACGACGCGACCGAGGTCCGCGAGGGCTACGAGTGCGGTATCACCTTGAAGAACTACAACAATGTCGAGGTTGGTGACATCATCGAGACCTGGGAGCTGCGCGAGAAACCGCGCGCCTGACGTCTTGTGAAACGGCGGTGAACAGACCACATGGTCTGTTCACCGCCGTTTCGGTGTTCAGGGCTTCCCGTTCTGAGAGGTTGCCTTTGAATCTCGTTCGTTGTGAGCGGCGGTTCGGGCGAGTGCAACCGCAGCGGCGGAGAAGGTTCGGCATACCGGCGCTTTGATGGAAGCGGAGCGTATGCGGGATCGTCACGCCTTCGCCGCGAGGCGCCAGGCTGAACGTCACGCACCAGGACAGCTGGCTCAAAGACAGCCGCTAAGAGGCTCTGGTCGAATCGCCGGAAACGGTGGTCCGACAAGGGACCAGTCGTCGCAGGTGCGAGGACGGCCCTTCCACCACGATCTCGGGGTCGGTGCCGGAATGTGGCGTGGCGACCGTCGTCGTGCCGAGGTCGAGTCCAACGTCGGACTTCGGTGAAGGGCGACGCGGTACAACCTCAGACTGGTCCCGGACGGCGACCGCGTCGGCCCGCACCTGGTTACCGGGGTGCGATGAATCGGCTGCCGGCGATCACGTTCTGCCGATCGGGTCACCGATGACGGTGTCCGCTTCGCCGCAGGCCGTCCGTGGTCTGCTTCTCCCGTGTCGTGCGTCGACGTTTCGCGGGAGCTCCTCCGATGATCAGCGCGATGAGGACGACCAGCGCGGCCCCCGTCAGGGCCGCCGCGGTAACCCCGGCGGTGTAGGCGGCGAACGCTGCTTCGGTGAGGCGGCTCGCCTCCTCCTCCGGCAGTATGGACGCCGTTTCCAGGGTGGTCGCGATCGTGTCGGTTCGGCCGGGTGAGGCATCCGGGAGGTTACCGGTGTAGGTCGCCGTGGCGATCGTCCCGAGTACGGCGATGCCCAGTGCCGCGCCGAGTTCGGTGCTGCTTTCGGATATCCCGGACGCCGTCCCGGCGCGCTCGGCGGGCGCCCCGGTGAGAATCAGCGAGTTGGCGGTGGTGCCCACGGCGCCGACACCGGTGGTCACCACGGTGTATCCGGCCATGGTGATCCACAGTGAACCATCGGCGGCGAAGGCGATGAGCATGAAACCCGCGGCGGTCACGAACAGCCCGACCGCCATGACCACGCGGGGCCGGGGCCCGGGGAGGGACGCCGCGACCGTCGCGCCGACGATCGTGCCGAGGAACGTCGGGAGGGCGACCAGCGCGGCGTGCAGCGGGCTTAGCCCGTGTACGGACTGCATGAGGGTGAACGCGAGCAGGCCGAGGCCCGCCGAGCTGAAGGCGATGACGGTGTTGGCGGCGACCGCGCCGGCGAAGGATCGGTTGCCGAACAGTTCCAGGTCGATCAATGGATGGCGGGCGGTGCGCTGCCGTGCGATGAATGCGGCGGTCGCCAGCAGGCAGATGCCCGCCGCGAGACCGACGTGTGTGGTCGGGCCGCCGGAGGCTGCTGTCTTCATCGCGTATACGAGCGCGAGGACTGCGCCCAGGGAGGTGGCGGCGCCGATGAGGTCGAAGCTTTCGTCGGATCGGCTCGTGTGGCGCGGGACTCGAACCAGGATCGGCACGGCGATCAGGATCAACGTCATGACTGGAACGTTGATGAGGAAGATGACGCCCCAGGGGAAGTGTTCGAGGAGTGCGCCGCCGACGATGGGGCCGAGTACCGCGCCGCCGCTGAACGCGATGGTCCACAGCCCGATGGCGGTGCGTCGTTGCCGCTCGTCGGTGAACAGGTCTCGGATGAGGGCCATCGTCGAGGGGGCCAGGGTCGCGCCGGCGACTCCCAGGGCGGCGCGTGCGGCGATGAGCATCGGCGGATCTGTCGCGGAGGCTACGGCGACCGACGCGACACCGAACAGCGCGGCACCGGCGAGGAGGAGACGCTTTCGGCCGATGCGATCGCCGAGGCCGCCCATCGTGATGAGAAGTCCGGCCAGTACGAATCCGTAGATGTCCATGATCCACAGGAATTCGCCGGCTGTCGGATTGAGGTCGGCGGCGATGGCCGGGGCGGCGACGAACAGGATCGAGAGGTCCATCGCGACGAGCATCGCGGGAAGCAGCAGGACCGCGAGGGCGGCCCAGGTTCGGGTGGTGGCGCGTGCGGTCTGGTCAACACTCATTGGCTAATCATACGTATGTACAGATCTGGTGGCGACTCTCTCGGAACATACGTGTGTACGGGCATAGACTGGGCAGATGGGACAACGCGAGGATCTGCTCGTCGGCGCGAAGAAATGCCTGGTCGAGAAGGGGTACGGGAAGACCACGGCGCGGGATATCGCCGCGATGTCGGGCGCCAATCTCGCGTCGATCGGCTATCACTTCGGTTCGAAGGACAACCTGATGAACATGGCGGTCCTCGAATCGGTGGACGAGTGGGGCGACGCTCTGGAGCTGGCGACCGTCGACGCCGCCGACCCGCAGACTCGCCTCCAGAATCTGCTCGATGCGCTGTTCAATTCGGTCGAGGGGCGGCGCGACCTGCAGGTCGCCTCGGTTCAGGCGTACGCGCAGGCGTTGTTCAGTGAGGAGATCCATCGGCAGTTGGCGGCGAGCTTCGAAGGCGGGCGTCGTGGCCTGGCCGCCGTCGTGCTGGGGCGACAGCCGTCAGAGATCGACGAGTCGACGGCGCAGGCTCTCGGTTCGCTGATCCACTCACTGCTTCTGGGCGCGGTGCTTCAGTACCTCATCACACCGGAGGCGCGGCCGACCGGAGCCGAACTCATCGGCGCGATGCGCACCATCGTCGGCGCGGGGAGCTGAACCCGACTCCCGGGATGTGGCCCACGACCGTCTTCTGCGCCGCGTGGGAAGTTGTGAGGTCCACAACAGACGAATTAGGGGTTTCGCCGTCGGCGGTCGAGCACTACCTATGGTGCGCAACGTAACCGGGAACACAACAGCCCGCTGTCATCACAGGGGTGGTCGACCACTAGCCTTCACGGTCACCGTCGATGAAACGCGCCTCTGGAGGATCTGCTGTGGACAATGTCGCCCTGTTTCGCGCCACGATGAGAGCTGTGGCGTTGGGAAACGCCGATGAGGCCATCGCGCTGGAAGAGCAGATCGGGGACGCCGACCGTGAGGCGTACCACCTGCACGTGACCGCGATGTTCGCCGCGTTGGTGCAGCACTGGTTCCAGGACGACTCCTCGCACCCCGTCATCGTCAAGTTCGTCAACGGACTTCGGCAGGAGTACGCCGACGCCAATCCGCCGATCAGGTCCCTCATGATCGAGGGTTTGATCCGGGTGGTGTTCGGTGAGGAACACTTCCTGGCCGAGATCCCGCTGGGGGAGCAGCTGCGCAGCCAGTTCCTGGTGATCCGCACGATCATCGAGGAATCCCCGGATCTGGTCCCGCAACTCGATGAGGTCCTGGACGCCGCCGAGGAGCTGGCCGGAATCTGGGCGCGGGCCTGACGGCCCGGTCACATCAGTCGTCGAGGGCTTCGGCGATCGCGGTCGCCTCGGAGACATCGGGACCCGGCTGCGCAACGAACACCGTCTGCCGGTAGTACCGAAGTTCCTTGATGCTTTCGCGGATATCGGCCAGCGCCCGGTGAGCCATTCCCTTGGCGGGTTGCCCGAAGTAGACCCGCGGATACCAGCGACGCGTGAGTTCCTTGATCGAGGACACGTCGATCATGCGGTAGTGCAGATACTCGTCGAGCGTCGGCATGTCCCGAGCGAGGAATCCTCGATCGGTGGCGATGGAGTTGCCGCACAGTGGAGCCGTTCCGGGCTCGGGCACGTATGTGCGCACGTGGTCCAGGACCCGCTTTTCGGCTTCGGCCACCGAAACGGTGGACCGACGAACCTCCTCGGTGAGCCCGGAGGACGCGTGCATCTCCTGAACGATCGGCACCATCCCGTCCAACGCGGCGTCATCGGCATGGATCACCAGATCCAGACCTTCATCGACAATGTTCAACTCGGCATCGGTTATCAACACCGCGATTTCGATCAACGCGTCGTTGGCCAGGCTCAGCCCGGTCATCTCGCAGTCAACCCACACCAAACGATCAGTCACATTGTCCACCTTAACTATGCCGGTCCTCGAGTTTGAGCGCCGTCACCCCGTCGTGGTGTCACCGCGTCGTCCTGGGCCGTACTCGGGGACGTTCGCGGTCCGAAGAGGCGATGTGTGCCCGGCCACGAAACGGCGTAACGTCTAGGCGTGGCAACCGCATCGAAATCGAGCCTGCTCACCGTCATCAATGGAGTGCTGCCGTCGCTGACCGCCGCCGAGGCGAGAGTCGCGCAGGTCGTGTTGCGCGACCCGGGTGCGGTGGCCGAATTGACGATCACCGCCTTGGCCGAGGCCGCCGAGACCTCCGAGGCCACGGTGATTCGGTTCTGTCGCTCCCTCGGTCTGGACGGTCACCGACAGTTGCGGTTGCGTGCGGCGCAGACGGCGGCTCGGCAGGAGGCCGGTACCGACCGGCAGATCGCCGGGGGAGACATCCCGGTCGACGCGGACATGCGCCGGATCATCGAGACGGTCGCCTACGCCGACTCCCATGCGGTTCAGGACACCGTGCACTCCCTCGACGCCGACGTGTGCGCACAGGTGGTCGACCTGTTGGCCGACGCCGGCCGTATCGAGGTGTTCGGCATCGGCGCTTCGGGTTTCGTCGCCGACGACCTCGCGCAGAAATTGCACCGCATCGGCCACACCGTGTTCAGTTGGCCCGATGTTCACACCGGGTTGACGGGTGCGGCCCTGCTGGGGCCCGGGGACGTCGCCGTCGGTATCTCACACACTGGGAAGACGTCCGACACCGTGGACTTTCTGGCCTGCGCGGCCCGGCACGGTGCCCACACCGTCGCGTTGACCAACCACCCCCGCTCCCCGGTCGCGGCGGTCGCCGAGTACGCCTTGATCACGGCGGCTCGCGAGACCACCTTCCGGTCGGGCGCGACGGCCAGCCGTATCGCCCAGTTGACCGTTATTGACTGTCTGTTCGTCGGAGTGGCGGCCAAAGGTGGCGCCGCCACAACTGAGGCGCTCGCCACAACTGCGGCTGCGGTCGCTGGTAGGCGGCGTCCCGGTTAGGCGTTTTGGGAGTAAACACCGGTTTTGCCGACACGTGATTGTGGTCCTAGCTATATAGGCTCTCAACCTTTTACCGTTATGGCGCGTGTAGTTCTGTGTAAGAAGAGTCCGCAACGTCGCGACTAAAACCGGCAAATCCGTGACCGTGCTCTCAATGCGGTCATATCAAGCAGGCTAAACCGTCTCATAACCGGTCAAGTTGGGGCCGTTGTGAGTAGTAGCCGACTGATATAGGTGTCGATGTGACACCGGTCGCGGAATCAACGCGCCGGCCCGACTGTTGTGACAGTCGTACCGCCCGGTGCGGTGGGGGACGAGAAGGCTGGAGGAGACCTTGAGCGTAGAAACGACGACTGCGATCCGGACTGATGAGGTTGCTGAAGAACGCGACCTCGTGGGTGTGTATCTACACGAGATCTCGAAGACCCCGCTGTTGGATGCCGCCGCAGAGGTGGATCTGGCCAAGGCGGTGGAAGCTGGCCTGTACGCGCAGCGACTGCTCGCCGAGGAGCGGATTCCCGAAGGCGCTTCCCGGGGGGAACTGGAACGACTGATCCTTGAGGGCCAGAAGGCCAAGGAACAGTTCATCAAGGCGAACCTGCGGCTGGTGGTGTCCATCGCACGGCGCTATGTGCGAAGCGGCATGCCCATGCTCGACCTGATTCAGGAGGGCAACACGGGCCTGGTGCGCGCCGTCGAGAAATTCGACTACCAGCGAGGCTTCAAGTTCTCCACCTACGCGACCTGGTGGATTCGCCAGGCGATCAGCCGCGCGATCGCGCAGCAGGAACGTACCGTGCGTCTCCCGGTTCACCTCGTCGAGGATGTCAACCGGATGCGCAACACCGCCCGGCAACTCACCCGTGAACTGGGCGCCGACCCCGAACCCGAACAGATTGCCAACGCCCTCGGTGTCACCGTCGAACGTGTCAATGAGCTGATTCGGTGGTCACAGGACACCGTCTCCCTGGACACCCCGATCGGTGATGACGGCGACACGAACCTCGGTGACCTGGTCGCCGACTCGGATGAGCCGACACCTGAAGACGTGGTCATCGCGGGCTTGGAGCGCGAACGCATCGACATGATGCTCGGACACCTCGATGAGCGGTCCGCGGGTATCGTCAAGGCGCGTTACGGACTCGAGGACGGTCGCGAACACTCGCTGACCGAGGTTGCGCATCGGTTCGCGCTGTCGCGTGAGCGGATTCGTCAGCTGGAGATTCAGGCACTGGCTCGGCTGAAGGAACTGGCCAGCGACGGTGGCTTCTCCAACGAGAGCCGATTGGGCGCTGCGGCGTAACAAGCCGGAACCACAGACAGATCAACAATGGGTCATCGGAATGCTTCGATGGCCCATTGTCATGCGTCGGGGTGACTAGCAGTGTCGGTCGGTTCACGGTCGCCCGGGGCGTTATGAGCTGGTTCACAACGTGTGAGAGCCTTTTCGCCATGTTTAAAGGCTTTAGAGACTTCGTCATGCGTGGAAACGTCGTTGAACTGGCTGTCGCCGTGGTCATGGGTGCCGCCCTGTCCGCATTTGTGGCCTCGTTCACCGCGGCGTTCATCGAACCGCTGATCAAACTGGTCACCGGCGGCGGCCAGGTCGGTGGCGAGTTCGTCATCAACAACGTCGTCTTCGAATACTCCCTGTTCATCAACGGGCTGATCACCTTCCTCCTCACCGCGGCGGCGGTGTACTTCGTGATCGTGCTGCCCATGAACAAGCTCAGCGAACGCCTTGGCTTGACCAAGGAAGAGGAAGAGGTCGCCGAGGAGATCACGCTGCTGCGCGAGATTCGCGACGAGCTGCGCCGCAAATCCACCCAACCGTGAGGCTCACCAACTGAGCCGCCCGGCAGGAGGCGTCGGCGAGGGTTTGGCGGTCGCGTCCGTCGCCGCCGGAATCCCCCCGAGAAAACGTGCGAACTCCCGGCCGTGCAGGACACGGCTGGGAAAGTTCGCTCCTGCGGCCCGTCGACTGATGTCGGCGATCGGAAGTTCCGCTTTGGCGCCGAACAGGACGACGTTCCCGAACCGGCGACCCTTCTGAACCCCCGGTTCCAGTAGCGCGGCGGCATCGCCGAACACCTCGTTGACGGCGGTGGCCATGCCCCGAGCGAATCGCAACTGCCCGCCGTCGCAGACGTTGACGGCCAGGTGGCCGTCCGGGGTCAACACTCGCGCGGCCTCCGAGAGAAACTCCACGGTGGTCACATGAGCCGGTACGACGGGACCGTGGAACAGGTCGGCGATGATGACCTGGTAACACTCGTCGGGAGCCTGGGAGAGTTCGAGCCGCGCGTCGCCGTTGCGGATCTTCACCCGTACCCCCTTTGCCAGCGGAGCGTCCCGCCGAACCACGTCGATGACGTCGCGATTCAGCTCGACCGCCTGCTGATATGAGCGCGGCCGGGTCGCGGCGACGTACCGGGCGAGCGCGAGTCCGCCCGCACCCAGGTGCAGCACTCGCAGCGGTTCTTCGGGGGTGCCGATCGCGTCGATCAGGTACGCGATGTGCCCGGTGTACTCGTCGACGAGGTTCGACGGATCGGTCATGTCCAACGTCGTCTGGGTCGTGTCGTCCACGGCCAGCACAACGTGGCCGGGCATACCGGGCAGCGGTTCGATCCGAACGTCCATGACTGGCAGTCTGCCGTACTAGGCCGGCTCGTCGGACTGCGCCGCAGGCTCACCCCGCAACCGCACGAGCGGCAGGCGCTTCCTGGATTCGGCCTCGTGTCCCAGCGACCGCAGCGCGCTGAACGCCCTGCCGCCGATGAATGTGCCGATGATGGCGGCCTCGACCACGGCGTCGGTGTTGTCCCTTGTGGTGATCCACTCGATCTCCTTGGGCACCAGTCGTTCAACCAGATCGGCGTACAGCTCGATGATCATCTCGATGTCGGGCTGTCCCAGCCGCTGGAACGTTTCCACCGCACTGATCAGGGTTTCGACCTGGGTGGGGCCGTATTCCTGCCAGCCCCGCTTCTCCAGCACCCGGTGGACGAGTCGGGTCGCCTCGTCGAGGAAGCCGCTGTCGCTGCTGGTGGTGGCCGGGAGGGTCGCCTTGATCGCGGTTCCGACCGCCTCGTTGAGGTTGTCGCCACGTGCGTCCAGTGAGGTGAGCAGATCGCCGACCGCGGCGATGGACAATCCGCCGACCTCGATCAGCGCGCGGATGAGTTTGAGCCGGTGCAGATGCTTCTCGGTGTAGTCGGCCTGGTTGGGCGCGGTGCGTTCACCGGGTGGCAGGAGCCCCGCGCGCAGGTAGTACTTGATGCTGGGAACGGGAACACCCGAGGTGCGACTCAGTTCGGCGATACGCATGAGGCTCCTTGAGGACGCGGTCAGGTTCTGATCGCGGGTCTGACGTGGCGGTTCACTATATATCGAAAACGGATAGTGGACGTATCGGACAAACCCTCCATCGAGGTTGCGAATCACGCGACGATGATGGATAGTGATGCTATGGATATTAGGCAGCGACACTATCTATCAATGTTTCGTGACGCTCACCGCCCACTGATGTTCGTTGTGGGTCTCATGGTGGTTCAGTCCGTCGTCTCCACCGGCGGACTGATCTTCGACGACCGAATACTGACCGGCGTGCCCATCTGGGAGAAGCCGCTCAAGTTCGCCCTTTCGTTCATCCTCTATGGAGCGGTGCTCGCGCTGCTGATTCCGCTACTGGAGAAGGGCCAGCGGTGGGCTCACCGGTTCGGCACCGTCATCGCGGTCGCCTGGGTGGTGGAGATGGCCGTCATCGTGGGGCAGGTGATCCGGGGGCGAGCCAGCCACTTCAACGGCGAGACCGCTCTGGACACCATGCTGTTCGGCATCATGGGCGTCACGATCACGGTGCTCTGGTTCGCCAACCTCGCCATCGCGATCCTGTTGTGGCGACACCGGTTCGCCGATCGCGCGCTGGGGTTGTCCATCAAGACCGGGGTGGCCGTCTCCCTGGTGGGCACCATCCTGGGCGGCATCATGATCAGCCCCCGGGGCAACCTGGCCGAGGACATGATCGGTGCGCACACCGTCGGTCTTCCCGACGGCGGCGCGACCATTCCGTTCCTGGGATGGAGCTCTGAGGGGGGTGACCTGCGGATCGGTCATTTCGTCGGAATGCACGCCCTGCAGATGCTTCCGCTGTTGGGACTCCTGTTGGCGCGCTGGAGCCGGTCGGTGCCGTGGCTTTCGGCAGAGATCGTCCGGGTGCGCCTGGTCGTCATCGCGGCCATCGGCTACTTCGCGCTCACCGCGTTGACGGTGTGGCAGGCGTTTCGAGCCGAGCCGATTCACCAGCCCAGTGTCGCCGTCGTGGTGGCGGGCGTGGTGTTGCTGAGCGGAGTGGTGATCGCTTCGGTGATCGCGGTGCGAGCCCAGCCGCCGGTGGAATCCGAATCGCCACGGGAGTTGACTCGCGTGGGATAACGGCTAGGGTGGGGCAAACGTTTGCCAACTCGGGTCACGGAGGCCACCGTGTACAGCTACCAACAGATACAAGACGCCACGGCGACCGCCCCACCGGCCGCGGCCTCCTACACCCGAGACGAGTTCACCACCGCGGCCACGCGGCCGGAGACGGCGGCCATGCTGGCCGAACTCCGCGCCGACGCCGCTCGCGACGAGCCGCTGCCGAACCTGCCCTACCGACTGTTCCGGACCTATGTCCACACCGGTGACCGCATGGAGTACGAAGGCCGCTATTTCGAACGCCGCCGTCGCCTCAACTCGGCCGCAGCGGTGGCGCTGATCGACGGCGGAACCGACAATCTGGTGGCGTTGCAGGACATCCTGTGGGAGATCTGCGACGAGTACAGCTGGGCGGTGCCGGCCCATCACCGTTTCAACACCACACTGGACCTCGGTTACGACCGTTGCATCGACCTGTTCGCTGCCGAGACCGCGCACACCATGAGCGAGGTGCTCGCCCTGCTGGGGGATGACCTGGAGAAGCCGGTCCGAGACCGGGTCCGCGCCGAGATAGATCGTCGTGTGCTGTCCCCCTTCCTCGACGAGCCGCGGTCACGGTGGTGGGAGACCTCGACCAACAACTGGGCGGCGGTCTGCGCGGGTTCGATCGGGATGGCCGGCCTGGCGCTTGAGGACGATCCACTGCGGCTGGCCGCGCTGATCGATCGGGTACAGCGCACCATGGCGGCGTTCCAGTCGGGATTCGGTCCCGACGGGGGATGCGTCGAGGGCATGGATTACTGGGTCTACGGATACGGATACTTCGTCTACTACGCCGAGGCCCTGCGGGCTCGAACCGGACTGGACCTACTGGCCGACACCACGCACATCGCCGGATTTCCCGCCGCCATCGACTTCGGCGGCGGGTACTGCGTGAGTTTCTCCGACGGCTCGAATCGGGTGGTTCCGCCGACCGGGCTGATGACGAGGCTTGCCGACCGGGTTTCGGCTCCGTTGCCGCACATCACCCGGATGTCCACATTCGAAGACGACCGGTGTTTCCGCTGGGCGCACCTGTCACGAACGCTGCTGTGGGGGGAAACCTCGGTGATCGGCCGCCCCAGCCCGGTGGGGACCGAGTGGTTGTCCGACCTGTCGTGGCTCATCGGTCGCGAGCCCGACGGCACGGCCTTCGCGGCCAAGGGCGGTCACAACGCCGAGCCGCACAACCATCTCGACCTGGGCTCGTTCATCCTGGCCGTCGAGGGCGAACAACTGTTGGCCGACCTCGGTTCCGGGGTGTACGACGCGGCGTACTTCGGTCCGGATCGATACCTGGCGCTACACACCTCAGCCGCCGGGCATTCGGTTCCGATCGTGGCGGGAGTCGATCAGCGCCCCGGAGAGGATTCCGCCGCCGTGGTGATCGACCAGGTGACCGGCGACGGCCACGTCGGCTTGGAACTGGATCTGTCGAACGCTTACGACGGGTGGGGATTCCGCCGACGGTTCGACTGG